>Ga0182030_10018811_pt1 | contig 13213 bp, 10 predicted proteins | sample 812S3MmetaG_FD_121299 | JGI IMG/M metagenome (GOLD analysis project Ga0182030, IMG submission 121299) | Permafrost microbial communities from Stordalen Mire, Sweden - 812S3M metaG (Illumina Assembly) | ecosystem: Environmental > Terrestrial > Soil > Wetlands > Permafrost | place: Sweden... | reverse complement strand
TCGTCGTGCCACCGCAACGACGTCACGCTTGAACTCTTCGGGGAACTTTCGGGGCATGGTTCCATCCTCTCAGCACGGTCTCCCGTGTCACTAGAGGTGGCAACCAAACCTTCAGCAGACCCAATCTTCTGGGGTTCGGTGCTTCTCAGGATTGCACGGAGCCGCAGATCGTCAAGGCGGTCCGAGCCGCCGCTTCGCTCCGGTACTCCCGAGGGACTGCGTCCCTTTCCCTTGACCCCCTGCTTCCTCTCCGTGTTCTTCCGCACCTATCAACCCAGAAGGGAGGGGACTTGCAGGCACGGCCCGCACAACCGACGACAATCCATCCCAATTGACTTCGGGGAGTTCAGCCGAAACCTGTTTAGAACGTCCAGCCTTCGAGGCGAATGACATCCACGAACTTCACACACTCGATGCCGAGACGCTGACAGACGAACGGAATCTTTGGCTTGTTCTCGGTACCATCCGATCCCTCGCCGGTGACCACGACAGCACTCCGGATACTCGCCACGGCGATCACGAACGGGTCGGCCCGGTTACGACCCTTGAAATTCATCACCAAGCGCTGATGGTCGGCCAGGACCCGTTGGACTTCCTCGACGACGGTCGCATCAGTTGGCACGACGATCGCAGCCTTGCGTGGTTCACACCAAGCCTTCACCACAGCGTCCTTCGTCTGCGCTTCCTCCCACACCTCCTCCGAGATGATGAGCCTGCCGTCGTTGATGAGATCATCCACCCGCTCCCAGAGACCTGGGAAGTGGTCTGCCGGGTAATAGCGCTCCAACCCATCGATGAGTGCACTCGTGTCCGCCGAGTAGCAACGCAACCCGTTCTCGCTCATCGGCCCGTCGCCTGCTCCAGCTTCGGCAGCTGGTCGTATCGAACATCCAGGTAGTCGGCAACGTCGAGAGAACTGATGGCCCGAGAGCGGAATGCCTCCAGGACGGTCGTGATGTAGCCGTGGCCCATGTCCCGTGCCTTGACGACGTAGAAGGACGGGCCGCCCGTGGATGCCCGTTGGCGTTCACGCTCTCGGCGCCGTGCGTCGGCGTACTCCTCTTCGAGGTCGTCTTTGCGTGCCCAGTAGGTGTCCCAATTGGCTTTGGAAAGACTGAGGAGTCGAAGCAGAACTGCCTCCGAGCTGGCTCCGAAGCGGGCGCTCAGTTGGCTCAGCTCGTCGAGTGTCCATCCGTAGTCCGTTCCTGCCTGCGATACGCCAGGGTCTCGGAGGAGTAGCTCTGCTGGCATCAGAACACTGGCGGCCACCGCATTGCAGTAGTGCTCAGTATCGTCCCGTCCAGTTGCCTTGCTCGCTCGGGCCTCGTGGAGGTCACACAGTCCTCCCGCACGAAGGGCAAGGTGGGCCAACTCATGGAAAAGGGTGAAGAGTCGTGGTCTTGGGAAATCCTTCCCATTCAGTGCGATGACTGGATACGGAGGCTCCGAGATGGAGAAGCCCCGCAGCTCGTCGATCTCAACGCCCTGAGTCTGAATGACGATGACGCCAAGCGCCTCGACCGCCCGGATGCAGCGATTGAGCGCTTCGTTCGGGCGCCCCCAGACCGCTGTTGGGATCGAGTCCAACTCCAACGCTGATCGGAGGAGAGCGCCGGCCTCTTCGGTGCCCGTGTCCTGACTGATGATGGGAAGTTGGTCTGATGGTGCGACGGATGCCGGGGCGAGTTCAGCCAGCTCCAGAAAGACGTCACGCTGGGTCAGCGCCCGCTTTACCTCCGACACCAGCTCGGGCGACTGTGGAGTCTCGGCGGCGCTCGCACGCCGGAAGTCCTGCAACGGCATGAAATCTGTTGGTGGTGAAGGCAACAGCAACACGGCAAGCGGACGTCGGTAGGTCTTCGCAACCTTGCGCAACTGCTTGATGGTTGGCGGCTTCTCGCCCGTCTCCCAGCCATCCAGGGTCGTTCTACTCACGGTGAGTTTGTGCGCTGCCTTGTCGGGGTCAAGGCCCGCCGACTCCCGAGCCCAGATGATGACGGCTGGCGTGACAGCAATTCGCTCCGACGCACTCATCAGGGACCCTCTGAGTGCTTCACTCCGACACCTCGTAGACCTGAAGGACCTCATCGCCGTAGTGGTTGATGACCTTTACGGCGATCCTTCCGGTGCTTGGTAGTGGGAACGGTCGTGACTTGGTCGAGTAGAGCGATGCCCACGCATCTTCGTCGATATCAGCGTTCAGTGAGCGCTGAAGCTTGTCGTAGGGCTTGTCCGCACCAGTGAAGTAGGCGTGACGTACGAAGAACTGTTCGCCGTCGTAGTTGGTGTCGATGAACCAGCAGGCGATGTCATCCGTGGATGAGGGACGAACGACTCCAGTCGTCGGATCGTAGACATCGACGCCGTGAACCTCGATGACGATCTCTCCCTCAGCAGAGCTAATCGTGACGTCAGGCTCACCGAACACCGTGAACAAGTTCCCGGAGCCAGTCTTCTTCAGGAGTTCGTTCGACATGGCCAGGTCAGGATTCATGTGGGTGAGTAACACCCGCAGCCGTCCCATTTTGCGCTCGTCTTCGGCGGTGACGAAGCCATCGCCCGATGGAGCGAACTCCTTGGCCGTCTCCGATGCGTATGCCTCGAATGCGAAACCACAGACGACGAGGATGTCAAACCCCGCACCCTTGAGTGCTTCACGAGCAGCATCCTTGACCATGTCCGGACTGACCGTTCCGTGTTCCGGTCCAATCATGACGGCCACAGTGCGGACCTCTCCGTCGGCATCAGTGATTGTTCCGTGAGCGTGGAGAAGACCATCGCCCGCATAGGGTTCGAGCGAGTCGAACGTCAGGCGCTCGCCACGAAACGTGTTCTGCACACCCGATGTTTGGAGGTTTTCCAAGATCGTCGAGAAAAAAGACGAATCACTTTCCCTATCGATACCCTCGTGTGAGTCGATACTTCGATGCGGAGAAAGCGCCTCTATGGTGAAGCGACCACTTACTCTGACTCGTTTTGAGTCCTCGTATGGTTGATCTACAAGGCGTTCCGGATCAGCCCCCTGGACAATCAGCCGATCGATCTCGGTACGGCTCAAGCCAGACTGGATCTTCTCATTCTGGGCGATCGACTTTAGGGTGATATGAGGGACACGACGGTATACGAAACCGTGACGAACATCGCCACTGAATGTCGAGAATTGGAGCTGGTCGATCGTCAGCTCCTGCTCACGGGCCGCACCCTCGGCTGAATCAGCGAGTAGGTAATACGGAAATCGTGCACTCATGATCCTTGTGCGGGCCAACGCCATCGCTACCCGGCTCGTGTCGATCGTGATCCAGCGCCGACCCCATTGTTCTGCGACGACGGCGGTTGTTCCGGAGCCACAGGTTGGGTCCAGCACTAGGTCACCCGGGTCAGTCGCCGCCAACATGCATCGTTGGACGGCTTTGAGTGCGGTTTGCACCACGTACATCTTCGGACCGCCGTATTGATTCTGTCCAACCGTGTCCGTCCAAAGATTGGTCAGGGGCGAAGCGGGGAAGTCATCAATAAACCGGATATATCCAAGGTTCTTGCCACTTCCCGCATGAATCCGGCCGGCGGCGAGCAATCGATTCATCCCAGCTTGGTCCGTCTTCCAAACGCCGGGGTCAGGTCGGTACGTCCTATCTCCGACAGTTACGGGATACCGGGTTTTGTCAACGCCGGATGACGATGTGAGATCACCAACTCCGAAGACCCGCGCTCCTTCCGGTACGACTCCAGACTCCTTCTCTTTCGCAGTCAGGGGCCGAGTTGTACCGTCGCTCAGAAGTACGCTCGTGTAGAGGGATACTCCATCGCCACCTAGAAATTTGTCTCGATACAGCTGTCGATACTTGACCTGCGTCTTGTCCTTTGCGTACCAGAGGATGCGGTCAAAGACGGCAGGGAGTATTTTTGGAACTTCATTCGGGCTGCCGGTGCCTGTCGTCTTTTGGTAGGCAATCTCAACACAGAAGTTCTCCGGACCGAATACTTCGTCAAGAAGGCTTCGAACAACATGAGCATTGTCGTCGCCGATCTGCATGAATAGCGATCCGCTGGTTGAGAGTAGGTCACGTGAAATCACTAACCGATCTCTCAAATAAGTCAGGTAGGAATGGACGTCATCTTGCCAAGTATCACGAAATGCCTTCACCTGCTCAGGTTGCCGACTGGCGTCCGTTCCATCTTTGACCGAACGCTTGCGAGTTGAGACCTGCCAGTTCGAGCCGAACTTGATGCCGTACGGAGGGTCCATGTAAATCATCTGGACTTGACCCCGGAGGCGCTCTTTCTCGGCCAGACTGTTCATTACCAGAAGTGCATCGCCGAGCACCATGCGATTGGACCAGTTGGCAGAGTGCTCGTAGAACTCGACCTGCTCGTAACCTTCGAGACCATCGAAGTCCTCGAAGAGCAAGAGCTGCTCCTTCGGCTTGCCAGCCGGGCCAGCCCGACGGAGGTCTTCAACGAGCGCCCGAGGGTCAATTTTCTCTTGGATGTACAGAGGGACAGCGGGGATCGTCAAGGGACCAGCGTCTTGCTCGTCCTTCCCCCTCCAGACGAGTTGTGGGTCGGCGTCGGGGTCCCGTGGGTAGAGAAGCGGTCGCTCATAGGTAACGGGAGTCGGGTTCCGCTCATCGTCGGCAACGAAGTCTCGGAGTTCCTCTGTCGGGATGTTCGTCCGTTTGTCGGAATGGACTGTTGACTTGACTTGCTTCGGGGCAGTCGCTTTACGGGGTGGCATCAGATAGCTCCTGCATTTGTGGACTCAGCCAAGATGGAACGGATGATGTCCGCTCCTTCGTAGGGATCGGTGACTTCGACGAAGCGCCATCGTCCGAAGCGTTCGGCGTTGTTGACGGCAGGAATCCAGAGCGTGCGAGCAGTGTCCACCTTGATCTGCTTCGCCCGGTCTCGCTCTCCGGACACCTCGATGATGAGGTGCAACGGGTCGTCAGCGCCCCGGCCATCGTCGAGGTCGACGAGGAAGTCCGGATAGTAAGCCTTCGGCTGTCCGTCGAGGCTGTACGGGATCACGAAGTTGAGGCCCTGGTTCTTCACGTAGCGCAGAACCTCCGGAATCTCTTCGAGTGTGAGGTCCAGAACGTGTTCCCAACGGCTGTCTGCCACCGTGTAGTTCACATGGCACTTGTCTGGGTCGGTTTGCCGCACTGGCTTCGACGTGTCGAAGTCCACCCACTCCGTCGATCCCAATGTGTCGTAGGGCTTGAGCATTGCTACGAGTCGCCGATCGCCGCCCGCAGTGCGGACGATCGAGTGGTAGATGCGCTCCGCTGCGTCGTTGCGATTCTCGTGGAGAAGGAGGAGCTGTGGGAATGCATGGTCCTGGCAGGTGACGCACTCGGCCATCCATGAGCGAGAAATCTCGACAAGCCTGGGGAAGAGCCACGGCCTTGGCCCCTGCACCATGGTGTCGCCATAACCCGAATCCGGATACTGGAAGTAACGGTCAAGCACCAGCTTCGCCAGTTCGAAAGCGATTGTCTTGGGACGCTGTGCCTTCAGGTCATCGAGTGTATGGACCTCAGCCTCCCCTACGATCCCGGCCACTTCCGTTGTTGTGGGGACGTGGCGGGCCGATAGGAGCATCTTGGATTCGTCAGTCCAGTCAGCGTGAAGGTTCTGGTCTGGCACCTCCCAGCGATAGCCGTCGAGTCGAGGAAACGTGATTCGTGCCGCTGCACGCTCTGGGAGTGAGCGAACGTGGGTGATCGGTTGCCGTGGCGGCGGTTCCTTGGTCGCTCCCGATGCCGGGATGAACGAGAACGGCACGCCGTACACCTCGGCATACTCGGGAGAGAACCGTCCATCTTCGTCGAGTGCGAACGAGCGACGCCGAAGGCCCCGACCCACAACCTGCTCGCAGAGGAGCTGTGTTCCGAACGCTCGAACGCCAAGGATATGTGTGACCGTCGTCGCATCCCATCCCTCGGTCAACATCGAAACTGAGACGACACAACGGACATTGCTGCCGAGCTTCCCCGGCTTGCCGACAGTGTTCATGACCTCCCGAAGAACGTCCTCGTCGGTGAGGCTCTCAACATCCGCTCCAGGGAAGCGCTCTCGATACTCCCGCTTGAACTGATCGATCTCTGCGGATGCAGCACGCTTGAATTCAGGTGAAAGCGCATCTCCTCGGTCGAGCTGCTCAGAGTCCACGAGGATGGTCACTGGTCGATGTGTCCACCCTCCAGCGTGCTCGTTAGAGAAGAGTGCAAGTGCACCGGGCACGATCGTCGTCGATCCATCTTGGTTCGTCTTTTCGAACCCCGAGACGTAGTCGTAGACGAGCTTCGAGACGTTGGTGTTGTTGCACACCACGATGAAGACGGGAGGCGTCGAGCCATCATCCCCGGCATCATTCCAGCGCTCGAATGCCTTCTGGTAGTTGGCATACAGGCTGTGCAAGGCTCCCTGAAGAGGTGCAGGAAGTTGTGGCGGGCCAGCGATGGCGTCGGTCTTCCTCCCCTTCTTCGGGAGGTCATCCCGAATCCGGCCCCACAGGTTCCGGTAGGTCGGAGCGCCACCCTCCTGGAGCGTGTCGTCTTCGACTGGCACCCGAGGAATCTTGACGAGACCAGCCTCGATCGCATCGACGAGGCCGAAGTCTGAGACAACCCACGGGAACAGCGTCCCCTCGGAATATCCCGAACCTTTCAGAAAGAAGGGTGTCGCCGACAGGTCGTACACCGTTCGGATGCCGACCTTGTTCGCAATGGCTTCAAGCCCGGAGAGCCATACCCGAGCCTCTTCTTCACGCTGCTTCGCTTCGGCCCGGTCCTCAGCTCCAACGAGCACTTCGTCCTCGTCGTCGGGCTTACGGCGGTAGCAGTGGTGGGCCTCGTCGTTCAGGACGACAATGTTCTTCTTGGTCCCAAGGTCACGGCACACACGTCGGACCATCTGGTCCGGTGTCTCTGTGAAAGCACCTCGAACGTCGGCTCCAAGCAATTCTCGGGTTGCCTTGGGCATCGAGACCTTCTCCCGATGGAGGAAGCCGTGGAAGTTCGTAACGACGATCCTGGCCTGGCCGAGTTGCTCCCGTAGGTGTGAGGGAACGATGTCAAGACCCCGGTAGTAGTTCTCGGAGTCCGAGGGGAAAAGGACCCGGAGCCGGTCACGTATCGTGATCCCTGGTGCGACCACGAGGAATGCGTCCGAAAATCGGACGTCGTGAGGATTGGCTGCCTTGTTCAAGGTCTGCCAGGCGATAATCATCGACATAACAGCGGTCTTGCCCGTGCCGGTCGCCATCTTGTGAGCGACACGAAAGAGACCAGGATTCGCATCTTCGTTGTACCGCTCTAGCTCGCTGATGAAATAGCGACCGGCACCTGGCTTTCCGGCGACCTCGGTGAGCCACATTGCCGTTTCCACGGCTTCTACTTGGCAGAAAAAGAGTCGGCGCTCTCGGTCCGGATTGTTCCAATGTTCGAGGAGGATTCGAGTTGTCGCCGTCGCCCCCGGCCAACCCTCTAGACGCCAGCGGTCAACAGCAACCCGCACCTCGTTGACGAAGCGGGTCTCCTCGATCCTGTCCTTCGTCCATTCGACGAACTCAAGCTGAGCCTGGGCTGCCTGTCGCCGCTTGGCGGCAGGGATCGGCATGAAGTAGGCGGACGGCCTCCGGCCCTCCTGAATCTGGTCCGTGATGCCGTCGTCGTCGAACTTCCAATAGCGGGTCGGAGCCTCGTAGGGCGAGTTGAGGATCGGATTCTCGATGACGTTGGCCACAGGTCAACTCTCCGAATATCTGGATCGGTCCTGGTGCAGGCCCCGGAGTCCACGGACATGGCTGGTTGACATGAACTGATGATACGAGAAGGGCACTCGTCCTGGCCGAGACCAACTCACGGCGCTCTGCGGAAAGCCCTGTTCAAGCCGCGAGATTCGGCCACCACCAGGTGTTCCACCGTAGGGAGCCCGGACCCGCAGCAGTCATGCCGTGACATCCTTCGGGCCACCACGGAGCACTTCATGGCTAGTCCTTGGTGACGTGAGGGAGTTGTGTTGCTGCGATGACGATCGCCTCCTTCACCTCCGTGTCCCATAGCGGACCTTCCGCCGCTGTCGTTACTCGACCTAGCGTGGACGCCACTGTCTTCCAGGAGATTCCAAGGGAGCCTGCCGCCGTTGCAATGAGCGCTGCCGTGGTTGACGATCCGGACGGCGCATAGGTCACTACTGCGTATGCGATTCCTGAAATCACACCAGCAAAGATCAGAATGACGTACCACCAATTCACGATGTAGGTGCCAATGAGACCTAGGAAGTTCTTGGCCACTCGGTCACCAGCATTCTTGTAGTCCTTAGCTGACAAGAGGTCGAGTGCCAACTTCTCGCCACACAAAAGGCGTCGCCACACTTCGCCTTGATGATGCAGCGATCGAGTGAATCTTCCATGGACCACCGTGGCCGTCTCGTTACCGACGGGCACAACGCCGCTGTTTCCCTTGACCCAAGTTTCCCACTGCTTCAATGACCCGCTGACGGCGTCCGATGCGTGATTGGGTAGCAGGCTGTGGAGGTCATCGAGCCAACCGTAGGCGTTGCCGAGGCGAAAGTGATCGAATTCATCGACGAGTGTTTTGGGTGTCTTGGGATTAGCGAGCAGGACTGTGTCTGCGAGCATCCGCCCAAGGTCGAGACCCGTTGCAACGTGGACGTCTTCGGTGGCAAGGGCTCGCCGGAGTTCACGATGAACAGTGAGGAGTGATGTCCTTGTCGAGTCGGCATTCACTCCTTCCTTGATGAGGCCTGCGAGTTGAGAGTCACACTCCAGGGTGATGGCGAAAGCCCGTTCCAGCACACCAACGTCATGCTGGATTTCTCCGATGAGAGTCTTGGCCATCTCGTACTCGCCGAGTCGGCTCTCTCCCGGCAGTCGATCCGGGAGCGGCTCGCCTGCCTTCACTTCAGGAGGGTTTGTGGGAGGTGGCTCGTGGTACGCCTCTGCGAGACGCCATCCGAGACGAATTGCAATCTCAACGTTGTGGTCGGCCTGGGTAGGAGAATCTCCACTCATCGACAGCCCTGCCTTCATGTTCCAGTTGTTTCGGATGTGCCCGGAACCCACTTGAAGTACTGGTCGTAGTCGATCGCAGGGGCACTCCCGACGGTCTGGAGTTGACGAAGTAGCCGCATGACGAAGTAGATCAGGGCTGTGTTGGCGTCGCTGTGTTCGACACTGACGACGTTGCCGTCCTCGTCACGTTTCGTGACGAATCCACCGTGTTCAACTGCACAGCCGATGTCGATTTCACCGATACTCGTGAGGCACTTCTCGAACGGCTGTCCAAACGGAGGGTTCCAGTCGCTTCGACGGGTGAGCACACCACCAATAATTCGCCTGAGTGTGACGGGATCGTAGACGCCCCCTGCATGAGGCACTGGGGCTGTCGTTCGGTGCAACCGACGTACGGTCGCTATCTTCTCACCGGCGTATTCAAGGTTGGACTTGTCGAGTCCCTGCTTGACCTCGAATGCGGCATAGACGCTCTCTGCGGGGATGTACCTTGAGCCACCCACTTCGAACAACAGCGGGGAAAAGTGACGATCGTGCACGACAACATCGATCTGCTGGCTGCATGCCCCACGAGAGTCAACGACAAAGGCCTTAGAGACGCCGTATCGCTTCGGCAACATCGCTTCCAACATGCCCAGCCACTTCAGCTCGGTGTCGTCACCCTTTGTGCCGCCATGGGCTGATATGTCACCCAAACCGAGGCTGGATCGCAATGCTTCCTGTTGTTTGAGGAAGGCATCGTTCAGGTCGAAGGTCAGTTCGGCTGTGGAAGCGTCACCCATCACGTTCCACCATTTCAGCCTCGAAAGGCCGTGTCGGTTGAAATCGACTTGCCGTTTCGATGAGTTGCGTTCCGGTGATCGCAAGTCCAGCGCTAACAGCCTGGAGCACGACAGAAGGCACAAACCGCTGACGTAGGTCGGAGAATGTGCAGCCGTAGATGCGACCATCGACCGGACCAGTGCGGCGGACAACCTCGTCCATCTCGATGTCGGAGATTGTCACACCAGAGAACGACCTCTTCAACAACTCTCTTCTGTGTGCTTCATCCGGGCGAGTGAACTGGAACACGGCTGCCGCTCGGCGGCGAACCGCTGGATCAAGGGCGTCGATTCGGTTGGTGCACATGATGGTCAAGACAGGCAGGCGATCTCGGCGTATGCCATCAATACCACGGATTAGTGCGTTGACTCCCGCACGATCCTCATGGTGCATCTGCGCCAATTCCCGTGATTGCGCCAGAGCATCGGCTTCGTCGATGAGGAGGATCGTTACGTGTCGCAGATTACCGTCACGGCCCCGCCCCGCCTGAGCAAAGTCACGCACTTGCTCGAACGCTTTGGTGAGGAGCGTGGTCATCTCTCCTACAGCACCATGCCCACGAGCGGACAAGCTCATGGGGTACAGCATGACCTTCACGCCGAGGTCACGTCCGATTGGATCACCAACGGTTTCGGCCAGCTCGGTCTTGCCGGTGCCGACATCTCCCTCCAACACAACGAGCGGTGTGCGGTCCATCACGTCAGTGACCGCTGGAATCACCTGGTTGTGCAGCTTCTTGCTCCACGCTTCAACGATGGACGGATCGAGCAGTGCACGAGCCTCCATGATGAGCTGGGTTTTTATACTGTCGAGCCCGACAAGTCCATCAAAGCGCTCACGTGCTCGGTCGTTCGGAAGCTCCTCAACGTCGGCAAAGAGACCTTGCTCGCTCATCGTGGCCTGAACGTTTTGCGTTCGACACGGACACCGCCTGCGCTGTAGCCGTGATCAACTTGCCAGTAGCCATCGCCATCTCCCGGCAACGATCCAGAAACTCGCTGAATCGGGAGCCCGGCCTTGAATGACGCTCGCTTGGCTTCCGTGAGGTCCGACCACTTCTGGCTATAGGACATGAAGTTGAAGTAGGTCGCCCCTAGCACCGTTGCTTTTGCGTAGACGTTGCCAGCATTGGAGTCGCCGTGCAGTCCGCCATCAGGACCAACTGTGTATCTCCAAGAAAGCACCCTCTTGTCATTCTTCTTGAAGCCAAATTCATAGGTCTCGACGTACCCATTCGCCAGCATCTCGATCAGCTCCGTCTTGTAGTCCTCAAGTTCGTCAGCGTTCGGATGGTCGTAGTGGATTGAGCACTGGTACAGGTCTGTGACTACTTTCGATGCCAGCTTTTCGGCATGAGTCCTGGTGAACGTTTCCGTGGTTGTGAAGGTCGAAGACATGCTTACCCCTTGAAGGTTGGTCCAAGGACAACTTGCCAGCATTCGACAGCTTGTCCTTTTGTTGGAGCGAATCTCGCCTCGCTGACAGCGTTGAGTGCTTGTTGTGCCGCAGCGACAATCCGTGTCCGATCGGCCTCTTTGTACAGCTCCGCCACGTTATTCTTTGTGTTCACGGGATCGAGGACTTCGACTGCCGATCCACTTCTCGCTGGTATTTCGCTCGACTTGTAGAAGTCCGTAAACGAAACCTGCTGCTCCAGCTCGGTCTGGACGATGTAGGCGAAGAATCGTTCGAGTGCTGTCGGGTAGTCCGCAAGCGAAACCCCGCTGTCGGCAAGATGTGCCCACAGCAGTTCGATCATGAACGACTTGAACCGAAAGTCTTCGTCTCGGAAGTTGACCGTCCTCTTCCACCACTTTGTCAGGCGGATCAACTCGGCGAAATTCGGCCCGTACTTTGCCTTCCGATCTCGCAAGAACCGGAGATGCAGTGTGATGCTCGTCAGGCGGCGGTCGCCAGTCTGCTTCCGAACGAGGTAACCACGGTCGTCAGCACCGCCCTCGTAGAGCACTGGCACAACGTCCACATCGAGGCCACTGCCCTTGAAACTCACGGTGACGCAGTGAAGGTTCTCGACGAACTGCTCCCGACCCATGTTCGTGTTGGCTTCGAACAGGCGCTCGGCGAGCCAAGGTACGAGTTGGGTATCGCCGCCAGTCGGCACTTCAGCCGCCTTCAGATAGACAGCCGCATCCAGATCGTGCACGCCCTGAAGGGCCGTGCCCTTGGCAACGCTGCCAGCATGGAGCATCTTCACGACGCCGTAGGCGGGGTCAGTGTCGATCTTCTTCTTCAGACGATCACGCAGCCCATCGACCTGGGCTCGATGCGTCGCAGCCTTCGTCGCAGGCAGGTTGACCCTGTCCTCGGCGAACGCCTTGATCTCCCTGTGACCCACGATCGATGCCATCAACCCTCCACACTTCAGACCCCGATATCATCGCCAGAGGGTGTGACATCGAACAGCCGTTCGCCTTCAATTCTACCGGGTCCCAGCGGGTAGTTACAACGGCGTAGTTCCAAGGCCCAGCCAGGAAGTTCATGCCGTTGACCTCGGTATTGGCAACGCTGGCGGGGGTCCTCAGGGGACCACCACCAGGTGGTCCACGACGGCAAGCCCGTGACGGGCCGCTGCATCGGCGATGGCACGGAAGGAGGAGACCTCCGCTTCCGTGGCACGGAGCGCCCGGTAGCGGCCATATCGGACAAGGACGCAGCCGGTTGCCTGGCTGGCGGTGGCACCCAGGACCACCGGGCGGGCCGAGAGGCGGGATGCCTGGACCCAGCCGACGGCGACGACGGCGTGTCCGACGAAGCGGTGACGGTCGTCCATGTAGAGGACAAGCGTCACGTCCTCCCTGCGGTTCAAGAGCAGTGCCCGAGCGGTGCTGGCAGCGCTCGCCGGATCGTCAATCCGACGGGGCAGTGTCAGATGGCGCTCTTGGAGCGCCTCGGGATGAGAGGCGGACTCCTTCCGAGGTCGGAAGAAAGTCCGGATGCGGGTGAGAGAAGTTGGGACCATCGTGGTGCCCTCCAGTGAGAGTGGATTCATGGAGAGGACGGTTACCACCACCAGACGAAGCGGAGTGCCCGAGGGACACGTCCCACGGGACTCGTCACCGAGCACGTCTTGAGGCCGGAGCACCACCGGATGGGGTGGCGTACGGTCACACATGGAGCCGCACCACGTCCTGAGGGCGTCGAGATAGGTACCTTCCGCACCCGTCCGGAAACATTTCTGGGGAGGTCACCTCCATCCCAAAAAAATCCCAAAAAGGGTCTGCTGAAGGTTTGGTTGCCACCTCTAGTGACACGGGAGACCGTGCTGAGAGGATGGAACCATGCCCCGAAAGTTCCCCGAAGAGTTCAAGCGTGACGTCGTTGCGGTGGCACGAC
>Ga0182030_10018810_pt1 | contig 13214 bp, 9 predicted proteins | sample 812S3MmetaG_FD_121299 | JGI IMG/M metagenome (GOLD analysis project Ga0182030, IMG submission 121299) | Permafrost microbial communities from Stordalen Mire, Sweden - 812S3M metaG (Illumina Assembly) | ecosystem: Environmental > Terrestrial > Soil > Wetlands > Permafrost | place: Sweden... | reverse complement strand
CGATTCGGTGGCCAACCTCACCAACCGGCTGCGCGGCTCCGAATCCGTGGCGCTCGAAGTGGAGTCCGCCAACGGCACTCCCAATCCCAGCGACGTGCAGGGACGCCTGGAGCAAGTCTCCGGTGTCAGCCGCGTAGTGCTCAAGGATTCCAAGAACGGCAAGCTCGCCTTCGAGGTGGAAAGCCTCCAAGGCCGCATCATACGCGCCGAACTGGCCCGCACCGTGGTCAACTCCGGCTGGAACCTCAGCGAGCTTCGCGCCGTCGGCCTCAGCCTGGAGGACATCTTCCTGGAACTCACCAGCACCGAAAAGAAAAAGGCGGCGCCGGCGGAACTCGCCGCTCAAGAAGGAGGCAAGCAATGAAAAACGTGCTCCTGATCTGCCGCAAGGAATTCAAAGGCTATTTCGTTTCGCCCATCGGCTATGCCGTCATGGCTCTGTTCGCGCTGATCTTCGGGTTCGGATTCTATACGGCCACCCGCGATATGGTGCAGCTCGGCTTCCGCGCCCAGATGATGGGCCAGCAGCAGCCCATGAGCGTCAACGACCAGGTGATTCGCCCGCTGCTGGGCTTCGCCGGCACCATCGCGCTCTTCCTCATCCCCATGATCACCATGCGGCTCATCGCCGAAGAGAAGCGCAACGGCACCATCGAGCTGCTGCTCACTTCGCCCATCAAGGATATTGAGATTATCCTCGGCAAATGGCTGGGCGCAGTGCTCCTCTATATGTGCGTCCTGGGGATGTCCGTCCTCAATATCGCCATGCTCTTCATGTGGGGCAAACCCGATCTCAAACCGGTGCTGGTGGCGTATCTCGGGCTGCTGCTGCAAGGCGCCTGCCTGCTGGCCATCGGGACTTTCATTTCCACCACCACCAGGAACCAGATCGTCGCCGGCGGCGTCACCTTCTTTATCTGCCTGCTGCTCTGGTTGTTAAGCTGGTTTACCGCCTTCGACGCCGGCGGCTTCTCGCAGGTGATCAACTATCTGTCCATCGTCACCCACATGGAGAATTTCAGTAAAGGCGTGATCGATTCCAAAGATATTGTCTTCTATCTTTCCATGATCTTCTTCTCTCTTTTCCTGACTGAGCGATCCATGGAATCGCTGCGGTGGAGGTCCTAACATGGCTGCTAAATGGATCCAAGCAAGACAAACCAAGTACTGGTCTTATGCCGTCACTTACACCGCCGTAGTTCTGGCGATCCTGGGCGGCGTGAATTTCCTGGCGAACCGCTACGATAAGTCGTGGGATTCCACCGCCAACAAGCAATTCAGCCTCGCGGACCAGACCATTAAAGTGGTCCACGATCTGAAACACGATGTCCACGTAACTTACTTCGGCGGTAACGAAACCTTCACCGGCGCCCGCGACCTTCTGGACCGCTATTCCGCGCTCTCCCCCAGATTCCACGTGGAATACATCGACCCGGAACGCAAGCCTGCCCAGGCGAAGGCCCTTGGTTTCCGCGCCGATGCCCCCATCGTGGTGGATAGCGGCGTCCGCAAAGAAGCCGCCAAGAGCCTTTCCGAGGAAGAAGTTACCGGCGCGCTGATCCGTTCGCTCAAGTCCGGCTCGCGCAATGTCTGCGTCCTGAACGCCGCCGGGGAACACCGCATCGACGACGAAGGCAACGGCGGTTACTCCTTCCTGAAACAGTTGGAGGAGCGGGATAACTACACCGTCAAGACGGTCAATCTCACTCCCGCCGCACCCGACGCCAGCAAGCCGATCGCTGTCGGCCAGGCGCCCGCCGCGGTCTCCGTCGAGATTCCCAAAGACTGCACCGTGCTCCTCGTGGGAGGCCCACAGCTCGACTATTCCCCCTCCGCCGTTGCCGCCCTCAAGTCCTACGAAGAAGGTGGCGGCCGCGAACTCATCATGCTCGACGACGTGGTGCGCCTCGGCAAGGACGAGCCTCCGGCAGAGAATGCCGAGTTCCTGAAACTGCTCGAAGATTGGGGCGTCACCGTCAATAAGGACCTGGTCCTGGACCTCAGCGGCGTGGGCGAACTCCTCCGCCTGCCTCCGGAGGTGCCGATGATCCTCAGTTACGAATCGCACCCCATCACCCAGCCGCTGACCCGCCAGCCCACGGCGTTTCCGCTGGCCCGTTCCCTTACCACCAAGTCCGGCGATAAGACCACCATCTCCAAACTATTCGGAACCACCGAAGATAGCGTGGCCGTCACAAGTATCGGTCCGGGCGGTGCAATCGACCCCAAGAAAGGCACCAAAGGCCCACTTACCTTGGCCGTTGCCGGCACTTACAATGGGGCCACGCCCGGCCGCTTCATCGTAGTGGGCACCTCGCTGTGGTCCCAGAACAGCATGCTCGGCTCCCGCTCCCTGGCCAATCGCGACCTGCTGGCCAACATGATTAACTGGCTGTCGTCGGATGAGGACCTCATCTCCATCCGTCCCAAGGCGCCCGAAGACCGTCCGCTGAACATCACCAACGGGAACATGAGATCCATCTTCTGGCTCAGCTTTGTGATCTTCCCGGTGGGCGTGGTGGCCATGGGCATGGCTACCTGGTGGAAGAGGAGATAGCCTATGAAGCCGAAGGGACTCCTCATTGCCGTCGTTCTTTTGGCTGCGATCGCCGGCGCCATCTGGTGGTCGAATAAGAAACAGGCGGCCACTCCCACTAAGTCCGCCACCGATACTTCCAGCAAACTGCTGACCATTCCGGCGGACCAGTTCCAGGAAATCCGCATCAAAAAACTCACCGGCGAAGTACAGGACCTCAAGCTGGTCGACGGCAAATGGCGGATCGTCGAGCCCAGCGCGCTGGCGGCTGACCAGGACACCGTCACTTCCATGGTCACCAGCCTCTCTGCCCTGACCGCCGACAAGACCATTGAGGAGAGCGCCGCCGATCTCAAGCCGTACGGCTTGGACGTGCCCACCCTCGACATCGCTATCACTAAGAAGGACGGTAAGACTGCGGGCGTAATTGTCGGCGATGCCACCCCCACCAATTCCGGCAACTACGCCAAGCTGCCCGACAGTTCGCGCGTCTATACCATTGCCAGCTACGTCAAGACGGGCCTCGATAAGACGGTCAACGACCTGCGCGATAAGCGCCTTCTCACATTCGACTCCGACAAGATCACCCGCGTCGCACTCGCCGCCAAGGGCGTGCCCGTCGAATTCGGCAAGAATGCTCAGAGCGAATGGCAGATCCTCAAACCGCGCCCGCTGCGCGCCGACGCCACACAAGTGGATTCCCTGGTCGGCAAGCTGAAGGACGCCAAGATGGATCCGCTGGTCTCCGATGACGACGCCAAGAAGGCCGCCGCGGCATACGCCTCCGGCACGAAAGTAGCGGTCGCCACTGTCAGCGATTCCAGCGGCGACCAGACCCTCGAAGTCCACAAAGACAAAGACAAGAACTACTACGCCAAGAGTTCCGTGGTCGAAGGCATCTTCAAGGTCCCGGCCGACATCGGCGACGCTCTCGACAAGGGCATCGACGACTTCCGCAACAAGAAGCTCTTCGATTTCGGTTTCAGCGACCCCACCAAAATCGAGCTGAAGGGCGCCACGTACATCAAGAGTGGCGATAAGTGGATGTCCGGCGCCAGGACGATGGATAACACCGCCGTCCAATCCCTGATCGACAAACTGCGCGACCTGGCCGCCACGAAATTCGCCGACCAATCGGCTGGCGACCCGGTATTTGAGGCGACGGTAACCTCCAATAGCGGCAAAAAGGTCGAAAAGGTGACCATCCGCAAGCAAGGAAGCCAGTATTTCGCGCAACGCGAAGGCGAGCCGAGCATCTATGAATTAGACGCCAAGCCTGTAGACGACCTCCAAGCCGCCGCATCCGCGATCAAGGAAGCCGCCCCCGAGCCCGTGAAGAAAAAGTAGCTCACCGCCGTGGTGGGGCATGGTTTAGCTTGCCGTAAGAGAAGACATGAACGCGCTCCTCACCGACCTCTACGAGCTCACCATGGCGGCCGGCTACTTTGAAGCCGGCAAACTCGCCGAGCGCGCCGTCTTTGAACTCTCCATCCGCCGCCTGCCTCCGCACCGCAACTTCGTGCTGGCCGCCGGACTGCCGCAGGTGGTCGACTATCTTCTGAACCTGTCCTTCACCGCCGACGAAATCGCCTACCTCCGTTCGCTCCCGCAATTCCAGCACGTGTCGACCGCCTTCTTCGATTACCTGCGCGACCTCCACTTCACGGGCGATCTCTTCGCCGTTCCCGAAGGCACGCCGCTTTTCGCTGGCGAGCCCATGCTGACTCTGCGGGCTCCCCTCGTCGAAGCCCAGATCCCCGAGACCTACCTGCTCTCCACGCTGTCTTTCCAATCTCTGATCGCCACCAAGGCCGCCCGTTGCGCCGAAGTCTCCGGCGGACGCGACGTGGTCGAGTTCGGCACGCGACGCGCCCACACTCCCGAGGCGGGCGTCCTGGGAGCGCGCGCCGCTTACCTTGGCGGTTGCGCCGGCACCAGCAACACGCTGGCCGGGTTCCGCTACGGCATTCCCGTGATGGGCACCGTGGCGCACTCGTGGGTGATGTCGTTCTCCGGCGAGGCCGAGTCCTTCCGCCAACTCGAGCGCCTTCTCGGCGATTCCGCGGTGCAACTCATCGATACCTACGACCCCATCAAGGGAGCTCTCCGCGCCGCGCAAACCAGCGCCCCCTTCTGGGGCGTGCGCCTCGACAGCGGCGATTTCCTCGCGCTCTCCCGCCAGGTCCGCACCATCCTCGATCAAGCCGGGCATGCCGAAGCCAAGATCATGATTAGCGGCGACCTGGACGAGTACCGCATCCGCGACCTCCTCGCCGCCGGCGCGCCCATCGACGGCTTCGGTGTCGGTACGCAACTCGCCACTTCCGCCGACTCCCCAGTCCTCAGCGCCGTCTACAAACTCGTCGAGCTCGAGATCTGCGGCATCCAACGCTTTGCCGCCAAATTCAGCGACGATAAGCCGTCCTATCCCGGCTCCAAGCAGATCTTCCGCGACACCGCCCGCGACGTCATCGCGCGTTCCGGCGAATGCGGCCGCGGGGAAGCGCTCCTGCGGCCTATCATCCTCGGCGGCCGTCTCATCGAACCGCTCCCTTCGCTCGACCATGCCCGCCGGCGCGCCGCCGAATCGCTCGCGAAACTGCCCGCCGCTCTGCGAGAATTGGACGTAACGGAGCCGTGGCCGGTGATTCACAGCCGCGAACTGCGCGAGCTGATCGAACGCACCCGCCGCAACTTATTGGGATGAGCGCCCTCTTCATCGACGTTTTTATCGACGTTTTTATCGACATCGATACGCAGCTCGACTTCCTCTTCCCCGCCGGAGCGCTCTACGTCCCCGGCGCCGAGCGCATCGTGCCGGCGCTCGCGCATCTCAACCACTACGCCGCGCGGCACGGCATCCCGGTGATCTCCACTGTCGACGCCCACACCGAAAACGATCCCGAGTTTCAATCCTGGCCCAGTCATTGCGTGGCCGGCGCCACCGGCCAGCACAAGGCCGAAGCCACGCTGCTGGGGCGCCGCGTGGTGGTGCCCAACCGCGAGGGCGACATCGCGATCGAAGGCGCCCAGCAGATCGTCGTCGAGAAACAGACCGTCGACGTGTTCCAGACCCGCACGTTCGCCCCCATCGTCCGGCGTCTCAACCCTGATCGCTTCGTGGTCTACGGCGTAGTCACCGAAATCTGCGTGCTCCACGCCGTCCGCGGCCTGCTGCAGTTCGGCAAACCTTTGACGGTGGTGACCGACGCGATCCAGTCGCTCACCGCCCAGGCATCGGAGAGCGCTCTGGACGAAATGCGCGCCGCCGGCGTGACCCTCGCCACCGTGGCGCAAATCGCGTCGTAATACTCTCCGATTATTCCCATCCGAGCCGTTCATCGGGAAGATCTCATCGGTCTTGCGCCGCCAGGTAAAGGTGAGAGGCTCACTGCCGCGGCCGTAAGCCAGCCACCTACTCTTCCCGCTCGATTCGGCGCCCTCCGCCAGGAATCCGCCGCAGCCTTCAGGATCAGGGCGACTTGCAAAATTCGGCGGAAACGCTTGCTTACACGAGCCCCAGACCTCCTGATCTCGCCCGGCAATTTCTGTCCTTGGCGAGAGCTTCGCAGGTGGGGCAGGCGGTGCCGCCTGCCCGCCCGCACTGAATTAGACCCGCTGTTCGAATAGGATCGAGGGCAGGCGAGCACCGCCTGCCCCACCTGCGGGCTCACTGCAAATTCCACGACATCAGGAGTCCAGAGCCCGGTCCGTGCCGCGGCGCAGGTGACAGCGATGGAGGGTGCGCGCGTATGACTTCGAATTCTGTGTGTATTCCGATCAACCCAAAGGGCGTGGTGGCCACTCTGCGGCACGATGATGGCGCGAGGCGAGAATCCCCGCCGAAGCGACATTCGACGAGGCCGAACGGCGCACGAGTACGGGCATGGCGTGCGAGGGCCCCGCATAGGCCGTCAATGCCTGGGAACTGACGGAAAAGGCCATTCGCCGGGCAGAGGCGCTGGGGCGTAGGTCCGAGGAGTAGGGTGCGTGAGGGACAGTCCGCACACAGGGGTGTCAGGAGTGGTACTGTCAGCTTTCCATCCGAGTAGCCCTTGTTTTTGAGAGAATAGATGGCGGAGGGTCGAATCAGCCATATGGGACCGTCGATCTTTGAACTGAGCCCGGCGGAGAAGCTTCAACTGATAGAGGATCTGTGGGATGACCTTGCGGGCACGCCCGATGCAGTGCCGATTCACGACTGGCAAAAACAGGAACTTGCGCGCAGAAAAGCGAACCTTTTGAAGCATCCGTCCGCGGGACTGTCGTGGGAAGACGTGAAGCAAAGGGTGCGCGCCCGGCATGGCCGTTAGACTGGTTGTCGCGCCGGACGCCGAGCTCGATATCGCCAAGCCTATGTCTGGTATGAAACTCGCCGGGTGGGCCTGGGCGAGGAGTTCCTTAGTGCGCTCGATGCGTGTATCGAGCGAATCCGCCGCCAACCGCTGATCTATCCTGTGGTTCACGAGGCGTACCGCCGGGCCCTGATACGGCGGTTTCCATACGCCATCTTTTTCGAGTTAGCGGAAACGACGGCAACGGTATACGCTGTGTTTCACACCTCCAGGGATCCGGAGAAGTGGCGCCAGCGTCTCCCCTGATCGGCACAATTGCCGGTGCGGGTCGGCGGTTGTCATTTGTGCTGCCATAGATGAGCGTCAGGTGTTACGCGACCACTAAGTGAGCGGACTTTCAGGCGGTGCGAAGCCTTTAATTGCGCGGGTCTGGCTTCAAGCCAGTTCCGCGTACGATGGCGCAACATCGGCACGGCCACGAGACCGTTCCTTCCAATTCCAGACCAGACCGACAGCACGCACATACCCGATGAGGGGCACCGTCTGTCAAGACGTCGTAAGCTTAATTAGACTGGGCCTCGTCGATTACGAACAACTACTCTACCTAAGTAAGTACGATTAGCATCAGCCACCCGTGGCGCGCGATCGCTGGTTTGTGCGTCGGCGCAAGCACCTCGGCAACATTTGGCTGCCGTTACTCTCGCCACCGCGTCGACAATCGCCTGTGACGAACGCGCCACCTCGCTGCAAGCGCTGGCGATGCAGCGATGATAAGGGAAGTCGAAAAGCGGATATAGAACCGAACCTCCCAAGCGCCGCCGTTTCTCTCCTGGCTTGGGCAAGCTTGCCCACATACTATAGCGAGTACCGTCCCGCCGAGAGCACATGACGCGCGATCTGCCGCCCCAGCGCGATGCTATCCGCCGGCTCGTAGTTGGCCAGCCGGCGCAGGATCGCCACCTGCGTCCGCAACATATCTCCCTCGGCGACCGCTCCAATCACCTTGCGGGCCGCCAGTTCCACAATCTGCACGGACTTCACGGCGTAGTACTGAGTCATCGCCACCGCCTGTCTGCCGGCGGCAGCGCCTCTTGTCGCCAGCAACTTCCCGGCGCGCAGCAGGCAGCTTTCCAAGGCGTACACTTCCATGATGCAATCGGCCAGGGCGCCCATAATCTCCTGTTGTTCCGCCAGGCCCTGACCGTATTTCTGCGATGCCGCGCCGGCAGCGAAGAGGGCCAGCTTTTTCGCGCTGGCCAGCATCTTGTGCTCGGCGGCTAGCGGACCCTCGCGCTCCTCCGACGCACTCGGGCCGGACATCACCTCATCCATCAACTGCTTGATGGCGGCCAGAAGCGGTAACTGCCCAGCCACCGCCCGCTTCATCAACCAGCCGGTGATAATCAGGCGATTGATCTCGTTGGTGCCTTCGAAGATGCGGTTGATGCGCGAATCGCGATACGCCCGCTCGGCCGGGTACTCCTCCACATAGCCGTATCCGGCGTAGATCTGGAGCACGTGGTCCACCACCATATCCAGCATCTCCGATCCCCAGACTTTCAGGATGGAGCATTCCACGGCGTATTCCTCAATGCGCTTCTGGATCTCGCGCGAGGCCCCTTCGGCGCCGGTATCGACGTCGGCCAGGGCGGCGTCGATCATGCCGATGGTGCGATAGGTCAGCGACTCGCCGGCGTAAATCCCGGCGGCGCACTCGGCCAGCTTTTCCTGAATCAAGCCGAATTCGCAGATGGATTTGCCGAACGCCTTGCGCTCCTTGGCATACTGGATGGCGTTCGCCAGACTGTTCCGCGCGCCGCCCACGCATGCCGCTCCCAGCTTGAAACGTCCGATGTTCAGGATGTTGAAGGCGATGTGGTGCCCTTTGCCGGCTTCGCCAATCAGGTTCTCCACCGGGACTTTGCAATCGGCCAGAATCAGCGGGCAGGTGGACGAACCGCGAATCCCGAGTTTGTGTTCTTCCTTGCCGATGGAAAAGCCCGGCGTGCCGCGCTCAATCACGAAAGCGGAAAACTTCTCCCCATCGATCTTGGCGAAGACCGTGAAGACATCGGCAAAGCCGCTGTTGGTGATCCACATCTTCTCGCCGTTGAGCACGTAGTACTGGCCGTCTTCGGAGAGCACCGCGCGCGTGCGGCAATTCATGGCGTCCGATCCCGACGAGGATTCCGACAGCGCATAGGCGGCGATCCACTCGCCCGTGGCCAGCTTCGGAAGGTACTTCTGCTTCTGCGCCTCCGTGCCGTACCAGACAAACGGCAGGGTGCCGATGCCCACATGCGCGCTGAAGGCCACCGAGAAACTGGCCAATTGGCTCATGGATTCGGCGATGATCGCGGACGTCACTTTGTCCAGTTCCAGCCCGCCGTAAACCTCGGGCACGTCCACCCCCATCAACCCGAGTTCGCCCGCCTTGCGGAGCAGGTCCCTGGTGAGAGCGAAATTCTTAGCCTCGATCTCCGCAGCCGCCGGGACCACTTCGTTGGTGGTGAAGTCGATGGCTGTTTTGGCGATTTGCCGTTGTTCTTCGGAGAAATCCTCCGGCGTGAAAATGTCTTGCGGTTGACGTTCCTCGGTGAGAAAGCTGCCGCCCTTGACTCGTTTTGCCGTTACCGTCGCGTTGCTTGTTGCCATCTCTTTCGCCTCTAATTCAAATTCTCGAAAATCCCCGCTGCCCCCATGCCTCCGCCCACGCACATGGTGACCATGCCGTACTTCGCCCCGCGCCGCGTCATTTCATGCAACAGGCTGGCGGCCTCACGAGGTCAGAGACTAGACTGAGCCAGACTAGATCCTCCATGGCGCCGGCGACCATCAGCCGGGCATCCGGAATCGAAGCCCTGCGTGACGGCTCCGGAAACACCGAGGGTATCCGCAACCCTTATCTCGCCGACCGCGCGAAAGGTAGAAGGCAGTGTGGCAGCGGAGCATACGCCATCATAATTGTAATGCGGCGACCACCGGTTTGCAGGCCGCAGCCGCCCCGCAGCCGTCCCTAATCTGCCCGCAGTTAGTTACACTGTCTGTCCAGGAGCCTCGAATAACTTGCGATTTCAAAAGGCGGTAATTACCGCAGCCGGGCCCGACCAGCGCGCGCTTCCCCTGCAAACCCTGGTCGATCGCGACGGCCACGAGAAGTCCGTCCTCGGCATTCTGATCGAGCAGGCCCTGGCCGCCAAAGTGGAAGAGATCTGCATCGTGGTGTGGCCCGGCGATGAGAGCCGCTACATACAGGCCGCCGGCAACCACGCCGGCATGGTCCGCTTCATCGCGCAGCCACGGCCTCTCGGTTATGGCCACGCCATCTATTGCGCCCGCGACTTCGTGGGCAGCGATCCCTTTCTGCACATGGTCGGCGACCATATCTATGTCAGCGCCGGTAAGCCCAGCGCCGCACAGGTGGTGGAGATCGCGCAGGCGGAAGAATGCTCCGTGTCGGGCGTGCAGGCTACCCGCGAGTCGCTGCTGGCGCAATTCGGCGCGGTGGCGGCCCATCGGCTGGCAGGGCGGCACGGCCTCTATCGCGTCGATACCGTGATCGAAAAACCCACCCCCACCGAGGCCGAGCAGCGCCTGGTGGTCTCAGGCATACGCGCCGGCTACTATCTCTGCTTTTTTGGAATTCACGCGCTCACGCCCACCGTCATGGAACTGCTCGGCAGCGCCATCGCCGCCTCGCCCGCGGCGCCCGTCACCTTTTCGAGCGTGCTGGCGGAACTGGCGCGCCGCGAACAATACCTGGCCATGGAGAATACCGGCCGGCGCTATAACATGGGAGCGCGCTACGGCTTGCTCACGTCGCAACTGGCCCTGGCATTGCACGGGCGCGACCGCGCCGAAGTGCTGGCCCTCCTGGTGGAATTGCTGGCGGACCGCGAACTGGCGGCGGGATCGGAACAGTGAGCCGCCTCATCGCCGTCATCACCGCGGAGGATCCGCAAATCCGCGACCGCTCGCTCGACGCGGTCTGCCAGGAACTGTCGCTGCCCGAACTGCTGGAGGAGTGCCAGGCGCTCGACCGCTTCCGCCGCGCGAGCGACAACCTCTACGAACGCGTGCGGGCGCTGTTTTTCCTGTACGCCATCCACCGTTTCCACATCCCCCTGCACGACCGCGCGGCCGCTCCCGCGCCCATTCCCTTCGCCGGCTACACCAACCTCTTAAAGCGCCGCTTCGAAGAAGCGATCGATATTTTCCTGGCCGCGCAAACCGCCGCGGGGCCGGGCGCGGCCATCTCCAGCGCGCTGGCCACGGCATACCGCGGCTTGGGCTTTCAAACTTTGGCCGGACAGGTGCGCCACAGCGTCCGCTCGGTGCGCGGCAACCAGTGGATGTTCCGCATCGGCCATCCGGCGGATTACCCGCTGCGGCTTCGCCCGGAACTTCTGCGGCCCGACGCCGGCCTGTTTCCGCTGCTGCGCGAATCCACGCCCGTCCGCATGGACCTCACCCATAGCGGTTGGAGCGACATCTTTTTCCTGGGCATGGATTTTCCCGAAGGCGCGCGCGTCCTGAACATATCGGTGGACCTGGCGGTTCGCGGCGGAGCGCCGTCGTCCACGCCCAAACCGCCGGTGGAAGCCTACCTGCGCGTCATCGACCAGCCGGTGCTTCGCCTGGTGAGCGTCGATTTGCAGGCCACCGCGGAGATCGCTTCCATCGATGAAATCTTCGATTTCGCGCGCGATTATCTCTCCCTGTTGAAGGCCGCGGTGATCGCCTCCGGCCTGGTGCCGCCCGGCATGGAGGGCGCCACGCAGCCGCTCGCGGAGATCCTGGAGCGGCTCACCGGCGGGCGCGGTCTGGGCATCGAAATCGTCAGCAAAGTGAACGGTATTCCCAAGGGATCGCGGCTGGCCGTTTCCACTACGCTGCTGGCCAGCCTGATTGCGGCGTGTATGCGCTCGACCGGCCAGATTCAATCGCTGGAGGGCGGGTTGACCGAGGAAGAGCGCCGCCTGGTGGCCGCGCGGGCGATCCTGGGCGAATGGCTGGGCGGCTCGGGCGGAGGCTGGCAGGATTCCGGCGGCGTGTGGCCGGGCATCAAACTGATTCACGGCGTGGCGGCCGCGGAAGGCGATCCGGAGTTCGGCGTCAGCCGCGGTTGTCTGCTGCCGCGCCACCGCATTTTCGACACCGGGGAGATTTCCGCCGCCACCCGCCAGTTGCTGCAATCGAGCCTGGTGCTGGTGCATGGAGGCATGGCGCAGGATGTCGGTCCCATTCTCGAAATGGTCACCGAGCGATACCTGCTGCGGTCGGAAAAAGAGTGGATCGCGCGCCGCCAGGCGATGGGCATCCTCGACGACGTGATGGAACAGTTGCGCGCGGGGGACGTGCGCGCCATCGGCGGGTCGACGGGGCGCAACTTCGACGGCCCCATCCAGACCATCATTCCGTGGGCCGGCAATCTTTATACTGCCACGCTGATTGAGACGGTCCGCGCGGAGATGGGCGACGATTTCTGGGGCTTCTGGATGCTGGGCGGCATGTCCGGCGGCGGAATGGGTTTTCTGTTCGCCCCGCATCGCAAAGCCGAAGCGCTCGACCGTCTGCAGCATATTATGAGCTCGACGAAACGGCGCATGGAACACGCCGTGCCGTTCGCCATGGAGCCGGTGGTCTACAATTTCGCCATCAACGAACAGGGCACCACGGCCCGATTGCTCGGTGGCGGCGCTCTCATGCCGGCGGAGTATTACACCCAGGCCGTGCCGCCGCTGGTGCGCACCGAGGCGCGCCTGCTTTCCCCCGCGCGCCGCGTCGAACTGGACCGGTTCGCCTCCGCCTGCCGTGACCAGCCCGAATTTGCCGGCATGGTGCAGCAGATGTTCGACCACCTGCTGCCGCGCAGTCCGGAACAGCAGCAGGGAGGCGCGCAGACACTGCCGTCGCTGCTCCAGGCGTATGGTTTCGACGCCACGCAACACCAGCAGATTCAAGCCGACCTGCGCAGCGGACGCATCGGCCTCGCGCAGAACCGTCTGCCGGCCTCGACGGACATTACCGATGTGCGGGCGGGCGACGTGGTGGATGCCGTTCACGGGCTGCCGGAGCGCTATCGCTGGATTGGGCTGGAGGCGCTGGCGCGCGGCACGGTTGCGGTGGTGACGCTGGCGGGCGGGACGGGCAGCCGGTGGACCAAAGGCGCGGGCGTGGTGAAGGCGCTCAATCCTTTCTGCCGGCTGGCCGGGCGGCACCGCAGCTTTCTGGAGGTCCATCTGGCCAAGAGCCGGCAAATCGGGCAGCTCTCCGGCGCGGCGGTGCCGCACGTTTTCACCACCAGCTATCTGACTCACCAGGCCATCGAAGAGCATCTGCGCGACCGCGAAAACTATGGCTATCCTGGTCCCGTGCTGCTG
>Ga0182030_10018808_pt1 | contig 13215 bp, 15 predicted proteins | sample 812S3MmetaG_FD_121299 | JGI IMG/M metagenome (GOLD analysis project Ga0182030, IMG submission 121299) | Permafrost microbial communities from Stordalen Mire, Sweden - 812S3M metaG (Illumina Assembly) | ecosystem: Environmental > Terrestrial > Soil > Wetlands > Permafrost | place: Sweden... | reverse complement strand
GACACCTTTTCTTCTCCCGCAAAAGTATTTGCTGAAAGACAAAGCGCAACTATTATAAATAGTCGCGACAACAATAAAAATGAAACTCGACTCATTGATAATTCCTGATCATAACTGGCATGTATAAAATTTTAGTGTCGATGAGCATTGGGAATTTTCTGCTTGTTTTGCATCTCTTGGTTTGCCTGATTCCAGCCTGCCACAGCCTGATCCACACCGGATACCGGTGACGGATGCTCCAGTGCCAGCCTGTCTTTGTTATTGGATTTATTTTCCAAATTTACCCGTTGGCTTAAACCATTATGCTGGAGAAGCACATAATCCGCCCCCACTTCAATCAATTTCGTGCCTTTAATGATGTCTTCTCCCAAGGCCGCACCATGTTGAGTTTTATCGTCTATCTTAAACACGGCAAAAGCTTTTGAACCTGTAAACACTCCGACCAAATGAACATTTCCCAATTCGGCATCGCCATTAGGCATTGCCACTCCGGAGGCACTCAGGCCGAACAATGCTTCTGCGGAATTCCCGACAGTATCCGGTTTTGCCGGAAGCACAGCAATAGTGTCAGGCGCAAACAAAATCCAAGTCCATCTGGCTAACAAAATTCCAAGAACAATTACGCCGACTCCCCGCCAAGACAATGACAAGCGTGAAAAACCTGTCAATATGCCCATGCCGACCAATTCAACCTGATCTCCTATTTTTCCAGTAGCTAACTTCATAACACTCCAATCAAGCCGGGCCGCCAGTATACACAAAGAAGCCTCAGAGTTAATTATTATTTCTTATTATCAATAACCTGCAACACGCCCCTATTCAATTTTCAGTCAAACTAAAGTCTCACACAAAAAATTCCAGCTTATCACAGCTACGAATTGATTACATTTGCTTATCGCCGAACTCCGCTGGCGGTCTGCATAGCCCTATGTTCGCTTAACTATTTGCAAGCAAAATTCCTTGATCGTCAATTTCGTTTCATCATCTAATTTAATTGAATGATTGATTATTGAATTTATCTTTTCCAGTATAAAGCTGACCGACTTCCCGGTTTTTGCCAACTCATATGCATCTTTTGCCAACTCAGAAATTCTACCTTTTGTTTCCAATGAAAAATCAGGGACGGGTAGTCTCGATATATAACCGGAAGTAACCATGTTTGTGCGAATAAGAACGCCTCTCACAATAAATTTCACCAAGTCGGAGTTCATATAACCAAGAAGCCACCAAATATCATTTTCTTCGCAAATAATATTTGGATTTACCCCGAATGCAGAATTTTGCGGCAGGTAACACGCTGAAAATTCCACCCCCATTGAAGAACATGTAATGCCGGGTTTAAATAATACATTTGTGTTCCTGACCATAAAATTGCTTACCGTCCGGGAGACATCAAGAAAACTGTCAATTAAATAGGCATCTTCAGTGCAATAAAATTTTCTTGACCCCGGATTCTTGTAAAAGGGGATGTTGTACCCGTCTTTTTTTTCGGATGACAAATATATTTTGTCATCACCTGTGGATATACCTGTTACACAGTTGAATAACTCTCCAATTCTCTTGTTCTCAAATAGAGCTTTAATTCTTTTTGGAACGTCAATCATAAACTCAAAATTATCCCGATTGCCGGTAAGCAAAATATCATTAAGTTCACTACTGGCAAATGCCCTTTTTTCAAGTTTTGAATAAAAATCCTCTTTAAGCGTGACTCTATTTAGCAAGTTAACTCGAACATTCCTGGGTTTCCCTTTCACCATAACAAGAAGGCATGTACGGACATCCGCACTTTGATCAAGGAATAAGTCTGTTGGACATAAAATAACATCGAGAATTGTTGTCTCAGAGATGATTTTTTTTCTCAAAGCAGTGTGTGCCTTGGATGTTAGGAATGAATCGAGTGTGATTATTCCAATCACAGCGTCATTTTTGGCCATATCAATAATTGAAGAGATAAACATAGAGTACATATTGTGCACTCCAACATCTTCAAATATCTCCGATAAATGTTTCTTGTTGTTCTTGATGTAATCTACTTCATGACAGTTGTATGGCGGATTGGCTATCCAATAATCAAATTCCAATGGATCGAATACATTGCACCTTAACAGTTCTGCTTTTTTGTATTTCGCGTAAAGCCCCAGGAAGTCAGTACATATAAACTTGCATAGTTTATGATTACTATGCCCATGAATATCGACACCTGTTATAACTTTACCCGCTTTATAAAATTCATTTAGTAACTCTTCTCGCCCGACACACGGATCAACTACATTTTTGCCATTGGGATTTATTTCCAGAAGTCGCCGCGTTAAGTATTTGGCGATTTGGGGCGGAGTAGAATAATAGCCTGTCGCCCGTCTGTCCTTGCCACACTCAATAAGTATTTCCTTCTTGCTGCGGCCCATCTTAGCTCACTCCCGAAATTCTAAATTGCATACAATAAGTAGCTGCTCAACATCTACTTTCCCAAAAACTGGTTGAGTATTAGTCATAACATGTTTACGATGCTATCAGATACCTCTGTCATGGCGTCTTGAAAGTGGATTCATACCTTCATGACATGGCAGTTACTGTGCAACGAAGGAAAACATCAAGTCAGTTTCCAAGCAAGGCTGAGAGGAATATTTCCATCACCCGCGATTGATTTTCTTTTCACCCGCCTATTTTGATACACTAACAGCCACATTTTTTAACCATCTCCCAACTATTTTATTATGAACATCTCTATAAATTCACCTGCTCGATTTCGTGGCTTCACTCTTATCGAAGTTATGGTTGTGATCGTTATTCTCGGGGTGCTTGCGGCGCTGATCGTTCCCAAGGTAATGAGCCGTCCTGATGAAGCCCGTATCACTGCTGCAAAACAGGACATCGGCTCTATTGTTCAGGCGCTCAAACTCTACAAGCTCGACAACATGCGCTACCCTTCTACCGAACAAGGGTTACAGGCGTTAGTTACAAAACCGACAGGTGCTCCAGTTCCTCCCAACTGGAAAGGCAATGGCTATTTGGAAAAGCTTCCCAAAGACCCGTGGGGCAATCCGTACCAATATCTGCAACCCGGTTTGCATGGTGAAATAGATGTTATAAGTCTTGGAGCCGACGGTGCTGCCGGAGGAGAAGGTAGTGATGCAGATATAGGTTCATGGGAATTGTAATAAATTAATGTCGAAGAGCCCGTCTACAGGAATTACATCCTTTAAGTTGTTTAGGGTTCACCGGGGCTTCACACTCATCGAGTTACTTGTTGTCTTGGTTGTCATGGGAATAGCGCTGGGAATTGTTGTTGTGCAACTCATGCCGGATGACCGCACCACACTGCGCGAAGAGTCTGCCAGACTTGCCCTTCTGCTTGAAAATGCCGGGCTGGAGGCTCGCTCCAGCGGAAGATCAATGGCATGGTCTTCAGAAAATACGCGCTATTTATTCTGGCGAAAAAATGATTATAACGATTGGGCGCGCATTCAGGACGATACACCATTCCGCCCTCGCATCCTCCCGGAAGGAATGCAAATCGGAGAAATTACCCTGGATGATCAGTTGGTCAAGCCGGGAGAGCAACTCGCTTTGAGCGCTTCGGCCTACGCCTTACCTTTTCGCATCAAAATGAGCTTTGCTTCGGCGAACACCACTGTCATTGGTAAATCTAACGGCGAAGTAATTGTCCAGTCAGACGATAATCCAGATGGAAATTCACCCAGTGTATCGCGCTAAAAAGATTGCCCGCAATACGGGTTTCACCCTATTGGAGACACTGGTTGCACTGGCTATTTTGGCCATTGCGCTTGCTGCGGTTTTGCGCGCTACCGGTGCAGCCACGAACCACGCGGGGGATATGCGTGTACGATTACTGGCAGACTGGGTCGCACAAAATCATCTTGCCCTCCATGCGGCCCGTGGTGACTGGATTGCCGTTGGAACACAAAATGGTGAAGAAACCCAGGCTGGCGTGCGTCTACTATGGACAGAAGACATCACTAGTACGCCGAACCCCGCGTTCCGTCGTATCGAAATCAGCGTAACCGATCCGACTGAAATCGGAGATCATACGTTGCGGCGCTTAAGCGGATATCTGGTCCAGGTACCGCGCAAATGATCAACATTAAAACCAAAGGCTTTACCCTGATCGAGCTACTGGTCGCACTGATGATCCTGACCTTCATTTCAATTGCCGGTTACAGCGGATTAAATGCAGTCTTGCAAACACGCGAACGTGTTGCCGAAGAAACCAGAAAATGGCAACACCTCGCTTTTTTCTTTTCCCGTTTTGAATTGGATATTGCCCAAACAGTGCACCGCCCCGTGCGTGACTCATCCGGCAATATTTCACCGGAATGGGTTGGGCACAATGTGTTGGTTGGTGATAATGACGCCGAGCTCACTCTTACCTGTGCGGGTATGAACGATCAGGGAATCCAGATGCTGCCTCCGCAGCGGATCGCCTACCGGTTTGAGCGCGGTGCGATTGTCATGTTGCGCTGGACCGCTTTGGATCAGGCACCGGGTAGCAACCCCACGCGCAACACTTTATTGGAGGGCGTCAGTGAATTTAATTTGCAATACTTGGATAGCAATAATATCTGGCAAGAAGTTTGGCCGCCTACCACTTCAATTGCAACAACGCCGTCAGCGGTACAAATGAATATCACGCTCAACAGCGGAGAAAAAATTTCACGGATATTTGCGCTGCAATGAAGAAAAGCAAACTGACAATATCGAACGCTGTTTTCCCAATCATCAGGAAAAAGCAACGAGGTGTCGCTATAATTCTAGTGATGCTAATTGTCGCATTGGCAACCACTCTCGCAGTCTATTTAACCCAGCAACAAAACCTATGGCAGCGACAAGTTGAAACACAGTTTGATCATACTCAGGCACGACGCCTGGGAATTGCAGGTATTGATTGGGCGAGAGCAGTTTTGGCGGATGATGCCATAACAAGTTCAACAGACTATGAAACTGAAATGTGGACATTGCGACTGCCCTCTATGCCGGTGGAAAACGGCGAAGTTATTGGAATCATAGAAGATCGCCAGGGCTTATTTAATCTAAACAATATCGTTCGCAACGGAGTCAGCAGTGCGCCCGATATTGCCAAATTTCAGCGATTACTTTCTTTTCTCAATATGCCCGCAGAATTGGCCGTCGCGCTTGCCGACTGGATGGATGCAGACAGTCAAGTTCAACCAGGCGGCGGCGCAGAAGATGCGTATTACCTATCTCTTCCGACGCCTTATCGGGCTGCAAATCGTCCGCTGGAAGAATTGGGGGAGTTGGCACGAGTAAAAGGATTTGATAGCGAAGCTATCGCCAGACTAAAACCTTTTGTCTCCGTACTGCCCACGGTTGGGCCAATTAATGTCAACTTCGCTCCTGCTGAAGTACTTGCGTCCGTTGCTGTAAACATGTCTTTATCAGAAGCGCGCATGATGGTATTGCAGCGGCGTGGCAATCCATTTAAAGATATTGCCGACTTCAGACAGCGTCTGCCCGACAACTCGATTGTTATTTCGGATTTGGACATCTCGGTCAGCAGTTTTTTCTTTTGGGTCACAGGACGTGCATCCGTGAATAATTCGCAGGTCGTCACACAGGCTTTACTGCAACGCTCGCAAGGATGGCCAACGGTTGTTTGGCAAAATATTCAGTAAATTAACGTTCAGTACAAGACCCAACCTTGCGGGCTTCCAGATCACCATTCATTTTGAAATCACCGCCAGACAACTTCTGGTCGCCTCCGAGCGATATGGTATAGCGCATGGCAAAATTGTTGCCCATCAATTTGGCCTCGCCTGTCACTTTCATTGAAGCCAAGTCTGCTGGCATTCCCGGAATCTTGCAGGTCATTGCAAATGTCATTGCCGAGGCATCACCGTTTTTTTGATCCATAGTGCAACTGCCAAGTCCTTCGAGCATCTTTGAGGGATCAGCTCCACCGGTGGGGAAGCAGGTTTTTTGGGTAAATGGTTGCGCGCTTCCGTCCGGTCCAACCGACGTTGAGTTAACTTCCCAGAGATCACCTGCGAATGCAGGGTTGGCTAGTAATATAAAAAGCAGCAAGGATATTTTATTCATGACTTGTACTCGAAAAAGTTTGGTATAAAGTTCAATCTGGATAAGTGAAATGCGGTAAAAGAATGTAAAACTATAAGCATTGCAAAAATCTCTCCTTAAAATAAGTGACATGCTTATATTTAATCTCGCAGTAGGTGAATGAAGTAAAATTGGGATATAAGTTACATAATGATCAGATGCAACTTTAACCAATTCAAACTGTCGAAGCAAAAGTATCTGTCGCAGAGGTTTTTTTGAGTGGTCAAATAGAATCATTCAAATCTTTTTTGTAAATCTTTAAGCATGAGGTACACAAAATGAAAAATAAACGCTTGGCTAGTTTTATCATTCTGCTAGTGACTATATCTACGCTGTCGGGTTGTTTCTGGCCCCGCTATGACGAGCGTGGAGGGCATCGGGGTGAAGGAGAACACCACAGTGCAGAAGGAGAACGCCGCTAATCGATCAGAAGCATTCCATTCGTCAAAGGGATGGAAAACCCAAGGAGACTGATATGACTTCAAATTTTAAAACAATATGCGCCGGTATCGCTGCGACCTTGCTAGTGGCGGGCTGTGCGAGCCAACCTATCCCGTTTCAACTGATTGATTCAGAGTCAGGCATCAATACGGGTACAATCTTTCCGGATGGACAACGAATTGAAGCCATAATTGAAGGTCAGTCATATAAAGGTTTTTATATTGTTGCCAGTCAGGTGGCCTATTCAGAAACCTTTGGCGGGTGGCGTTATGGCCCGCATGATACGGTAACGACTTCCTCATCGAATTCGGGACGAGCGCAATTAACATCTGACAAAGGACAACATTTAAGTTGCGAGTTTCTTTTCGAATCCAAACGCGCAATTGGTGCATGCCGATCTCCTGCCGGCAAGGTATTTCAATTAACGGCTGACGGGATACCGCACTAATCTGCTACTCTTCATATGGTTTTGGTATGGTGTGCTCTGAAATAAACGCTGTTCAGGGCAACCATCTACTCATTGAGCGATGAAATATTCCATACTCGAGTATATACTCCTGCGCGATTAAACTGGCTCTTCCTTGTGAGTTGTAAAAAAGAAAAGAAATAACGCGACCACCATGAGTAAAAACAAGCTATTTTTCTCCCGGCAAATCATTGAAGCAGGAGGCAACCGGTGGGATTTGGCATTGTTGCCCATCGTGCTGGCGCTGCTGGTTTTACTGGCTTATGGTGGCGGGCAGATGGCGCGTCCCTACCAACTCGGTGAAACGCTGACAATATCGCTTGATCCGCTCTATTTACCTTATTACCTGCTGCGCACCACGATGCGCATGTTCATTGCACTCGCAGCGTCAATCGTATTTAGTTGCCTATTTGCCGTTATTGCAACCAAATATCGCGCAGCCGAAAAAGTGATGGTGCCGATTTTGGATATTCTTCAGTCGATTCCTGTTCTGGGATTTTTGTCCATTACCGTGACCGGTTTCATTGCCTTGTTTCCGGGTAATTTGCTTGGTGTTGAGTGTGCCGCAATTTTCGCCATTTTCACCTCCCAAGCCTGGAATATGGCCTTCAGTGTTTATCAGGGATTTCGAACGGTACCCGCAGAACTCAGTGAGGCTGCGAGCGTATTTAAACTTTCAAGTTGGCATCGATTCTGGCGCTTACAATTGCCCTTTGCCACACCCGGGTTGCTGTGGAACATGATGATGTCCATGTCCGGTGGCTGGTTCTTTGTCGTTGCGTCGGAAGCGATCTCGGTTTCCAACCAGAATATCAAATTGCCCGGCATTGGCTCCTATATCGCCTTGGCAATCGAACAGCGCGACCTTCATGCTATCGGGTGGGCAATTGGCACAATGTTGATTGCGGTCATTCTGTATGATCAATTTTTCTTCAGGCCGCTGTTAGCCTGGGCGGATAAATTTCGTTTTGAGGAAACCGGGGGGCAAACGGCGCAAGATTCCTGGTTGCTTGCCTGGCTGCATCGCACAGAACGTACTCAAGCGATTGTGGCTAAATTTGGCAAGTTGCTGGATCGATCTTTTGTTATGTTCCGATTGCGTAAAGACGGCACCTCCATTCATTCTCGCCCCAAGGTTTATTCAGCACTTCCAATGCGCATCTGGGATGCGGTTATAGCCGCTATCGTTTTTTATTCCTTGTGGACACTCATTCGCTTTGTTCATAATGAAGTGGGCTGGGGCGAAGTCGGACATGTTTTTGTACTGGGGTTTTACACTTTATCCCGGGTAATTATCCTGATTGCGCTTGCCTCTCTCGTATGGATTCCAGTTGGGGTATGGATAGGAATGAATCCGAGACTGAGTGAACGCGCTCAGGCAACCATACAATTTCTTGCGGCTTTTCCGGCAAACTTGATGTTTCCCATTGCTGTCTTTTTACTCGTGCGGTTTAGTTTAAATCCGGATATCTGGTTATCCCCGCTCATGATTCTGGGAACGCAATGGTACATCTTGTTCAATGTCATTGCCGGTGCTTCAACCGTCCCGACTGAGCTTCGCTATGCCGCGCAAAATTTTGGACTAAAGGGGTGGCTCAAATGGCGGCGCTATTTATTGCCCGCAATTTTTCCAAGTTTTGTCACCGGTGCCATTACCGCATCGGGTGGATCGTGGAACGCCAGTATCGTAGCTGAATATGTAACTTGGGGTGACACCACCCTAAAAGCAAATGGACTCGGAAGTTACATTGCCGAGATGACTGCAATTGGTGACTTCCCCAGAATTGCCCTGGGCATAGGCGTCATGTGTGTATTCGTGATGGCATGCAATCAATTCATCTGGCGAAAGCTGTATCAAATGTCCGAAAGTCGTCTGCATTTTTAAAGGCTAAACATGACCACTCCTATTGTCGAACTTCAATCTGTGGGTAAAACTTTCCGTTCGGCGGATGGCAAAGACCGCTCTGTGCTGGAAGAAGTTAACTTCACTTTGAACGAGGGTGAGATCGTGTCATTACTCGGCAAGTCCGGATCGGGAAAATCGACCATGTTGCGCATTATGGCGGGCTTAATTCCAGCCGACAGCGGATCTGTTTTATATCGCGGGTTTCCTCTTTTTGGTCCTGCCGACGGCATCAGTATGGTATTTCAATCATTCGCACTTTTCCCGTGGCTCACGGTACAAAAAAATGTGGAACTGGGACTGGAAGCGAAAGGCATTCCCGCAAAAGATCGGGCTGAAAAAGCAGAAGCCGCTATTGAACTGATTGGCCTATCCGGCTTTGAAGGTGCGTTACCGCGAGAGTTGTCTGGCGGCATGCGCCAGCGGGTCGGTATTGCGCGTGCTTTGGTTATGGAACCCGAGGTACTCTTGATGGACGAAGCCTTCTCGGCGCTCGATGTGCTGACCGGAGAACGCTTGCGTGAAGACATTTTGGATCTGTGGGAAAGCGGAAAGATTCCCACCAAAGCAATCCTAGTTGTTTCGCACAATATCGAAGAAGCGGTCATGATGTCTGATCGTGTCCTGGTCTTTGCCAGCGACCCGGGCCGTGTGCGCGACGAATTGCAAGTAACGCTTTCCCGTCCGCGAAGCGTGGAAAGTTCGGAAGTCCGCGAACTTGTCGACAAGGTCTACGGGCTAATGACTGCCGGTAGTACCCGTGTCGGACGTGTTACGGGCAAGGAAATCAAATTGCAACTGGGTGACCGGTTACCCGAAGCAGAAATTGCGCGCATGGAAGGCATATTGGAACTGCTCGTATATGAGCCTTTCTTTGGCCGGGCAGACTTACCCAAGCTGGCGGAGGTATCAGAATTCAGTGATGAAGAACTTCTCGCAGTATCCAGTGCCCTCACATTACTTGGGTTCGTTCATCTAGAACATGGCGACATCATTATCAATCCGCTTGGCGAACAATACGTGCAAGCCAGCAATCCTGTCAGGCAGGAAATTTTTGGCAAGCAACTGTTGGAGCATGTCCCTTTAATCGCCTATATCCGCCAAGGCTTGGTAAAGGACCCCTCCGGCGACTTGCACGAGGATATGTTTATCCGCCTGCTTCGATTTACACTCAGTGAAGGCGACGCTTTGTCTGCATTGCGGGTAGCTATCGAGTGGGGGCGTTATGGCGACCTGTTTGAGTATGACTTCAATACCGGTATCCTAAACATACCCAAAAATGAAGATGCCGATTCTGCCTAAACCCTCTGCGCGCAAGTGCGATGTTAAAATACTATTAGGATTAATCCGTAGATTTCAGGATAGAATCCGCCATTCAAAAGGTTTGCACCATGTTGATGATGACGTTTAGACAGCGAAATAACAATCCTCTTCACCCATCCGGCGAGACTAACAAGCGATGAAGCTGCGCATCTTATTTTCTGCCGCATGGCATGACAGTTCCTCACCCTGCCCTTGGGCACTGTGCGATGAATCCGGCATCGTCATTCAATCGGGGATATCAACCCTGGATTCTGTACCCAAGGCCGATGATTACATCGCCATCATTTCATCTTCGAGTCTGATGTGCGTAAACGTTCAGATGCCCGCACAATCGCGGCGGCGCTGGGAAGCAGCACTGCCATTTGTGGCGGAGGAATATACACTGACTGATCCGGAAGAGAATCACGTAGTACCGGGCGCGATACTAAAAAACGGACAACGCTCTTTATTCATCGTAGATAAAAAATGGCTGCAATCCATCCTGGCAGCCTGCCAAGCTGCAAATATCAACTTGCGCCGGGCTGTGCCGGAAATGCTGCTGCCTGCCTTGCCGCCCGACACTTGGGTAATCGTATGGGACGGTGTAAAAGGCTTTTTACGCACAGGGCTAACATCCGGCATTGCCTTGGATCAAGGAAGCGAACTACAGCCCCCAATCGCGTTTACGTTAAGCTTGAATGCGTCACTTCCGGTGCCACCCCGAAGCATACAATTTCGATTTCCTGTTGACGCAACTTCACTTCCTCTTCCAAAATGGCCTAACCTTGCGGCAAGTCCTACCCCGGGTGCGCAATGGGATTGGCGCACAGAACCGATCCAGAGCGATACATTGAATCTACTTTGGGGTGAGCTCGCCCCTAAAACAAGACTGCGTGAATGGCTCCCCAAATTACGGCCTGTCGCACTTATTTTGCTTGCCGCGATTCTCATCGAGACTCTGGGCACCAATATCGAGTGGGGCATACTCAACCATAAGAAAAACAGGGTCACACAACAAATTGAACGCACCTTTCTCAAGACATTTGGTGAAACCAGTGTCGTGGTAAATCCGCCATTACAAATGCAACGCAACATCGCAGCGTTGCGCCACACAGCAGGTCTACCCGACGATGCCGATTTCCTTTCCCTTCTCGATCAGGCATCAGGCTCGCTCTCAACACTGCCGACAGGTAGCGTTACCGGACTACATTACGAATCCGGCAGGTTGGATGTGGACTTAAAACTGCGCAACGATGCCGAAGTTTTAAATTTGCAAAAGCATCTACAGAGCAAAGGACTGGGCATTCGATCAAGTGACATTCGCAAAACCGGGACGGGTGTCGAAACTCGTTTGGCGATCCTGAACGAGGGGGCTCAATGAAAACACGCTTGCAAGAATTGCGTTCCAGGTATTGGAATAATCGGCCTGCCCATGAACGACGGATAATCGCCATAGCATTTATGCTACTGCTTCCCATCGTTTATTATTTCTTGTTGTGGCAACCCGCGCATCGCGCTGTTGCCAAACTTCACAACACCTTGCCAACTTTGCAGGCGCAGGCCATTAAGATGCAGGAACAGGCATTGGAAGTTGACGCGCTACGCCATCGGCCGGAAATAGCCTCGCTTGATGCAGCAGCACTCAAATCCAGCATTGCAGATTCCGCCTCACGCCACCAATTGAGCACCTTCGTTTCCTCGCTGGAAATGCAAGAACCTGCCGGGGTGCGCATCACCTGTGAGGCAGTCTCTTTCGCGCTATGGATAAACTGGTTGCATGTACTGGAACAAGAGCAACATATCCGCGCAGCGGCAATCTCGATTTCCCCTTTGCCGCAGCCCGGACAAGTAAAGATAAGCGCCACGTTAACCAATGGAAATTCCCTGTAGTCATTATGAATAAGAAGACTTGGGCATTGCTGTTTTTCACCTACGCAATCGTCCTGATCGTTACGGCTCCGGCCAGCCTCATCAGTCAATTGCTCTCCTACGCCAGCAATGGCAGGGTTGAGCTTGCCAATACCCGGGGGACAATATGGGCAGGCTCAGCCAATCCAGTGTTGCACCAAAAAAACGGGGGGCTGATAACAATCAACTCTCTGCACTGGAGTATTTCCCCCTTAACATTGCTAACCGGAAAGCTGAATGCCCAAATAAATTGGGACATTGATCAAATTGTCCCGCCAATGTATATAAACGTGTCAGCCAAACAGATTGAACTGCAACACACCTATATTCCCTTGCCTGCAATATTGCTTGATGAAGCATCCGACTTCTTGAAACCGGCAGTGCTACGCGGGCAAATTATTCTCAAGAGTGATTCTTTGCTCATCTCCAATCAAGGCCTGCAAGGAACAGCAACAGCAGATTGGCTAAACGCAAGCTCGCTGTTAAGCAGCGTCTCGCCTTTGGGTGATTACCATTTCACTTTTTCCAGCTCGCCCGCAAGTCTGGATATCACGTTACAAACAACTTCAGGAGCGCTGATCCTGTCAGGGCAAGGCCGTTTTACTGCCGGCTCAGGATTGGATTTCAAAGGCACCGCGCAAGCGGCAAAAGGTAAAGAGGCTGAACTGCACGAGTTGCTTAGCAACTTGGGGCCGGAAGTTAGCCCGGGCGTCAACTCGTTCTCGCTTGTGCCGACCGCAGTACATTAGCCCTTTATTTTTACATAATTTCAACCGGTATATATCCGAGTATATATTAAGCCAGGTAGGCACGCTTCTGTACCCGCAAGGAGTAGGCCGTGGCTGTAAGGGGATAAATCCCCAACAGCACACGCTCTGCCCTCGCGGTAACACCATGTCAAACCCACCGCGTGGGCTAACGACAATACCGTTTGCCCACAAAATTCACGGAACACTTCTGTCCCCTATTTACTCTTGCTCTTGCGCTTGCCCGCAATGTTTGAAAAAACGTTTCAAAAGAATCTCCTTCTTTCCCGCAGGCTATGTTTGAATTGATACAGAGCTTCCCGTTGCTGGCTATGCCCACCAGCCTTGCCGGTCTT
>Ga0182030_10018807_pt1 | contig 13216 bp, 13 predicted proteins | sample 812S3MmetaG_FD_121299 | JGI IMG/M metagenome (GOLD analysis project Ga0182030, IMG submission 121299) | Permafrost microbial communities from Stordalen Mire, Sweden - 812S3M metaG (Illumina Assembly) | ecosystem: Environmental > Terrestrial > Soil > Wetlands > Permafrost | place: Sweden... | reverse complement strand
TCACCTGCACCGGCGTCAGTTTTGCGCATGGTTCCAACGACGGTCAAAAGGGCATGGGGTTGATCATGCTCATTCTGGTGGGAATCCTGCCGGGCATCTATGCGCTCGACCTGTCCACCAACGCCGATTCGATGGGGCAATTGACCACGATGTCGCAGAACGTCATCCAAGTCTGCGGGAAACATGCGGCCGGAGCTACGGCGAACGCAGAGACGGCGAACCAGGTACTGAGCGATTATCTGAAGACGGACGGCGCGTTCTCGGAGACCGTGTTCGCCGCGCTGGCTGAAAAAAATCGCGAAATTGCCTCCGCCCTGGCCAACCGGCATTCGCTGGCGGAAGTGCCGGAAGCGGAGCGCAGTCCGTTGCGGATGGCCTTCTATTTAACCTCCGAGACCATTGGGAAGTTGAACAAGGCCCACAAATTGTCGGAGGCGGAAGCGGGACCGCTGCTGAAATATCGAGCCGCCCTCGACAAGACGACCAAGTTCATTCCCATCTGGGTGAAATTCGCGGTGGCCATTGCCCTGGGATTCGGCACCATGATCGGTTGGAAACGCATCGTGGTGACCGTGGGCGAAAAGATCGGCAAGAGCCACCTCACCTACGCGCAGGGCGCCTCCGCCGAATTGGTCGCGATGCTGACCATCGGCCTGGCGGACCGATACGGCCTGCCGGTGAGCACCACGCACGTGCTGTCCTCCGGCGTGGCGGGATCCATGGCGGCAAATAAGTCCGGCCTGCAAATGGGCACGCTGCGAAACCTGCTGCTGGCGTGGGTGCTCACCCTGCCCGTCTGCGTCTTCCTCGGGGCCATGTTTTTCGCGGCCGGATCACTGCTCGTCTCACGCATTGTGGGTTTCAATTGACCTTGATCAGCGCGGACAGATGAGTCCAAACTCGTCCCGCTCCAGCCAGCCGGCGCCGCCGAGGGTGCGCACAAACACATAATTCCCGCGGGTCCGCAGCCGGCGCGCGGGTTCGCCGGCGGCCACGGCGGTGATGACCTCGCCCTCCCGGGTGGGGGTCAGGCGCAGGGCGGCATTCTTTTTGACCACGAAACCGATTTGCGTCCGGCTGACGACGCCGGAATTGGCGGTGAGACTGAAAAGAAAAATCCCGAAGGCCAGCGCGGCGAGCAACCGGTGCCAGCCGGCCCGGGGGCGCCGGAAAATTCCCGGCAGCACCAGCAAACCCACGGCGAGCCAGAGCGCGAGTCCCGCCAGCCAGACCCAGGCGTTCGGCGGCAGCCACGTGGAAACGGCCTCATACCATTTCAGCGACGGGGCGTCCACCTGCGCCACTTGGCGCGCGAAGTTCAAATTGGCCGCGGCGCGCTGCTCGTAGGGGTCAATCCACCGCGCTTGTTCCCAGGCGAGAATTGCCGGGCCCGCATGACCGCATTGCCACTCCGCCAAGCCAAGGTTCACGAGGGTGCCGGCGGCCGGCTGCGCATTGGCTGATTCCCGGAAGGCGGCGGCGGCCTCCGGGAATTCCCCGGCCCGGCTGAACTCCAGCCCGCGCGCAAACGCATCATTGGCCGCCGCGCGGCCGGAAATCAAGCCGGCGAGCACCGTCGCGATGGCCAGGCCCGCGCCCAGCCAGTGCCGGAATTTGAGTCGAAGGCAAAACGAATTCACAACTTCTCCTCCAGTTGTTGCAACAAGGTTTCCACGCCCGGCCGCAAGGCCGGCAAATCGGGCGCCAGCGGCGGATGCGTGGCGAATTGGCCGTCCGCCGCCTGGAATACCGCACGGATCGTGGCGAGGTGATTGGGGGTGGCGGCGCCGGTAACTTGCGCCAGCACGTCCCCCCCGACGAGCGCCTGCGGGTCGGCGGGGAAATGCGGCGCCACGGCGATGGTCAGCGCCCGGGCGGCATGGCGGACGAATGCCGCCGTGTCCCCGGCGGCGGCCGCCTTTTGCAGCTCCTTCCGTTCGCGGCGCAAAGCCCGGCGGGCGCGCGCGCGGCGCACGTTTTCCGGATGCGCCTCCAGGTAACGGCGCCGGCGGTCCCAGAGCCACAGCGCGACGAAGCCGACGACCGGCGCCAGTTGCAGGCCGATGAACCAGGGCCGCAGTTGCAGCGGTTTCAAGCTGCCCGCGATTTTACCGGGCCGGGGCGCCGGGGCGCTCAGTTTCAACGGCGGCTGGGCGGCGCCTTCGTCGTCCGCGGTGGCCACCGTTGCCGGCAGGCCTTCGCCCACAATGGTGATGGGCAGCGGGGGAATCGTGAGATCCACATATTTCCCGGTTTCCGGATCGAAATAGCTGAAGGGGATCGCCGGGGTTTCGTGGCTGTCGTCGGCGAGCGGGACGAGCGTGAAACTGGTGGCGGGCGGCGGATCGGCGATGATCTGCCAGTCGCGTGACCGCGGCGCCAGCGGGGGCACGAAGCGCGTCAGCTCGCCTTCGCCGTGGAAGGTCAGCGTGAGCCGCACCGGCTCGCCCACCTGCACGCGGTTGGCGCTGAGCCGCGGCGGGTCGGCGAAGAATTTTCCGATGGCGCCGGTGAACCCCGGCAATTCGCCGGCCACCGGCAGCGGCCGGACCCGGATTTCAACGGGATCGGAAACCAGCAGGACATATTTTGGCGGGCCGGCGGCGAGGCTGGCCTGCCCCCGAATGACGAACGGGGCGGTGAATTCGGTGCCGGCGGTGAAGCCCTGCGCCCACACGCGCTGCGGCCCGGCGGCAATGGGCGTGACAATCATCTCCGCCACAAACGCCGGCTTCAGTTCGCCGTCGAGGTTGACCGGTTCGATGGCCTGCTGGAGGGCCGTTTTGTCGGTCATCAAGCCGTCGCCGTTGAGCTCTATCTCCCGGACCGCCTCGATTTGGCGGTTTGGGCCGGGCGGCAGAATGACGCGCAGCCGAAACGGCTCACCCAGATAAACATTGGTCTTCGAAAGGTCGAGGCGAAGCTGGCGTGGCGGCGGCAGGCCGGAATCCGTCGTGGTCACGTCCAGGCTGGCCGCCGGAACGTCCACCGCCGTGCCCGACACCATGACCGGGAACCCGGGGACGCTAAAATGTCCCGTCGTCGCCGGCTGCACTTCGTACACAAAGGCAGCCAGCGGGCGGAAACGGTTGCCCTGCATTTGGGTGAGCTGGCCGCTGGTTTTGGGGCCGAATTTCAATCCCGCCGGCACCGGCGGCGGATCCGGCCAGTCCACGGAGGACTCCGTGGCGTCCACACTGACACGGTAAAAGATCTTCTGGCCGACACCCGCGACGGGGGGATCGAAACTGGCGGTGGCGGTGACCGGGGAGGTGATGTCCACCGCCGGTTGCTGCACCTGGAGTTGGATGAGGCCGCCCGGCGGGAGGTGCGGCGGGGTTTGCGCAGCCAGAGCTAACGGGGCAAGCAGCCCGCATGAGATCAGCAGGCGGCGCGCGCGTTTCGCCATGCGCCAGGCGCGGGAAAGGCGCGGCGTGAAATCGGGAAAATGGGAGCCGTTTTGCATGGTCACCAGTTGCGTCCCTTCCGGTCTTTGGGCACGGAGCCTTCCTTGTCGCTCATGTCCAGCCGGCGGGTGCCGTCGAGCGAAACGCCGTTGAGGATCTGGCTGGCTTGATCGGGCGAGAGCGGCGTCTGCATTTGCTCGCCCTCGTGCCCGGCGTTTTCCTTCTGGCCGGCCAGCGACTCCGGCTTTATGCCGGGATCGTCTTCGTCGTCATCGCCGGCCATGCCGGGCGGCGCGTTGGGGGCGGGGATCTGGCCCTTCATCTTGCCCAGCAAATCGCCCAGATCCTGCCGCTGCCGGCCCATCATGCCCTGCATTGCCTGCATCTTGTGCACGCTGTCCACCAGCCGGGCGATGCCCCGCTCGACGGTTTGCGCGTTTTGCACGGCGTTGGTGTCCCGGGGATTCAATTCGGCGGTGCCCTTGAAATCGTCCGCTGCCCGCTGCCAAAGCTCGAGGGTTTTGCCGTAGGATTCCATGGCGGCGGCGACCGCTTTTTCCGCCTCGCGCAACTGGTGGCGCGCACCCCGGCCTTCGTAATAGGCGGCGACCAGCTTTTCCAGGTTGCTGTCCGCCAGCGCGGCTTTTGAGTCGCGGATGGCCTGATCGCCGGCGGCCAGGGCGGCGCTGCCTTGGGTGGCGGCCTTTTGCGCGTCCGGGCCCGCCTTTAGGCGCTGGAGGCCGTCGCCGAACCGGGCGTGCGCCACATTGTACAGCGCCGCCGGTTGCACGCGGTCGTCTTGGACGGCCAGCGCGGCCTGGAACATGCGTTCGGCTTCGGGGAATTTTTTCGCGGCGAGCAGCCGCGTGCCGGCGTTGTAAAACTCGCGGGCGGTGGCCGGAGGCGGTGTATTGGTGTTTTGCGCCGCGGCCGGCAGGCACAGGGCCAGGACCAGGGCGGGCGCAAAATTGCGGATGAGGGCGGCGAGGTTCATGAGCGGCCGGGCAAATGTTTTCGGCGCGTGGTGATGAGCGGTTCGGCCACCATGGCCGCCAGCGCCAGCGCCAGCGGCCAGTAAAACTGGTCCTCCCCGCTGCGCACCGATTGCCGCAGCGCGTTCGCCGCCTCCAGCGTGTGAATGGCCGAACGCATCTGCGATAGTCCGTCACCCACCGCGCCGAGCGGATAATAGCTGCCGCCGGTCACCCGGGCGATTTCGCGGAGCGTCGTCTCATCCAGCCGGCTGTGCACGACTTCACCTTGCGCATCCCGCAGCAGCGCGGGCTGCCCGGCGGCGTTGACCGTCTGGATCTCCTTGCCCGCGGGCGTGCCCACGCCGATGGTGAACACCACCACGCCGTTGGTCGCCAGGTTTTTGGCCACCGCGACGCCGCCTTTTTCCAGGTCCTCGCCATCGGTCACCAGCACGATCAGCTTATGGCGGGCGGTCTTGTCCAGGGCGTGATATGCCTCGTTCAACGCCCGGCCGATATCGGTGCCGGGGATCGGCATGGTCCGTTCGTCCAGCGACAGGATCGTTTCGGCAAAGGCATCGGTGTCGAAGGTCAGGGGGCATTGGGTGTACGCCGTGCCGGCAAAAGCCACCAAACCCACGCGGCCGTGGCTCTGGCGGCGCACGAAATCCAGGACGGCAAATTTGGCGCGCTCCAAGCGGTTGGGCGTGACGTCGGTGGTGCTCATGCTCAGCGAACAATCCATTACGAACACCATGTCCTCGCCGAGTCGCGCGTTGCCCGTTTCGGTGCTGCCCCACTGCGGCCGGGCCAGCGCCAGGGCGGCAAACGCGAACGCCAGCAGGATGAGGACCTCCTTCAGCCGCCGGCGCGCCGGACTGTGCGAAGCCGTGAGCCGGGAGACGAAAGCGGGCGAGGCCAGTTGCGCCAGTTGCCGCGCGCGCCGGTGCGCGGCCCGCAGGTGCAGCCACGAGAGCAGCACGGGGGCGACGACCGCCAGCCACAGCCAGCGCGGTTCGGCGAATTGGAAGGCCAGGTTCATCTCAGGTGTTCCATGGGCAATTCATTCAGGGCACCCGCCGGTAGCGGGTGTTGTTCAAAATAACCTCGATTGCCAGCAACGCCAAGGCGGCCAGCAGCGGCCATTGAAACAGGGGCTGGTAGGACGTGAAACTCCGCAGTTTGACGTCGGATTTTTCGAGCTGGTCAATCTGGTTGTAAATGGTTTGGAGCTCGCTCCGGCTGGTCGCGCGGTAAAAATGGCCGCCGGACAGCGCCGCCATTTTTCCGAGCACCGCGTAATTGGCCGGTTGCAGCAGGAGCGTCGGGACGATGTTGCCATTGGCGTCCAGGACGAACTGCCCGGTGGCCGGATCGAATTTTGGCAGGTTGCACGGCTGCTCGATGCCTATGCCGATGGCGTAGATCCTAATGCCCAGTGCGGCCGCCAGTTGCGCGGCCGGCAGCGGGTCAATCTTGCCTAGGTTGTTGTCGCCGTCGGTCAGCAAAATCATGATGCGGCTCTTGCTGTTGGGCACGGCCTTCAAGCGCTGGGCCGCCACCGCCACGGCGTCGCCGATCGCCGTGCCCAGGTCCGAGATGATGCCGATGTGCAGGCGCGCCAGGTTCTCGTTGAGCCAGGCGTGGTTCATCGTGAGCGGGCTCGTCAGGTAAGGCACGCCGGAGAAGGAGATCAGCCCGATGCGGTCGTTCGGGCGCTTGGCGATGAAATCCTTGAGCACGCCCGAGGCGATGGCGAAGCGCGACAGTCTTTCCGCCGGCTTGCCCATGTCAATCGCCATCATGGACCAGGACAAGTCGAGGACGAGCATGATGTCAATGCCCGGCGTCTCGGTCTCCACGTGATAATTGGCGAAGCGCGGGCCGGCGAGGGCGCCGATGGTCAGCGCCACGACGGCGAGGCGCTGAAACACCAGGAAGCGGCCGGCGGCGGCCCGGGCCTGGGCGCCGGCCGCCCGGGCAACGTCCGCGCTCGAGAAAATCAGGGCCGAGAGCCGGCCGATCTTCCCGCGAAGGAGCGCATAGACCGGCAGCAGGCCGAGCAACGCCAGCACCCACGGGAATTGAAATTCGAATTCGCCGTTCATGGAATCAAGATGGGACCGCGGCTTTGGCCCGCTGTTCCTCCATTTCGTCGACTATTTCCAAGGCGCGGCCGGCGGCCGCGAGGGGCGGTGCCGGGGTTTTTGGGGAAAACTTCCTCCGGTCGCACTCACGGAGGAAAGCGACAATGGCTTGGGCCCGCTCCGCGCCAATGGCGCTGCTGTTTGCGATGGCGGCGGCGAAATCGGTGGTGGTCTGTTCGCCGGGCGGCAGGCCGGCGGCCGCCACCAGGTAGCGGCGCAGGATTTGGGAGATTTCGCTGAGCGCGCGGCCGTCTTCCGGCCGCTGCCGCCATTCTGCCAGCGCCAGGCGGGCGACCACCGCGGGCGGCACCACGAGCGGCGGTTTGGGGCGGAGCAGGAACCAGCCCATCGCCCCGGCCAAGGCGAGAAGCACCAGACCCGCCGCGAGCACGGCCAGTCCGTACTGTTCCCAAAACGTCGGCGGCATGACGCCATAGGCGGGAGCCAGCGGCGGCAGCGCGTTCGGATTGGTTTGGGCGCAAAGAGAGCCGGCGGCGAGGACAAACAGGAGCACCGCCGCGTTGAGCGGGACCGGAGCGCGGCGTTTACGCCGCTTCAGCGTGCAAGGCTCAAGCGGGTTGGGCACGTCACGGCCGTCGTGCTTTTGGACGCTGAAGCGGGCTAAAGCCCGCGGTCCGTCGCCGTATTGCGCGAGCCTCAATCGGCCTGGGCGATCAGTTTTCATCTAGCCACGCCTCCGGCCGCGGCGGATTTCAAAGAACCGTTGCAGCACCGGTGCGAACGGTTCCGTGGTTTTGAGCCGCAACGTGTCCACGCCCGTGCGAATGAGCGACTGGTCGAGTTCCGCGAGCCGTTGCGCATTGAAGGCGGCGAAACGCCCGCGCACGGCGGCGTGGCCCGAATCCAGCTCCACCAATTCGCCCGTCTCCGCGTCCTCGAGCGTCACCAGTCCGGCGTCCGGCAGTTCGCTTTCCCGCGGATCATGCAGGTGCAGGCAAACCACGTCGTGCCGCGTGTTGGTGAGCCCCAGCCCGGCGATGAAATCGCCGGCGGGATTCGCCGGGGCGCCGGTCGCCGACGAAGCCGCCCCGGCCCGCGCGGCGGTGCCGTGCAGAAAATCGGTCAGCAAAAACACGATCGCGCGCCGGTGCAGCACATGGTTCAAAAACGTCAGCGCGCTGGAAATGTTGGTGCCCTTCCGGCGGGGATTGAATCGCAGCATTTCGCGCACGATGCGCAGGATCTGGCGCCGGCCCTTCCGTGGCGGCACAAATAGCTCCACTTCCTCCGTGAACAGCACGAGCCCCACCTTGTCGCCGCTCCGGGCGGCGGACATCGCCAGGGTGGCGGCGATTTCGATGGCAAACTCGCGCTTGCTGCGGTTGGCCGAGCCGAAGGTGGACGACCCCGAAACGTCCACGGCCAGCACGGCCGTGAGCTCGCGCTCCTCGCGGAACCGCTTCACGAATACCTTTCCCAGGCGGTGCGTGACGTTCCAGTCAATATCGCGCACATCGTCGCCGGGCATGTACTCGCGCAATTCCTCGAAATCCATGCCGCGGCCCTTGAAGCGGCTCAGGTAAGCCCCCACCATCATGTCGTTCACCAGCCGGTTCGTGCGCACCTCCACGCGGCGAACGGATTCAAAGAGTTCGGAGAGGGTCATGGAAGACACTTCACGGCACCGGCACGGCATTGAAAATCTTCTTGATGATCGAATCCGTGGTCACGGCCTGTGCCTCGGCTTCATAGGTCAGAATGATGCGGTGACGCAACACGTCGGGGCCGATGTTCTTGATGTCTTCGGGAATCACGTAGTCGCGCCCTTGCAGGAGGGCCCACGCCTTGGCGGCCAGCGTCAGGAAGATCGTGGCGCGCGGCGAGGCGCCGAACTGGATGAAATGTTTCAGGTCCAGCTTGAAATCCTGCGGCTTGCGCGTGGCCAGGACGATTTTCACGATGTAATCGCGGATTTTATCGTCCACGTGAATCTGGTCCACGAGCTTGCGCGTGGCCAGGATCTCCTCGAGCGAGACAACGGGTTTGACCGGCGTTTCGGGGCTGGTGAAGGCCATGCGGTCGAGGATTTTTCGCTCTTCGGCTTCGCTGGGATAATCGAGCATCACCTTGAACATGAAGCGGTCCACCTGCGCCTCCGGCAGCGGGTAGGTGCCTTCCTGGTCGATGGGGTTTTCCGTGGCCAGCACGAGGAAGGGCGCCGGCAGCTTCATGGTGTCGCCGCCGAGGGTGACCTGCCGTTCCTGCATGGCCTCCAGCAGGGCGCTTTGCACCTTGGCCGGGGCGCGGTTGATTTCGTCCGCCAGCACGAAGTTGGCGAAAATCGGCCCGCGCGTGGCGTGATACTTGCCGTCCTGGGGATTGTAGATCAGCGTGCCGACGATGTCGGCGGGGAGCAGATCCGGCGTGAACTGGATGCGGTTGAACTTGGCCTGGACGGCGGTGGCGAGGGTGCGCACGGACAGCGTCTTGGCCAGGCCGGGAACGCCTTCGAGCAGCACGTGGCCATTGGCCAGCAAGCCCACGAGCAGGCGGTCCACCAGCGCCTCCTGGCCGACGATGACTTGGGCGATTTCTTCCCGCAGTTTGTGAATCCAAGCCGACGTCTCCGCGACCTGCGCTTTCAATGTCTCGTTCATGTGAAGAGACTTTAAGTCGCCCCGGGGGGCGACTCAAGCGCGGGGTTGCGAAAGAATTCCGGCGGCCCGGCGGCGCGATGGCGGATCAAGCGTTCTTTTGGATGCGGCTGCGCCCGGACTTGTTGAAGGCCAGCGTGTCCAAGGAAAACAGGCCGCCGCCGGCGATGACCAGAGTGACAAAGCCCGCGAGGTAGAGGAACGCCAGTTCGCCGCTGCCCTGCCCGGTCAGGGCGGTTTTGTGCACCATCAGGAACGCCACGAACATGTCAATCACCAGCACCGCGGCGGCCACCCGCGTCAGGAACCCGGCCGCGAGGAACAGGGCGGCGACCACCTCGGCGATCACCACCATGATCAAGCTCGCCTGCTGTCCGACGCCGAGCGGATCGGGAAAAGTGGCCGCCAGGTCGTTGAAATGGGTCAGCTTGTCCCAGCCGTGATTCAACAGCATGGTGAGGCCAAACCACAGCCGGGCCACGAGCAATGCCACATGGGTGAGATCCGAGTCTTCCGAGGGAATGAATAGCTTGTTGAACATGCCGTTAGATTAGCAAAAAAGGGGCGATTGTTCAATTCAAAAGAAAAACTTCTGCCAACCCGCTGGCTTTTCGGAACCTGTGCCGGGCCGGAACGATTCAATCAATAGATTTTGAGACCACAGATGAACACAGATGGACACAGATTTAAAACGGAAGACTTCGACGCGAATTGCGCGAATTTTCGCGAATTAATTCTGAATTGTTGGCTGGTTGCAGCGAAGCGCAAATTATCTCCAACTTGTCTTAGGTAAATCGCAGAAACCATTCCAGATGAACATTCCAAACCGGAATTCGTTGGTTCTGAGCCGTACACCAAAAGCTCTGCCAAGCGCATTTTCATCTATATCCATCCGTGTTCATCTGTGGTTAAAATGAATCGCCCCGGCCAAGCGTTTCGCCGGCGGTTAAACCACGCGGATCAAATCCTGCATTGGGTAACGCACCTTTGAAAGGCTGGCGTATTTGTCAGCGGCGGCGCGATAGCCCAGGGCGCAGGCCATGACGGTGGCATAGCCGCTGCCGGGCAGCTGCAAGACCTGGTCGTATTTGGCGGGCTCGAGTCCTTCCATCGGGCACGCATCCACCCCGAGCAGGGCGGCGGCGGTCATCAAGTTGCCCAGCGCGATGTAGCTTTGCCGCGTGGCCCACTCGTGGGCAATTTTGCCGCGCGCGCCGTGCACGATGTCGCCCAGGATCATCTTGCGATAAAAATCGAGCGACTCGGGGGCCACGCCGCGCACGGAAGAGGTCCGCGCGATCAGCTTGGCGACGTCGGCCTCCTGCATGTCCGTGCGCGCGGCGAACACCACGAAATGCGAACAGTCCACGACCTGCTTCTGTCCCCACGAATGCGGCAGCAGCGCGGCGCGCTTGGCGGGGTCCTGCACGACCAGGAACTGGTACGGCTGCAAACCATAGCTGCTGGGCGTGAGCACGAGTGTTTGCTCGAGGGCAGTCCAGACGTCGGCGGGGATTTTTTTAGTGGCGTCGAACACTTTGGTGGCGTAGCGCCACTCCAGAGCTTGCAGGAGTTGGTTGGTCGAGATCATGCTTTTTTCGTAGGCGCGAGGCTCGCACAACGGCTGGAAAAAGCAATCCCTTCCGGTCCCAACCTGCGCCGAAGGCGCACCTGAAGCGGGAATTCAGAGGGACAGGAACGCCAGGGACATGATTGGAGGATCTTACAGTTGCCAGCAGGCAGGTGGCTTGGCTATAAATCAGGCATGACCTCCCCGGCCTTGAACATTCGGCGCGCCACCTTGGACGACCTGCCCGCCCTCAAGGCGCTGTGGGAGGCCGGGAAGTTGCCGGCGGCAGAATTGGAAGGCCGGCTCACGGAATTCCATGTGGTGGAATCCGGCGGCCAAGTGGCCGGGGCGCTGGGCGTGCAGATCCTCCGGCAGCATGGCCGCCTGCATTCGGAGGACTACTCGGATTTTGCCGTGGCCGACGCGGCGCGGGAGCTGTTCTGGGATCGGATCCAAAAGCTGGCGGCCAACCTGGGGGTATTCCGGTTGTGGACGCAGGAAACCTCGCCGTTCTGGACGCACTGGGGTTTTCAGCCCGCCAGCGCGGAAGTGCTCGCCCGCCTGCCCGCGGAATGGAAAAACCTCGAGGGCCGGTGGCTCACGCTCGAATTGAAAAACGAGGAGGCCATCAACAAGGCGCTGGAAACCCAATTCGCCGGTTTTATGGATGCCGAAAAACGCGAGACGGCCCGGCTCGTCGCCCAGGCGAAGACGCTCCGGCTGATCGTCACCCTCGCCGCCTTTGCCTTTTTCTTCCTCTGCATCGCCGTGGCGGCCTATCTGCTCATGCATCGCGTGGGCCACCGGTAGACCGGATATCTCTCAGTTGCATTGGCGGACGAGGGCAACCCCGCCGTAGCGCAGGTTTCCAAACCTGCTGTATCGCCGATTTCCAAATCGGCAGGGTGTCGCAATTACGTGGCGTCTGCGGGTTTGGAAACCCGCGATACAGCAGACTTGGAAGTCTGCGCCACCGGATTGCCTGGGAATATCCAGGTTAGAGCATTGATGGAAATGCTCCAGCCCCGCCCGGACGGGTGACCCCGGTCAGCCGCGGGTCGCAACGGTCTCGAATTCGTCCGCGTGGTACGAGCTGCGCACCCGCGGTCCGCTGGCCACGTGAATGAAGCCCAGCGAGCGGGCCACGCGGCCCAGCGCATCGAACTGCTCCGGCGTGATGTATTCCACCACGGGCAGATGCTTCAGCGTGGGCTGGAGATACTGTCCGAGCGTCAGGATGTCGCACCCGACGGCCCGCAGGTCTTCCATGGCCACGATGATTTCATCGACCGTTTCCCCCAGGCCCAGCATGAGGCCGGACTTGGTGTGGATGGCATTGCCGCGCCGGGCCTTGACCTTTTTGAGCACGCTCAAGGAGCGGTCGTAGGTGGCGCGATGCCGCACCTGGGGCGTGAGCCGGCGCACGGTTTCCAAGTTGTGGTTGAAAATCTGCGGCTGGGCCGAAAGCACCTGCTCGATGGCGGCGTCGCTGTCCTGAAAATCCGGCACCAGCACTTCAATGGCCGTGTTGGGATTCAGCCGGCGCACCGCCAGGATCGTGCGGCAAAAATGGTCCGCGCCGCCGTCGGGAATGTCATCGCGGGCCACGGCGGTGATGACGACGTGTTTGAGCTGCATGCGGCGGGTGGCTTCGGCCACGCGCTCCGGCTCGTCCGCTTCCAGGGGAAACGGCTTGGCCGTGCTCACCGCGCAAAAGCCGCAGGCGCGCGTGCAGCGGTCGCCGGCGATCATGAAGGTGGCCGTGCCCTTGTCCCAGCATTCCCAGTGGTTCGGGCATTTCGCGCTTTCGCAAACGGTGTGGAGCTTCAGCTCGTCCAGCAGCGACCGCGTCTGCGCGAAGGTATCGGTTGTGGGCAGCTTATTGCGCAGCCAGTCCGGCAAACGGGGGCGGGCAGCATTAGGGCGCGCGACCGTTGATTCGGTCCGCGCGGGCGTCTCGGAAGTTGGCGGCAAGGTCACCATGGGACTATTCTAGCACCTCGGGGCCCTTCGGCTCCAGTTTTTCCCAGAAGTCCCCGAGCTCCTCCGGTCCGAAGTCGGCGAGAATCTTCCCGTCCACGTCAATCACCGGCGCGCAGGTCTGGCCCGAGAGGTTGACCATTTCGGCCATGGCGTCGCGATCCGTGATGACGTCGAGGGTCTCGTACGGAATCTGCCGCTGGTCGAGCCAGGCCTGGGCCTGGTCGCACCAGGAACAATAGGGTTTGACGAACAATCGGATGTTCATGGCCGGAACCTACCACAGCCTCCTGGCGCCGCCGAATGGAAACGTAATTTCATCCGGGGAGATCTTATAAGGCGGCGACATTTGATTAGGGGCAAAAAACTCGACACAAATTGCACGAATTTATTTTTAACCACAGATGAACACAGATGAACACAGATGAACACAGATGAACACAGATGAACACAGATGAATACAGATGAACACAGATACCGATTATTTTCTGGGGCGTCTGTGTTGACCGCCTATGCCACGCGC
>Ga0182030_10018805_pt1 | contig 13218 bp, 8 predicted proteins | sample 812S3MmetaG_FD_121299 | JGI IMG/M metagenome (GOLD analysis project Ga0182030, IMG submission 121299) | Permafrost microbial communities from Stordalen Mire, Sweden - 812S3M metaG (Illumina Assembly) | ecosystem: Environmental > Terrestrial > Soil > Wetlands > Permafrost | place: Sweden... | reverse complement strand
TGTAGACGCATAGTGGTCAGGCTTCGAGCATGGAGATGTGGCCCCACACTCCGTTAAGTCTCGATTTGGCTCTAGGTTGCGGCAACTCCGCGACGAGCGGGGCTATTCCCAGGAGGAACTGGCCGAACGAGCCGGACTGCATCGCAACTACGTTGGCGGAGTCGAGCGCGGCGAACGGAATGTCGCATTGGAAAACATCGTCAAGCTGGCGAAGGCGCTCGCCGTCAAGCCGGGCGACTTGTTTACAGATTTCGCTTGATGGACCATCTACTCGATCGCCGCATCTGCTTCAATACATCGACTATCTTTTTGTACCTATGATTTTGTTGCTTCCAGCCAAGCAATCAGCTTTGCTTCAAACCCACGATTCGCTTTATCTAGGCCTTTGTGCTCAAGCTCCCGCTGCAGCATTGGCTCTAAAACACTCCTCAGAAGAGTTAGGCGCGCATCAAGAGACAGTCCGTTCTTACCGGAGGGCTGCTGCCGCCAGAGTCTCTCAGGATGGCGCTCCCATGTGACAAGGCGTTTACCTTCCGCATCGACGGCCAACGCTACGATCACACGTTTCACATGTCCCTTGTCACCTCGCGCCTCAACGGCCCAAGCTGCCAAGACGCCCTCCGAGTTATCCGGTGACTCCACGCACACGCCAAGCTCTTCCGGTGGGACATCACGATAACGAAGCAGATGCCCCGCAACTATTGGATGGTCGAGCCCAATTAGCTCAACTTTTCCCTGCTGAAGAGAAGTCTCGCGTTCTGTTGTCAGCAACTTCTCAGCTTTACTGTCGCTGTCTGTCCAGACGAATAGCCTATCGCCACGAGAGGAGAAACTGCTGCGTTCGACTTTGGCAGCTTTGGAGATGAAGTCAATCAGGGTATCCATACCTTCTTTGGATTCTCCCAGCGCCTTGTAGTCGTCCAGCCGGAAGCCATCAAGGTCTTGGAACAACTCGAACACTACCTTGCGGGCTTCGACCGCATTGGACATTGCTGCATCCAACTCGACCTTTGTTCGTTTGAGCAGTGGGTCATTCAACGCCGCAGAATACAGGCTGGCGTAGTTCACCTCCATCGAAAGCTGTCCAAGAATCTGGATGCGTAGGTCCTCTGCAATTTCGCCACGCTCATCCACTTTTCCTAACGCCTTACCAATTTCAGTGAGCTTTTCATTCAGGAGCAGGAAGATGGAACCTTCAATGGTATCCGCCAATACAAGGTTGTAAATCTGAGCCGTGTGTTGCTGGCCGTATCGGTGGATGCGCCCTATGCGCTGCTCCAAGTCCATCGGATTCCATGGGAGGTCGAAATTGAAAAGTACGCGGGCGTGTTGCAGGTTGATGCCCTCCCGACCTGCAGCGGTGCATATCAACACTCTCGGCCCATCCGCCGCCTTGAATCTTTTCTCGGCGGCTGACTTCGCGCCGTGGTCACCACCCTTGAGAACTGTGACCCCTTGCCCCGGATATTGCTTGTCAATCTCCCTGCCAAGCATCTCAACGCTGCCAAGATAGGTGGCAAAAACCACCATCCGTTCTTGCGGATTCTGCCGCCAGAGTTCTCCCAAGGCACCGATAAGCTTCTCGACCTTTGTCTCTCGCTGCGAGGGATACTTGCCGAGCAGTTCTTTGATACGCCGTCTTTCTTCAGGTAGGGCGACAGAGACACTGGTGGCCGCTGCGTCCTCGGCTGCTGCTGCCGCTGTCTCAGAGGCAAACTGGTCAGCACCGTAGCCAAGTGCATCCTCTTCTTCACGCTGCTGACAGAGGACTTTGTAGCGGTAATCGGCAAGAATCCTATCCACCTCTGCATCCCCTAGACGGCCCATGGCGATGTCATGAAGTTCCCTTATCTGGAGACGTGCTTCGTCGGAGGCCGCGTTGCGTTGGTCGATGTCCAACTTCTGGTCATGCATCAAGGCTTCTTGAACAGTGAGCGCGATAAGCCTACGACGGAGGGTGCGTTGCACCGCAGCGAAGCTGGATGCCGCAATCTTCTGAAAGATAGTCATCACAAACGCCAGACCTTGGCCGCGCCTTCCCTGCCTTTTTGCAAGTGCGAAACCGTCCTGAAGATAGAGCACCAACGCCTCGTAAAACACCTTTTCGGCGATGGACATCGTGAACGACTCGGTGAAGACCTGTCGTCGTGCAAACAGTGTGGAACCGTCCGGGCGACAGGCATCAGCCTTTGTGCGTCGGACGATTACGGTGTTGAGTCGGTGTCGCTGCTGAACCATCTCCGCAGGAGAATTGAAAAGGGTTGGGTCAAGCATCTGCACGAGCATCCAGAAACGGAAGTGGTCGCCTTGGTGGGGCGTTGCAGAGAGCAACACCAAGTCGCGGGTATGCTCCTTCAGCATCTCGGCCAGCTTGAAGTTCTGCGTCTTTATGAGCTTGCCGTTCTGGCGATACGCAGAGAGATGGTGCGCCTCATCGAATACAACCAAGTCCCAAGGTGGAGCCGCTTTTAGCCGCGCCATACGTGGACGCAGTTTCAGGGTGTCGATGCTGGCAATCAGGAGATTGTGCTTCTCAAAAGCATTGGACTTGCGGTCGGTGACATCGCCTTCGCTACCAAACACTTCAAAATTCAAGTGAAAAACGTCATTCAACTCACGGTGCCAATTGTTGACCAAGCCAGCAGGAACTACCATCAGCGCCCGTTTAAGTTCACCCCGGCTGACGAGTTCCCTCAAGATGAGTGCGGTCTCAATCGTTTTCCCAAGGCCGACTTCATCTGCGATGAGGAAGCGGCGTGGATAAGCCGTGGCCACTCGATGTGTGAGCACAACTTGATGGGGAAGAAGGTCGATTTTAGCCGAGGTCAAAGAGCTAACGTTCTCCATCAGCGGCAGAACGTGAGCTTGAAAACATAGCCACGCCAGAAGGGCACGGTCAGTTCCTTCCTTTGCGTTAAGGACGATGGTCTCTGACCGGCTGAGTGCCGGAACGATTCCGCCAACAGGAACCTGCCGCTCACCGCTTGGGAAGAAGACTCTGACGAAGCCGCCAACGGGCGAGCTGACGATTACGCCCTCCCCGAGGTCGGCATGTCTCACTCGCTCACCCGGCTTCATGCTGGCGAGGGCTCCCGTGTGGGGAACGCTGAGCGGGGATTCATTCAATGTCACTTCTTCACTCACGAAATCCTTCTAAGAAACAGCCCGATGTTTCGCAGCTTGCCGTCTGCACCGGAGGCGATGATTTTCCGAACACTGGACTCTGCACCGTTCCAAATACAGCGGCCAATCGGTATTGACTTTGAACGATGCTGCCCAGCGCAGTGCCAGTGATGGGTATTATCGGCGGCGGTATATGCAAGCCGTCGCTGGTCTGCGAACCACAAAACCAGTGCCGCCTCCCCGCCGCCGTCAGCCACGCTGTCTTGAAAGCTCCGAATTGCCGGGTATACCTTTTGCTCCAGCCATTCAACAGCTTCATCAGGACTCAGAGTATCCATCGCCGCTTCAAGTCCAGCGATGACGAGAGTTCGCTTGCTGATAAGATTGAGTCCCTCTTCCGGCCATCCAGCCTCGTAAAGCCGCAGCAGATCTCGAAGGCTTTGAACGGAGTCCGCAGGGCAGAGTTCATTCAATGCATCGGCGTCCCACAAAATTGAAATGCCGCTGTGCATCCAAGTTGTATCACGAAGATCAGAACTCATCTTTGAATACCTCGACTCCGGTTCGCTCTTTGAACTCTCAAGATTCCAAATCGAACAAGCTCAACTGCTCCTGCGCCTTTGCTTTGTTCCGACTCAACCAATCTCGGTAAATTGTCTGTGCCCGTTGGGCGGCTATCTTAATCTGCGGCGAACCACCGTGGCTGATGAGCCAATCCACGAGTTCCACCGTGGCGGGATGAGGCGCGAAGTTCGGGCTGTCCAAGGTGTCGATAATCCGAATGTTGCTGCCCTCAAAGCAGCCGCCCACGAGGAACATCGTTTGGTCGAAATCCCGTGCCATGCCCTTGCGAGAGGTGCCTTTCCATGCTTGTGCCAACTCAATAGGCGGCGTAAAAGTAAACACCTTGCTCTTCTCTGAGCACCAACCGCGTTCAGTAAAATCGCTCGGCGCTATGCCTGTGCCACGCAAGAACTTTTGCATCTGGTCTCGGGGCACCTGAGTCGTCTCGTAGAAAAGACGGAAGAACTGACGAGTATACGGCTCAGCATTAGAGGGAGGTGCCTCCGGCCCTCCGGTCGCACCAGCGTCATCGTCAAGCAACTGGTTAACTCCCACGAGCGCCTCGCGGATAGTGAACTCGCGCCCCTGCTCGATGAAGACTTTGCCATAATGACGCGAGAAGTATTCAAGTGCCTTCCCACGCTTGATGACCTGCAAGTCCGCAGCGGGTAAACCATCCTTCTGATGTTGCGACAGAAGTGCCTTTATACCGCGCACATCGTCTAGGATCAGCCGCCGCAGTCGAGCCCAACTAATCGGCTGCGGCTCTGCGACGCGCTTCCTGCAAACGTGAATAATGTCATACTCAATGGTTTGCGACCCAAAGGTGCCCGGTGCTGCACCTTCTCCCTTCGTTTCGTCGCCACGGATTGGATAGGTCGCTTCGAGATAAAACCCAGCGTCGAATAGGCTCTCTAATACGCCTACCCACGGCTCATCCTCGCTGTGATGGAACGTGAAGGCCAGGATTCCACCCGGCTTCAACACTCGATATGCTTCTCGCCAGCAATCCGTTAGTATCCGTTGATAAAACGCATTGGAATCATCAGGCTGTCTTGCTCTATTTGCGACGGCTTCAAGTGCCTTTGGAACGTAGTCAGGCCCAAACAAATCTGGATAGTCCTTGTTGAGCGCTAGTCGCAACCAAACATAAAAAAAGTCCGAAAGTTCTGAATAGTGGAGCAGCCCTCCAAACGGTGGATCAGTGACTACTACGTCCAGAGAAGACGATTCCAATCCATGAAGCTCCGTTGCCGATCCGCAAATAAGAGTATGTTGGCCCGTTATCTTGTCTTGTACGTCAACCTTTGCGCTCTTCCCCGACACGGAACGTGCAAGGTCTGGCGCCACTTGTTTCAACATGGTTGCCGAGACTACTTCCCAAGGATTCTGTGCCCATTCTCCCCCGTCTAGGATACCTTCGGCACAGGCCAGCCAGTTGCCCCTTCCTAGACTAGAAAACATACCATTCTCAACCGTGGTAGCCTTTGGATGGTAATTACTATTGGAGAACATAGGCTCAAGCTTGTCTGCTCCTATATTCCAGATTGTAAACATGACCTGAGTGCGTAGGTACTGCTGAAATGCGCCCAGAACAAATTCCTTAGCTTGCGTACTTACCTTCGATTCTGAAATGCACTTGAGAAGTTGTGTGTGGAGTAACAACTGGAGGGGGTTGAACATCTTCCACCAATGGGTGTACCCGTGGTTCGGAAGCCCTCCATTGTTCATATGTGTCATGAATCCAAATGGCAATTCACTAGTGGGCCAATAACCTTGAAGGTCGGAATGCTTTCTCTGCTCCCATTCAGCTAAGGCCGAGTTGTAACGACGCACATCAGTTGCGGCCGCAAAAAATCTTCCTCCGTACGGCTTTCCTGTACTCTGTCGCGCAGGACTGTAGCCTTGAATGACATAAGCTGATTGTGGTCCAATCTTTCCTGTAGCCTTAATTGCAGAGAGCACATCGTTGGGTGAGCCATCAGAAGCGCACGCAAACGTTGACTTTTTGGGCACCGTCCCACCACGTTCATCCGTGAAGAATCGAACATGTGTCTCCGGACAGGTCACTTCAGGAGGAACAGACATTACGGTCTTACGCTCACCGCTTTTCATTATTTTTTCAACTGCCACTAACCCACGAGCTTCGAGAAGACGCAACGTGGTTGCTCGTGCGTTATTCCATCGGATCGTTGCCTCTATTGGGTCTGTGGCACTTCCTCCATATTCATTACCCTGCTCGTCATGCTTCGGGCAGCCAGCCAACCATTGCGGATGAATCAGCAGAGTCAATTCGACCTGCTTGCTTTTTGCCTTGCCGAGTTCAGACGAGCTGCCGCTTGCAAAGGCGCAACCGTCCTGACGCACTTCCCCGCAGTGGGGACACGTAAACACCCCTTCATCATTCATTGCAGCAAATGGCTTCTCCTCTGGAGAGACGAAAATGGGTGAATCCGGTGCCATTCGAGCTGCGTGCCTTTCGATATCGAACATCTTGTGGCAATTGGAACACTTGTAGTCAGGCCAGCAATCAACTGACAGCGTTTTGATAGCCACAACAGGTGTAGGCATGATGGGCGTGCGGTGTCCGCAACCCTCCCGCTGACACGGCCCGTGCTTGCCCCAGAACGTGTAAATAATCTCGGGGCCTTCGTAGCGGTATTGCTTTCGCTCCTGCCAAGGAACTGAGAATATGTCGAAACTCGGCGGGAGTTCCTCCCATTGATCTTCGAGTTGCGAAGCTCCGGGCACAGCTTCTTGAGAGAAGTTTAGCTGTACCGGATTCTTCTTCTGTTCCTTTACACCGTTACGCCGAAACCATTTCCCCTTTTCACCGTCGGGGCCGTCGCACGCGTAATATGGCATAATTATGGGTCTTACCTTAACCTCAATCTCAGCTAGGAGAAGTTTGGCTTCAGCTATATCCACTTTTGCCATTTCGTTCTTTACAAGAAACCAAGCAACAGGATTGAGGTCGCAGCCAAACATATTTATCCCCAAGCGGGCACCCTCGACTATCGTCGTCCCGCCGCCCATGAATGGGTCTGCAACTTTTAGGTGTCGAAGGGAACCGCGCTTCTGGTGATTTGCGTAATAAACATCCCAAACGGCTTTGGCCGCTTTGCTTTCGTCGTCCGGGGCTTTCATTACCGCTGCAAGCAACATTGAACGGAAGACGCTTGAAGGTCGTCGTGCCCACCACTTCGACATCTGATAGATTGGCTTGCCCGCATTCCCTTCAATGGCTGCTACCTGATTTATCGGAATGATTGGAAAATCCACCTCAAGACAGGTCTTGGGTCGGTTCGGGTCAGAGAAATCCACTGTCTCAACCGCAACTTCGCGCCCAGCGCCTACGACGGCGGCAATTTGCTCATTAAGCAGTTCTTTCTTCGACTTACCTTTTGCTTTAGCCATGAATCCTTACTTCCTCGAAATCTCGATGAATGGTACGGCGACTTCAAGCAGTGACAGTCCACCATGTGCCAGAGTTGGATAGCCACCTGCGCTCTTCCATTTGCGGCGACCGAGTGCGAATTGATTGACCCCATGTGCACTCTGCAAACAAAGCGAGATGGGCGGTGTCCAGTGGTGGGGAGTACCAGGACCACATGAGAAGCGGCTGGCACCGAAATTCGTTTTGAGCCAGTTGGCTTGCTCCGGGTTGGACACGTCGGCGAACGTGCCGGACGCAGCATAACCATGATCGCTGGTGATTACCAAGCGCCGTCCTGTCGCCATTCGCTCAATCATTTTCCAGAATGAGTCCGAAGTCAGTTTCTGGGCAGCCTCACGACAGAGGGTCTGGAAGCCATCACCCGGTACTGAAAGCTGGTGGATGCGGTCATCAGGCCAATGATGCCACAGCACTATGGCTGGCGCAGACGCAATCCAGTCGAGGCAGTAGTCCCATGCAGCGTCCATGCTGTCGGTGCGTGCGCCGGGTAATTGATGAGTGGAACTCGCTCCATTGTTCTCCAGCGATGAACGTTGTCCAAAACCTAGCGCCTTTGCAAAAGGTGTTGTATCGCTAGGCAGTTCTGAGCCACGAACTCCCGCCTGTTGAAATTGATAGCCATGCCGGTCGGCCTCTTGAAGCAGCCACGGCAATTCGCGCAAAGACAATGCGTCGAGAATCAGAACTGCCTTGCCGCCCGTGGTACTATTCCAGAAATCAATCACTGATTGGGCAGTGCGTGGCACTGAGCTTTCGAAATCCCGCCAGAGTTCCCATGCTGAACCTGAAAGTAGCAATTCCATTTCACTGACCTTGCGCTCACGGTCAGCAATTTCGCGTTCAGCATTCTGAAGCGTCAACGGGGATGAGAAGATTTCCCAAAGCTTCTCGAAGATACTCTGCCACGCTTCCTTTGCAGGAGCCGTTAGGACAGCATCGAGCCTGGGGTCACGGTTGGCAGTCATTGCTTCACCTTCTCCAAATTAAGAGCGTACGTCACGCCGTCTGGCAGCTTCTTCAACATCTCGGTCAGTTGAGCACCTGTCATTTGAGACACATTGATGTTGATGTTGCTCACCGTCGTAGCGGCACTGATGCCCCATTTCTCCACCTCGCCGAGCAGGTTAACAGGGCTCTTTGGTGGCGTTCCGAACGAATCATTTGAAGCAATAGGCTGTGGGCTGTTGCCGCCGAAGATGCTAGGCGGAACCGTAGTAGGAGGAGGTGTTGACGTTGGCGAGGTCGGCGTCGGCGGGGCCGCTGGAGTCAGCGGAAGGGGCAACGTACCGCCGCTCTGCGGAGAAGCTCCGGGTAACATCAGAGTCGTCTGCTCAAGTTCCTTGCCGGAACCAAGTTTTCCTCTTATTCGGTACCACACCGATTCGAACGACTCCCCCGGCTGTGCTTGCAGAAGTTCCAACCCACGCAAGTTGATAGCAATCTTCCCGGAGGCGCAAAGCTGTAGAACCTTCTCTTTTGTGGCCATCTCTCCAAGCCAAGGAATGCAGTGCTTGCCATCGATGCTGGGTTCTTGAAGGTCAGCAATAAACTTGGAAAGAGGAGAGGTGGACGTAGCGTGCAGAAGCGCTGCGGCTTCGAAATCCTCATCAACGAATAGTTCGGTCGATACCTTATCGTCAACTGCTTTTGGAATTGCATCGCCAGTGGCATTGTGCTTCTCAATGAGAAACTCGCACTGGTCCGGTTGGGCGAAGTTCCAGATGTCAAGAATGGCAAATGTATCGAAGAGGTCTTTCAGCTTCGGGCGAAGATGAGAGTTTTGATATGTGGAATGCAATGGGCGATACGCTGGATCAGTTTCCTTCCACAGGTTCGCCAGATAGACCGCACGCGCATACACAATGAAGTCACGGTCAAAATAAACATTCGGAATCACTGCTTTCGGCAGAAGGAACCGGAGAGTATTGCGGCGTTGAGCAACATTCTGCTTGAGCCATGCGCCCAAGGTGCCGTTTAAATTGTCGGGGCGCTCAGGCAGGACAATGAGGGTTAGGCGACCATCCCATCGGTCAGGCCGCTCCGTCTCAGGGAGTTCTATCCATGGGGTGGCCAGCCAGTTCTTTCGAAGCACCACCACACGGAACTTCCTCGATACATCCTCGCTGCCACCAATCACGTAACGAATTTCCGTGGCAAGCTGTTCGATGTCCTGACCGCCTTGGAAGAGTTTGTCGTTCTTGGCATTGGCCAGCAGCTTGCCCTCAGCGTTTTCCTCTTCCCTGAATACAAGACGATTCCCGACCGGGTGGATGTTAAAGCTATTCTCCCGGATGAGAGCCATCTCAGCAGCAAACGTGTTGTCGTCAATCGCTTGGCTGCGCGTGATGTCAGACTGCAATTCGGCTGGCTCGGCCCCATTGACCCTATCAACGCTCAATGAACGAAGCCAAAGGGCGCTGATGATGTCCGAAGCGTGCGGCACGTTGGTTTCGGGTTCCTTGACGGCAAGCCTAACGGCCTCAAGGTTCCGCCGTGCCTTTTCCAGCAACGCCCGATGAAGTGGGTTGGCAACGGAACTCAATAGCGAAGTGACACTGCTTGTGTCGTCGCTAATATCGAAGTCCGCCGCCGTGATGACGGGCGAATCCTCGCCTCTGGTCTTGAACAGATCAACAAGAATACGGATGAGGTCTCGGGTCTCCTGGGCTTCGGTTGCTACAAGAACTTGGTCTTCAAGCAAGCGCATCAGCACGGGCGAGTACGGCCACGCCTCTACAAATTCTGCTAACTTTGCGTCATGCTGTGATGGCGGTGTCTCTGACAGCCGGACGTAATCATCTACGTGAGGCTTGATGACCAACTCGACGTTATCGCTGGGAATGTTCAGGCGATTTTCGAAGATGCGATAGAGGAGAAGGCGCTGGCGGTCATGCTTTGCCTGAGTGCCTTGGAAATCAACCAGTACTGGATTGATTCGGTGAATTTGCTGGTACGCCTGAGACTGGTTGTCGCGGATGGATGCGACGAACACGAGCAGGTCCGGGCGGTCATTCGCAATTTCAGAGAGAAGTTGGATGAAGTTGAATGCCCATAATTGAGTCTTCGCCTTCGGGCTATCGGTCAATCCGTCGAACCACGTCTGAAACTCATCCAGCAGTAGCACGGTGGGCTTCGACTCAAACATTTCGACGAGCAGGTCTTTGCTTGGTACGCTGGTCATCGAAGTGCCTTTGCCCATCCACTTACCCTTTGCGAGTTGACCTTGCGGATGGCTATCAAACAGGATGTCCCAAAGGAACTTGTATCGCTGCTGATGGAGGCTTTCGGCTATGACGCAGAAGTCGGTGCGGAACTTCAGTGTTTGTAGTTCTGGTCGATTTAGCCTCACAGCCCATTCAGACAGCCACTTCGTTGCCTCTACTGGGTCTTTGATCGCGTGCCAAAGTGCAGCCATAAGGTGCGATTTACCCTGTCCGCGTCCGCCCAGCAGCACCACAGGACGCGCTCGGTCTGGCTGAGTAGCCTCGAAGACCTTCAGGAGGTCAACTGATGGGTAGGTGATGCTCAAGAATTCAGCGGATGATTTGTTGAGAGCGCCCGTCCGCTTATCGGCGGAAAAATCGATGGTTGTACCTTTAAGGCGTTCCCCTTTGAATTCAGGCCGTAGCGTTAATTTGAGCATGTCTGTCCAATCTGTTGATCTCGCGGTACCCTGCTTGCTCGTGCGTTAGCGGACCAATACCGAAAGTACATCGGACGATCCCTGATTAGGTACGTTACGTGTCCGCATTTCGCCGCTGATCGCTTTTTCGTTGATTTCATGTTTGTGCAGCATTTGTGATTCCTTGGTCTTAAGCTCCTACGCTGTCAAGAAAGTTGTGTACAGCTTCTTTGAGGAGATCTTGGTTCGTTCTTCGCAGGGTCGCCCCCAGCGTGCAAAGCCGAACGTAAGTCTTCGAGTCGAGTTTGACCGTGAGGGCAACAGGCTTAGTCTCGACGGTTTCGCGGGTTGAAGCTCGGCGGGAACGTGGCGAAGCAGGTTGGGTCGTCCTTCGGGTAGCCATCTGGGCTTGTTTCCTTTGTTCGAAAGTATACGCGCATCTGCGGATATACGTAAATATCCAGAAAGCACAAGAATCCCGTCATTCAAGCCGGAGTCTAGGGACATGCCCGTTACGCTGAAGCAACTGGCAAAACTGCAGTCGAGCGTCCGTGTATCCGAAGGATTGATGACGAGTTCCCTATCTTTCCTCTTGTGCCGACACCATCCATCCCCACGGGAGCGCGAGAATGCCATCTTCAAGCGGACGCGCCTTGCCGCTGTGAAGCACCACTCCCCGGACCAGAGAAGATTTGCGCTTCAAATCTTCACGGAAGGCGCGGATACCGGTCGCGTCGCTGGCTGTTACCTGGCTGCTCGCCTTGATTTCGAGAGCCACGAACTTGCCAGCTTCTTCCAGGATGAAATCCACTTCGTGTCCTGTACGGTTACGCCAGAAATGCAGTTTGCGCTGCTGGGGATCGAGCGACCGCCAGGTCTCCAGTGTCTGAAACAGGGTTTGCTCCAACCAGAATCCACTGTCCATTCTGGTCGTCACCTCGGCGGACGATCGGATTCCGGCAAGCCATGCGGCAAGCCCGCAATCTGTCCAAAGCAACTTCGGCGCTTTGACCAGCGCCGCTGTGGGATTGGTCGCCAGAGGACGGAGGCGCGTGATCATACATCCGGTCTCCAACAGATTTAAATACCGGTGTGCCGTCGGGTGGCTGAGCGCCGCGTCGCGCGCAAGGTCAGCCTGATTGAGCAGTTTGCCGGTCCGTTGCGCCGCCAGCATCATCAGGCGCTGAAAATCGGGCAGGCTGGAGATGGCGCTCAACTGGCGCAAATCCCGCTCCAGATACGTCTGCACATAGGCGGCGAACCACAGGCCACGGTCTGCTTCCGAGTTGATTTCGAGTGCAGGCGGAAAGCCTCCCCGCAGGAGCCATCGTGTCCAGTCGCCCGGTTCATCCGGCCATTCACGCCAATCGAAATCCGTGGCGAACAAACGATCCAGCGGCGACAGTGCGCCCTTGCGCTCCTGCCACTCGGTTGGGCAAAACGGCGGAAGATCCAGGTAGATGGCGCGGCCGGCAAGCGTCTCCGCCACCTGCTTCATCAGCAGGAGATTGGCCGAGCCGGTCAGGATGAAATCCCCGGCCCGCCGTCCGGTATCAACGGCACGCTTGACGGCAAGCAGAATCTGCGGCGCTCGCTGGACCTCATCGAGAATGACTGGACGGGTCGAAAGCAGCGAATCGGGATTGCGCTCTGCCTGGTCGAGAATCCCGACATCGTCGAGGGTGAAGTAGGTACGCGCGGGCTCAAGCGCCTGAGTAAGAGTGGTTTTTCCGGTCTGCCGTGCGCCTGTCAAGACGGTAACGGGTAGGACGCGCAGGGCGGACTGGAGATTACTGCTAAACCAGCGCTGCCTAATTCTGTCCATATAGTGTAATAAATCATTTCATGGCGTGAAATGCAATAGAAATCTTCGCTTTGACGGTCCAAGCTCATTGACCTCCTGGATTCATTCCGTATGGAGTTGGTTTCCAGTTTGGAAACTGGAAATCTCAGCGTGATGGCTGCCAATCCAACGACCGTTGGGCGGACGTTTAGGGAGGTAATTTTTCAACTTTCAAATCAAGACGAGAGCTGCAAGCACTTGATAGTAATAATGGTTATTCGACAATGGGAGTCAGTTGGGAGTCTGTTTGGGGTTTACGGGAGTCTGTTTTTAGTCAATTCTTCGCTTCGCGGAGTCGAGAACTGAGGAGTTGTTGGGTTCAGACTCCAAAACAGACTCCCAATAGACTCCCAATAGGGTGTCCAGAGGGTACTTTTCCGTACTTCCGGGTCGCCATAAGTGCTGTAAAGTCTGTAAAATGTGTGAGTTCCCGGCTACTCATAACCCAAAGGTCGCTGGTTCAAATCCAGCCCCCGCAACCAATAGAATCAATAACTTACAGAAATTGGTCGCTTTCGGAAAGTCCCCGTTATCCCCCATTAGGAACAACTGCCATTTATTGGACGGTCGCAACACCCGTGTTTTCAGGTGAATGCTGCGAGTTTGGGC
>Ga0182030_10018802_pt1 | contig 13220 bp, 12 predicted proteins | sample 812S3MmetaG_FD_121299 | JGI IMG/M metagenome (GOLD analysis project Ga0182030, IMG submission 121299) | Permafrost microbial communities from Stordalen Mire, Sweden - 812S3M metaG (Illumina Assembly) | ecosystem: Environmental > Terrestrial > Soil > Wetlands > Permafrost | place: Sweden... | reverse complement strand
TGCCACCAGTTGGTCGAGTCGGTCCAGTAGGAGACATCGGAATCGTTGACGCGATCCACGCCGTTGATCTCAAGCGCGCCACTGCCATCGAGATCAAGACCGGAGCGGATCTGGTTGCCAAGGATGTCATAGTAGTACAGGGTGTCGGCGGAACCAGGTGCCGTGGTGCGGACAAGCTGGCCGATGGAATTATAGAAGGATGAATTTGTAACCACGGATATCACGGAGGGCACGGATGAGAAACCGGGACGCTCGGTGCGAATGGTGCGGCCAAGCAGGTCGGTGGTGGTCTTCTGCCACATCGGCGAGTTGGAGCCAAGCGGGCCGGTATAGGTGATGGACCACTGCGTGCCATCGGGATTGACGCCATAGTCGTTCCACGTCTTGATGACGCCGTTCTGGATGGTGCATTTGGACTGGCCGTCCATGTAGGATTAATGTTCGTCTGAGGCAGAATATATTCGCTGACACGGATCGTTATCAATCCAGGTGTTTTTATCAAACCCAACATTAATATTCGGATATTTTGTCCTATGAAAGTCGAGCGTAATCACTCTCCAATACCATTTATAATCATAAGGTGCTCTTATCTGCGGTATTAGGCAAACAATCCAATTAGTAGCACACGAGTACTCTATTTCGGCGGTATAAATATTAACCTCTGAAGACAAGTCTGCCTTCGATAAGAATTTTTTGAGTTCTTCCTTCGATATTGGTTTGCCCGCAAGTTGTTCCGTTGTGCAAATAACACGTTTAATAAGACTTGTTCGACGTGAAATTGGGAGTGCGTTTTGAACCTCATTATCAAAGAATATCCGAAGAATCTGGAGTGAATACCATCCAAAAATGATCGTTCCAACCACAAAGATGCTTTTTTTCATTTTATCCATCCTTTCTTAAGAGCATTGGGGTCAGGTCTCACTTTCTAACAATTGGCATCCGTCAAGTTCGTTACGTTGCCATTGGCGTCGTAGAAATAGAAGACGGCCGGCACAGAGGCCGGCCCTCCAAAGGAGGCGGAAAGGATGCCGCCAATCGTGCCTGCGCCCTGACTGGAGCCGGAGAGATCAAGCTCGTACATATGCTGTTGGTCACGGCGGCCCAGCGTGTCGTTCTGGTAGGCGAAGCCGGAAACCAACGAGGCGTTGACGGCATGGGTGATGCCGGTGATCAGATTACGATTAGGCTCGTAATTTCGCATGTCGGAAATTGTCCCATTCGACCAGCCGGAGAGCAAGTCCGAATTGGGCAAATGTGAATACGTAACTACGAAAGACGCGAAAGGCGCGAAATTGGAAGAAGAAAGAGAGGCGAAGCGGCCAATGGTGGAATAGGCGATTTTCCAACCGGATTCTGGCGCCGCGTTTTTCGCCTGGCAAGGGCCGCGCCGAACTACCCGTTTCTGACGCCTCGAAAAGGAAGGCAGAATCCAGAAAACAGAATGCCGAAGTTGGCGCAAAACCGAGGCGTCGAAAACGGGTAGTTGGCAGGGCGGAAAATTTTCACCACGAGGGCACGAAGTTCACGAAACACAGGCGTCAGAATCCGGTAGTTTGGAAAATACAAGGCGGTTGACTTCCGCAGCGTGAGGACGCAGAATCCCGGCGCTTAAAAAGAAAGGGAAAGGTCATCATGGAAAAATACTTTTTCGAGGCGGCGATGCTGGTGTGCTTTGGCGCGAGCTGGCCGGTTTCGATTGCGAAGGCGCTGCGCACGAAGTTTGTGCGCGGCAAGAGTCCGGTTTTCATGGTGCTGGTGATGGTCGGTTACCTGAGCGGCATGGCGCACAAGGTGCTGAATCCCGATCCGGCCACGGGCCATGTGCATCCGGTGATTTGGTTGTATGCGTTCAACCTGGTGATGGTGGCGGTGGACTTTTCGCTCTATTTGCGGTTTCGCGACAACCCGGAAAAAGTCTCATTTTAGGCGCATAAACACGGGGCTTGGCACAAATTTTTATTTTTCTGCCGAGCTTGTTGACAATCCAGGGTCGGATTGGTACATTTACGGGGTTTCGTCTGGCCTGCTTAGGCGGGTTGGGCAAAGACAGACGGCGAGCGACGCTGCCCGATAACGTTCCAAACCGATGATGCGACAGGCGGGAAACCGCATGGCGACGGAGATGGAGCGGGCAAGGGGGAAACCCCTCGGCTGGGCTTTGGGTCGAAGCCCATGTAGCTCAGTTGGTAGAGCACGTCCTTGGTAAGGACGAGGTCAGCGGTTCAATCCCGCTCATGGGCTCCATGCGCCGTTTAGAACGGGTAACAGGCAGATTACACGGTATCATACAGAGGAAGTGCATCATGGCTAAAGAAACCTTTTCGCGTACGAAACCACATGTGAACGTCGGAACAATCGGACACGTTGACCATGGCAAAACCACGTTGACCGCCGCGATTACCCGCGTGCAATCCCTCAAGGGGTATTGCGATTTCATTCCTTATGATCAAGTGGCCAAGGCCTCGGAATCAGCCGGCCGCCGCGACCCGACCAAGATTTTGACGATTGCGACTTCGCACGTCGAATATGGCACCGCGAAGCGCCACTACGCACATGTGGACTGTCCGGGCCATGCCGACTACGTCAAGAACATGATCACGGGTGCCGCGCAGATGGACGGCGCGATCGTGGTGGTGAGCGCGGCCGACGGCCCGATGCCCCAGACTCGCGAGCACATCCTGCTGGCCCGTCAGGTCGGCGTGCCTGCACTCGTGGTGTTTCTTAACAAGGTGGATCTGGTGGACGACAAGGAATTGCTTGACCTTGTCGAAATGGAAATCCGCGAATTGCTCAGCAAATACGAATATCCTGGCGATGACATTCCCGTGATCCGCGGCAGCGCGCTGCCGGCGACGCATGTGACCAAGGGCGATGAACCGGCCACCGAGTGCATCACGAAGCTGATGGATGCGCTGGACGCCTACATTCCTGAGCCTGTGCGCGTGCTGGACCAGGCGTTCCTGATGCCGGTAGAAGACGTGTTCTCGATCGAAGGTCGCGGCACCGTGGTGACCGGTCGCGTGGAGCGCGGCATTGTGAAGGTTGGCGACGAAATCGAGATCATCGGCCTGAAGCCGACGGTGAAGACGATCGTCACGGGCGTCGAAATGTTCCGCAAGCTGCTGGATCAGGGACAGGCTGGCGACAACATTGGCTGCCTGCTGCGCAGCACGAAGAAGGAAGACGTGGAACGCGGTCAGGTGCTGGCCAAGCCGGGCTCGATCACGCCGCACACCGAATTTCAGGGCGAAGTGTATGTCCTCAGCAAGGAAGAAGGTGGCCGGCATACGCCGTTCTTCAAGGGCTATCGTCCGCAGTTTTACATCCGCACGACCGACGTCACGGGCGACATCACGCTGCCCGAGGGCGTGGAAATGATCATGCCGGGTGATAACGTGTCAATCAGCGTGAAGCTGATTTCGCCGGTGGCCTTGGAAGAGAAGATGCGCTTCGCCATTCGCGAAGGCGGCCGCACGGTAGGCGCCGGCACGGTTGCGAAGATTACGAAGTAACGTTTTTTTCGGAGCGGATGAAGGTGGCGGAATCGGCCCGGCTGGCCGGATGTCGGTTCCGCGACAGGAGAATTTTTCATGGCTCGTGAACTTGCTATTCTTGCCTGCTCCGATTGCAAGCGGCGCAATTATGTCACCACCCGCAACAAGCGGACGATGACGAACCGAATGGAAATCAAGAAGTACTGTCCGGCGGAACGTAAACGTACGCTGCACCGGGAGACAAAGTAGGCCCACGTGAGCGGTTTTCCGACTGCAGGCCAGTAGCTCAATTGGCAGAGCGACGGTCTCCAAAACCGTAGGTTGGGGGTTCGATTCCCTCCTGGCCTGCCAACTTAAGCCGCCCAGCCAACAGACGAGAGAGGATGTATCCAGAGCATATCGCCATGAAAGAGATTGCCCATAAATTCAGCAAGTTTTTTGGCGAAGTTGGCTCCGAATTTCGCAAGACCAGCTGGCCCGAACGACGGGAATTGGTTGAATCTACCATGGTGGTTCTGACTTTTATCGTGCTGCTTGCCTGCGTCGTGCTGGCTTGCGATTTTGTGATCAAACTGGTGCTGTCATGGATCCGCGTATAGGACGAAGGCTTTCACGATGACAAAACAGTGGTTTGTTCTTCACACGCTGACCGGTCAGGAGCAGAAGGTCAAACGGTATGTTGACGTGCAGGTCAAGCTGCAGGACATGACGGAATACATCGGCGAAGTGATTATTCCCACCGAGAAGGTTTCCGAGACCAAGAACGGTGTCAAAACCACCGTGACGCGCAAGTTTTTTCCCGGCTATGTTTTGATCAATCTGGCTTTGTATGATGATGCCAAGCAAATCGTGGAGCCAAGCTGGCGGTTTCTTCGTGAAACGCCGGGCGTGATCGGCTTCGTGGGTGGCGAGCGGCCGATGCCGCTGGCAGCCTCCGAGGTGGATGGCATTGTTAACCAAGCGGCGGCGAAAAAGGAAAAGGTACGCCCGAAGGTGGCGTTTGAGCCTGGCGAGACAGTGAAAATTACGGACGGGCCGTTCATGAACTTTAGCGGCACCGTTGATGAAGTAGATCCTGACCGGGGCAAGTTGAAGGTGTCCGTTGCAATCTTCGGACGCTCAGCCCCGGTGGAGCTGGAGTACTGGCAAGTCGAACGTATGACGACCTGACCGGTTCCAGCCGTCAACCGTCGATCCGATTGCACCGGTTGGGAACCGGGAGGATCGCGACAGACTGAGGCTAAAAATGGCGAAAAAAGTAACCGGAATCGTGCGCTTGCAGATTCCAGCAGGTGCAGCGAATCCTGCGCCGCCGGTCGGTCCGGCATTGGGCGCGCAAGGCGTCAATATCATGGCGTTCTGCAAGGAATTCAACGCCAAGACAGCGGACAAGTCAGGTCTGGTAATTCCGGTGGTCATCACCGTTTACGCGGATCGCAGTTTTACGTTCATCATGAAGAGCCCGCCAGCCTCGGCGCTGATCAAGCGCGCGGTCGGCTTGGCCAAGGGTTCCGGTGTGCCGAATCGCGACAAGGTGGGTAAGATCACCAAGGCACAGATTCGCGAGATCGTGAAGCTGAAGGCACAGGACCTGAATGCCTCCTCCGAAGAGGCGGCATCACGCATGGTCGAAGGCACCGCTCGCAGCATGGGCGTGGACGTGACGGAATAAGGGGTGCTTCCATGGCAAAACACGGCAAAAAATACCAAGAAATTTTGAAGAAGGCACCCAAGACGCCAGTCTCTCTCGAAGAGGCTGTGACGTTCCTCAAGGCACACCCGGCGGCGAAGTTCGACGAGACCGTCGAAGTGGCTTTGCGCTTGGGCGTGGACACGAAGAAGTCTGACCAGACTGTGCGCGGAACGGTGAGCCTGCCTCACGGCACTGGCAAGTCGGTTCGCGTGATTGTATTCGCGGCTGGCACCCAAGCCGATGCGGCCAAGGCTGCAGGCGCGGATGCCGTCGGCTTTGAAGACCTGATCGAAAAGGTCAAGGGCGGGTGGACGGATTTTGACGTCGCCGTCGCCACGACCGACGCCATGAAAGAGGTTCGCAAACTTGGACGTGTACTGGGTCCCCGCGGATTGATGCCGAACCCGAAGACGGGAACGGTTACCGACGATATCGCACCCGCGGTGACGGCAGCCAAGGGCGGCAAGGTCGAGTTCCGCATGGATCGCAACGGCAACGTGGGTGTGATGAGCGGAAAGCTGAGCTTTGATGCCAACAAGTTGGTGGGCAACATCAACTCGATCATCGAGGCGATTTCGGCTGAAAAACCGGCTGGAACCAAGGGTGCGTTCATTCGCTCCTGCACGGTCAGCTCAACCATGGGCGTGGGCGTACGTGTTGTGGTGAAAGAAAAGCAGGAGCTGAAATAATGAGATCCGAAAAGAGTTCCATTTATCTTGAGGTAACGCAACGTCTGGAAGGTTCAGACTACGTTTTTGTTGTCAATTATGGTGGTCTGCTGGTCAAGGATCTGACGGAACTTCGTCGTGAAATGGCGAAGCTCGGTGGCCGCTCCATGGTGGTGAAAAACACCTACCTGAGCCGCGCCGTCGCCCAGATGAAATGGGAGAACGTGGATGCGATGCTGACGGGACCAACCGCCATCGTAACAGGCAAAGGCGACGCCACGGAGGTTGCCAAGTCCTTGGTTAAGTTTGTCAAAGCGCACGAAAAGGCCGCAATTAAAGGCGCCTGCCTCGACGGCAAGGCTCTTGGCATTGCTGATGTCGACGCGTTGACCAAGTTGCCGCCGCGCGAAGTGATGCTCGGTCTGTTCGTCGGCACCTTGGCAGCTCCGATGACACAGTTGGTTGGCGTGTTCAACCAGAAGGTGCTGAGCCTGCTGTATGTCTTGAAAGCGGTTGAAGAAAAGAAAAGCAAAGCGGCCTGAAAAGCCCAGATGAAGGAAGAATAGGAGAATAAAGTACCATGAGCGAAGAAAACAAAGTTGAAGTTAGCGGCAAAATGGCGGAGTTCATCGACTGGGTCGAGACTCTCACCGTGCTGGAACTCTCGAAGCTGGTCAAGGCTCTTGAACAGCGTCTGGGCGTGACAGCGGCGGCACCGGCGGCGGCACCGGCAGCGGCACCGGCGGCGGCGGCAGCCCCGGTCGAGGAAAAGACCGAGTTTGACGTGATCCTTACGGATAGCGGAGCAAACAAGATCGCCGTGATCAAGGAAGTTCGCACGATTACCGGTCTCGGACTGAAGGACGCCAAGGACCTTGTTGATGGCGCCCCGAAACCGGTCAAGACCGGCGTCAGCAAGGAAGATGCCGCCAAGCTGAAGGATCAGCTTGAGAAGGCAGGCGCCAAGGTTGATGTGAAATAATATAACCGTTGTCGCGAAGTTGAAAAGGCCGCCCGAGACGCCCGGGCGGCCTATATCCATTTTCACGAACAGGATGCGGCGTCAAAACCCCTAGTGAGGTCAGCCGATGGTGGATCGCAAAGATTTCGGCAAACTGAAACCCGTCAGCCAACCGCCCGATCTGATCGAGATTCAGACTAGGTCCTACACGGACTTTCTGCAACTCGATGTGCCGCCGGGTCGGCGTGAAAACAAGGGGCTGCAAGCTATCTTCAAGGAAGTCTTCCCGATAGACAGTTACGACGGGCGGTATACACTCGATTTTGTAAAGTTCGAGCTTTCCGAGCCGAAGATGGGACCGTTGGAAGCACTGTCCGAGGGTGACACGTACGCCGCCCCGCTGCACGCTACATTTCGTCTCAAGGATGGCGATGAGATTCGCGAGGAAGACGTGTACATGGGCGAGATCCCGCTCATGACGCGCGATGGTGCTTTTGTCATCAATGGTGCGGAGCGTGTAATCGTCAGCCAGTTGCACCGTTCGCCCGGTATCTGCTCCGAGCGCACGATCCACCCCAATGGCCAGTCTCTTTATTCTGTTCGCCTGATTCCGGACCGTGGTTCGTGGATCGAAATCCAGTTTGACACCAGTGACATCATGTGGGTGTACATGGACCGCCGCCGCCGTCGTCGGAAATTCCAAGCGACGATGTTCATGCGCACGCTGGGCTTTGGCTCCGACGAAAGCATTCTGCGCAACTACTACAAGTTCCAGTCGTTGAATGTCAAATCGCCGCCGCCTGACGCGGAACTGACGAACCTGATCTTCAAAGACGACGTGATTGATATTGATTCACAGGCCGTGCTGGCTCGTCGTTATGAACCTGTCACTTCGGCGGTGTTGCAGCAGATGGCGGCTGCGAGCTTCACCAAGGTGGACGTGGTCAACGTGGCGTGGGATGATGGCATCCTCATCAAGACGCTGCGCCAGGACCCGACGCGTTGCGAGGAAGACGCACTCAAGGAATTGTATCACCGCCTGCGTCCGGGCGATCCGGCTACGGCGTCCAATGCCAAGCAACTGATTAAGCGTCTGTTTTTCGATCCGAGGCGCTATGACCTCGGTCGCGTCGGTCGCCACAAGATTAATCAGAAGCTCGGTCTCACCGGCCGAGTTCCCGATGATCTGCGCACCCTGACTGAAAACGAAGAGGGCAAGAAGGGCGAGGTCACCGGCGTGGAAGTGGTCGAGGCCATTCGCCATCTTCTCGACATCCGCAAGGGCCGCTCGGTGGTGGATGATATTGACCATCTCGGCAGTCGTCGTATTCGTACCGCTGGCGAACTTCTCGAGAACCAGTGCCGTGTGGGTCTGGCGCGCACCGAGCGTCTGATTCGCGAACGCATGACCTTGTTTGATCCCGCCACCGGCGTGTTGTCACCGGCCCGGCTTGTGAACAGCAAGTCGCTGTCAGCCGTGGTGCAGGATTTCTTTGGTCGCAGCCAGCTCAGCCAGTTCATGGACCAGACCAACCCGCTGAGCGGTCTTGCGCACAAGCGTCGTCTTTCGGCCCTTGGCCCGGGTGGCCTGAGCCGCGAGCGCGCTGGCTTCGAAGTGCGCGACGTGCACAGTTCGCACTATGGACGCATTTGCCCAATTGAGACGCCGGAAGGACCGAACATCGGTTTGATTTCCTCTCTTTGCATTTATGCCCGTGTCAACGCATTTGGCTTTATCGAAAGCCCCTACCGCGTGGTACGCTATGGCAAGGTCACGGACGAGGTGCATTACCTCACCGCCGATCAGGAAGAAAAGTTCGTCATTGCGCAGGCCAATGCACCGCTTTCGACGGATGGAAAATTCTCCGGCGACAAGGTCACGGTTCGTTACATGGCGGAGTTTCTGGAAGTCGAACCAGCCAAGGTCCAGTACATGGATGTGGCACCGACGCAGGTCGTGAGCATTGCGGCTGGTTTGATTCCGTTTCTGGAACACGATGACGCCAACCGCGCCTTGATGGGTGCCAACATGATGCGTCAGGCCGTGCCATTGCTGAAGACGGAGCGCGCCTTTGTGGCCACTGGTCTTGAGCGGCGCGCTGCTGCCGACTCGTGTGTGACGGTACTGGCCGAGGAATCCGGTGTTGTGGCTTACGTCTCGGCGACCGAGATTGTGGTGAGCGACGACGGCCAAAGTCCCGCCAATCGCAGCAAGAAGGCGAAAGGCGTCCGGCGTTATCCGCTCCAGAAGTTCCGCCGTTCAAACTCTGGCACATGCTTCAACCAGAGTCCGATCGTGGTTCGAGGCCAGAAGGTCAAAAAGGGCGATGTTCTGGCAGACGGGCCGGCCACCCGCGATGGCGAGCTGGCATTGGGCAAGAACCTGCTCGTGGCGTTCATGCCATGGAGTGGTTACAATTTCGAAGACGCGATCCTCCTTAGCGAGCGCGTTGTGCGCGATGACATCTTCACCTCGGTCCACATTCAGGAGTTCGAGGTCGGGGCTCGTGATACCAAGCTTGGACCGGAGGAAATCACGCGCGACATTCCCAATGTCGGCGAAGAGGCGCTGAAAAATCTTGGCACCGACGGCGTGGTCCGCATCGGCGCAGAAGTGCGGCCGGGAGACATTCTGGTCGGCAAGATCACGCCGAAAAGCGAAACTGAGTTAGCGCCCGAAGAACGCCTGTTGCGAGCAATTTTCGGCGAAAAGGCCGCCGATGTGCGCGACACGTCGCTGACGGTTCCGAGCGGCACTTATGGCATTGTCATGGACGTGAAGGTGACGTCGCAGCAGCAAGAGCCACAGCGTCGAGCCAGTAGCTCCAGCAGCGTTGTTGCCGCACCCCAGCCGAGCGCCACGGAAGAAGAAAAAAAACAGATCCGTGACATCGAAGAGGATCGCAAGCGCAAACGCGTCGAGCTTGAAGAACAACTGACCACGGCGCTCAGCAACATTCTTTTGGGCGAGAAGATTCCCTTGGATGTGCTGGACGTGGAAACCGGCGAGATCATCATTCCCGCCAATCGTAAGATTACCAAGATGCTGCTTGCCAAGTTGTCGCGCGCACACAGCCATATCCAGATCGAAAGCAGCCCGGTGCAACAAAAGATCGAGGAGATTATTGACGAGTACAAGCCGAAGTTCGCTGAACTGGAAACACAGAGCGGACACGAATTCGAAGAGCTCGACGGCATGCTCGACGAAGGTGGCGTGATCAAGCAGGTTCGCGTGTACATCGCGACCAAGAAAAACCTGTCGGTGGGTGACAAGCTTGCCGGTCGTCACGGCAACAAGGGCGTTGTGGCCAGGATTGTTCCTGACTGCGAAATGCCCTTCCTGCCCGATGGCAAGCCGGTTGACATCGTCCTTAATCCGCTGGGCGTGCCGTCACGCATGAACCTCGGACAGCTTTTCGAAACCTGTCTGGGTATGGCCTGCAGCACCATCGGCTTCCATGTCGCCAGTCCGGTTTTCGACGGTGTGCCCGAGGCAGCGATCGACAAAATGATGATCGAGGCCCGCAAGGTGCAGGACAAGGAAGAGGGCAGCGCCGCATGGCTGTGCGAGGATGGAAAGAGCATTCTCTTTGACGGCCGTACCGGCGAACAGTTTGACCAGCGCGTGGTCGTTGGGCAGATATACATGCTCAAGCTGCATCACTTGGCCACGGATAAAATTCATGCCCGCGCCACGGGACCGTACTCGTTGGTCACGCAGCAGCCGCTTGGCGGCAAGGCGCAATATGGCGGACAGCGCATGGGCGAAATGGAAGTCTGGGCCCTTGAGGCGTATGGCGTGGCGTATGCGTTGCAGGAGCTGCTGACGGTCAAGAGTGATGACGTCGCAGGCCGCACACGCATCTACGAAGCCATCGTCAAGGGACAGAACAGCCTTGAAGCTGGCATGCCGGAGTCCTTCTCTGTGTTGATGCACGAGTTGCGTGGTCTGGGGCTTGATACAAAACTGCTGGGTGGCGACCCCGTGCAGCAACCCGCGCCCACCACCATCTGACGCATTTCGGATTTCGAAACAGGAGAACGAGCGTGAATCAATATGTGGCAAGAGAATTGTTTGGCACGGTGGACGCGGGTCAGTACGATGCCGTCAGTATAACGCTGGCGTCACCGGAAACGATCCGTTCGTGGAGTCACGGTGAGGTCAAGAACCCGGAAACCATCAACTACCGCACCTATCGACCCGAGCGTGACGGCTTGTTCTGCGAACGCATCTTCGGTCCCACGCGGGACTGGGAGTGCGCCTGCGGAAAGTACAAGCGCATCAAGCACAAGGGCGTCGTGTGCGATCGTTGCGGTGTCGAAGTTACCGTCTCCCGCGTGCGTCGTCAGCGCATGGGACACATCGAGCTGGCCGTGCCGGTGTCGCATATCTGGTTTTTCAAGTGTACGCCCAGTCGCATCGGCTTGATGCTAGACCTCACGGCCAACGCACTGGAGCGCGTGCTGTATTACGAGGATTATCTCGTCATGGATCCGGGCGACACACCGCTCAAGGCCATGCAGCTTCTAGGCGAGGCGGAATACCACGATGCGCTCGAGAAGTACGGCGAGAGTTTTGAGGCGCAGATGGGTGCCGAAGCCGTGCGTCGCTGTCTCGGTAAACTGGACTTGGATCGGGTCATGCACGATCTCGAGGAAGAAATCGAGAATACTCGCAGCAAGCAGACGCGCAAGAAGATCACCAAGCGCATGAAAATTTGCGAAGGGTTCCGCGTCAGTGGCGCGCGTCCGGAATGGATGGTCCTCGACTGCCTGCCAGTCATTCCGCCGGAACTGCGCCCGCTCGTGCCGCTCGAAGGTGGCCGTTTTGCGACGTCGGACTTGAACGATTTGTACCGCCGCGTCATCAACCGCAACAACCGCCTGCGCAACCTGCTCCAGCTCAAGACGCCGGATGTCATTATCCGCAACGAAAAGCGCATGTTGCAGGAAGCTGTGGATGCCGTGTTTGACAACGGACGTCATGGCCGCGCCGTCGCTGGCGCCGGCAATCGCCCGCTCAAATCCCTCAGCGACATGTTGAAGGGCAAGACGGGCCGCTTCCGCCAGAACCTGCTCGGCAAGCGCGTGGACTATTCCGGTCGTTCCGTGATCGTTGTCGGGCCGGAATTGAAGCTCAACCAGTGCGGGCTTCCCAAGAAAATGGCACTTACACTGTTTGAGCCGTTCATTATCCGCCGCCTCAAGGAACGTGGCATCTGCCACACCGTCCGTACGGCGCGCAAGATGATCGAGCGTCATGATGAACAGGTCTGGGACATCCTCGAGGAAGTCACCAAGGGAAAGACGGTGATGTTGAACCGTGCGCCCACGCTGCACCGTCTCTCGATTCAGAGCTTCGAGCCGATCTTGATTGAGGGCGAGGCCATCCAGATCCATCCGATGGTCTGTACGGCTTTCAACGCCGACTTCGACGGCGACCAGATGGCCGTGCACGTGCCGCTGTCCATCGAGGCGCAACTGGAGAGCCGTCTGTTGATGCTCTCCACGAACTCGATTTTCTCGCCCGCGTCCGGCAAGTCCATCATGACGCCGACGCAGGACGTGGCCCTCGGCATTTATTACCTCACCATGCCCAGTCAGCAGGACAAGCTGGCCGGCCGCATCGTGGGCAAGGGCCGTCCGGTCATCACCCAGGTATCCGATGATCATCGTCCGTTGTTCAACAGCGCGAACGAGGTTCATGTGGCACTGGCGGAAGGCGCCGTGAAGATTCATACGCGCATCCGTTACCGCAACCCGGACTACAACATGCCGGGCCGCCGCTATGGCAACCGCGACGCGCGTGTCATTGACACCACCGTCGGCCGCGTGATCTTCAATGAAGTGTGGCCGGTGGAACTCGGGTTTTTCAACGACAAGGTGGACAAGTCCAAGCTGGGCGACCAAATTTTGAACTGCCATCAGGTGGCTGGCCATGCGCGCACCGTGCAGGCGCTTGACGCGTTGAAGACGCTCGGTTTCACGCATGCCTGCCTTGCTGGCGTCTCGATGGGTCTCAAGGACATGATTCGCCCCAAGGAAAAAGACGACATCATTACCAAGGCTGAGTCCGAGGTCGCCAAGGTTGACAAGCAGCACAGCCTCGGCGTCATCACCGATGGCGAACGCCACAACAAGATCATCGACATCTGGACCTCTGCCACCGAGAAAACGTCGGACGAACTTTACAAGACGATTGACCGCAACATCACGGCGCAGAACGCGAAGCCGGTCGAGACGAACCCTGTGTACATGATGGTGGACTCCAAGTCCCGTGGTTCGAAACTCCAGATTCGTCAGCTTGCCGGTATGCGTGGCCTCATGGCCAAGCCGTCAGGCGAGATCATCGAACGCCCGATCACCGCCAGTTTCCGCGAAGGTCTGAGCGTGCTGGAATACTT
>Ga0182030_10018801_pt1 | contig 13221 bp, 12 predicted proteins | sample 812S3MmetaG_FD_121299 | JGI IMG/M metagenome (GOLD analysis project Ga0182030, IMG submission 121299) | Permafrost microbial communities from Stordalen Mire, Sweden - 812S3M metaG (Illumina Assembly) | ecosystem: Environmental > Terrestrial > Soil > Wetlands > Permafrost | place: Sweden... | reverse complement strand
TTTTCTGAAGAGTTCCGCGCCCCGCCAGCGGCCCCGCAACGACTCACCCGCCGCCATTCCTCACCAAATGACGCCCAGGCCTTGCAACGGCTCGACCGACCACTGATACCTAATTAGGTAATCGTTTTCCCGGAGCCCGCCATCAATGGACATCACCAAAGACATCCAACCGATGACCGCCTTCCGCGATCATTCCGCGGAATTCATGCGCCAGGGACTACGGGACCTCGCAAGCGGCGACACAAGCCCGGCGCGGGAGGTCTTCGACGAAATTCGCGCGGAACATGACATACCGCGTTGAACTCACGGCGCGTGCGGCTCGCGGTCTGTCCGAAAACATACCTTTGAAAACAAAAGGAAAGGTCTCGCCCCCATGTCGGACGATGCCGCGGTGAGGGATACTGTCAATGACCGGCGCCGCGGCGTGGATGGCGTGAAGCAAGTAAGTATATTAAAGCATGAGGCGCGGAGGCGCGGAGGACGCTGAGATTCCGGACCGGCGTACGGCGTGCCATTTAATTCGGATTTTCAGCGTGCCGCGCCGTTCAAATAATTATAAACTGGCCCAACCACAAAGCTCAGCGTCCTCCGCGTCTCTGCGCCTCCCAGGTAAATTCTTTCTTTGGGAGCCAGGATCACGATCTGATCCGATCGCGTGACATGGATGGACGACTGAGAACCGACCCCTTCGCGACAGCAAGGGTCCGCGCCATGAAACGATCCGACACCGCCAGGGGATCCGAGGTTCAACCGAAACGATGGGTCGTCGAACGCAGTTTGACCGCTTCGGGCGGTGCGGGCGCCTGGCGAAGGATGTCGGGAACCTCAACAGACCGCGATGGCGTTGCTGCATTTGGCATCAATTCGACCGATGCTCCGACAGTTCCGCGAAACCGCGTGAACTTTTCGGACGGACTCTAAGACGTATTTACCCACTGATCAACGCCGCCAACTCAGAGCGTGCACGCGATTGGTTCAACGGACTGCAAGCAGCCGTTTTCAGCCTCGACGAGCATCCGGCCAGAAGTCCGGTTACGCCCGAGGACGGAAACCTCCGCCATCTTCTTGATGGAAGCAAAGGTTACGTCTACCGCGTCATCCATACGATCGACGAGCGAAACGGAACTGTCACGGTATTGCATGTCCGACACGGATCCCGCCAGGCCTGGCCGCCAAAGATTCGTGACTGACAGCCTCCATGCCTCACTCTGGCTCTGGTTCAGCGTCCCACGGGCGGCTTGTCCGCCACGGTGTTTCGGCATACGATACGCCATTACACGAATAAGGCCCGCCATTACGTGATCCGAAACGCCGACGACCTGCCGCCAGACCCCTACCGCCTGGGCTCCCTCCGCAAGGGACTCGAACTGATGGACTGCTTCGCGCGCAAGGAAACCTGGAGCCTCGCCGAACTCGCCGTCGAACTCGGCCAGACCAAACCAACGGTTTTCCGGATTCTCCACACCATCGAGGAGTTCGGTTACCTCCACAAAGACCCCGTCACCGGCCGCTATTCCCTCGCCATGCGTTTCCACACCCTGGGGTCCGCCGCCGTCCGGCATGAGCAGTTGCGCTGGCAGGCCCTCCCCCCGCTGCAGGACCTGGCCCGCGAGACCGGCGAAACCGTCCATGTCGGCATCCTCTACGACGGTGAGGCGATCTGCGTGCAGGCCGTCGATGGCACCCGTCTCGTCCGCATGCATGCGTTCGTGGGCAAACGTACCCCGGCGCACGCCTCCGCTTTGGGCAAGGTGTTGCTCGCGCACGTGCCCGACGCCGAGCTGGACGCCTTCGTCAGCCGAGGCCTCGCGCGCTTCACCCCCCGCACGATCACCGATCCAACCGCCCTCCGCGCCGCGCTGCATCAGGTGCGCGCGCAAGGCTGGGCGCTGGACGACGAGGAAATGGAAATCGGCCTGCGGTGTCTGGGCGCGCCGATTACCGATCACAGCGGCCGGCCGTGTGCCTGCGTCGCCGTTTCCGCCCCGGCCGCGCGCATGGACCCCGAGCGGATCGCGCTGCTGACGCCTCAGGTCAAAACCATCGCCGCGCGGATTTCCCGCATGCTCGGCAGCCCGTCGATGCATGGTCAGACCAACAACGCCGCGTAACGAACAAAGTGAAGGACAACGCCCGTGAACCAAAGCGAAAAAGCCATGATGAACGGCGCGGACATCATCGTCGATTTTCTGATCCGTCAGAAAGTGCCGTATTTGTTTGGGCTGTGCGGTCACGGCAACGTCGGCTTTCTCGACGCGGCGTTTAAAGCCCAGGACCGGATCAAAACGATCTCGACGCATCACGAGCAATCGGCTGGCCACATGGCTGACGCTTACTTCAAAGTAAGGCATGAACCGGTGGCGACGTTCACCTCGTGCGGTCCGGGATCGGCCAATCTGGTGGTGGCGCTGGCGGCGGCGATGATGGACAGCTCGGCGTTTTTCGCGATCACCGGCAACGTCCCGACCAGCCAGTTCAACCGCATGCCGTTTCAGGAAACCGGTCGCTACCATGGCGGCGATTTCCCCTCGGTGATCCGGCCCTACGTCAAACGCAGCTATCAGCCGACACGCGTCGACATGGTGCCGCTGGCTGTGCGCCAGGGTTGGGAACTGATGCTGTCCGGCCGCCCAGGACCCGTCAATCTCGATGTCCCGCTCAACGTCTTCGTCGAAGAGGCCGAGGTCACGCCACCTCGGACGTCGTCTCGTATCATCAACGGCTCGCCCGGCAACCCCGAGGCGCTGACCGCCGCGCTCGACCTGCTGCTGGCGGCGGAACGTCCGGTGATCATCGCTGGTCAGGGCGTGCTGCTGGCGGAAGCCTCGGCCGAGCTTCAGGCCTTCGCCGAACTCACCTCGATCCCCGTCGTGACGAGTCCGAACGGCAAGGGATCGATCAACGAACAGCATCGGCTGGCGTTCGGTTCGATCGGCCGCAACGGCACCTACGCCGCGAACGAGGCGACCAAAAACGCCGACGTGATCCTGGCTCTGGGCTTCACCTTCGACGATCGGGCGACCAGCGCCTGGCTTGACGGGTACACCTTGGCCATCCCGCCCTCTCGCCTCATTCAGATCGATATCGATCCAACCGAACTGGGCCGCAACTACCCGGCGGAGTTTCCCATCCTTGGCTGCGCCAAAGCCAGTCTGCGGTACTTGAATGGACTGCTGCGCGCACGGACCAAAGCCACGATCACCGCCGCGCGCGAGGCGTGGCTGAACCGGTTGAACCATGGCCGCGACGTTTGGCAAAATTATCAAAGCGGCCTGGCGATGTCCGACCAGATGCCGTTGCGGCCGGAACGATTGATGCGGGCTTTGTCTCGCGCGGTTCCGGAAAACGCCATCGTCGCGGCCGATGTCGGCGTGCACCACAACTGGATCATTCAATTGTTCGACGCGCTGCGGCCGCGGCAATTGATCCACTCGTGGGGATTCGCGGCGATGGGATTCGCGACGTCGGGCATTCTCGGCGCCAAACTCGCCGCGCCGGACCGGCCCTGCGTCGCGGTGGTCGGCGACGGCTCCTTCCTGATGACGCCGCACGCGCTGGCGACGGCGGTGGAGTACGACATCCCGGTGGTCTGGGTGGTATGGAACAATCGCGGCTATTGCTCGATCCGCGACATCCAGCATGGCATGTTCGGTGCTCGCGAACTGGCCACCAGCTTCGAGATGCATCAGGGCAATCGCGAGCTGTACTCGCCGGATTTCGCCGCGTTGGCGAAGTCGTTCGGCGTCGCCTCGCACACCGTGACCCACGCCGGCGAGGTCGAGGACGCGATCGCCACCGCCATCGCCGCCAATCGCCCATATCTGATCGAAGTCCCGGTGGATCGGGAGATCCGTCCAATCGGCACCGGCAGTTGGGAACTGCCGCCGTTGCCGCAACCGGAGCCGAATTTTCTCAAGGCGCTGGCGGCGGCCGGTTTGTCACTTTAGTCGAAACGAACCAAAAACAAAAGGAAACCCCGCGATGAATCGTCGACAGCTGCTCGCCGGCGCGACCACTCTGCCGGTCGCCGGCCTGCTCCGCCCACGCCGCGCGAACGCCGCCGCGATCTCCGACAACCTGGTGAAAATCGGCGTGCTGGACGACATGTCCGGCGTGTTCGCGGACCAGCAAGGCCATGGCGATTACGTCGCCGCGCGGATGGCGGCGGAGGACTTTGGCGGCCATGTCCTCGGCGCGCCGATCGAGGTTGTGCAGGCCGATTTGCAAAACAAGGTCGATGTCGGTCTGTCGATCGCCCGCCATTGGATCGACGAGGAAAAGGTCGACGCCATCTTTGGCTTAGGCAACTCGGCCGTGGCCCTGGCGGTGCAGGATCTGTGCAAACAAAGGCAACGGATCGACGTGCCGATCGCGGCGGGCACCACGGATCTGACCGGAAGCGCGTGTTCGCCGTATGGCGTCCACTGGTGCTACGACAACTATTCCGCCGCCAAAGGACCCGCGACGGCGTTGGTGAAGCAGGGCCAGAAGAAGTGGTTCTTCATCACCTCCGACTACGCGTTCGGCAAGTCGCTGGAGCAGAACGCCACCGTCATCCTGCAAGGTCTGGGCGCGACCGTGTTGGGCCACAGCCTGGTGCCGTTGGGAGAGACGGACTATTCCGCGCATCTGCTCGCCGCGGCGTCGTCCGGCGCGCAGGCGGTCGGTATCGCCTGCGGCGGCGCCGACTTCATCAACGTCGCGAAACAAATGGGCGAGTTCGGGCTGATCAAGCGCGGTGTGGTCCCGGCGGCGCTGAACTGCTCGCTGACCAACATCCATTCGCTCGGGCTGGCGGCGGCACAAGGCATGATATTCAGTCAGCCGTACTACTGGGACCATGATGAGCCGTCGCGGGCCTTCGCCGGGCGTTTCGCCAAACAGCACAAAGGCCAGCCGCCGACCGCGTTCCAGGCCAGCACCTGGGGCGCGGTGACGCATTATCTCAAGGCGATCCAGGCCGCCGGCACCGACGAAGCCGGGCCGGTGATGCGGAAGATGCGCGACATTCCGATCAACGATTTCATGACGAAGAACGGTCAGCTGCGCATCGACGGCACGGTGGTGCGCGAGATGTTCCTGCTGCGCGCCAAACAACCGGCGAACTCCAAAAGCGAATGGGATCTACTGGAGGTAGCGGAAGTTATCCCGGGTGCCGAGGCGTTCCGCCCATTGAACGAAGGTGGTTGCCCGTTGGTGAAGACCTGACCGTTACCGGATCGTCTCCACCGTGACACCCAGGCCATCGGCGATACTCGACCAGGACTGGTCGGCGGTCAACGCGGGCAGCCCGGTTCGCCGTGCCAGCGCGAGGCAAATCCGGTCGCCGAGCGATAACCCCAACGGGCTGGTCACCGAAGCCATCAAGGCCGCCTGCAACGCGAGATCCTCATCCACCGGCACAAACACCACCGGCAGTTCGTTACGGAGCCGTTCGCCCTGGGCGGCGGCACCACGCAGAACATATTTGGTCACGACCTCGGCGAAATTCACCGTGCTCATGCGGGATCCGGCCAACAGCGCCTCCATGACCCGCTCCTGACCCGGTTCCCGCAGCAGAAAAGCCAGCACCGCCGACGCATCGAGGATCACGACGGACCCAATTCCACCGGGCCGTATTCATCCCGGGCCGCCTCGGCCCGGCGTTCCGCCAGGAAGCGTTCCACGGTTTCGCCGGAGCCGGAGAAGACTGAGTCCGCGTCGCTTTGCAGGCTGGTCAGCACGGTGCGGACGGGACGCAACCGTATTTCGCCGGCGACGACCGTCATCACGACCGGGCCGCCGCGCTCCAGCCCGGTCTGACGGCGGATTTGCGCCGGTATGTTGATTTTCCCCAGTTCCGAAACTTTGGTAACAACAGGCATCTTGGACCCCATTCTTTGAATCAGGGTTAATGTCGCATTCTGGACCTGGCTGACAGATAAGATCAACTGCCCGGATTTCGCCCTTTTCGCCGATCGTTGCCATGACCCCCCTTGCAACACGCGCGTGCCAGGTGCATTAGCGCCCCGAACATCGAACCCCTTGGGCGTCCTAGTGTTTGCCCAGGTTCCCTGGCGTGAAGGATTCGTTGGATGCGCCTCGCGGTGCTGAAGGAACGGCGTGTGCCCGAATCCCGGGTGGCCGCGACCCCGGATACAGTCAAGCGACTCATTGCACTTGGGCTGACCGTCGCGGTAGAAACCGGCGCGGGCGCCAACACCTCCATCCCTGACGCCGAATTCGCCGCTGTCGGAGCGGAGATCGCCGCCGATCCCGCCGCGGCTTTGGCGGGCGCGGGGATTGTCTTCGCGGTGCAGGCGCCGCTGCCGGCCGAACGGGCGCTGATCCCTCGCGGCGCCTTGCTGATCTGCACCGCCGGCGCTTTCTCCGATCCCGAACTGGTGCCCTCGCTGGCCGCCGCCGGCATCGATACCGCGGCGATGGAACTGCTGCCGCGCATCACCCGCGCGCAATCGATGGACGTGCTGTCGAGCCAGGCGAACCTCGCCGGATACCGCGCCGTGATCGAAGGCGCGTATGCGTTTCAGCGCGGCTTTCCGATGATGATGACCGCCGCCGGCACGGTGCCGCCCGCGCGCGTGTTCGTCATTGGCGCCGGTGTCGCCGGGCTGCAGGCCATCGCCACCGCGCGCCGTCTGGGTGCGATCGTGTCCGCCACCGATGTGCGGCCGGCGGCGAAGGAAGAAATCAAATCCCTGGGCGCCGCGTTCGTGGGCGTCGAGGATGCGGAAACCGCCGGCCAGACCGGTGCCTACGCCCGCGAAATGAGCGACGCGTTCCGCCAGAAGCAGGCCGAGCTGATGGCGACGACGGTCGCCAAGAACGACATGGTGATCTGCACCGCGCTGGTGATGGGCCGCAAGGCACCGACGATCGTGACCAACGCAATGGTCGCCTCGATGAAGCCGGGCAGCGTGATCGTCGATCTGGCCTCCGACGCCGGCGGCAACTGCGAGGCCACGACCCCCGGCCAGCGCACCGAGGTCAACGGCGTCACGATCCTTGGCTATAACAACTGGCCGAGCCGGATCCCGGTCGCGGCGTCCTCGCTTTACGCGAAGAACCTGCTGACCTTTCTGACGACGTTCTGGGACAAGGAGGCGAACGCGCCGAAGTTGCCCGAAACGGACGACATCATCAAAGGCGTGATGCTGACCCGGGGCGGCGCGATCGTGCACCCGAGCTTCCTCCCCTCGCAGGCCGCCTGAGTTCCGGAGACCCTTCATGGACCCGTCACAAATCGCTGAAGAGGCCCGCCGGCTCGCTGACCAGGCCAACGCGCTGGCGATGCACGCGCAGTCGATCACCGGCGTGATCGGTGAAGTGGCGCCGATGGTGGAACCGTTCGTCTATTTGCTCGCGGTCTTCCTGATGGCCTGCTTCGTTGGTTACTACGTCGTGTGGAACGTAACGCCGGCGTTGCATTCGCCGCTGATGGCGGTGACCAACGCGATCTCCTCCGTCATCATCGTGGGCGCCATGCTGGCGACCGGACTGGGGACGTCGTGGTGGTCGATCGCTTTCGGGTTCATCGCGGTGACGTTGGCGTCCGTCAACATCTTCGGCGGCTTCCTGGTGACGCAGCGCATGCTGTCGATGTTCAAACGAAAACAATAGGCAGCGCCGATGTCCGCCAGTCTCACCTCGCTCGCGTATCTGGTCGCGGCCGTCCTGTTCATCCTGGCGTTGCGGGGCCTGTCGTCCCCGGTGACGTCGCGACAGGGCAACCGGTTCGGCATGATCGGCATGGCGGTGGCGATCGTCGCCACGCTGTTGCATCACGGCATGGGCGTGGGCGGGTTCGGCCTGATCTTCCTCGGCCTGATCATCGGCGGTGGCATCGGCGTCGGCGTCGCGCTGCGCATCCAGATGACCGCCCTGCCCCAGCTGGTCGCGGCGTTCCATTCACTGGTCGGTCTGGCGGCGGTATTCGTGGCGGCGGCGGCGTTGAACGCGCCGGAAGCCTTCGGGATTGGCGTGCCGGGCGCGGTCCACGCGCAAAGCCTGGTGGAAATGTCGTTGGGTCTGGGCATTGGCGCGATTACGTTCTCCGGCTCGCTGATCGCGTTCGCCAAGCTCCAGGCGCTGATGAAGGGCGCGCCGATCACGTTCAAAGGGCAGCATTACCTTAATCTGGGACTGGCGATTCTGCTGGCGCTGCTGGTCATCGGGTTCGTGCTGACCGGCGGCAACCAGGTGTTGTTCTGGCTGATCGCGCTGCTGGCGCTGTCCCTGGGGTTCCTGATCATTATCCCGATCGGCGGCGCGGACATGCCGGTGGTCGTTTCGATGCTGAATTCGTATTCCGGGTGGGCGGCCGCGGGTATCGGCTTCACCATTCAGAACCTGGCGCTGATCATCACCGGCTCGCTGGTCGGCGCGTCGGGCGCGATCCTGTCCTACATCATGTGTAAGGGTATGAACCGCTCGATCATCAACGTGCTGTTGGGCGGCTTCGGCACCGAGAGCGGCACCGCCGCGGCGGCCGGGCCAGCGGGCGATCGCTCGGTCCGCTCCGGCAACGCCGAGGACGCGGCGTTCATCATGAAGAACGCATCGAAGGTGATCATCGTGCCGGGCTACGGCATGGCGGTGGCGCAGGCACAGCACGCGCTGCGGGAGATGGCGGACACGCTGAAGAAGGAAGGCGTCGAGGTGAAATACGCGATCCATCCGGTCGCCGGCCGTATGCCAGGACATATGAACGTGCTGCTGGCCGAGGCGAACGTTCCGTATGACGAAGTGTTCGAGCTGGAAGAGATCAACAACGAGTTCGCCACCGCCGACGTCGCGTACGTGATCGGGGCGAACGACGTGACCAATCCGGCGGCGAAGACCGACCCGCATTCGGCGATCTACGGCATGCCAATTTTGGATGTCGAGAAGGCGGGGACGGTGTTGTTCGTGAAGCGATCGATGGCGTCGGGCTACGCGGGCGTGGACAATGAGCTGTTCTTCCGGCCCAACACGATGATGCTGTTTGGCGACGCGAAGAAAATGACCGAGGAAATCGTGCAGGCTCTGGGTCACTGATCAGAGCAGCCGGCGACGGATACCGTCGATCAGCCGCGTTTCGTTGAAGTTCAGAATTAAGCCAACGCGAAGACCGCTAATCTTCAGATAAGTCAGCAATTGCGCTTCATGAAGCGGATGGATTGCCTGGACTGATTTAATTTCCAAAATCAACGCCTCTTCCACGACGACGTCCGCGACCAGTTCGCAGTCAGTTGGTTCGCCTTTATAAATGACAGGAAGTCGGCGTTGCCTGACAAACGCCAGTCCCCCATTGGACAGTTCTCGGCAGAGGCAAGCCTCATAAACCGATTCCAGCAAACCCGGTCCCAACGTTCTATGCACCTCAATCGCGCAACCGATCACGCGGCGCGAATACGGATCGGCGTCGAGCAGTCCCATCTTCGTGTCCTTCGTGCCTTCGTGGTTTAAAAATAGCTGGCGCTGGTTAAGGATTCCTGAATCGAAATGGGGCCTCCCACGGCCAAGGTTCGCGCATGTTTAAGCGCCCGGTTCTTTCACCACGAAGGCACGAAGCTCACGAAGAAACACCGGATTGATCTTTTCCCCGGCGGCATCGCGGTAACTGACTCGATCGATGGCGGCGAAATCGGACCGTCGGCGATCACGCTCTTCGCCGGTTGAAGACTCTCGGATTCGGGCGCACTGTCGATAGCAGCACGGCACTGAGGAGCCAAATGGCGGATTTCACCAGTTCAGGCACGTGCCACGTGTTGCTGATCTATCCGCGGTTCGGCGCGGCGACATTCTGGAACTACTCCTCCGCCTGCGAGATGGTCGGCGCGCGTTATCCCGCGGCCCCACTCGGTCTGATCACCCTTGCCGCCACGCTGCCGCGCCACTGGGAACTTCGCCTGGTCAATCGCAACACCGAGGAACTCTCCGACGCCGACCTCGATTGGGCGGACATGGTGATGACCGGCGGCATGATGGCGCAGCAGGTCGATACGCTGGAACTGATCGCGTTGGCCCAAAGGCATGGCAAACCGGTGGTCGTCGGCGGCCCCGATCCGACCTCCAGCCCCGAGGTTTACGCCGCCGCCGACTTCCGGGTCCTTGGCGAAGTTGAAGGGATCGTCGACACATTCGTCGCCGCCTGGGAGTCGGGGGAGCGGTCCGGTTGCTTTACCGCGCCGAAGTTCACCATCGATGTCACGCTGTCGCCCATTCCGCGCTTCGATCTGTTGAAGTTCGATCAGTACTTATATGTCGGCGTGCAGTATTCGCGCGGCTGCCCGTTTACCTGTGAGTTCTGCGACATCATCGAACTCTACGGCCGGGTGCCACGCGCCAAAACAACCTCCCAAATGCTCGCCGAACTCGAGACCCTCTATCAACTGGGCTATCGCGGGCACGTCGATTTCGTCGATGACAATCTGATCGGCAACAAAAAGGCGCTGCGGACGTTACTGCCGGAGCTCGCGCTTTGGCTCAAGGAACGGGACTATCCGTTCGAATTCTCGACCGAAGCCTCGATCAACATGTCGGACGATGACGAGTTGCTGCGGCTGATGCGAGAGGCGAATTTCTTCGCCATCTTCGTCGGCATCGAAAGTCCGGATCCAAAAACCCTTGTCCACACCAAGAAAAAGCAAAACACCAGACGCAGCCTGGCGAACAGCGTGCACAAGATTTACCGCGCCGGGATGTTCGTTACCGCCGGCTTCATCGTCGGCTTCGACAGCGAAGAGGTATCGATGGCCGACGCGATGGCGGATTTCATCCAGGAGGCCGCGATCCCGGTCAGCATGGTGGGACTCCTTTACGCGTTGCCGAACACGCAATTGACACGACGGCTCGCGGCGGAAGGACGCCTGCATCCGAACCATGACGTCGCGACGCCGGAAACGGGCGACCAGTGCATCGCGACCATGAACTTCGAACCGTTGCGGCCGCTGAGTGAAATCCTGCGTGATTATCGGCGCATCCTGGAACGGGTCTACGATCCAACCGCCTTCGCCGATCGGTTGGAGCGGCTCGCCGGCATGCTCGACCGGTCCCATCGGACGCATGAACTGCATCCGGACGACAAACGGATCAAGGTCGCGTCGATCGGGATGGTGCATCAGATCATCAGCCAGTTACCCGAGGCGCGGCAGCAGTTCTGGCAGACGTTCGTGAAGACGGGCAAATCGAACCCGGCGGTGCTGCGCTACATCGTGATGCTGATGGCGTTCTATCTGCATCTGGGACCATTCGCGCGCAAAGTGATCGACTCGATCGACGCGAAACTGGAAGAACTCGATCGCGCGGCGCCGCCAGCCCGCGCGCTGGAGCCGGTTGGCGTGGCCGTCCAGGCATAGCGCGGCGCCGAGCCATGTCTGGAACGGGTCGGCGTTTGCGGCCAGGAATATCCCCATAGGCATCAGGGTAAGCGTCGGGAGAGGTCGAAATGACCCTGCGTCGTCATGCTCGGGCTTGAACCGAGCATCTGTGGAAGCGCCCCAGCGTGGAAAATCGGGCACGATACGGGGATGCGAGCGATCCTCGGCTCGAGGCCGAGGATGACGGTCATGCCAATGCCGAGGATGACGGTCATGCGAATATCGTGCGATGTCCGGGGCTTACCCTGATGCCTATGGGGGATACCCCCTGGCGATAACCTCAAGGATATCGAGGCAAAAAAAAGCCGGTGCCCTTTCGGAGCACCGGCGTTTTCTTCTTCAGGCTCGAGGTTACTCGGCGGCTTTCGCCTCTTCGATCCGCGGCGTCACCACGCCGCCGACCTGCTGCAGGTCGCGTCCCGCGGCGATGGCACGCAGGCGGTTCATCACCGCGCCGGTGCCCGCCGGGATCAACCGGCCGACGATGACGTTCTCCTTCAGCCCCATCAGGCTGTCGGTCTTGCCGGCCGTCGAAGCCTCGGTCAGCACGCGCGTCGTCTCCTGGAACGACGCCGCGCTGATGAAGCTGTTGGTCTGCAGCGAGGCCTTGGTGATGCCTTGCAGCACCGGCATCGCCACCGCCGGACGGTCGTCCTTCAGCAGCTTGCTGTTGATGTGGTCGAACTCCGTCCGGTCGATCTGCTCCCCGGCCAGGAACGTCGTGTCGCCCGGATCGGTGATCTCAACCTTCTGCAGCATCTGGCGAACGATGACCTCGATGTGCTTGTCGTTGATCTTCACGCCCTGCAACCGGTAGACGTCCTGGATCTCGTTGACCAGGTAATCGGACAGTGCCTCCACGCCCAACACCTTCAGGATGTCGTGCGGAACGCGAGGTCCATCGACCAGCGGATCGCCGCGGCGGACGAAGTCGCCTTCCTGCACCGAGACGTGCTTACCCTTCGGAATCAGATACTCGGTTTCCTCGCCGGTCTCGTCGTTCTTCACGATGATGCGGCGTTTCGCCTTGTAATCCTTGCCGAATTCCACACGCCCGTCGCACTCGGCGATGACCGCGTGATCCTTGGGCCGCCGCGCCTCGAACAACTCGGCCACGCGCGGCAGACCGCCGGTGATGTCACGCGTCTTGCTGCCTTCGCGCGGGATACGCGCCAACACGTCGCCCGCCGCGACCTGCACGCCGTTATCGACCGAGAGGATCGAGTCAGGCGACAGGAAGTACCGCGCGTCGGTGCCGTTCTCCAGCCGCGCGACCTCCCCCTTGGCGTCCTTCAACTGCAACCGCGGCCGCAGATCGGCGGCCTTGGCGCCGGACTTATAGTCGACGACCACCTTCGAGGTCAGGCCGGTGACTTCGTCCATCCGCTCGACCAGCGTCACGCCCTCGATCAGATCGAGATATTCGATCTTACCGGCGCGCTCCGTGATGATCGGCAGCGTGTAGGGGTCCCATTCGGCGAGCTTCTGCATGCGCGTGACGGTCTGACCTTCCTCGACCAGCAGCCGCGATCCGTACGGCACCCGGAAGCGCGCCCGTTCACGGTCCTTGTCGTCGCTCAGCACGATCTCGCAATTGCGGCTCATGATGATTGGCGCGCCCTGGCTGTTCATGACCACGTTGCGATTTTTGATCACAACGGTGCCGTCATGGCTGGCCTCGACACTGGACTGCTCGGCGCCCCGTTGCGCCGCGCCACCGATGTGGAAGGTGCGCATGGTCAACTGCGTGCCCGGCTCGCCGATCGATTGCGCGGCGATCACGCCCACCGCCTCACCGATGTTCACCGTGGTGCCGCGCGCCAGATCGCGGCCGTAACAATGACCGCAGACGCCGACCGCC
>Ga0182030_10018800_pt1 | contig 13221 bp, 10 predicted proteins | sample 812S3MmetaG_FD_121299 | JGI IMG/M metagenome (GOLD analysis project Ga0182030, IMG submission 121299) | Permafrost microbial communities from Stordalen Mire, Sweden - 812S3M metaG (Illumina Assembly) | ecosystem: Environmental > Terrestrial > Soil > Wetlands > Permafrost | place: Sweden... | reverse complement strand
GGGGTCGCCTTGTTCGAAGACGCTCGAAGCGACTCCGAACTTTTCTAAGAGACCAGTGATGAAGCTGGTGGTGCCGGGGTACGAGGTGCGTTGAAGGACAACGTGATCCCCCTGGGTGAGCAGGCTCAGCGCCATCGTCGAGAGAGCGCCCATGCCGCTCGCCGTGACGATGGCGCGCTCAGTACCTTCGAGACGGGCGACCAGTTCACCTACTTGAGAGTGATTGGGGTTGCCGTAACGGGTGTAGAACGCGTCCGTGAAGTCACGATTGGCCACGTCGATGAACTCGTCGTTGGAGGTTGCAGCGAAGGTCGTCGCCTGGTAGATCGGGGAGACCACCGCACCGTCACGGGAATCGTGGTCACCGTGCAGAGCGATGGTGCCGGGATCATCAGCGTTGGCATCGTTCATGTAGCGAGTCTTAACGCTTGATACATAGTGGTCAAATCTTTCCTGAACATGTCACGCCACGTTCACCATAGTTGACCAAACCACTAAGACTTGTAGGATACCGAGAGCAGCACTCCGCGTCAGAGCGACGTGGCCATCGTCCAAAGGAGTTCGCAATGAGCGAATGGGGTTTTGAAACACGTCAGATTCACGCGGGGACCGCGCCTGACCCGGCCACCGGCGCTCGTGCAATTCCCATCTATCAAACGACGAGTTACGTGTTCCGCGACACGGCGCACGCCGCGGCGCTGTTTGGCCTCGTCGAACTGGGCAACATCTACACGCGCATCATGAATCCCACGCAAGATGCGTTCGAGCAGCGCATCGCGTCTCTTGAAGGCGGGGTCGCCGCCTTGGCCGTGGCGTCGGGTCAAGCAGCCGAGACGATTTCGCTACTGAACCTCGCCGAGAACGGGGGACATATCGTCTCGTCGGCATCACTCTACGGCGGCACCTACAACCTTTTTCACTACACGCTGCCCAAGCTCGGCGTGGAGACGACGTTCGTCAACGATCCCGATGACTTGGGGGAGTGGGCCGCCGCCATTCGTCCGAACACCAAAGCATTCTTTGGTGAGACTCTGGGCAACCCCAAGGGCGACGTGTTCAACTTCGAGGGAGTATCCAAGGTCGCTCACGATCACGGCATTCCCCTCGTCATTGACAACACGCTGGCCACGCCGTATCTCTGTCGGCCCCTGGAGCACGGCGCGGACATCGTCGTGCACTCAGCGACCAAATTCATCGGGGGACACGGTACGTCCATTGGTGGCGTGATCATCGACGGTGGCCACTTCGACTACGAGGCCAGCGGACGTTTCCCGGGATTCACCGAACCCGACCCGAGCTACCACGGTCTCGTCTTCGCTCAGCTGCCTCCGGAACTATTCCCGGCTCGCTATGTCTTGAAGGCCCGTCTTCAGTACTTGCGCGACGTGGGCGCCGCCATCGCTCCCTTCAACTCTTTCCTCTTCCTACAGGGACTTGAAACGCTCAGCCTGCGCATGGAACGTCACGTCGCCAATGCCAGTCGCGTGGCGAGTTGGCTGGAAGGGCGAAGTGACGTGAAGTGGGTGAACTACCCGGGCCTCGACTCGAGTCCCTGGCACAACCTCCAGGAGCGTTACCTCCCGAAGGGCGGCGGCTCGGTCCTGGCCTTTGGTATCGACGGCGGAGCTGACGCGGGGCGAGCTTTCATCGAAGGGCTCAGTTTGTTCAGTCACCTCGCCAACGTGGGCGACGCGAAGAGCCTCGCGATTCATCCGGCCACGACAACGCACTCACAGCTCACCGACGACGAACAGATCTCCACCGGTGTGAGCCCCGATCTGGTTCGACTTTCGGTGGGCATCGAGTCGATTGACGACATTCTCGCCGACCTCGAAGCTGGTTTCGCCGCCGCCAAGGGAGCATGACGACCCCGAACGACTACTGGCGTCCCGGTGACGATCCTGGTTCGCGTCGCTTCGTCACGTTTCGCGGGGCAGACGACGCGGGCTTCACGTTCGAGGGCGGGGGCCACCTCGACGAGGTAACCGTCGCCTACGAGACGTGGGGGACACTGAATGCCGACCGGTCGAACGCGGTCCTGGTCGAACACGCCCTGACGGGAGACGCACACGCCGCGGGGGAGGCCGGACCAGGACAGCCGACGCCGGGATGGTGGAACGGACTGATCGGACCCGGACTTGGCATTGACACCGACCAGTGGTTCGTCGTCTGCAGCAACGTTCTTGGCGGCGCTCAGGGTACGACGGGGCCATCGTCCTTGGACCGTGACGGGAGGGCGTACGGTTCGCGCTTTCCGGTGATTACCGTGCGCGATCAGGTGGACGTCGAAGCCGAACTGGCCAATCACTTGAGGATTGCCACGTGGCGTGCCGTGATCGGCGGGTCTATGGGTGGCATGAGGTCGCTGGAGTGGACTGTGGGCTACCCCGAACGCGTGGCGCGCAGCGTCGTTCTCGCGGTTGGCGCCGCGTCGACGTCGGACGAGATCGCGCACAGCGCGCTGCAGGTGCGCGTCATTAAGTCCGATCCGGCCTTTCACGGCGGCGACTACTACGACACCGGCGAGGCGCCGATCGCCGGCCTCGCTATCGCGCGGGGCCTGGGACAGATCACCTATCGCACGGGTGATGAGTTCGACGCGCGATTTGGCCGCTCCGCGCAGAACAACGGTGATGTCCTGGGCGACGACGTCTACGCCGTTGAGTCCTATCTCGGCTACCACGGGGAGAAGCTGGCTCGACGCTTTGACGCCAATAGTTATGTTGTCTTGAGCGAAGCGATGAACCATCACGACGTGGGGCGCGGGCGCGGCGGCCTAGCGCAGGCACTTGGCCGCGTGAGTAGCCCGATGACGGTGATTGGTATCGACTCGGACCGCCTCTACCCGTTGCGTCTTCAGCGCGAGATCGCCGAACTCGTTCCGAGTGCCGCACCGCTCTCGCTGATCACCTCCAGTGTTGGTCACGACGGCTTTCTGCTCGAGGTCGATCAGATTGGCAAGATTGTAAAAAGTGCGCTCGAAGAATGAGATGGTGTCACGCGACGCCACGGGCGAAGTAAGTTTCCACCATGCGCCGACGAGCCACAATCGCCCTGGCGCTCGCCGTCACTTCGAGCATGTTCCTCGCGGCCGGAGCGCACGCCGACTCGACCACGACGACCACCAGCGTTTCTTCGTCAACGTCAACCACCACGTTGCCCACCACCACGACCACGAAGCCCTCGTCGCGATCGGTGGCGCCGTTGACCGGCCTTCCCTACCCGAAACATCTTCTAAAGGACCGCTCGGCTCTCACGATCAAGATTGACAACACCCCCGAGGCCCATCCACAGTTCGGCGTCTCGGAGGCCGACGTCGTGTACGAGGAGATTGTCGAAGGCGGCATCACGCGCCTCGCCGCCATCTTCTACACGCACCTTCCTTCAATCGTCGGACCCGTTCGCTCGGTACGGCGGACGGACCGCGAGATTGTCTTTCCGATCGGGGGCATCTTCGCTTTCTCCGGTGGAGCCGAATATGCCGTCAAGAGCATCGAGACCGCCCCCGTAAAGCTGTATGACCAGTTCAACGCCGGGGACACCATGTTTCGCGATCCCGCTCGACCGCCGCCTCACAATCTCCTGGCGAACGCCGTTCTGCTCATGAAGAAGGACGGACTACCTCGTCCACCGCCTCCGCTCTTTACCTATCTCAGTGGCAAAGAGAAGTTCCAGGGACCTCCCGTACGGGCCTTTACGGTGGGCTTTGAGTCCGGCTACGCCGCCACCTATACATGGGACACAACGTCGAAGTCCTGGGATCGTTCGATCTTTGGGGCCCCCGACATTACGGCTGAAGGCGTGCGCGAGTCGCCCAAGAACGTCATCGTGATGACCGTCAACTACGTCGGCGGCGTCGGCGTGATCGACTCCTACGCAGAACTCATTGGTTCGGGTCCGGTCGAAGTGTTTAGCCAAGGCCGCGTGGAACGCGGAACGTGGTCACGGGCCAACCTGCGCCACCCAGCCATCTACAAAAATGCCCAAGGCAAGATTATTAACCTCACCCCCGGTCAGACGTGGGTGGAACTGATGTCGACGGGTGAAAGCGTCGCCGTCACTTCAGGATGATCTAGTAGCGATCGCGTAAGGCGGCCAGCGCGGGTCGGCGTCGACGAAGGAAGCGAACCACTCGAGCGTCGCGAAGTGAGCGGGCCCAGGTCGCTCGCAGCGTGCGCGAGTAGACCCAACGAGTGCCGGCTCCCGCGCTGAGACCCACCAACAACGCCGTCGTGTGCTCTACGGCATCGAGACCGGGGGCGAGAAGAGCCGCGATAAGAAGACCGAGAGCCAAAAGAATCGCCGAACGGTTCATGCGCAACGCCACCAAGAGACAGGCCCCCACCGCCGTGGTCGCCCCCGAAGGTCCCGTGTCCAACACTCGCGCGATTGCCGGGCTGAGTCCAAAGAGAGCGGCATGAGGAGCCTCAATCAACACGCGCGCCATGAGAGTGGATCCCACGTGCCCCGCTGCGGCGACCAAGAGCGTCACGCTTCGACCGAAGATGAGTTCTCCGAGTCCGATGACCACCAGAAGTTGCAGGATTGCCCCCCAGAGAGGCAGGTACGCCGTTGGCATGAGCAGTGACATCGGAAGTCGAAGAAGTTCGGTCGTCACGGGCAGCGCGGCGTAGACGTCGCCCGAACGCCACAGTTCGGGACTGAGGACATGAAAGTGGACCATGACCGCGACCGCGACCGACGCGAGAGCGAGAGAGACTCCCAGCCATGGGCGCTTACCGTTCGTCCAACCGAGTCGCGTCGCGAGCCAGAGGCGTGTGAACTCCGCACGGAGTCCTCGACGATGCGCAACGTCCTCCAAGGAGGTTGAGTCGTGAAGGTCCGTCTCACTCACGGGACTTAGCCCACACCTTTGGCATCACACGGCATGAGAAAACCGTACCGGATAGTTGTTACGGTGTGACCGAGCGCTCCGCACACGCCGTAGGGGAAAACCCTGTGTTCACGAAATGATGCGTACTCGTTGAACGCGAGGAACTAATGCGTGCCCAGCATCGCGCGAATCGACTCGCGAAGAGAGTCCATGGTGGCGATCACGGCCGTCGGTTCGTAGCCGCAGTGCGCCATGCAGTTCGCGCATCGCTCGTCGCGTCCGCGACCGTAGGCCGACCAGTCGGTGGTCTCGACCAACTCTTTATAGCTGGTCGCGTAGCCATCCGCCATGAGGTAGCACGGGCGCTGCCAGCCAAAGACGGAGTAACTGGGAATACCCCAGGCGGTGCATTGAAAGTCCTGCTTGCCCTCGAGGAAGTCGAGGAAGAGGGGAGAGTGATTAAGACGCCAGCGCTTGCGGTGTCCGTCGGCGAAGGCCTCTTTGAACAACTCGCGCGTCTGTTCCACCCCGAGGAAGTTGTCCTGATCGGGTGCCTTCTCGTAGGCGAAGGCCGGCGAGATCATCATGGCGTCAACCTTGATGTCGTCGTTCAAGAAGTCGAGAACGTCACGCACGGTCTTGGGCTGGTCGGTGCTGAAGAACGTCGAGTTGGTGCAGACGCGAAAGCCCTTGGCCTTGGCCGCCTTGATGGCGGACACCGCCTCGTCAAAGACGCCGTAGCGATTCACCGCGAGGTCGTGGCGCTCCTGGAGGCCATCCATGTGAATGACCCAGGAGAAGTAGCGCGAGGGCGTGAACTTTTCCAAGCGACGCTCAAGCAAGACCGCGTTCGTGCAGAGGTACACGTAAATCTTGCGCTTGATTAGCTCAGAGACGATCTCGGCGATCTGGGGATGCAGCAACGGCTCGCCGCCGGCAATCGACACCATCGGTGTGCCGCTCTCTTTGACGGCAGTGAGAACGTCTTCGACCGAGAGACGCTTACGCAGGATCTCGGTGGGGTACTGGATCTTCCCGCAGCCCGGACAGGCCAGGTTGCACGCGAAGAGGGGTTCGATCTCCACGATGAAGGGGTAGTACTTGGTCCTCTTGATCCGATGTTTGATCAGGTAGGTACCAATGCGCAGATTCTGGCGAAGGGGGACGGCCATTACCGTACCCTAGTCGGAAGTGCGAAATGAACGGTCTCTTGCACGATGCGCTCCTCACTCAAGTGAACCGGTCCGAGCGAGGCCAACGAGCGAACAACGCCGTCAACGAGCATCTCGGGCACCGAGGCGCCGGCGGTAATGCCGATACTCCTCGCACCTGAGAGCCAACTCAGTTCCAACTGGCTCACGTCTTCTATCAGTTCAGCCCGACAGCCTTCTCGTTGCGCGACTTCGACCAGCCGAGCGGTGTTGGATGAGTTGGCCGAACCCACCACCAGCAGAAGATCGCAGCGGTGCGCGATGGATCGCACCGCGTCTTGGCGATTCTGCGTGGCGTAACAGATGTCGTTCGTGCTCGGTCCCGTGACGTCGGGAAAGCGCGCGCGCAAGGCCTCGATGATCTCGGCTGTTTCGTCGGTCGCCAGTGTCGTCTGGGTAAGGTAGGCGACCGGCCGCGCGTCCAGGTCGAGAGTGGCCACGTCGGCCACGGACTCCACCAGGTGGATGCGATCGGGGGCCTCGCCGAGAGTACCTTCGACCTCTTCGTGGTCGCCGTGTCCGATGAGGACCATGTTGTAGTCCTGGGCGGCGTAGCGACGCGCTTCGGTGTGAACTTTTGCGACCAGTGGACACGTAGCGTCGATAACGGTGAGGCTTTCGCGCTCAGCGCCCTGTCGTTTGACCTCGGGTGAGACACCGTGAGCCGCCAGAACGACAATCGCGTCGTCGGGAACCTCGTTGAGCTCTTCCACGAAGACGGCCCCTAAGCCCTCGAGGCGTCGCACCACGTGCAGATTGTGCACGATCTGGCGACGAACGTACACGGGTGCGCCGAACTGCTCAAGTGCTCGCTCGACCGTCTCAATGGCCCGCTCGACGCCCGCACAGAACGAGCGTGGTGATGCGAGGACTATCTCGTGTTCGCCACACGCTTTCGCCCAACGTTCCAACGGCGCACGAGTTTGAGACAGCGAGCCCAGCGCGCGCAGACCCCCGCGCACCGGACCACGCGAACTGGTGTCAGAGATGGCCCGCACAACGGCCAGAGGGTTGTTCGGTAAGTAGTCCATGACCCAGGAGGACTCCATGTCAACCGCCAGCGCGCCCGAAGCGGCGAGTTCCGCGCGATCTCCGGCTGAGACGTATGTCGGTGACGTGACGAGCGGGCCGTGGTACACCGAGAAACGGGAACGTCGAAACTCGGCGCTGAGGAGTGAGGACCCGGGCAGATTTCGTGACGTGCTCGATTCGGTGCTGCGAAGTTCACTCGCGATTATGACGTCACCGGGCGTGAGCTGGGGCGCGAGCCCTCCCGCTACACCCACCAGTGCGACGGCCGTGTGTTCGTTGAGTCGCGCGGCCAGCTTGGCTCCGGATTTTTGGGCCTTGTCACGGCCGGCCCCGATGATGGTGTCCGCGCCACCAAAGGCGAAGGACTCGATGCGCAGTGGAGTGATGACTTCGAGCTCAGCCGTTGTAGTTCCCCCTCGTGACATAGCGTCCGAGCGCCATGAGAGGAAAGACCTGACGATAGAGGTGGTAGTTGATGTAGAAGTCGCGCGGAAAACCCGTCCCCGTGAACCAGGGTTCGTCCCAGGTTCCATCGTCACGCTGAGTATTCACGAGGTAGGCCAGACCGCGCTCGAGCGAGACCGACGACTCACCTACGCTGAGGAGCCCGATCAGCGCCCACCCGGTCTGACTGGCCGTCGAGGGGCCCCGTCCGCGATACGCCGGCTCGCGATAGGACCGCAGGTCTTCGCCCCATCCACCGTCTTCGTTTTGATGGGCTTCGAGCCACGCCACCGCCCGACGTAGGGAGGGATGATTGTGGGACAACCCCGCCGCGACCAAACCGGGCATCACCGCACCGGTCCCGTAGACGTAGTTGGCGCCCCAGCGGCCAAACCACGAACCATCGTCTTCCTGGGCGTGCAAGAGCCACGTCACACCGCGCTCCGCGGCCTGCCGCGCTTCGGGCAGAGTCCCCAGCACCTCGAGCACGTGAGCTGTCACGTCGGCGCTCGAGGGGTCGATCAATTCTCCAAAGTCGCAGTAGGGAAGTTCGCGACAGAGCGTCTGGACGTTGTCGACGTCAAAAGCGGCCCACCCTCCGTCGCGTGACTGCATGCCGAGCATCCAGTTCAAGCCGCGTCGGTCCGCCCCTTGTTGTGGCTCCGCCGTTCGCGAGAGCGCCAAGAGGACCTCGGCGGCGTCGTCGATATCGGGGTAGGTGTCGTTATGGAACTCAAAGGCCCACCCACTCGGCTCGAGGTCGGGACGGCGCAGGGACCAGTCGCCGGGCACCGTGATCTCTTCGCTCAGCAAGAAGCGCGCCGCCGAACGAAGCACGGGGTCTTCTGGCGACAGCCCGGCGTCCGCGAGTGCGGTGACAGCGAGAGCGGTGTCCCACACCGGAGACTGACAAGCCTCGAGTCGCCGACCGGCGTCGTCTTCGATCGTGAATCCGTCCAGTCCGGAGATGCCCGCACGCATGACGGGATGGTCCAGTCCGTATCCGCGCAAGCGCAGGGCGATGAGTGAGTAGACCCAGGGTGGTTGAATGCCGCCCCAGGATCCATCGGCTTCTTGTCGTTGCAGAATCCACCGCTCGGCGCGGCGCAAGGCGGCGTGGCGGAGAAACTTGATGGGGCGACGCTCATAGACATGCAGCACGCGGTCAACCGCAAGAAAGCGACCGGCCCAGGTGCGAATCGACTCGCGGGGGCGCTTGGTACCGGTCTTCAGTTCATCGACGCGAAAGCTCAGTTGGTGCGTGGGCCGATAGGCGCTCACGATCGTCAGCGCGACGACGGTTTGTCGAGCCCAGCAGGCAAAGTCATACACGTTGAGGGGTACCCGTCGCGGCACGAAGACCAGTTCCGCCGGAATGACCGGTAACTCCGCCCAGGGCCAGAGGTCAAACATGGCGAGCCAGATGCGGGTGAAGGTTCGACTGCGCTCGATGCCACCCGCGCTGATGATGTGCTGGCGCGCGCGCACCAGGTGCTCGTCATCAGGTGAGTCACCGGCCAGGCGTAACGCGACGTAGGCCTCAATAGTGGTGGAGAGCTCGGGAGGACCTCCAAAAAAGTTGGCCCACGTGCCGTCCTCGCGCTGACGCGAGCGAATCCACTTCGCGGTGGCGTCGGTCTGTTCTTGGGTGCGGATGCCAAGGAACTCGCGTAGCAAGAGGTCTTCGGCGTCCATGGTGACGTTCGTCTCGAGTTCGCCCTTCCACCAACCCTCTTCACTCTGCAGCGCCACCAGGGCGTCGACCGCGTTCTTGAGAGAGTTCTTCACGTCGCGTTCAAAGGACGGAGACGGTGCGTTCACGCCGTCCGCCCCGACATCGTCAAAGGGGCGCGGCGTGTCGGACTCGCTCACTGATCTCTCTCCACCACGTAGCGCGCGATGACCGCCAACTGGGTGCGAGGTTCATCCACCATCGGTGCACGATCGAGCGCTTCGAGCGCGGCGGCGAGTTCTTTTTCCGCGAGTTCCATTGTCTCGTAGCGCGCACCGCACTCGTCGAGAAACACCATGGCCTCTTTGACCTCGGCATCAGTGAGTTCGTGACCGAGGGGAGTCGTAAAGATATCGAAGCCCTTGGAGTTCGCGATCGAGATGGGCAGGGTCTTCTTGCGCAGGCGAAGGTCATTGCCGACAGGCTTGCCCGTCACGGCCGGTTCTCCCCAGACGCCGAGCATGTCGTCGATGGCCTGAAAGGCAAAACCGAGATGGCTGCCGTAGTCGGCCAGGGCCTCCACGACGGCACGGTCGGCACCGGCCAGCACGGCGCCAATGGACGCGGCGCACGATAACAGCGCGCCCGTTTTCCCCGCTTCCATGGTCAAGCACTCATCCAGCGTGAGAGACAACTTGTCCTCTGAGGCAATGTCCTGGGCTTGGCCCACGATCATCGCCTGGGTCGCGTCGGCCAGTCGGCCAGCGGCGGCAAATCGTTCGGCGTTCGGTACCTCCAGCAGCAGTTGGAACGCGAGAGTTGACAGGGCGTCGCCCGCGATGATCGCCGGTCCTACTCCAAATTTTGACCAGACTGTCGGGTGGTGACGCCGCTCGAGGTCCCCGTCAATGATGTCGTCGTGGATCAGCGAGAAGTTGTGGATCAGTTCGATGGCCAAGGCGCCTGGGAGGCCAACCTCGTCGTCGGCGCCCGCGGCGTTGGCCGAGAGCAACGCCAACGTGGCGCGGACATACTTGCCACCCACGAGAAGGTGATGGTCGAGGATGGGACTCAACTCGTCGCCGACTCGTTTCGTTGCCGTCTCGAGAGCCGGCGACACGAGGGCCTTCGCTCGGTTAAGTATGGCGAGGGCCGCCACTTCGTTCTCTTCACGCGAGAGAGAGTTGGACAATGTCACGTCTTCACGCTCTCGCGGTTTAAGGGTCCCTCGCTACTCGACCCTGAAAAAAGACTCAGGACTTGCGATGCGGCTTCGCAGCCACTGCGTACAGCGCCCTCCATAGTCGCGGGCCAACCCGTGTCACACCAGGCACCGGCAAGGAATACTCCGGCTTCGCTCGACGCGATCGAGGCCCGGAGAGACTCGACCCCGGGAGAGGCACGAAAGGTGGCCGACGCTTCGCGCGTCACGACGGCGCTGAGGACGTGAGCATCGCGGGCGAGGGGGAAGAGGTCATTGAGGGCCTCACGAAACCGGGGTATCAGCTCACTGGAGCCGGTCGCCATGTAGGAATCGGCGGCTGAGAGAGAAATGACCAGGCACTGACCGGAGCGCGTCCCCGCCGCGTCGCTGCGGTCGAAGACGAACTCGATGGGCGAATCGACACACGCGGCCATGACGAGGTCCGTCACCTTTCGATCAAAAACGAACTGAATGTTAACGATCGGCGACGCTCCTAAATCAGTGGCGAGAACCGGGTCCATGACCCCCAGTGTTGCGGCGACACGTGGCGGCGTCGCTACGATGACGGCGTCGGCGCTCACGGGCTCCTCGTCAGTGGCCACGCTGAACGTGCCGTCACTCGCGCGAGTGAGGGAGTGCGCGGTCGTGGAGAGACGAGTCGTCACGCCGGCCGCGTCGAGGGCGCGGGCGGCGTACTCACCATGCAGTGTGATGAGCGGCACGGTGGACCAGCCCATGTCGGCGCCGTTTGCGGTGCGTAGAAATCCGACTTGAAAGACTTGCGCGGCGACGGCCAGTGAGGCATCGTCCACTCCTACGTTGAGCGTCGGTTGAATGATTAGGTTCCAGAGACGAGCGATCGCCTGCGGTGACTGACCCCGCTGGCGCAACCAGGCACCGAAGTTGATGTCATCCAACGCGGGGTCACCCAGCTTGAGGCGACTCAGTGCCAGCACCGCTCGAAGCAGTTGGAGGCGTTCGCGCACGGAGAGAAGGCGATAGCGCGCCAGCGACGCCGCCAGATGAAAGGGCGCGGGCAGGTTGGAACGGCGTATCGATCCGCGCAGACCGCCCGGCGCGAGCACCGGCACGTCGAGGTGCGACTGCAGGTACACCTTGTCCGTGGCTCCTAAGCGCTTCAGCAGGTCTCGGTACGCACTGCAACAGCCGAGAAATACGTGTTGCCCGTTATCAAAGGAGTATCCGTCTCTCTCAATGGACGTGGTCAAACCACCGAGATGGGGGCGACGCTCCAACAGCGTCACGCCAACGCCGGCGTCGGCCAAGGTCAAGGCCGCACTGATGCCGGCGAGTCCTCCGCCTATTACGAGTGCGCGAGAGCGAGTCATGCGCGCGCCGCGAGAAGACTTTGGACCGCGACAGAAACCTTCTCCACGGTCGGCAACGACACGCGCCCTTGGGTGACCGCGATCGGATTGTTTTCGATGCGCCGGAGCAGGTGCTGATAGATGCCTGACAGCGCCCCCACGCAGGCTCGTCCTCGGCCGTGAAGCAGAGGCAGAAGTTGAAGCCCTTCGGCGAACCACCGATCGGCGCGCCCACACTCAAAGGCCACGAGACGCGCGATCTCGCCGTCGGGCCCGGTGAGGTCCGGAGCGCAACTCACGCGCAGCGCATCAGCACGGGGAAGATAGACGCGTCCGACGGCGCGATCCTCGACGACGTCACGCAATATATTGGTCAGCTGCAGCGCGACCCCCAACGAGTCGGCGAGTGAGTCAGCTCTCTCACGATCGTCACAGTCCACCACCGCGAGGGTGAGTCGACCCACTGAGCCCGCGACGTTACGGCAGTACTTCACCAGATCGTCGATCGTCTCATAGGAGGTGCCGTTGAGGTCCATCTCACAGCCGTCGATGATCTCGCCGAAACAGTCCAGGGAAAGTGGGTAGCGGGCGGCGGCGTCGGCGACGGCGGCCAGTACCGGATCGTTGGTTTTGGGATCGATGGGATCGAGGTCCTTGCGCACGTGATGGAGAGCGGCGAACTTCTCTTCGGGCGTTCCGGGACCGTCACCGATGTCGTCGATGCGCCGCGCTAAGGCGTAGATAGCCGACATGGCCTGACGCTCTGGTTTGTGAAGGAGACGAATCCCGTAGGCGAAATTTTTAGCTTCCTTACGGGTGACGCGCTCGCACCACTCGTAGGCGGCCTCTATGTTCACGCCGCTCTCCGGTATTTCGACAAGAACGCGCCCGCCAGGTGAGCCGCCAACGACCGTTTGGTGGGACGACAGTGAGTGGCCAGTACGTCGAATTCCGCGGTCTTCAATGAGTCAACCACCGCGAGGCCGCCGGCCACGAAGCCCTCCACGGCAAATCGTGGACGCCAGGGAAGCGTGGCGGCCAGGGGTGCACCTTCGATCAACAGAGTACGTGCGCGCTCTGTCTCAAAGGCCACGACCTCGCGAAGGGGATCGTTAGCCGAGGGGGCGAGCAGATCGTCTTCGGTGCAACCAAATTGCTCGAGGTCTGCGAGAGGAAGATAGATACGGCCCGCGCGAGCGTCTTCGCCCACGTCTTGGAGGTGCTCGACGATCTGCAGCGCGACACAGATCTTGTCGGAGAGGGCTATGCGTTCGGGCGTGGAGGCGTGAAAGACCGAGAGCACCAGGTGGCCCACGGGCGCGGCCGACAGCATGCAGTACCCGACGAGATCGTCGAAGCTCTGATAACGGGTGACGCGTTGATCGATTCGATTGGCTTCGATCAAGGCACGAAAAGGTTCGGGGTCGAGATTGAGACTCGAAATGGTCGCGGTCAGACGCTGAAAGACGGGGTGAATCGCCTCGCCGCGAAAGGCC
>Ga0182030_10018796_pt1 | contig 13222 bp, 14 predicted proteins | sample 812S3MmetaG_FD_121299 | JGI IMG/M metagenome (GOLD analysis project Ga0182030, IMG submission 121299) | Permafrost microbial communities from Stordalen Mire, Sweden - 812S3M metaG (Illumina Assembly) | ecosystem: Environmental > Terrestrial > Soil > Wetlands > Permafrost | place: Sweden... | reverse complement strand
GATATCGACCTCGTCGTGGATCGTTTGCCGTCCGGCATGAATTTCAAAGATAAGGATAATCGCTTGCGCTTGTCCGAAGCAATCGAATCCGGATTGAAGTACGGCAACGCCGTGGTGACGCTGATCACGGACAAAGAGGTTTCGCTTTCGGCAAAGTTCACGTGTCCCCATGATGGGTTTTCGTTCCCGGAGATCGAGCCGCGCCTGTTCTCGTTCAACAGCCCGTATGGGGCGTGCCCGGAGTGCCACGGTCTTGGCACGAAGGACCTGTGGTCCGACGAGATCTGCCCGGTCTGCGACGGCAAGCGCCTTCGCGTGGAAAGTTTGAATGTGTTGATCGACGACAAGAGTATTCACACCGTGACGGCGTTGTCTATCGAGGATGCGCATGCGTTTTTTTCCAGCCTCAAGTTCAAGGCGACCTCTATGAACGAAGTGGCGGAAGCCCCGCTCCGCGAGATTAAAAACAGATTAAAGTTCATGATGGACGTCGGGTTGGAGTATCTGACGCTCGATCGCAAAGCGGGGACGCTCTCCGGCGGCGAAGGTCAGCGCATCCGGCTGGCGTCGCAGATCGGCTCGCGCCTGGTGGGTACGCTCTACATTTTGGACGAGCCGACGATCGGCCTGCATCAGCGCGATAACGCAAAGCTCATCAAGACACTCCAGGATCTGCGCGATCTTGGCAATACGATCATCGTCGTTGAGCATGACGAAGACACCATCCGTGCTTCGGATTATTTGGTGGATATCGGGCCGGGCGCCGGCGTGCATGGCGGCCATGTGGTGGCACAGGGTCCGATGCCGGAACTTATGAAAGATATGAAACAGAACTCGCTTACCCTGCAATATCTGCGTGGTAAGAAGTTCATCGAGGTGCCGGAGACGCGCCGCAAGGTGGTTTTGCCTACGGAGCGTGGCGTAAAGAGCACGAAAGTGAAATTAGGGAGCAGTGGCACCTCGCAGGAATTTCTAAAACTACGCGGCGTACACGCGAACAATCTTAAGGACGTGGATGTGGATATTCCTCTGCGCCGCTTTACCGCGGTCACCGGCGTGTCCGGCAGCGGCAAGTCATCGCTTGTCTACGATGTGTTGTATAAAGCCGTCGCGGATAAATTGAATCATGCGAGCTTCAAGGCGGGCGGGTATAAGTCCATCATGGGGCTGGAGTACATCACGCGCGTCATCAATATCGATCAGGCGGCGATCGGCCGCACGCCGCGATCCAATCCGGCCACGTACGTTGGCGCGTGGACGCATATCCGCGATCTTTTTGCGGAGACGGAGGACGCGCGCGTGCGCGGCTACAAGCCGGGCCGTTTCAGCTTCAACGTTCCGGGCGGGCGATGCGAGAACTGCGAAGGGCACGGCACGATCGCCATCGAGATGCACTTCCTCCCGACGGTGTACGTCACCTGCGATGTGTGCAAGGGGAAGCGCTTCGATCGTGAGACACTCGCGGTGGAATACAAAGGCAAGAATATTTTTGACGTCTTGCAAATGACGATCGAAGAAGCGGTCAAATTCTTTGAGGACATTCCGTGGCTGATGGATAAACTGACTATATTGGAGGAGGTGGGTTTGGGATATTTGGAGCTCGGTCAGTCGGCGACGACGCTTTCCGGCGGCGAGGCTCAGCGCATCAAGCTGTCGGCGGAGCTCGGCAAGCGCGACACGCGCCGCACGCTCTACTTGCTCGATGAGCCGACGACCGGCTTGCACTTCGCCGACGTGGATCAGCTTCTTAAGGTGCTTCAGCGCCTGGTGGATCGCGGCAATACGATCGTCGTCATCGAACACAATCTCGATGTCATCAAGTGTGCGGACTGGGTGATCGATCTTGGGCCGGAGGGCGGCGCCCGCGGCGGCAATATCATTGCAACCGGCACGCCGGAGGAGATCGCGCGAAAGAAGGACAGTATCACGGGAGAATATCTGCGCCCGCTGCTCAAATAGCGGGGGGTTCCTCCGACCGGTCAATGTGTTATAATGGATGCATATGGAGCTTCTCGCCGTTGCCCTGCTTTGGCCGCTTCTCCTCCTTCTTGTAGGATTCGTTTTCATCTCCGGATGGAATATTTCCGGCCTGTTGATTCTCCCTATCGTCGTCATATTCTTTATCTTTGCATTTGGAGGAAATGTTCGGCTGGGGAGTGCTCCGGGGATCGGTGACGAACGGCAACAGCTTGATCGTACGCGCCGCGGGATGGTGGCCTTTTCCATTGCGCTTCTGCTCCCCATGTTCGTGGAATACCTTCTTAAAGTCTCTGGGAACAACCTTCCGACGATGATCCTTGCCCTTGTTTTCGGGTTCGGCGCGGTGATCTGGGGGATGTTCATCCGGCACAACAAGGTATTGGCGTATGCGAACATCACCGGCGGAGCGCTGACGATCGTCTATCTTTATTTCCAGTTATGGAGCCTTGGACAGCTCGCACAGATCGTGGCGACCGCGTTCGGGTTGGTCGTGGCGATCGTCATATCGGTCATCAAATTCAGGGATAAACTCGCATGAAGAATAATCTCGCAAAAATATTGTTCGGGATCGTCATTTTTCTCTTCAGTGTGGCGTTGGCGTATTTTACCGCGAACTATCTCAGCACCACCGGCGCGTTCGATTACTGGGGTACGCTCGCGCTTTTCGCATGCGCGTATGCCGTCGTCGGTATCGGTATCGTGATGATATTCCCGATCAGTTTGGGATTCCTTTTCTCGGCCGACGTTCTCATACTCCATCTTCTTATCAATTACTATGGGGAGTGGGCGGACGTTCTCAAGCTGATCACCGTCGGCGCCGTGATCCTCATCTTGTATATCGCGTGCGCCGAATGGCTCAAAGACGTCGAGGAAGCACCCGTTTCACCTATTTCAAACACTCCAATATCATGAAAATCTTCGACAATAAGGTCTGGCGAGACGGACAAAAGATCGGATGGATCGACGGTATCCATATTCGCGCTCAGGACGATGGTCATAAGTTGGGGTATTTCGAGAACAACTTCATCTATAACGAAGCCGGACATAAAGTGGCGTATATCCACGAGAACCAGTTGATATTCGAGAACGGCAATTCGCCGCTTTCGTTGGAGCATATCAATCAGGCGATTGAAGGAACAGCGTCTGCGCTCGAGAAGTGTGCCGTCTACGTGCTTTTGGAGGAATAGCGGGATTTTCCGCTGATTTTTATTGTGTTATTTGTTTAATCTTTTTTTAATGCCCATTATGCTATGGTGATTTTTATGGAGAAAAAAGAAAAACAGGAATTTCTCCCAGCGACCCGTGCAGAAATACGGCAATTGTTTGGTTTCTTTGAAGAAAGGATGAATGATAAATTCAAGCTTATTTTTGAAGCGTTCGAAAATATATATAAAACGTTGGATAAACATACAGAGATGTTCGAAGCTTTTGAAGCTAGGTTTGATACAAAAGCAGAGGTTACCGAACTCGATTCCTTGGATCGTCGTGTAACAAAACTGGAGCGGAAAGAGGCGGGTCCTTCAAGAAGCGGCTAAATCATCTATAATGGAGGAGGTTAAAAAAATGGTAAAAACCTCCGTCCCATACAAGAAATTCCCGGAAACGCCGGGTGTTTACATTATGAAAGACGGCGCCGGGCGCATTCTTTACGTTGGCAAAGCGGTCAACCTGCGCAAGCGGGTATCAAGCTATTTTGAGCGCCCGCACGATATGCGTATCCAGACGCTTGTCGGCAAGATCGACACGATCGATTTCGAGCAGAAGGACACCGCACTCGAAGCGTTGATCCGCGAAGCGGAGCTGATCAAAAAGATCACGCCGCCGTTCAATGTGCGCGAGAAGGACGACAAGAGTTTTTTATATTTTGAGATCACGCGGGAAAAGTTTCCGCGCGTTTTGCTTGTGCGCGGGGCGGGGGCCGGCGCGGCTGACGTAGCGATGCAGGGCAAGCGCTACGGGCCGTTCACATCCGCATCGAGCGCGCGGGAGGCTTTGCGCATCCTCCGGAAGATATTTCCGTGGAGTACGCATGACCCCGATGAGATTGGCCGGCTCAATCGTCCGTGCTTCAACTACGAGATCGGGCTTTGCCCGGGAACGTGCATCGGCGCGATCACGCACGAAGATTATATGAAGAACATCGAGCGGCTGAGGATGTTCTTTGAAGGAAAAAAGGCCCGCATCATAACGGCGCTTGAAAAGGAAATGAAGGCGGCGAGCAAAAAGCAGGAATTCGAACGCGCGGAGGCATTGCGGCGGCAAATGTTCGCGCTCCGGCATATCCGGGACACGGCGCTGATCTCAGACCACGACGCGTTGATGCCCCGCGAACCGGGCGGCGGTGCGGGGCTGAAGGCCGGGTATCGGATCGAAGGATATGACATATCGAACATCTCCGGCACGTCGGCTGTGGGGTCGATGGTGGTCTTTGAAGACGAGGAACCGAATAAGAACGAATATCGGAAGTTCAAGATCCGCAGCATTTTCCAGCCGAATGACGTGGGCATGCTCAAGGAGGTTCTGGAGCGGCGGTTTGCGCATACGCCGCCGGCCGATGCGGTGGTAAAAAGTAAAACCCGCTGGCCGATGCCGGACCTTGTGCTGATCGACGGCGGCCTCGCGCAGGTGAACACCGCGCGGCGCGTCTTGCTTCGCGCCGGGGTCAAGGTTCCTATCGTTGGCATCGCTAAGGGACCCAAGCGCGACCGGAACGATATCATCGGCCTCGTTCCGAAGGGTGTGCAAAAAGATACGCTCATAAAAGTTCGCAACGAGGCGCATCGATTTGCCATCACCTATCACAAAGCCCTCCGCCGCGTCAGGACCTTTCAGTAATTTAGTCCGATATAATAACCGGATTGCTTATCAGGTTGCCGAGCCCGTTCCCGTCGAAGTGGATGCGGATCGAATACTTGCCGGGGACAACGTCCTTCTCGTCCGCTCCGTAGCGGGAAAGATAGATCGATCGGCCGTTCCAGCTGTACGATGTCTGATTGGGGCCGGTCTCCGAAAGGATGATGCCGACAACCGCTCCCGTGTTGCTGTTCAGTAGGTCGATCTCCCCGGTGACGTTCGCCGGATTGTCCCATGCGATGGAGTTCGATTGGCCGATCGTCCACGTCTCGTTAGCGCCGGGGTTGAGCAGGTGAATGGTGATGGCGGGTCCGGGAAGTGCGGGGATGCTCGGGGTTCCGCCGCCGGACGGGTGGGGAACCGGAACGGCCGCGCTAGCGATCGGGGCGGTGCTCGTCACGGTCGTTATCGATGTCGAGGCGTTGACGGCGCTTGTCACGTTTTGGAGGATATCCGTCGGTGCGGCGGTCCAGCGGAAGAACAAGAATGTCAGTGTTACCGCCAATACGGCGACGACCACGGTACCTGCTCCCAAAAGCACGCCTTTCCATTGCGCCCGTAAGAATTTCATCTCCCCATTATACCAAAAAAATAATGCGGATGGTATTATTATACGTATGATCGCCGACGAGATAAAACAGTTCTTTCACGGGGATGTAGCAGTGGATGATGCGACGCTTACGAAGTTCAGCCGTGATTATTCGTTATTTAAAGTACGACCGCAGGTGGTGGTCTTTCCGAAAGACGCCGATGACATAAAAAATCTGGTAAAGTTCGTCGAGCAGAAAAAAGCGGCGGGGGAGGACGTGTCGCTCACGGGACGTTCCGCGGGAACGGACATGACCGGCGGGCCGCTCAGCCAGGGGATCATCGTCTCGTTCACGAAATATTTCAATCATATCATCGAGATCGGCTCCGACGAGGCGAAAGTGGAGCCTGGCGTCTACTTCCGCGATTTCGAGAAGGCGCTGACGGAGAAAGGCCTGCTCTATCCGCCGTATCCGGCGTCCAAGGACCTCGCCGCACTCGGCGGCATGGTAAATAACAATTCCGGCGGCGAGAAGACGCTTGCGTACGGAAAGACGGAAGATTACGTCCAGGCGGTAAAGATCGTGTTGGGCGACGGCGAGGAGCACACGCTGTGGCCGCTTTCGGGCGATGCGCTCACGGCAAAGCTCGCGGAGGAAAGTTTTGAGGGGGATATATTCCGAAGGCTCAAGAAGCTCATTGACGATAATTACGACGCCATCAAGGCCGCCAAGCCGGACGTATCAAAGAATTCCGCCGGCTACTATCTATGGAATGTTTGGAATCGCGACACCGGCGTATTCGACATCACGAAGCTTATCGTCGGCTCGCAGGGGACGTTGGGTCTGCTTACGGAGGCGAAGGTAAAACTCGTGCCCATCAAAAAACATTCGCGTCTGTGCGTCGTTTTTTTGAAGGATCTCGCGCCGGTGGGAGATCTTGTGGATATGCTCTTGCCGTTCCATCCGGAAAGCATCGAATCGTACGACGACAAAACGATGCAGTTCGCGGTCAAACTGTGGCGTCAGGTGATCGGTTCCATGAAAGGTAACGTCATCACGCTTGGCTTCCAGTTCTTGCCGGAGGCGTGGATGGTGCTCCGGGGCGGCATGCCGAAGATGATCATGTTGGTGGAGCTTTGCGGAAACGACGAAAAGGAGCTGACGGCGAAGTTGGTGACGCTTGGCGATGCGGTAAAGAAGTTCGCCGAGACGCACGTCGGCATCCAGGTGCTCGAGCTGAAGTCGGAAAAGGAGGAGCAAAAGTATTGGACGATCCGCCGGCAAAGTTTTGCGCTTTTGCATAACAACACAACCGGCAAGGATACCGCGCCATTCATCGACGACTTCATCGTCAAGCCGGAATATATGCCGGAGGTTTTGCCCAAAGTAAACGCCATTTTGGATAAATATAAGAAAGATTTGATCTATACGATCGCCGGTCATCCGGGCAATGGCAACTTCCACATCATTCCGTTGATGGACCTTCGGGACGAGCGTGTCCGGGCGCTGATCCCGAAAATATCCGAGGAGGTATACCAATTGGTCTTTAAATATAAGGGTTCGATCACCGCGGAGCATAACGACGGCCTGATCCGCACGCCGTATCTTGAGGAAATGTACGGGCATCAAATAGAGGAGCTATTCATAGAGGTAAAAAAGATATTCGATCCGCTGAACATTTTTAATCCGGGCAAGAAAGTCGGTGGCGATTTAAAATATAGTAACGAGCATATCGCCTCCACGCAGTAAGAAGAAGCTGCTCCGTTTTATACGCAAATGCCACACGAGGACGGTGAGCGTATAAAAACGGAGCAGCTTCTTCTTACTGCGTGGAGTTGCCGTCTTTAAAGTTTCTTTAATGCGGGTTTGATAGGGTGGGGAGGTGAAGAAACGCGCCCGCACCGTCTCGTATTTTCTTTCGCTTATTGCCGTGGCGCTGATATTTTTCAGCGTCGAATTTATCACGGAGAAATATTTCTACCCCAACGATGAAGTGGTGGACATTCTTGCCGCGATCATTGGCGCGCTTTCGTTTGCCCGGTGCAAGCGGTTCTTTGATTGCGTCACCGACAGAATATTTTTCCGCGCACCGCGCGATGCTCACACGGAATTCATCACCAATATCTCTCATGAGCTGCAGACGCCGATCGCGATCTTGCGTGGCAATGTGGAGTTGCTGCGGCGGAGGAGCATTACGGACGCCGAGCGCGCTTCGGCGGAGCGGGTCATCATTACGACGCTCGACGGTATGTCGCGCCTGGTCGGTGGCGTGCTTGAGGGAGCCAAGATCAGGTTTTCCGAGAATACCGCACATGAGGAATTCGTTGCCGTGGATGCGCTTGTTCGGGAAGTATATGAGGATTGCGTTCTATTGGCCGAAAATGAAGGTATTCGATTTTCCGTTCACGTCGATGGCTTCAATGGAGAAAGCGTTGCCGTGTTCGGCGACCGGCATCGGCTAAAGGAAGTATTGTTCAACTTGATCAGCAACGCGCTCAAGCATACGCCGTGCGGCGGCGCGATCGCCTTGCGTGTGGAGCGCGGCGAATCCGCCGCACGGATCGTGGTGGAAGATTCCGGACGCGGTATCGCGCCGGAGGCTTTGCCGCACATCTTCGAACGGTTCTATCGGATAGAAAACCATGCCGTCGCGCTTGCGGATGGTACCGGTGCGATGCCTCGGGCTCCCGTACCGAGTACCGGCATCGGGCTCAATATCTGCCGCGAGATTGTGGAGGCTCATCACGGAACGATCCTTGCCGAGAGCGAGCCGGGTAAGGGGAGCCGATTTGTCGTCCAGCTCCCGGTTGCATCCGGCGCGGCGCCACCGCCCGGCATTGCCGCATCTGCTATAATTAACTCATGACACCAACCTCTATGGCTTCCAAGAAAATCTACCTTCAGCCGTCGTCGGGCGACCTCGTCCTTGATAGTTCCGGCGAAAAAGACAAGCAGTATATCCTCAAACTCCGTGATCTTCCCGCCGACGAGAAGCCGCGCGAGAAACTCGTCAAATACGGGCCGTCGGTGCTCTCGCTTGCCGAGCTGTTTGCCGTCGTGCTTAACGTCGGTACCAAGAAAGAGGAAGTCCTTACGATGTCGCGCCGTTTACTTAAAGAGTACGGTGATAGCGCGATCGTCAATCAAAAAGATCCGACAAAGATCTCTGAATTGCTCGGCATCCCGATGGGCAAGGCGTGCCAGGTTGTGGCGTGCTTCGAGCTCGGCCGCCGGTTCTTTAAGAACCAAGACGGACGCAAGCCGCTTACTATCCGCACCGCTAGCCAGGTGTACGCGTACCTTAAGGACATGCAGGACCTCCCCAAAGAGCATCTGCGCGGATTGTATCTCGACGCGCACTATCAATTGATCCACGACGAAGTCATTTCCATCGGCACGCTCACATCGAACATCATCCATCCGCGCGAAGTGTTCCGTCCCGCGCTGGAGTATTCCGCGTCCGCGCTCATCCTCGCGCACAATCATCCCTCCGGCGTTGCGAAACCGAGCGAAGCGGACATCGCAATCACGCGTCAGATCGTGGAGGCGGGCAAGATCCTCGGCATCAGCCTACTCGATCACGTGATCGTCACTAAGAACAAGTTCGAGAGCGTGCCGGTGGAGTATGCATAGGGCCTGGGCGTCGCTTACCAAAATTCAGCGCGCGCTTTTGATTGTCTTCTTTTTCGTTATTTTTCTCTATTGCTTCAATCAGCTCGCGAGCGCGGATACGTTTTATGATCTGCGAGCGGGCCAGCTGATCTGGCAGACCGGGCAGATCCCGCACGCGGACGTTTTCTCTTTTACCGCGCCCGGCGCGCAGTGGATCCCGCACGAGTGGCTTGCTCAGCTGATCTTTTATGGGGTCCAGTCCGCGATCGGGTTTTGGGGGCTCGTAGCGTTTGTGGCGGTGCTCGCGGCCGCCGCATATTATCTCCTGCTCGTCCTTGCGATGCAGAAAGGGGCGAATTTTTACATTACCCTGCTGGTGCTCTTTGCGAGCGGAGTTGCGGGATTTTCGTTCTGGGTGCCCCGTCCGCAATCGATCGTATTCCTGCTCTGCGTCGCGCTTATATATGTTCTTGAACAATATCGGGAAACGCCGCGCGTGCGATATCTTTACGGCGCGGCAGGGATCGTTTTTCTCTGGGCGAACATCAATGCGAGCGTCGCACTCGGCATCGGCATCATTGCGCTTTTCCTTTTGGCGCTCGCGCTTCGCGGGCGACGCTGGTCGCCGCCGCTAAAATATCTTCTCTGCACTCTGCTTGGGTCGACGGCGCTGGCCTTTGTGAATCCGAGCGGCTATAAAATATTTACCTACGGATTCATTATCCTGCCCTCCATCAAAGCATTCGACGTGTATGAATGGCAGCCGCTTACCGCGTATTGGGCGGGGTGGGATACCAAAGCATTTGTGGTGGCGATCGCCGCGGCAACGCTTTTTCTACTGTGGCGACTTTGCAGGAAGGCGCCGCGCGATTGGGCCTGGATCGCGATCATCATCGCAACGGCGATCGCGCCGTTCATCGCCGCGCGGTATCTTATCTTCTGGTCGTTGTTTGTGATCCCGCCGCTCGCGGCGGTGATTTCCGATGTTGCGAAAGGTGCCTTACATAAAGTATCTCCGAAGATGTATATCGCTGTGGCGTTGGCCATCCTTGCGGTGGTGCTCGTTGCCCGTGGCGTCACATTTCCCGCCGACGTGGTGGATGGCGTCGCGCTTCCCGTGCACGCTGCGGATTTTTTGGCGGAGAACGGCGCGCAGGGAAATGCGTTCAATACGTATACGCAAGGCGGATATCTTCTTTGGCGGCTGTGGCCGAATGTAAAAGTGGCGATGGACGGCCGGTCGGAAGTGTTTCTCGGCACACCCACCACCGACTACGAAACGATCCTTCATGACGGACCGTCCGCAAATCAGCTCATTGTGCAAAAATACGACATCCAATATTTTATTCTTCCTTACGATCCCGCGTTTCTTGCCGGCGTCCACCCGCTCATCTCGTATTTAGACCAGAATGATTGGCAGGTCGTTTGGTGGGACGCTGGCGCGATCGTGTTTGCAAAAAACGATGCGCAGAACGCGAGCCTCATTACGAAGTATGCACTGCATTACGTCGGTCCGTTCATCGATCCCGCGACGATCGATGCATCGGACACGCCGGCGGCGGCGGAGGAATTACGCTCGCTCATCGATCGCGCGCCGGACTCGACGATCATCGCAAATTACGCGAGCAGTTTTATGGCATCCCATCCGCCGGCGGGGCTTTCACGATAATTTAATTTTTGCTACCATAAAGCCATGGTGGACTTCTCGCATTTAACGAAAGCCTATAAAAAACGGGTGGTCGTGGACGATTTCACGCTTTCCGTGGATGTGCCGATCTTTGGGTTTTTGGGGCAGAACGGGGCGGGGAAGACGACGATCATGAAGATGACGGTAGGTCTGCTCCAGCCCACAAGCGGCACGATCACGATCGACGGGGCGCTTTCGTCGCACCCAATTTTTAAAAAGAAGCTGGGCTATATGCCGGAGACGCCGTACTTCTACGAGCGCATGACCGGCCTGGAATTTTTGCGCTTCTGCGACGAGCTGTTCGAGCCGTCGCGCGGCAAAACTCCGCATTACGAAGACATTCTTAAGAAAGTCGGCATCTTCGCCGCGCGCAACGCGGAGATCCACGTATTCCAAAGGTATGCGTCAGCGCCTCGGCTTCGCGCAATCGCTCGTGAACGATCCGGAATATCTTTTCCTTGACGAACCGCTCGACGGCCTCGATCCGATCGGTCGCCGCGAAATGAAGGAGGTGATGCTCGCGCTCAAGAGCGAAGGACGGAAGATATTCTTGAACACGCATATTCTTTACGACGTGGAGGAGATCTGCGAGGAGGTAGGCATCGTCCATCAGGGAAAATTGTTGTACGCCGGTTCCGTGAAGGCGTTCTGCGCGGGCAAGCCGCTCGAGGAGCGATTCATGGAAGCGGTAGAGGAGCACGAGCGTCGGCGCGAGCCGCAGGCCGTGACGTCCGCGACCGCCACTGCCGTGCACGAAGAAAATGTCCATCATCATAAGAAATAACCATGAGAAATATTTTCGTTATCGCAAAGAACACGCTTAAACTTGAGATCCGGGACAAGATCCTGTACGGCATCATCGTCTTCGGCCTTCTCTACATTTTCTTTATGTTGTTCCTTTCCGACCTGGTGCTTAAGGAGCCGACCATGATCAAAGCTTTCGGGCTGACCGGCATTTATTTCTTCAATGCCATCATCGCGTTGTTCCTCGGCACCACATCGTTCTTTAAGGACGTGGATCGTAAAGTGGTCTATTTCATTCTTTCCAAGCCGGTTTCGCGCGCGCAGTTCGTGCTGGGAAAGTTCTTCGGGCTGTGCATGGTGCTTTTGCTTACGAGCGTCATCCTCGGCGTCGCGTACGTGGGGGTGGTGCTTTTCGAGCAGGCCGGGTTCGACTGGATAGGCGTGGTGGCTATTGCGATGCAGTTCCTGGAGATGGCGCTCTTCCTCGCGTTCGCGATCTTCGTTTCCACATTCTCCAGCTCGCTCCTGTCGATCGTGTATACCTCCGGCGTGTTCTTCCTGGGGCACGTGGTGAGCCAACTGGTCGCCGATGCGAAGTCCATCGGCATGGGCGGTATCAAATTGCGGCTTGTGGAGATCCTTTATTATATTTTCCCCAATCTTGAAAAGTTCGACGCCCGTGATCTTGCGATCCACGCGGTTGCCACGCCATTTCTCTCGTTCGCCCTCGCTCTGGCCTACGCGGCGGTGTATATCATTCTTCTCCTTACCGCGGCGGTATGGATATTCGATAAGAAGGAAATTTAGATGGCGCGCCTGAACGCATACACGAAAATAGCGGTATTGGGTCTGTTGCTCGCGCTCGTGGCGGTTTTGCAATACGAGTATGATTCCACGAAACTGATCCTTCCGGCATCGGCCGAGCAGAGTGCGTCGCCGTTCATGGTGCGCATCATGGATATGGGATTTCATCCCGCGGTCGCTTCGTTCCTGTGGGCCACTACGATGCCGGAGATCCTCGATCTGTGGAACAAGAAGGATGAATACTTTGCCGACCTCGCGTTCGTGAATGCCGTGGACCCGAAGATGAGCTACCCATACGCATTTTCCGTGTTGACCCTGCCTGCGGTACCCGCGCAGGATGATCCGCAGGCGGTCGCGCAGGCGTATGCGATCGGCGTGCAGGGCATTGCGAACGGCGATACCGATTGGCGCGTCCCGTACTATATGGCAACAAATGAGTTCCTGTATGCGAAGGACAATATTGCCGCGGCAAAATATTATAACCTTACCGCGGAGACGCCGGGCGTCCCACAATACGCCGAGCGTTTTGCCCTGAACTTCGGCATCGAGACGAACCAACGGCAGAAGACGGAACAGCTTTGGGAGACCATCAAGGATTCCACGAACGATCCGGATACGCAGGCCCGCGCGCAGGCGTACATCGATCACCTGGAAGATTTTGATTATCTTGACGCCGCCGCGGCGATGTATAAAAAGGATTTTGGCGTTTTTCCGACATCCACCGCCGAGCTGGTGGCGAAGGGGATCGTCCCCGTCGTGCCGGTGGACCCGTTCGGTTTTACGTTCGTCATCGGCGCCGATGGCAGATCGGCGATCGACCTCAACAGCCTGCCGTCGTATATTTCCGCGGAGCCGGCGCAATAAAAAGCCAGATTTTTTGGAGCGGGCGCCGACTAGGTTTGCACCCTGATTGCACCGGTTAGCGTTTGAAGAATATCTGATGGGGAGTTTTGAATCCGAGACGTTTTCTCGGACGGTCGTTGAGTCGCTTCACCGCATGGGCAATATCCTT
>Ga0182030_10018795_pt1 | contig 13223 bp, 14 predicted proteins | sample 812S3MmetaG_FD_121299 | JGI IMG/M metagenome (GOLD analysis project Ga0182030, IMG submission 121299) | Permafrost microbial communities from Stordalen Mire, Sweden - 812S3M metaG (Illumina Assembly) | ecosystem: Environmental > Terrestrial > Soil > Wetlands > Permafrost | place: Sweden... | reverse complement strand
CGCCGCTGCGGTCTTGAACCCATGTTTTTCCAGGGCTTTCTGCATGACGAACACCTCGGTCGGGGAGTCGTCTACTATGAGAATAAGCGCCATCTTATTCCTCCGTCATTTGCCCACATGAGCTTCAATGGCCCCGAGGAGCTCGTCCTTCGTGAACGGCTTGGTCAAGTAGTGCTCCGACCCGACGATGCGGCCGCGCGCCCGGTCGAACAGTCCGTCCTTGCTCGACAGCATGATGACCGGAATCTGCTTGAACACTTTGTTGTGCTTGATCAGCGAACAAGTTTGATACCCGTCGAGCCGCGGCATCATGATATCGACGAAAACGATGTCGGGCTGATGATCGGCGATCTTCGACAGCGCATCAAAGCCGTCGACCGCGGTGAACACCTCGCAGCCTTCCTTGGTCAGGAGCGTCTCGGCGGTACGGCGGATCGTCTTCGAGTCGTCGATCACCAGGACCTTGAGTCCCGAGAGTTTGGGCTTTCCGTTGCTGATCATGCTCTGCATGGAATTGGACGACCTTGGAGCTATGCGTGCGTAGGTGCTGGAATCTTGTGGCTTTTTAACATATCCGGGGCGCGCAAGCCACGGTACGGAGTCGACATTTCGGGGTATCGCGGGGCAAACGACGGTGGCGTGGTTCACAGTTTTCGCACCGAACGGTGCCTCGGTCGCTTGCGCTAGACTGGCGCAGGGTGGCGCGCATTCTTGGGTTCGACGGAGGTTGCCGGCATGTCTTCGGGAGTTCGACTGATCGTGGTGATGGACCCCATCGAGAACATCAATCCTGCCAAGGATTCGACGCTTGCAATCCTTTTGGCGGCCCAGGCCGAAGACTGGGAGATCCATTACGCCGAGCTCGGCGACCTGAGCCTGCGCGACGGCGTTGCTTGGGGTCGCCTCGCGCCGCTCGAGGTGATGGACGACAAGAAGGCGTGGTTCGCCCGCGGCGCCCACGTCCCCGCCCGATTGGGCGATTACGACGTCATTCTGATGCGCAAAGATCCGCCGTTCGACATGGAGTACATCTACAGTACTTATATTCTCGATCGTGCGGGCGAACAGGGCGCCCTGGTGTGCAACGACCCCAGGGGCCTCAGAGACATGAACGAGAAGGTCTATACCGCCTGGTTTCCGGAATGCTGCGCCCCGACCCTGATCACGCGCGACATGCACGATATGAGCGAGTTCCTCAAGGAACACGGCAAAGCCGTTTGCAAGCCGCTGCACGGGATGGGTGGACGATCGATATTCGTGCTCGAGCAAGGCGACAAGAATCGCAACGTCATCTTCGAGACCCTCACGGACTACGGGCGCAATTACGCCATCGTGCAGCGCTACCTGCCGCAGATCGTCACGGGAGGCGACAATCGGGTGATCCTCATCAACGGCGAGCCGGTGCCTTTCGCGCTGCAGCGCATGCCCGACGCCGCGGACCATCGAGGGAACCTTGCGGCGGGCGCGACAGCGCAGAGCCGCCCGCTCAACGAGCGCGACCGCTGGCTGTGCTCGATCATCGGTCCGAAACTCAAGGCCGCTGGCATGGTGTTCGTCGGATTGGATGTGATCGGGGATTTCGTCACTGAGATCAACGTCACAAGTCCGACCGGCATCCGCGAACTAAACAAAAAACATGGTGTCGACATTGGGGCACTGCTGGTAAAGTCGATTGCGGGGATTCTGGACGCGCGATGAGTTCCGATTTGCTCCAGGCGGGACTTCCGCCGGCCAACGATCGCATGCTGACCACGTGCTTCCTCGCTGCTTTGGTTCATTGCATCGTGATCCTGGGCGTGACTTTCAGCGCGCCGGGGAAGAAGGGCGAGCAAGGCGATGGGCCCGCCCTGGAAGTGGTTCTGGTCAACGAACAGACACCGAGCGTCGCCAAGAATCCCAACGCCCAATACCTCGCGCAGCGCAGTCAGCTCGGCTCCGGCAACACCTTGAAGCGCGAGCGCGCCTTGATTCCCCGATCATCGCTGAGTCCGATGGAGCGGGCGGGAATTCCCAACGGCGAGGGCGATGCGGCTGATCAGACCGGACGGGATCTGGGTGATGACGAAGTTCTCGTCACTCATGCGCCAACCACCAAGATTTTGTATTTTGCCTCGGTGTCCGCAGCGGACCAGCCGTCGAAACTGCCGCTGCTGCTCGAAAAGCGGCCCGATCTCGGCATGGCGCCCAACGACGACGGAGTGATGCTGCGGATGCGCGGCGAGGCGCGCCAGCAGCTATGGGTCGCCGCCGACACCAAGGAATCCGACGTGGCCGTGTACCTCGATGGTTGGAGGCGCAAGGTGGAACGGGTCGGCACGGTGAATTTCCCCGAAGTCGCGCGCCGTGAGCGGCATTCCGGCACGCCGGTCATCGAGGTGACGATCGGCGCGGACGGCAGGCTTCTGCAAAGCCTGGTGCGCCGGAGCAGTGGGCACGCGGAGATCGACGAAGCTGCCATGCGGATATTGAAGCTCGCCGCGCCATACGACCCTTTTCCGGGCGAGCTGGCGGCCCGGCACGATGAGATCCGCATCGCTTACGAATGGCAATTCCTCGGCGGTTCGGGGCAGGGCTCGAGCGTGTACTACGCGGACCCCACGCCGGCCGAGACCGCGTCTCCCGGCGCCCCCACCGCCGGCACTCATTGATCGGCCCATGAGCCAGGCGGAATACCTCACCAACCAGCTGCTCATCGCGATGCCGACAATGGGCGACCCGAACTTCGCTCAGACCGTGGCGCTCATCTGCGATCACGGTCCGCGCGGTGCTTTGGGTCTCATTCTCAACAAGCCGCTGCCGATGCGCATGAGCGAAATCTTCGAGCAGCTCGAGATAGAGATTCCGGGCGGACCATTGAGCGAGCGCCAGGTGTTGCGCGGCGGCCCGATGCAGACCGACCGCGGTTTCGTCGTGCATCGCGCCGGCGGGGAATGGGATTCGACCCTCAAGGTCTCCGACCGTATTCACGTCACCACCTCGCGCGACATTCTCGCCGCAATGGCCCGGGGCGAGGGTCCCATGGAGGCCTTCGTCGCGCTCGGCTACGCCGGCTGGGACGGCGGCCAGCTCGAGGAGGAGATCAAGGCAAATGCCTGGCTCAGCGCACCGGCCGACTGCGATCTCATCTTCGACCTGCCGTTCGAGTCGCGTTGGCTTGCCGCCGGCCGCCTGTTGGGCGTCGAGCTCTCACGCATCAGTTCCATCAGCGGCAATGCCTGAAGCCGCTGCGCGCGCCGGGCAGGGTCCGGGCGCGGGGCGTCACCTGGTGCTGTCATTCGACTTCGGCAGACGACGCATTGGCGTCGCCTGCGGCGACAACGTCAGCCGCGCCGCTTCGCCGCTCGGAGGAATACCCGCCGGGCCGCAGGGACCCCAATGGAGCGGCGTCGACACCCTGGTTCGCGATTGGCGTCCCGCCATGTTCGTGGTCGGCCTGCCGTATAATGCCGACGGTTCCGAGGGCCCGGCGGCGGGCGCGGCGCGCGGCTTCGCCGCCGAACTCGGCAAGCGCTACTCGCTGCCGGTCGAGCTGGTGGATGAGCGCTACTCCTCGCTCGAGGCGCAGGAGCGGCTCCGGGAAGCGCGCGAGTCGGGGATGCGCAAGCGTCGGGTCACGAAGGTCGACGTCGATGCGGCGGCCGCGTGCGTCATCTTGGAACGTTGGTTCAGCGAAAACATATGAGGCGCGAATGCGTTCACAAACCGATGGCGCCGGGGGTCTCAAGCATCTCATTTCCCTGGACGGGCTGACACGCGAGTCGATCACGTCCATCCTGGATCGCGCCGAGAGCTATCGGCGATTCCCGGGACAGCCAGCCTATGAGGGTCGTGAACTCGCGGCCGTGACGCTGGCGAACCTGTTCTTCGAGCCGAGCACCCGCACCCGGGCGTCGTTCGATCTCGCCAGCCGGCGGCTGGGGGCGCATGTGCTCAACCTCGAGATGCAATCCAGCTCGCGCGTGAAAGGCGAAACCATGCTGGACACCATCTACACGCTCGAGGCGATGAATACCGACATCTTCGTGATTCGCGACTCCGAAGCCGGGACGCCCGAATTTCTGATCGACCACGTGGCGCCGCATGTCTCGGTGATCAGCGCGGGCGAGGCGCACGTTTCGCACCCCACCCAGGGGCTGCTCGACGTTCTCACCATCAGGGCGCACCGGCGCCGCTTCGCGGGCCTCAAAGTGGCGATCGTCGGCGACATCAAACACTCGCGAGTGGCCCGCTCGACGGCGCGCGCGCTGCGCACGCTCGGCACTTCGGACGTGCGGTTGGTTGCACCCGAATCGCTGCTTCCCGCGGAGGACGAATTTCAGGGGGCCCTGCGCTTCACCCGAATCGAGGATGGCATCGACGGCGCCGATGTCGTGATGATGCTGCGCATTCAGAAGGAGCGCATGGCCCAGGCCGCCTCGCTCGACGATGCCGCCTACTTCCGCACCTTCGGACTGGATGCCCGGCGTCTGAAGCTGGCGCAGCCCGACGTGCTCGTCATGCACCCGGGCCCGATGAACCGCGGCGTCGAAATCTCCTCGGACGTGGCCGACGGACCCCATTCGGTGATTCGGGAGCAGGTCAATAATGGAGTGGCGGTCCGAATGGCGGTGCTCGCTGCGATTGCCGCCACGCTGACGCGTCACCGCCGGCCGCTCTAGGGAACACGCCTGCCCAGCGACGCAGGAGTGGTGCTCGCATTCATTGACATGAACTGGTCTTTCTTCGAAGCTAACGCGCTGAGCCGATCGCCTTTCGGTCCAAGACTTCGCGTCGGCGTGCACGCGAAGCCGAATTCCCCGGTGTGCAGAATGCGCGCCAATCAGGAGGCAACATGACCCTGCGTCCATTCATCAAGCCCTTGTTCGTGGCCGGCACTGCCGGGGCTGCCCTCGCCGGCTTGCCCGTCCGGGCAGCGGCGCCCGCCGCAGATCCGCAGATGCAGAAAGCCATCGCGCGTGGGGCGGATGCTTTTGCGCATGAGAAGTTCGGCGGCGGTGGGCGGGTCTGCGAGTCTTGCCACCTCGGCGGTGGCCTGCTGGCGGGCCGCCGACCCGACGGCGTGGCAATACCGAGCCTGGCCAACGCAGCTGCCGTCTTCCCGCGCGTCTCAGGTGACGACGGGCACAGCCTCATCACGTTGTCGGACCAGGTACGCGCCTGCGTGGCCGGCGCCATCCATGGAACGCCGCCGGCTTATGGCAGCGACGAGCTCAACTCGCTCGTCGTCTACGTAACCTCGCTATCGCAGGGCAAGGCAATCGAAATGGGTGGAAATCCCCGGTAGAATCCGCATCGCTGCGATCTCATCACGATGCGCCGACACGCCGCGGCGGCGGCGTAAACGACGGCGCTTCAGGCCAAACGCATCAGCCCCTCCCCCATCCGCACCCGCCCGCCCTCCCCGATTTGGTCGCAAAGGGCCACGCCCGTCGGGGCGAAGACGATGATGGTCGAGCCATGCTCGAACCAGCCCATTTCCTCGCCCTTGCGCATTGCTACGTCGCACGGAATGACGTTCGGGCCGCGATACTTGAGGTGCAACCGCACGTCCAGAAAATTGAGCCGAAGGCTCGCGACCAGGATGGCGGCCACCGGCACGAGCGTCACGAGTGCGCCCGAGGACAGGCGGCAACGGATGATGGCGCGTTCGTTTTTGCAGAACAAGCGCTCGACACGCGCGAGCGCAATCGGGTTCACGTTCCAGGTGTCGCCTGAGATATAGCTCACCCTCTCCACCCGGCAGTCGTAGGGAGCGTGGAAGCGGTGATACATGCTGGAGGTCAGCCGAAGCGTGGCGAATTGGCCGCGGCGATAGTACTCCACCAACTCCGCATCGCCGAGCAAATCGATCAGTGGATAGCGGAAACCCTTGGCCTGCAGCACCGTGCCGTCCTCGACCTGGCCGCAGGCACCGACCAGCGCATCGCAAGGGCTCGCGAGCACGCCGGGATTGGAGTCGATCGGCCGGGCGCCCGCTTTCAATTCGCGCGTGAAGCATTCGTGCAGGCTGTTGAAATGCTCCGTCTTGGCCTCGCTCAAGTCCAGGTCGGAGAACAACCGCCAAACCGCGATGGCGGCTGCACAGAACCATGGCTGCTCGATCCGGCTCAACCGGCCGACCATCAGGGTGAGCCATCGGCGGGGAACCCGATTGGTGAGCAGGAAGTTGATGTCCTCCTGTTGCAAAATCCTCAGCAACCTGGCGCGGGCGGTCATGTAAGTGTCACTCGGCTGCAATACAGTCCGCGCGGAGGTTCAAGGTGACCCAGACGATTTTCATGTGGACTGCGGCGGCGTTTGTGCTCGCCGCGGCGCTGCCTAAGATTCGGCTCCGGCTGCAGCTTTCGCACGCCAAGCACCGCTCGGTTGCGGGCCATGCGCGCATGGCCCGCCGCCTCGCCCGTCTCATTCCCTATTATGCGTACGACGAAGACCGGGTGTTCCGGGTGGACGACCCGCCGCAGGATATTGCCGATTTGCGCCGGTCCGGCTTCATGCGCCTGGCCGCGGCGCTTGCCGCGCGGACACCTAAGAACAGCGCTCTGACCGCCGAGGTGATCGAGGGCATATCCGACCTGCAGTTCACCAGCCGCTATCGCGTTCCCTATCAATTCAGCGGCTTCGTGCGTCGGCATTTCAATGGCGGTGCTTTCGTGTCCTCCTCCTCCGGCGTGACACTGACGGATTTGGATGGCAATCAGCTCTACGACGTCACGGGCTCCTACGGCGTCAACGTTTTTGGCAACGACTTCTACAAGGAGTGCATTGCCCGTGGCAGCGAGCGCGTGCAGGATCTGGGCCCGGTACTCGGCAGCTACCACCCCGTGGTCGCCTACAATGTGCGCCGGCTGCTCGCGATCTCCGGCATGGATGAGATCTCCTTCCACATGTCGGGAACAGAGGCCGTGATGCAGGCGGTGCGCCTCGCGCGATATCACACGCGGCGCACTCACCTGGTTAGATTCTGCGGCGCGTACCATGGCTGGTGGGGCGATGTGCAACCGGGCGTAGGCAATCCCGTGACCGAGCGCGAGACCTACACCTTGCGCGATATGGACGACGCTTCGCTTCGCGTGCTCGGGACTCGCCGCGACATCGCCTGCGTGCTGGTCAACCCGTTGCAGGCGCTGCATCCGAATTCCAGCGCTCCCGGGGATTCGGCACTCCTCGATGGCGGCCGGACTGCGCATTTCGACCGCGCGGCCTACACGCGCTGGTTGCATAAAGTGCGGGCCGTCTGCGAGCAGCGCGGCATCGTGCTGATCTTCGACGAAGTGTTCGTCGGCTTCAGGCTCGCGCCCGGCGGCGCCCAGGAGTATTTTGGGGTGCGCGCCGACATGGTTACCTACGGCAAGACCGTGGCCGGAGGCCTGCCCATTGGAGTGCTGTGCGGCCGGCGCGAGTACATGCGGCGCTTCCGGGAAGATCGCCCGGCCGATATCTGCTTCGCCCGCGGCACCTTCAATTCGCATCCCTATGTGATGGGTGCGATGTGCGAGTTTCTCGAACGTCTCGACGGACCGCGTATGCGATCCTTGTACGACGGCCTCGACGACACTTGGAACGGGCGGGCCCGCTGCCTCAACCAGAGCCTCGAGTCGGAGCATCTGCCGGTGCGGGTTGCCAATCTTTCGACCATTTGGACGATCCGCTACGAGCAAGCTTCGCCGTACCACTGGATGTTTCAATATTATCTGCGCGAGGCCGGCATCGCCCTCTCCTGGGTGGGCACCGGCCGCCTGATCTTCAGTCTGAATTACACGGCTGCAGATTTCGCGCAAGTGGCACAGCGGATGCTGTCGGCCGCCCGCGCCATGCAGGCTGATGGGTGGTGGTGGGCGGAGCCCACCACCACGAACAAATCCATCAAGCGCCGCGTTCTGAAGGAGATGCTTCAGGCCCGCTCGCCGTTCGGCGCAGGCTCGATCAGCTCTCCGCGCAGCAGGTAAAGCGGAGATTTGAAGTAGAGCTTCACGTCAGTGAACGGGTCGGTGATGATCTTCGTGAGCCACACGAGTCCGGTCTGAACATCCCGAAGGAAGAACAGGTGGATCGTTCGGAACAGCAGTGCGCCGATGCCAACCACCAGCCAGATCTCGCCCACGTGACGCACGAATCCGCCGCTGGCGGGCGCGAACACGCCAAAGAATGTGGGATTGAGCCATACGACCAGCGGCACCAGCGCCCAGACGGCGTGCAGGATCACCTTGCGCTTCAAGTTGTAGCCCACCTTGATCGCTTCCTTGTGCTCGTGGGTGACGTGGTTCGCCTCGTCGTAGCCTTTGGGCTCGAAGAAGAAGTGTCCCGACTGCCGGGTGACCATGGATACCAGCCAGCCGATGAGGGCGGCGGACACGGGATCTTTGAACATCATGACGTACGCAACCAGGAAGCTGAAGGCGCTCACCAGATGGAGGGATTGATTGATGCGGCTGTGATGGTAGTAGCGGTGGTCGTCCCAGCGCTGCGTTCTGAGTTCTGCCAGGAAGCTTTGCATGCAAACTCCATGAGTTGACGGCGTGATTCGCGGTGAAACAAATATAGGAATTTCGTTACATGCAGATGACACGTCGCCCGGCGTGCAGATCAGGGCTGCGGAATTGGGCGATCCGGCACATTTTTTGGAAAAACCGCGCCTTCGTTCATCTCATCGTCACAGCTCGATGAGACCTTAGCGGCAGCATGAGAATCATGATCGTAACGGATGCATGGTTTCCCCAGACCAACGGAGTGGTCCGCACCCTGGCGCAAACCGCCGCCTGGCTGGGCCGCTTCGGCCATGAGGTCCGTACGCTGACCCCGCGCGACTTTCGCAGCGTTGCATGCCCCACCTATCCGGAGATCCGACTGTCTCTGTTTCCCGGACGAGGCGTGCGACAGGCGATCGACTCATTCGCCCCGCAGGCCCTGCACATTGCCACCGAAGGCCCGCTGGGTCTTGCGGCGCGCCGCCATTGCTCATCGCGCGGCATGCGCTTCACCACCTCCTACCACACGCAGTTCCCGCAGTATCTTCGGGCCCGCTTCCCGATTCCGCTCGGAGCCTCCTATTGGGCGCTGCGCCGGTTCCACTCGGCGGGCGCTCGCTGCATGGTGTCGACCCGAACCCTGCGTCAGGATCTGGCGCGGCGGGGATTCCGCAGTCTGGCCGCGTGGCGCCGCGGCGTGGACACGGAGATGTTCAAGCCGCAGTCAAAGGACTTCCTCGACCTGCCGCGGCCGCTCGCCGCCTGCGTGGGGCGCGTTGCGATCGAAAAGAACATCGAAGCATTCCTCGAGATGCCTTGGAGCGGCGGCAAGATCGTCATCGGTGACGGTCCCGAGCGCCTGCGACTGCAAGACCGGTATCCGGACGTGAGCTTTACCGGCTACCGCTTTCAGGAGGATCTCGCCCGTCATTTGGCCGCCGCCGACGTCATGGTGTTTCCCAGCCGTACCGACACGTTCGGACTGGTGAACCTCGAGGCAATGGCCTGCGGCGTGCCCGTGGCCGCGTACCCGGTGACCGGGCCCATCGATGTGATCGACGACGGGGTGACGGGTGCGCTTGATGAGGATCTGGGGCGCGCCGCGCAACGCGCATTGACGCTGGATCCGGAGGCCTGCCGCAGGCACGCTCTGCAGCATGGCTGGGATGTGATCACCCGGGAGTTCGAGGCCAACCTGGTGCCTTGCCACTCGACCGGCTCGGAGTGCCTGCCCGTTGCGGGCGAGCGATCGGCGGCAACGCCGGGGACCGCTGCCGCTCCCGCCGGCCTCAGCCGAAGTTGATCTTCGCCTCGAGATTGGTGCGCGAATCGGCGCTCGTCAGCGCCTCCTCGAGATCGATCCGTCCCTCGCGCACCAGATTGTAAAGCGACATGTCGAAGCTCAGCATGCCGCGCTCCGTGCCGCTGCTGATCGCTTCCTTGACGCCCACGACATCGCCCTTCTTGATGAGCTCCGAGATGTGCGGAGTATTCATCATGACTTCCGAAGCCGCCACCCGGCTTCCCGACTTCGCGAGCACGAGCCGCTGCGACAGGATGGCGCGCAGATACTGCGACAGGTCGAGGAATATTTGATTGTGCTGATCGCGCGGGAACATGTTGATGATGCGGTCGAGTGTTTCAGCGCAATTGTTGGCGTGCAATGTGGCGATGCACAAGTGGCCGGTGCCGGCCAGCGCCAGCGCGGCCTCCATGGTCTCGCGATCGCGGATCTCGCCCACCAGAATCACGTCGGGGGCCGCGCGCACGGCGCTGCGCAGCGCCCGCGCGAAGCTCTTGGTGTCGAGCCCCACCTCGCGCTGGTTGATGATCGACTTTTTGTTGGTGTGCAGGAACTCGATCGGATCCTCAATGGTGAGTATATGGTCCGAGGAGGTCTCGTTGCGGTGATTGATCATGGCCGCGAGCGTGGTCGACTTACCGGCCCCGGCCGCGCCCACCATCAGGATCAGCCCGCGCTTCAGCATCACCAGCTCCTTCAGGATGTCGGGCATGCCGAGATCCTCGAGCTTCGGCATTTCCGCCGTGATATAGCGCAGTACCATGGCCGGATAGCCGCGCTGGTAGAACACATTGACGCGAAATCGCCCGAGGCCCGTTTCCGAGATCGCGAAGTCGATCTCCAGTTCCTCGTTGAAATGCTCGATCTGCTCAGCTGACATGAGCCCCAGGGCCGCCTGACGCACCGTCTCCGGGCTCAAGACCTGCTTGTTGACCGGGAAGATCTTCCCTTCGATCTTGATCTTGACCGGCGCATTGCAGGTAAAAAACAGGTCCGACGCCTTCTTCTCGACCATCAATTTGAACAATGGCTTGGTGTTCATCACCTGCGCCGGCACCGCCGCTGACATCGCTACACCTTCCATAGTCGGAAAACCCACATGATCGCCGGGTTACTCTTGAACGACAACTCCTCCGTGAGCAGGCGCCATTGAAGATATCGATCGTGCACGAGTAACTTTAGAAGACCTGTCCTTCTTCTTCCTCCAAAATCTGCAACGCCGCCCCCCCATCCTCCGGACTCTTCATCTCCCGCTTGCTTTCCAGCTTCACCTTGAGCCGCAGCTCGTTCTTCGAGTCGGCATTGCGCAGGGCGTCCTCATAGGAGATGAGCCCTGCCTCATAGAGCTCATAGAGCGCCTGGTCGAACGTCTTCATGCCCAGCCGGTTGGAGCGCGCCATGACATCCTTGATCTTCGCCACTTCGCCTTTGAAGATCAAATCCGAGATCAAGGGCGACGCCAGCATGATCTCCATCGCCGCGATGCGGCCCGAACCTGCCTCGCGCGGAATCAGGCGCTGCGATATGAGCGCGCGGATGTTGAGCGACAAGTCCATGAGCAGCTGCTCGCGTCGTTCCTCGGGAAAGAAATTGATGATGCGGTCGAGCGCCTGGTTGGAGCTGTTGGCATGCAGGGTCGCCAGCACGAGGTGGCCCGTCTCGGCGAATTGGATCCCGTATTCCATGGTCTCGCGGTCACGGATCTCACCGATCAGGATCACATCCGGCGCCTGGCGCAGCGTGTTCTTGAGCGCAAGATGCCAGCTATCGCAGTCGACCCCCACCTCGCGGTGCGTCACCACGCACCCCTTGTGGGCGTGCACGTATTCCACCGGATCCTCGATGGTCACGATGTGGCCGCGGGTCTTCTCGTTGCGGTATCCGACCATAGCGGCGAGCGAGGTCGATTTGCCCGAGCCGGTGCCGCCCACGAGAATCACGAAGCCGCGCTTCGACAGCACGACCTCCTTCAGGATCGGCGGCAGCTCCAGCTCCTCGAGGGTCGGAATCTTCGCATTGATGGTTCGCACCACCGCTCCCGTGAAGCCCTGCTGCACGAATGCGCTGACGCGAAAGCGTCCGATGCCGGGCGGCGCGATGGCGAAGTTACATTCCTTGGTGGAGTCGAACTCCTTGGTCTGCCGGTCGTTCATGATGGCGCGTACCAGGCTCGCGCTCTGTTCGCCGCTCAAGCTGCGATCGGACTGCGGCCGGATCTCGCCATCGATCTTGATGGCGGGGGGAAAGCCCGCCGTGATGAACAGGTCCGAGCCCTTCTTCTCCACCATCCGGCGGAGCAGGTCTTGCATCAATCGTATCGATTGCTCGCGATCCATTAGATGCTGTCCTTGTTTTGAGCCTTGTATTTGGCCTCTTCCCGGCTGACGACGCCTTTCTGGACGAGTTCCTGCAGGCATTGGTCGAGGGTCTGCATGCCCTGGCCCTGGCCGGTTTGTATGGCCGAGTACATCTGCGCGATCTTGCCCTCGCGGATGAGGTTGCGGATGGCAGGCGTCCCGATCATGATTTCATGTGCTGCGATACGGCCGCCTCCCACGCGTTTCATCAGCGTCTGGGAGATCACCGCACGCAGACTCTCGGACATCATGGCGCGCACCATGTCCTTCTCGGAAGCCGGAAACACATCGACGATGCGATCGATGGTCTTGGCCGCCGAACTCGTATGCAGCGTGCCGAATACCAGGTGGCCCGTTTCGGCGGCGGTCAATGCCAAGCGAATGGTCTCGAGATCCCGCATTTCGCCCACCAGTACGATGTCCGGGTCTTCGCGCAGTGCCGAGCGCAGCGCCTCGGTGAAGCCCAACGTGTCGCGATGCACTTCCCGCTGGTTCACCAGGCAGCGCTTGCTTTCGTGCACGAACTCGATCGGATCCTCGATGGTGATGATGTGATCCGGGCGGTTATCATTGCAGTGGTTCACCATGCCCGCAAGAGTGGTCGACTTGCCCGAGCCGGTGGGACCGGTGACCAGCACCAGACCGCGCGGCAGCATGCACAGGTCCTTGAAGGTCTTCGGCGCGTTCAGTTCGTCGAGCGACAGGATGGTGGAGGGAATATTGCGAAATACCGCACCGGCGCCCCGATTCTGGTTGAAAGCATTGACGCGGAACCGCGCCAACTTGGGAATTTCAAACGAAAAGTCGGTCTCGAAGAATTCTTCGAAGGCCTTGCGCTGCTTGTCATTCATGATGTCGTACACCATGCTGTGCACTTCCTTATGCACCAGCGCCGGCATATTGACGCGCTTCATGTCGCCGTCCACCCGAATCATCGGCGGTACTCCCGCCGACAGGTGCAGGTCCGAAGCATTGTTCTTCACCGCAAAGGCGAGAAGCTGCGCGATATCAACCGCCATTTACGGCTCCTAAATCCGGCTGTACAAGCCTCAAGCAGTATATAAGAGGGTGTTGTCACCCAATATGTTAATTGGT
>Ga0182030_10018794_pt1 | contig 13223 bp, 12 predicted proteins | sample 812S3MmetaG_FD_121299 | JGI IMG/M metagenome (GOLD analysis project Ga0182030, IMG submission 121299) | Permafrost microbial communities from Stordalen Mire, Sweden - 812S3M metaG (Illumina Assembly) | ecosystem: Environmental > Terrestrial > Soil > Wetlands > Permafrost | place: Sweden... | reverse complement strand
TTACGCCTGAAGACAAGGCGTTATTCGAACGCGCCGCTGTTTTGGAAGGGTGTTCGGTCGGAGCATTCGTCATCCAAAAAGTGCGTGCAGCCGCGGAAAAAGTTGTCCAAGCCCGTGAGACGATCCGTCTTAACCAAGAGGAATCCCGACGCTTTATCAAAGCCTTGCTCGCCCCGCCACGTCCTCCAACGAGGCGGTTCAAAGAAGCCCTCAAGACTTATCGAGATTCAGTCACCGAACTTTAAGCTGGGCAATGGCTTCCTTCATCGGCACGAAAAGTCTTTCACGCGTTAAGGGCATAAATCCAAAGGCTTCGTAGAATCGACGCGCCTTATCGTCTTTAGGATCGGTAACGATGGCCCACGAGGCCACTCGCTTAGATGCCTCAACCGCTCGGAAAAAAGCACTGATCATTAACCGATCACCGACGTGTTGTCCTTTGAATTCGAGAGAACGGGCTAACCTGCCGAGCAGGGTAGCGGGCAATTGCGTATAGCGCGGCAGCTTCTTAAGGAACGCTTCAGGCAATTCAGTCCGTAAAATCGAGGCAGAGGAAAGAGTATAAAATCCTGCGATTTGCTCTCGATTCTCGCGCGGAACCAGAACAAAACATGCCGAGATGTCAGCATCCATTTCCTTGCGAGCGCGTGTTCGCAAAAAATCGTTCAACGCAGGCACGCCGCAATCAAACATCTCCCGACGATGTTTGGCTGGATCAAGAGGCTCGACGATAAAGGAGGTGTCGGAGGGCACCACGCCATGATTATCGCGAGCGAATTACTTGTCACGCCTTGCTGCTCTTTCGAACCCGACTCGACAACTCTCGATTTCCTGAGATAACTCCACGGGCGGAGGAGGAGAATCGCATGAATACATGGACGACAGGAATGGCGAAGCTGCGGGCATTTCGGGTGCTCGCGGTGGCGGCGTTGGCGCTCGTGCTGATCAGCGGGAACGTGTCACTGGTCCGCGCGCAGGAAGCGTCGTCGCGCTTCCCCGATCCGGCGCAGGTCACGAAGGATTATCCCGATGACGCGCAGCGTTACGCGGCGTTTATCGTTCTCTCCGAGGCGATGGCGCAGGCCGCGCCGAAGCCGATCTCCAAGCCCGATTACGCCAAGATCAACGCGTACCAAGCGGGCGCCAATACCGTCTTAGTGCGGGAATCGATGGAAATCGGCCTGAACACTCCCGCCTATAACGCCTTCAAGGCGCGGGGCGACCAGTACAGCAACGACGCCCCGTTCGTCACCGCGCTGCTCAATAAGTACAACCTCAACGGCATCCCCACCTACGCGGACAAGCCCCCCTCCCAGGCGGACGAAATGAAGTACGACGTGCCGACCCATCTGCCGCAGGCGCTGCCGTGGATTCTCGTCGCGGGCATCCTGCCGATGATGTTCGCCGCGTGGCTGATTTTGCGCGGGTCGGGCATTGGCCGAAAAATCTGGCCCGTCCCCACCCTCGGCTATGGCGCTCTCCCGCCCTTGCCGAAAGCCCTACAGGTCGTCTCGCTGCCTGGCGTTCGCTATGCGGTTTATCCGCTCTGCGGCCGCGTGCTCGACATCCAAACCTCCTCCCACACCCAAACCAGCAGCCATACCTCCGGCGGCGATACCTACCAGATGCCGGACGGTTCCATCCGCACCACGCCCGTTCAGGGCTGGTCATCCCACAAGATCACCCGCGAGACGGTCATCTGGGTCCGCACGCCCGAGGGTCGCGAGACCTCGTGGACGCTATTCAACAGTAATTTCCAGTGCCGCGTGGGGCAGACCATCAGCATCCTCGTGCGCCCGCTGCGCGATGGCACGGGCCACATCCTCCTTGCCTATAATCACAACGCCGGCGTACTCGACGAATGCCCCGCCCTGAAAGAAAGCCACGAGCCCCGCGGCAACGAGCTCGGCCAATGGAGCGCGAATCTCGTCGGGGCCTACGTCGCCTGGAAAGTCCTCGCCCTTTTCCTCCCTCCCTACGCGGGCAACCAGCTCGATACGGGCTTCGTCGTGGCGTGGCTCGTCGCGTGTTTTATGCTGGTCGTGGTCTCGTTTTTCATCCTCACACCCACAGTGAAATGGATCATTCGCCGGGGCCGCAACTCGCGCTTTGTCGCCAAGTATCTGCCTGGGTACAGGCAATTTTTCCAGCAGGCACGCCCGGCCATCGCTTAATTTGCGAGCCATTTCAGAGGTAAGACAAGTCGCCTCTCATGCACTGTGCAGTTTCCGAACAAAGCTTAAGTTTTGAAAATAGCTATTTGAAAGAAATAACTTTTCCTAAGGGCCGCGATAGCCTATCCGATACAAGACCTATGAAAAAACTATTGTTCGTTGGTCTCACCTCCCTTTCCCTCATGAGCGCGCCCGCCTTGCGCGCTTCGGATGAAAATCCGAACAACACCAAGGACCATGTCAGCAGCATCGCGTGGGTCGTTGCGCGCGACAACGATGACGATATCGGCGTGGATGATCGTTACGTCGTCCTGATCGGCAAAGTCACCGAGAAGTACAAGGACGAAACCTATTTCTTCGTAGACGGCACGGGCAAAATCCAGCTCGATAGCGAAGAGCGCCTCCCGGTCGGCAAGACGATTGCGGTCCGCGGCTACATCGACCAGGCTTTCCTCGGCATCGGCAAGCTCGAAGTCGACGTGAAGAGCTGGCGCTTCGTCAAATAAGTTTCCCGCCCGCAGTATCTGCTCCTCGCGGAGCATGGAGTCCTATAGTCAACGCGACGCCCACCCCTGTCATCCTACAGGCGGTGGGCGTTCGCATGTAATAGCGCCGGAGGGCGCTTCACCGGGTTAAAACCTATCCATCCTGGGTCTGCCTCCTAGAAGAAGGACGCTTGCGCTATGTGTATGATAGTAGTATACATCTATGGTGGATGATTCCGATGAAATCCTCTTTGGTTGCACCGAATTTCAATGGGATCCCGGCAATGATCAAAAAAACTTTATCAAGCATGGCGTCACCCTGGCCGAGTGCGAAGAGGTCTTTTTTAACTCGCCTTTGGTTGTGGCGGACGATAACCGGCATTCCCAGGGCGAACCCCGCTATTATGCCCTCGGCCAAACCGATGCTGCCCGGCTCTTATTCGTGGTCTTTACCATCCGTGGCCACGCTCTTCGGGTGATTTCCGCGCGAGACATGAGCAACAGAGAGAAACGGAGTTATCGATCTTATGAAAACTAAAATTCCAAAATTTAAATCGGCAAACGAGGAACGCGCCTATTGGACGAAGCGTGATTCGACCGATTTTATCGATTGGTCCAGGGCGAAGCGCGCCAAGTTTCCCGGCCTGAAACCATCGACCCGGACCATCTCGCTTCGTCTGCCCCAAATGTTGATCGATGAGCTCAAAATATTGGCCAACAAGAGGGACATCCCCTACCAATCCTTGCTCAAATCGTTCCTGACCGAAAGAGTGCGGGAGGAATTGTCGGCCAAGGCAAGATAAGAACTGCGGCACGCGCGTAACTGATCCTAGACAATTGCCGACAGGCAGATTCAATTAGCTCATGTCGAAAGCGGCCCAAAAGCACCGTGAGTTGGTGGAGCAAATCCGAAAGCTCGACCGCGCCTACTACGAGGAGGCGCAACCCCTCATCTCGGACCAGGAGTACGACCGGCTTTACCGAGAGCTACTCGACCTCGAGGCGGCGCATCCCGAACTGAACACCGCCGATTCGCCCAGCCAGCGCGTGGGCGGCGCGCCGCTGCCCCACTTCACGTCGGTCGCGCATGCGTTGCCAATGCAGAGCCTCGACAACACCTACTCGGCCACGGAACTCGAGGCCTTCGTCGACCGCATCCAGAAGGAACTCCCGAACGAGAAGCTTGGCTTCGTAATCGAGCCGAAGATCGATGGCGTCGCGGTGAGCATCCGCTACGAGAAAGGAAAGTTCGTGCAGGGACTGACGCGCGGCGACGGCCAGAAGGGCGACGACGTCACGGCCAATCTGCGCACGATCCAGAAGCTGCCGCTCGAGATCAAGAACCACGCGCCCGTGCTCGAAGTGCGCGGCGAGGTCTATTATCCCAGCGCGGCCTTCGAGAAGCTCAACCGGCAGCGCGAAGCGGCGGGCGAAGCAGCCTTCGCCAATCCGCGCAATGCCGCCGCCGGGACGCTGAAGCAACTCGATTCGCGCCTGGTGGCGAAGCGTCCGCTGTCCATCGTGCTCTACGGCCCCGGCGAACTGCGCGGGGTCGAATGCGCGACGCAGGAGGAGTGGCTCAAGCTGATCAAGCACGCCGGACTGCCCGTGCCGGAGAAATTCTGGACCGCCGCGACCAAGGCCGATTTGCTTGCCACGGTGGAGGACCTTGACGTGGAGAGAAAGAAATTTCCCTACGCGACCGACGGCGCGGTGGTGAAGCTGAACGAGTGGCGACTGCGCAGCGCGCTCGGCGCCACCTCGAAAGCACCACGTTGGGCCATCGCCTATAAATACTCGGCGGAGAAAGCGGTGACGACGCTGGAAAATGTAACGTTCCAGGTCGGGCGCACCGGGGTCATCACGCCAGTGGCGGAACTGAAGCCGGTGCTGCTGGCGGGCACGACCGTCTCGCGCGCGACGTTGCATAATTTCGAGGAGATCAAGCGCAAGGACATCCGCATCGGCGACCACGTCACCGTGGAGAAGGCGGGCGAAGTGATCCCGGCGGTGCTCGGCGCGGTGCTCGAGGCCCGCACGGGCAAGGAGAAGGTCATCGAACCACCCGCGGCCTGTCCCGCCTGCGAAACGGAACTTCGCTTTGAAGGCATTTTCCTGCGCTGCCCGAATCCATCGTGCCCCGCGCAGACGCAGCGACGCATCCAACACTTTGCGCAACGCGGCGCGATGGACATCGACGGCATGGGCGAATCGCTCGTCGAACAACTGGTCGACGCGAAGCTGGCGAAGGACCCCGCCGATCTTTATGACCTGACGCTGGAGCAGCTTTCCGGCTTGGAGCGCATGGCGGAGAAATCGGCGCGGAACGTTCTCGATGGCATCGAAGCAAGCAAGAAGGCCGACCTGTGGCGGCTCATTTTTGGCCTGGGCATCCTGCATGTCGGGGCCGGGGCCGCGCGTGCGCTGGCGTCCCATTTCGGCTCGCTGGACGCGTTGGGAAAGGCCACGGAAGAGGAGTTGTGCGCCGTCCGTGACATTGGCGAGGTAGTGGCCAAAAGCATCATCACCTGGTTCGGACACGAGGAAAACCGGGAGTTGCTGCGCCGCCTGCGCCACGCCGGCGTGAATACCCAGGCGCAGCAAACAACGGTGCGTCACGAAGCTCCGGGAATTGCGGGCAAGACGTTCGTCCTGACCGGCACATTGGAAAAGCCGCGCGACGAGGTGAAGGAATGGATCATCGCCCGGGGCGGCAAGGTCTCCGGTAGCGTGAGCAAAAAGACCGATTTTGTGGTGGCGGGTGAAAACGCGGGGTCCAAGCGGGACGACGCCGAACGCCTGGGCGTTAAAATCCTGACCGAGCAGCAGTTAGCTGAGCTTGCGGAAAGTTAACGCGCTTCGTATCTTAAAAGTTGAAATTACTTTTTGCCCAAACCCGTGAGAATTCCAGTCCTACTTTTCAGTCTTGCGCTCTGTTTCTTAGTGATGCCCCGGTTGCACGCGCAGGATCCGGCCGCGCAGCAGGACGCCGAGGCCGCGCGCGAAAAACTGCTCAAGGCGGAGGACGAACTCGAAAATGTCCAGGCGAATTCGGAAGCGACGAAGACCTCCGTGGATGGGATGAAGACCGATATGGCCACGCTCCAGGCCACCGTGACCAAGCTGCAGGCGGATAATGCCGCGCTGAAGCAGCAGGTGGTCGATATGCAGACCGCTTTCGATCAGTACAAGGCCGATCAGGTCAAGGAACGGCAAACTCTCATTGATAACGTCGCCGCCATGATCGCGGCGGAGAAAGCCGCGACCAAAGCCGCTAAAAAGAAGAAGGATGTCCCGACGACGGAGACCAGCACGGAGACTTCGGGGCCGGTCCACACGACGGATACCCAGCCTCCCGCGACGAGCCTCGCCCCGCCGCCGGACGCAACCTCGAACCCGCCCCCTACCCCAACCACGGTCAACCCTGACGCATCGGCGGATAATGCCGCCCCGCCGCCCAAGCCACAAAAAGGCTATTATCATGTTGTCGCCAGCGGGGAGACGCTTACGCTGATCTGTGAAGCCTACCGGGAAAACGGAGTGAAGGTCACCATATCGGAAATTCGGAAAGCCAACGGTCTGACAGCAAATAGCGTCTTGAAACCAGGGCAGAAAATATTTATCCCCAAGCCCGGAACTTAATTTATGAGTGAAATTTTAGGCGTGAACACAGGGATCGAGGAAGCTCCGCTGACCTGGCGGGTCAAGAAGGCCCCGGACGATTCCATTTACGGCCCGGTCGATGTGGAGACACTCAAGGATTGGGCGAACTCGGCCCAGATCGCGCCCGAAGACATGGTGGACGAGGGCGATGACAACTGGCGCCACGCTCCCGAGATCGACTTCCTCGAAATGCTCTGGCTGGTCAAATTGCCGGGCGGACAAATCTACGGCCCCACCACGGTCGGCACGTTGCGTGAGTTTATTAACGAGGGCCTCGTCACGGACAAGACCCTGGCCACCCACGCGAAGACCCACCAGTCGCTTCCGCTGACCGCGCTGGTTGCAGCTGTTGATTTTGAGCAAAGGCGCGCCATGCGCCGCCCCGCGACCGAACGGAATAAATCGACCGCCTCGCTCGCCGTCGAGATGGCCAAGGACCAGCATATCCGGCAGTTGGAGGAGGACCTAAAGGAGCTTCGCCGCGAGCACGAAAGCCTGACCCATCGCTACCGCCAGTTGACCATGCAACTGAAGGATAGCACCCGGTCGCCGAAGATCGTCCAAAAGTCCGACGAAGCGTCTTCCGAATGATTTTTGCGGGCAGCCCCAAGCTGTGGTAGCTTTTCCCTCCCAATCCCATGAGTTCCCCCTCCCTCATTCCCGTCACCGTCATCACCGGCTTTCTCGGCGCCGGCAAGACCACACTGCTCAACCGCATCCTGACCGAGAAGCACGGCAAACGCATCGCCGTCATTGAAAACGAATTCGGCGAGATCGGCATCGACCACCAACTCGTCATCCAATCGGACGAGGAAATCTTTGAGCTGAACAACGGCTGCATTTGCTGCCGCGTGCGCGGCGACCTCATCCGCATCCTGGCCAAGCTGCGGCAGCGGAAGGACAAGTTTGATTCCGTGCTGATCGAGACCACCGGCATGGCCGACCCCGGCCCCGTGGCCCAGACCTTCTTCACCGATGAGGAAGTGAAGGAGAGCTTCAAGCTCGACGGCATCGTGACCGTCGTGGACGCGAAGCATGTCGGCCTGCATTTCGACGATATGCGTGAGGTGCGCGAGCAGATCGGTTTCGCCGATGTGATTTTGCTTAACAAAACCGACTTGGTGTCACCCGCCGACTTGAAGAAAACCGAAGCCCGGATTCGCAAGATGAACCCGATGGCGAAGGTCTACGAGACCAAGGACGCGGTCATCGACGTGAGCAAGGTCATCGACGTGGGCGGCTTCGACTTGAAGCGCGCGCTCGAGCTCGAACCCGATTTCCTGAAAGCCGAGGAAGAGCATGATCATGACCACGAGCACGATCATGACCATGATCACGAAGACGAAGAGCATCATCATGAGCATGACCATGAGGAAGAGGAGCACGATCACCACCACGCCGAGGACGTGACTTCGGTCGGCATCCGGTCGCCGGGCGATCTCGATGAGAAAAAGCTCTCCGATTGGCTCGGCACGCTGCTGCGCACCAAGGGGCAGGATATTTTCCGCATGAAAGGCGTGCTGGCCGTGAAGGGCCGTTCGATGCGCTTCGTCTTCCAGGGCGTCCACATGCTGATGGATGGCCGCCCCGACCGCGAGTGGGGCACCGACCCGCGCACAAACACGCTGATCTTCATCGGACGCAATCTCGATCGCGCCGCGCTGAACGAGGGCTTCAAGTCGTGTCTCACTGATTAATGTTGCGACGTTCCTTCGGCTTCGCTCAGGACAGGCTCCGCCCGCCGCTACATTGATGAACTTTGGATTGTGCTTCTCAGCATGTCGGATAAATTAGGCCCATGAGTTTGTCGATCGAACAACTGGCCGAGGAAGCCCTTGCTTTGCCTGCGAACGCGCGCGCCCTTTTGGTCGACCGGCTGGTGGAAAGCCTTGATCCGGCCGAGGATGTTCCGTTTCGCCAACTTTGGGCGGCGGAAGCATTTCGGCGCCGGGATGACGTACGCTCAGGCCGCGTCCAGACCATTCCGGGCGAAGAAGCCCTCAAGCTGGCGCGCAAAGCGGCTTCGGGATGAAGTTCTTCAGAAAAATACGTAGTCGTGCCGTTTCTCAATCCTGAAAGGATTGAAATCATTCAGCCCAGGGTTGTGAGGAACGAGCTACCCTGGGTTCTGGTAAAACGATCCCTACCCTGAAAGGGTTGTAGCGATCTGCCTTAAACACTGATCATATTCGATACAACCCTTACAGGGTTGTTCCTCTCCAAGACGGATACCCAGGGTAGGCGCTGCTGCGCCAACCCTGGCTGAGAGATCGCAACCCCGTTGGGGTTGCCGAAGAAACTCCCCATTTTCTTGCCCCTGTGGTGAACGCAGCACATGATGATTCGTTCCCAAGCAACATGTGCGCGTGATGCAACTTGGAAATGAGGAAAGATAAATGAGCATAATTATACCTCAAGACGTTTGGCCTTCACAGTGGCGTCGAAGCTATTGCGTAGAGGTAATGCTTGATGATGAAAGCATCATTAAAAATCTTTTTGTGAAACCAGACGGTGAAATCTGGGGTATAAAAGATAAGCGAGGCGAACCGAGCCCCCTGAAGACACCTTGGCTACAGAACCCAATAGAGCCTGATCGCATAATTGCTGTTAGGCTATGCCATGGATGGCGCAGTTATTCAGGACTAAGAAGGCTGTTTCCTCACAAGTGGCATTTCAAACCCGGCTGGGAAAATAAGCATATTGCGATGTGAATACTACGACCCTCCGCCCCATCAATTTTATCTGGCACGGCAAGCTGGACGATTTCAATACCACGCTGGCTTGGTCGCCGGAGAGTGATCGACTCGCCGCGGCATCGGTCTCGGGTCAGGTTGCGATTTACGACGCGGCAGAAGGCAAGGCACTCCACGTCTTCGAGCAGGCCCACGCGGACGGTTGCGACGCCGTGGCATGGCGTCCCGATGGCAAAGCGCTCGCCACGGCGGGTCGTGACGGCAAATGGAAGCTTTGGGACACAGCGGACGGAAAAATCCTCGCCGAGCATGAAGCGGGTGCGATGTGGGCCGAGCACCTGGCCTGGAGCGCCAAGCCAATCGGCGAACGCGGGCATCTGCTCGCGCTCGGCGCGGGAAATAAAGTGACACTTTGGAATGAAAAAGGTGAAACCGTAGGCGAACCGTTGAAGGTCGAGAAAAACATCTCCGAAATCGCGTGGATCATGGGCGGCGCCACTCTGGCCATCGCCACCAGCAACGAAGTCATCGTGCGCGATGCCCTCGACAACTCAGATGAACGCGTTTTCAAGTCACGCGACCCGATTCTTGCCATGGCGTTCAGCCCCTCCGGCAAATGGCTGATGACCGGCAACCAGGATTGCTCGGTGCATGTCTGGAACACGGACCAGGGCGCCGAGATGCACATGCGCGGTTTCGCCGCGAAGGTGCGGCAACTGGCGTGGCATCGGGGAAATCGCTGGCTGGCCACGGGCGGCGGCATCTCGGTCGCCGTGTGGGATTGCTCCGGCAAGGGACCGGAGGGCCGCACGCCGCTGTTGCTCGAATGGCACATGGACCAGGTCAGCGCGCTCCACTATCAACCGGAGGGCGACTGGCTCGCCTCGGGCGCGCGCGACGGCAGCATCGCAATCTGGTCGCCGACGCAACGGCAGAACCAAATCAGCCGCGCCAAAATTTCGAGCGGCGTGACGCGCGTGGCGTGGTCGCCGGACGGAAAGCTGCTGGGCGTGACGGGCGAATCTGGCGAGGTGCAGGTGCTGGCGGTGGAGTAGAGCCGCAGGTGGCCCGGACAACTAGTTGTCCGGGTGGTCCCGCTTTGCGGGGCCACAGGAGGTCACCGTTGATTCGCACATTTACCGGTGACCTCCTGCGCGCTGCGCGCGCCCGGGCAACAAGTAGCCCGGGCCACCCGAAGCAAAGCCCCGTCAGCCTCAGGTCCGACGGTTACTCATGAAAACAGATTCGACACCGCGCCGCGAAACACCCACACTTTTTTAAACTCTTCGGAAGATCAAGCACATGTCAACCGCCACCCCTGTCGTCCTTGTCACTGGCTCCTCCCGCGGTTTAGGCCGCGGCGTCGCCGAAACGCTCGCTGAAGCCGGGTTCTCCGTGGCGATCCATTACGCCAACAACCGGCAGGCCGCCGAGGCCACCGCCGATGCTTGCAAAAATCTCGCCTCCCATCCGGAACAAAAATTTGTGTTCGTCGGGGGCAACATCGGGCTCGCCGCCGATCGCCAGCGCATCTTCGACGAGACGCTCGCCGCCTATGGACACATCGACGCGCTGGTCAACAACGCTGGCATTGCACCGCGCATCCGCGCCGACATCACCGAGGCGACCGAGGAAATTTTTGACGAAGTCATCGCCATCAATTTGAAGGGCCCCTATTTTCTTTCCCAACTCGCCGCGCGTTACTGGTTGGCGAACCCGGGCAAGTGCCATCTCCCCGGCGGCTACAAGCTCATCTTCGTTTCATCCCTTTCAGCCAACACCGCCTCGATCAATCGCGGCGAATACTGCATCTCCAAGGCGGGCCTCGGCATGGCCACTCAACTCTGGGCCGCGCGACTGGCCGACGCCGGCGTTCAGGTGCTGGAATTGCGTCCCGGCATCATGGCGACCGACATGACCTCAGGCGTGAAGGACAAGTACGACAAACTCCTGGCGGAGGGTCTCGTGCCAATGAAGCGGTGGGGCAACCCGAAGGACGTCGGCCTCGCGGTCCAGTCGATCCTCCAGGGCAACTTCCCCTTCTCGACCGGCGACGTCATCAACATTGACGGCGGATTCCATCTGCGGCGGTTATAATAGCTTACCAATTTGAGGTCACACTTTGTGACCGCATCACTTCTCTTTTCCCATGATCAACATCGACAACGAACTGAATCCCTCCCTGCTGTTTCCCGCCGTGCAACGGCTCTTCACGCTGTCCGGCCAGAAAATCCATCGCCTGCAAAACCGATGGGATGCCTCCAAGGGCACGCCGGTCTTCACCATCAAGGGCGAGTACACGTCGCGCGGCTGGACCGAGTGGACGCAGGGCTTTCAGTTCGGCGCGGCGATCTACCAGTTCGAGGTGACACATGATGAGGCTTTCCTGGATATCGGCCGGCACAACACGGTCGATTTCATGGCGTCGCACATCACGCATACCGGCGTGCACGATCACGGCTTCAATAACGTCAGCACGTATGGAAATTTGCTCCGGCTCATGGCGGCGGGCCTGATCACCTATAATCCGTGGGAGAAAAACTTCTACGAACTGGCGCTCAAGGCCACCGGCGCGGTGCAGGCCGCCCGCTGGACGCAACTCAACCCGTTGCAGGGCTATATCTATTCCTTCAACGGTCCCCACTCGCTTTTTGCCGACACAATCCGCTCCCTGCGCGCGCTGGCCCTCAGCCATAAGCTTGGCCACAAGCTCATGGGCGAAATGGATCGCCAGATTTCGCTGCTCTCCCGCCTGCTGCAGCACGCGGAAACCACGGCGCGCCATGCCGTCTATTACGGTGAGGGCCGCGACGCTTACGACCTGCGCGGACGCACCGCGCACGAATCGATCTTCAACGTGAACGACGGCGCTTATCGCTGCCCCAACAGCCAGCAGGGTTACTCGCCCTTCTCGACCTGGACTCGCGGCCTGGCCTGGATTCTTTGCGGCTACCCGGAGGAAATCGAGTTTATCGAATCGTTGCCCGAGTCGGATCTCGCCCCGTTCGGCGGCAAGGAGAAGGTGATCAAGCGCCTACTCCATGTGGCTGAGGCCGTGGCCGATTTTTACATCCAGTATACGCCCGTCGATGGCATCCCCTACTGGGACACCGGCGCGCCCGGCCTCGCCTACATGGGCGATTATCTCGACCGCCCGGCCGAGCCATGCAACGAACACGAACCGGTCGACAGCAGCGCCGCCGCGATTGCCGCGCAGGGCCTGCTCCGGCTCGGAAGCTATCTTAAGCGCACCGGCCACGCCGAGCAGGGCACGCGCTATTACCAGGCCGGATTGACGGTCGCCCGCACCCTCTTCCAGGAGCCGTATCTCTCCTCCGACCCGACGCATGAAGGCCTCATTTTACATTCGGTCTATCATCGTCCGAACGGTTGGGATTACATCCCGCCGGGGCAGCAAGTGCCGTGCGGCGAAGCCTCGATGTGGGGCGATTACCACGCCCGCGAACTGGCCGTGATGCTCAACCGCGCCGCCACCGGGCAGAGCGATCTCCGCTTCTTCGATATTACGTTTCCGGTTTAACCTGGAGGGTCGGACTCTGTCCCGACCCTGACTAAAGTTTCGCACAGAGGACTGAAGAGGGGGAGACAGAGAAATTCAGAATCAGTTGTAGCGGCGGTCTATGACCGTCGCACTATACACCCAATTAATTTAATTACTGTGGGGCGTGCGGATCGACAACCCAAACTACATCCCCAGAACGTAAGGTAAAATTGGTTTTATCGCCGGGTTCCACGATGCCATCAAACACAGGCTCAACTGGTTTTTCCTTCCGTAGTACGGTGACACGCGCGGTGGATTGTTTATAGGAAGTCTTGGCAATAAGATCATGGATCGTTAGGCCCTTGCGAAATGGCACCACGATTCCTGATTGAGACGTAATAACTCCAAGATAAATCATCTCCTCGGGAAACTTATCATCTGAAATATGGGCTTTTTCTATAATCCAATCACGCGATGAGGAATATTCTGGCCCCGTGGCTAAGGCCGTGCCAGAAAATGCCAAGCTCGAAAATAAAATGAGTCCGGCGATAAGCGATTTCATCTGAAAATTGATCAAAATACAGCGACGGTCATAGACAGGTGTCGTTCCGCCGTCTCCTTTCCTAAGTTTCTATAGATTAACCGCTTATTGCATGTAAGGCAAGGCTTTCTTGAGGCAATTTCCGGCATTAAAAGGTAACTTTCT
>Ga0182030_10018793_pt1 | contig 13224 bp, 5 predicted proteins | sample 812S3MmetaG_FD_121299 | JGI IMG/M metagenome (GOLD analysis project Ga0182030, IMG submission 121299) | Permafrost microbial communities from Stordalen Mire, Sweden - 812S3M metaG (Illumina Assembly) | ecosystem: Environmental > Terrestrial > Soil > Wetlands > Permafrost | place: Sweden... | reverse complement strand
CGCCATCCTCGGGTCCTATCTCCCGACCGGCAACAAGGCCAGCTTCTGCGGCCGCAGCCTCACGATGCCCACCGAAATGATCGCCCAGAACGGCATGGCGCTCTACCAGGAAACCAAGATCGCGGTCACCGGGTGCCCGCCCGCCGTCACGGTCACCAAAGCCAAGGTCAACGGCAACAACCTCGCGGTCACCGTCAAACTCGGTCAAGCCGGGACGGTCGTCATCTCCGGCAGGGGCATCCGCAAGAAGACGATCCGCGGCGCGAAGGCCGGCACCCGCACGATCACCGTCTCCCTGACCGCGACCGGCCGGGCCGCGAGGCGCCACCGCACCAAGCTGAAGATCACCGCCTCGCTGACCGCCGCAGGCAGGACGGGAACGGCGACGAGCACGGTGACCCCATGACGCCCGGCCCAGAGCGCGGAGCGTCGACAGACCGTGGGAAGAAGACCAGCACGGTCGGGGCGACCTCCCAGCCGTAGGCCGTTCGCGGCCCGCAGAAATTGCCCGGATGCCGGGAGGAGTTCTCGATGTCTCACGAATGTGCAAGTGCAAAACGCCGCATCAACAGAAACGCCGCCAGAGCACGGAGGGCCAAGGAGATCACGTGTGCCCCGCATGGGGTAAGGACGCAGGCCGCGTGGCGTGCGTTTGCCTGCCTGTCCTCGCGAAGCGAGGGTGCCCCGCCTGCCTGTCCTCCCTTGTGGAGGGTGCCCCTTCATGGGGTGAATGGGGTGCACGCGAGCTGGGCCGCGAAGTGCCCCGCGAAGTCCCCGCAGGGGGAATGGGGTAAGGACACAGATATCCGCAGGCCATCCGCGCTCTGGGGCCTTAGCAGGGGAGGAACAATGAAGAAGCTAGTTCTCGCAGGGATCACGGCAGTGGGGATGCTCGCATTCGCGGTTCCAGGCGCGCTCGCCGCACCAACCGGTGAATTCGCCGTCTTCAAGCAGTGCCCGATCGCCACCGAAGGGGTCAAAGGCTGCCTGGTGTCGCGAACCGGAAGCGGCGAAATCGTGATCGGCAACAAGAAAGCGGCAAAGGAAAAAACAGCGGTCCCGATCGTGGCCACGCAGACCCTGCAGGGCGGCTTCGGCAACCCCAACCCCGAAACCGGCCAGCAGGCCTTCTACGGAGCCAAGAACGGCGAAACGTTCTCCAAAACCGGGCAGAAAGTGCCTGGTGGGCTGCTGGATCTCGTCAAGTGCAACGAAGTCAGCAACCCCGTCGAGCGGTTCCTGTGCGAAGGCTTCTTCGAAAACGGGGCCACGGGCGTGACCGCCGTAACCGAACTGGCCAAGCCCGCTGGCAGCATCTACCTGAACGAGTTCGCGCTCGAAGAAGAACTGCCGTTCGGACCCTACCCGCCGGCGCTCGTGCTCCCGGTCAAGATCAAACTGGAAAACCGCTGCTCGGAGGTGAATGCTACATCGGCTCCAACACCGAACCGATCGAACTGGCGCTCACCACGGGTGCAACGAGCCCGCCCGCGCCGAACAAATCGATCAAAGGCAAACTGGGCGAACTGACGTCGAAGGCGGAAGGCAAAATCCTCGTGATCAACAAGAACACGCTCGTGGGTAACGCCTTCGCGGTCGGCAAAGCGCACGGCTGTGGCCTGCTCGGTGTCCTGGACGGCCTGATCGAATCGAAACTCGGCCTGCCCTCACCGGCCGGCGAGAACACGGCGATCCTCAACAACACCGTCGAACAGGCCGGGCACTTCGCGGTCGAAGAATCCGAATAGACACCGGTCGTAGTCATTAGCTGGGTGCGGCCCGTTGCGCGTATGCGCAACGGGCCGCCCTTTGCCGGTCGCCGTCAGACCCCCGCAGGCGACATCAATGCGGGGCCCGCGCCCGCGAGACACGCGAGCGGATTGCAAGTCGACAAACCGAGCAGGGAGGAGAGAAATGGAGCGGATCGATAAATCGGTGGGGCTGGGTGCTCGCCCGCATACCCTGCGCCGCGTTCTCTCTCTAGCCATGGCGCTCCCGACGATCGCTGCGACGCTGCTCTCCGCCGCCCCGGCTCTCGCCGCGGCGCCCGAAGCCCCGGAACTGACGGTCGCGCAGCCGATCCAGACAACCGAAGCGACCTTCCTCGGCACCCTCAGCCCCAACGCATCGGAACCCAACAAGGGCGGCATCTACCGGTTCCTCTACAACACGGGGGCGAAATGTGAAGGCGGCAAAACCACCGAACCGGGGCTCTCCCTCGGCGCCGCGCATGAAGAACTTCCCGCCGAACCGGTCACCGGCCTGACGCCCGGCACGAAATACACGGTCTGTCTGTCGATCACGAACCTCCACGGCGAAGCCACGCTCAGCGCCCCCGTCCCGTTCACCACCCCAACGGTGCCGCAAGTCCCGACGACGAGCAGCCCCGCCAAAACGATCACCGCCCGCACCGCTGTCTTGGAAGGCACGCTGAACCCGACCGCGGCGGCGGAAGTGGGCTGGCACTTCCTCTACAGCATCGAACCGGCCTGCTCGGCGAGCGGCCTGGAAACGACGCCCGTCCAAGGCGCACCCGTCCCCGCGAAAACCAAAGTCCACATCGAAGTCACCGAACTGCAGCCCCACCACAAATACCAGTTCTGTCTTGTGGCCCGCAACGAGGCCGGCGAAACGGCGCAGAGCGCGAACGAAGTCTCCTTCGAAACCAAAGCCGCAACCCCGAGCGCCGACGCCGAGAGCACCTCCGCCGTCAATTCGACCTCCGCCACCCTCGAAGCGCAGGTCAACCCCAATAACGAGAGCACCAGCGCCTACCTGCTCTACTCGACGAGCCCCGCGGTCGAACCCAGCGGAGCACTGAAAACCCCGACCGAACTCCTGCCCGCCGCCACCGAACTCGGCGAAGGCTTCGGAGCTCAGGCGGTCAGCCAGTCCCTCTCTGGGCTCCCGGCAGCCTCAACCTTCTACTACCAGGCGGTCGCGATGAACGCTACCGGCACCACCTACGGCGCGGTCCAGTCGTTCACGACCGTCCCAGTACCAGCCACCGCCCAAACCACCGCGATCACCGCCACCACGGCGGCGTTCAACGGCACCCTCACACCCCTGAACGCAACCGTCCCCACCAGCTACTCCTTCGAGTATCGGGCCGGAACCGAATGCACCGGGGAAAACGCCACGAGCACCGAAAGCGCTGGGACAGGATCAGGCGCCAAGAGCGTCCTCGGCGAAGTCGCCGGTCTCTCACCGAACACCACCTACACCGTGTGTCTGCTCGCCTCCAACGCGTCCGGCTCCGAACAGGCCGCGCCCGTCACCTTCACGACGCCCGTCGCGGCCCCGAAGATCGAAAGCGAGTCCTCCGCCAACACCGACGCCACCGAAGCGCGCCTGCGGGCCACGATCAACCCCGGGAACTCACCGACCTCCTATCACTTCGAATACGGGCCGGCCGCCGGCTCATACGTTCACAGCGTCCCGGTCCCCGACGGGCAGATCCCCGCGCGCCTGACCGCCGTCAGTGTCAACAACGTCCTCACGGGGCTGACGCCCGCCACGACCTACCACTACCGCGTCGTGGCGTCCAACACGCTGCCCTCCAGCACGCAGTACGGCGAAGACGAGACGTTCACGACCACCGCGACCGCCACCGGCCCCGGCACACCCGGCGGCTGCACCAACGAACACCTCCGTGAAGAACAGCCCTACGGCCTGCTGCTGCCTGACTGCCGCGCCTATGAGATGGTCTCGCCCGCCGACACCGACGGCCAGGACGCGACCAGCACCTACTCGGAATCGAGTGCGCGGGCCTCCGAAGCCCCCGAAGGAACCGAACCGGCGATCACCTATTCGGCGAAGGGCTCCTTCGGCGACCCGCGCGGTGCGCTCGTGGAAAACCAGTACCTCTCACGACGCACCCCCAGCGGGTGGGCCACCCGGGCGATCACGCCGCTGTCGAGCACCGGGGCGAAAGGAGGCACCGAACCCAACGAAGACTCCTACCCGGCGAGCTACTTCACCCCGGAACTGACGGCCGGGCTCGCCGTCACTAGCGCCAGCCTGGGCGAAGCGCCGCCGCTCGGCGAAGACACCCCGATCAAGCTGTACGTCGCACAGCTCGCCGACGGGTCCTACGGCTACGTCGGACAGGGCGAACTGCCCGGAGGCGCATCCAGCAACCTGGAACGCGTGCTCCTGACCAACGCTGCCAACGGGAGCCTCCTGGAGTGGATGGGCGGAACCGACGTGCCCGTCAGCGTCGCCAACACGAGCGTCGAAGAACTCCCGGCCAGCGCTGGCTCGGGAGAGTATTTCGAAAAACAGAAAGACGCCTGGCACGCAACCTCAAGCGACGGCACCCGCGTGTACTTCACGACACCACCCAACGTCGAAGACGCCAACGAGCAGCTCTTCGAGCGTGTCAACATCGGCCAACCCCAGAGCGAACTCGGCGCCAAAGGTGAATGTTTGGAACCGACGCTGGCGTGCACGGTCGCGGTCTCGGCCTCTCAGCGCCGGCCCGAAGATGTACGAGGGCCGCAGCCCGCCCGCTACTGGGGAGCGAGCGCCGACGGCACCCGGGTGTTCTTCACGAGCTCCGCGGAGCTGACCGAAGACGCCTACACCGGCACCACGGACAATGCCCCCAACCTCTACGAGTACGACCTGGAAACCGGGAGCCTCACCGACCTCACGGTCGATAGCGAAGACGCCGCCGAAGGCGCCGCGGTCCAGGGCGTCGTGCAGATCTCAGACGACGGCTCCTACGTCTACTTCGTCGCCGACGGCGTTCTGAAGGGCGTCCACGAAGAACCCCTGCAGAACGCCTCGGGCGTGGAACCGCTCACCGGGCAGGACAACCTGTATGTGTCCCATGACGGCGCAACCGCGTTCATCGCGGCACTCGGCGCCAAAGACGAAACGGACTGGCTCAACGGAGGCAACGCCTCCGAAGCTGGCCCGGAGATCAACACGGCCGTGCTCACGCCCGGAGGCTCGCAGCTGGCGTTCATCTCAGAACGCGCCCTGACGTCGTACGACAACGAACAGGCCGAGCCCGGCGACTGCGAAGCGAAGGTCGAAAACCACGGGAGCGAATCAGGCATGTGCCGCGAGGTCTATGTCTATGACGCCGAAACACACGCGCTCGCATGCGCGTCCTGTAACCCCACCGGGGCGCGGCCTGCCGGACCGTCGATCCTCCCCGGCGTCGTCCCGGCGGGCCAGGCCTACGCCGACTACCGTCCGCGGGACTTCCTCGCGGACGGCAGCCTGTTCTTCGACAGCAGCGACGCGCTCGCCCCGGGCTCAAGCGGCAGCCAGGAAGATGTGTACGAGTATGAGAGCGGAAACGTCCATGCCATCTCCGATCCGGCCAGCGGCCATGAATCGTTCTTCCTCGACGCCAGCCCGAACGGGCACAACGTGTTCTTCGCCTCGGCGGCCAAACTGCTGCCCGAAGATCCCGGCGGCAACACCGTCGTCTGGGACGCCCGCGTGGACGGCGGACTCCCGCTCGCGAGCACCCCCGTGCCGTGCGCGACGGCGGAAACCTGCCAGACGCCCGCCGCCCCGGGACCGGCCCCCGGTGCGCCCGCCAGCGCGACGTTCAAAGGCCCCGGGAACCCGACCCCAGCACCCCCACCTGCCACGAAGCCCAAGACCGCTGAACAACTCCGCCTGCAAAGGCTCGCCAGGGCCCTGAAGAGCTGCAGGAAGAAAAAGCCCGGCCACAAGCGCGCCCTCTGCGAAAAGCAGGCACGAAAGACCTACGCCAAGAGGGCCAGCGCCAAGAAGGCGGCCAAGAGACCCGGCAGCGACCGGGGGGCCAAGCGATGACCAGGTTCAAGGGCCTCCTATCGGCTGTCCGGGAAGTCGGGCTCTCGCCCGCGGGGCTCGCGCCGCTTGCCTATGCCGTTCCGGGTGTCGCAATCCTCGCCGCGGTGGCGGCGCTTTGCGCCGCACCAGCCGCGCAGGCGGAATTCGGCGTCTCGCGCTTCGCTATATCCGCACGGAACCAGGATGGGACCCCGGACGTCCAGGCGGGGTCGCACCCCTACGCGTTGAACACGACGATCGTGCTGAACGAACCGGGCCCGACGAGCGGGAACCTGAAGGACGTGACGCTGCAGCTGCCGCCCGGCCTGGTCGGTAACCCGGATGCGACCCCGAAATGCACCTACCAGGAATTCATCCGCCAGGTCGAAGGCGGCGCAAGGGAATTCGGACGGTGCCCAAACGAAACCGTCGTGGGGCTGGCGAGCTTCTACCTGCAGAACCCCAACCAGCCCACGGAATTCCTGCCGTCCTCCGCGGCGGTGTACAACCTGGTCCCGCCGGCGGGGGTCGCGGCCGAGTTCGCGTATGTCGCGATCAGGCACACGCCAATCCTGTTGCAGGAGTCCGTCAGGTCGGGCAGGGACTACGGGGTCACGACGACCGTGCCGGATATCAACGAGCAGTCGAACATCTATGCGAGCAAGGTCACGATCTGGGGTACCCCGGCGGACCCGGCGCACAACCACTGGCGCGGGACGTGCCTGCTCGTCGAAGGCGGAGGACGGCACTCGGTCGAAGAAGGCGCGGGCCTCGCCGAAGGCGAAGACGAACTGGAAGGCCCGCTCTACGAAAATGGTGGGGGAGGTCGCGGCCTACCGGAATCCAACGGGGAAATCTGCGCGACCGGTGACGCGGTGCAGCCGCTGTTGACGATGCCGACGTCCTGCGGACGGCCGCTGTCGGCGAGCGCCGCGGTTGACTCCTGGCAGGAACCGGGCGATTTCACCGGCGCGGAAGGGCAGCGAACCAGGACCGCATCCCTCCCCGAACTGACGGGCTGTGAAAACCTCCCATTTGACCCGGAGCTCAGCGTCACCCCGGAAAAGAGGACGGGCAGCACCTCCTCGGGGGTGAACGTGGGGGTGACGGTGCCACAGGGCTCGACGGAAAGCTCCGACGGCCTGGCGGAGGCGGACGTGAAGGACACGACCCTCACGTTCCCGGCGGGCTTCGAGCTGAACGCGAGCGCCGCCAACGGCCTGCAGGGCTGCTCGACCGCTCAGATCGGCTACACCGGGAGCGCGGAACTGGACCCGGCCACAGAACCGGGCGTGCAGACCCCGCAGTTCGAAGAACGCCTGCAGAACCCGGCGACGGGCAGGCCCGAAGCGGACCTTTGTCCCGACGCCTCGAAGCTCGCCAACGTCCAGATCAAGAGCCCGCTGCTGGAAGGGAAGCTGCTCGGCGCGATCTACCTCGCGGCCCCGCAGAACTTCAGCACGGGCCCGCTGGAAAACCCGTTCAAATCGTTGACGGCGTTCTACGGCGTGGCGGAAGAAGCAAGGACGGGTGTGCTCGTGAAGTTCGCCGGGAGCCTGGAAAGGAACCTCGAAACGGGCCAGCTGACGGGGAAGCTGGAAAACACCCCGCAGCTCCCGTTCAGCGAAGCGAACCTCGAATTCTTCGGTGGCGAACGAGCCGCCTTCGCCACGCCCTCGCAATGCGGCGGCTACGAAAGCACGGCGACCCTGGCCCCATGGTCCGCCACGGCCCCCGTGAAGCCAACCTCAGATTTCAAGATCACCTCCGGCCCCAGCGGTTCCGCGTGCCCGTCGGGCGCCCTGCCGTTCACGCCGACCCTGCAGGCGGGGACAACGAACACGAACGCGGGAGCCTTCAGCGAACTCTCGACCCAGATCAACCGAGAAGACGGCCAGCAGGCAATCCAGAACGTGACCCTCACCTACCCGCCGGGGGTCTCAGCGGTCCTGGCAGGTGTCCCGCAGTGCGCAGAAGCCCAGGCAAACGCCGGCACCTGCCCCGCGGAAACCCAGATCGGCGAAGACATGGCAAGCGTAGGCGTCGGCAGCGACCCCTACACGGTGACGGGAGGAAGGGTCTACCTGACGGGCCCCTACGGCGGAGCCCCCTTTGGCCTGTCGATAGTGACGCCAACAAAGGCCGGGCCCTTCATCCCCGATGAAGGAGCACCGGTAGTCACAAGGGCAAAGATAGAAGTGAACCCAACCACGGCCCAGGTGACCGTCACGACCACCGGGGAAATCCCGCACATCCTCGACGGCTTCGAGCTGAACGTCAAGCAGATCAACGTGAGCATCAACCGTCCAGGCTTCACGATCAACCCCACCAGCTGCGAACCGATGAGTGTCGCGGGCACGATCGCGGGTCTGGAAGGTGCCGCCGCCCCGGTCACGATGCGCTTCCAGATGGGCAACTGCCAGAACCTGAAGTTCGCCCCCAAATTCAGCGCCTCGACGGCGGCGCACACCAGCCGAAGCCAGGGCGCGAGCCTCGTCACGACCATCGAAGAGCCCGCGGGGGCCCTCGGTACCCAGGCGGACATCGCCAAGGTCAAAGTGCAGCTGCCGAAACAGCTCCCCTCTGAGCTAAGGACCCTCCAGAAAGCCTGTCTGGCGAAGACCTTCGAAGCAAGCCCGGAAGCATGCCTGGCCGAATCGCCGCACGCCAAGGTCGGAGAAGCAGTCGTCCACACGCCGCTGCTGCCGGTCCCGTTGACGGGGAACGCCTACCTCGTCTCCCACGGCGGGGCGGAATTCCCGGACCTCACGCTCGTCCTGAAGGGCGATGACGTCACGATCGTCCTCGTCGGGAGCACGAACATCACGAACGGCATCACGACCACCACTTTCAAGACCACCCCGGATGTGCCGTTCACAAGCTTCCAGCTGGCGCTCCCCCAGGGCGAATACTCCGCCCTGGGGTCCTATCTGGCGACCGGCAACAAGGCCAGCTTCTGTGGCCGCAGCCTCGTGATGCCGACCGAAATCGTCGCCCAGAACGGCATGGCCCTCTACCAGAACACGCCCATATCGGTCACGGGTTGCCCGCCGGCCGTCAGCGTCACCAAAACCAAGATCAAGGGCAACTCCCTCGTGGTCACCGTCAAGCTCGGCCAGACGGGCACGCTCGTGCTCTCCGCCAAGGGCATCCGTAGGAAGACCGTGCGCGGCGCGAAGGCGGGCATACGCACCATCACGATCCCCCTGACCGCAACCGGCCGCGCCGCCGCCAGGCACAGGGCAAAGATCAAGATCACCGTTGCCCTCACCGCGGCGGGCCACACCGGCACCGCTACGAGCACGGTGAGGGCATGACCCCAGCACCGCCAGAGCGCGGAGGGTCAAGCAGATCACCGTGTGCCCCGCCTGCCTGTCCTCCCTTGTGGAGGGTGCGCCTTTATGGGGTGAATGGGGTAAGGACGCAGAGCCCCGCAGATCGTCCGCGCTCTGACCGGCAACGGCCTGCAAGCGCTCCAAAGGAGCGCGCAGTGCCCCGCCTGCCGTGTGCCCTCTGGGTGCGCCCTTCAGGGTGGAGAGATGCAGAGCAGATCGCCTGCCTGTGCCCTTCAGGGTGCGCCCCTTTATGGGGTGCATGGGGTATTTATGGGGTGTTGGGTGTGCCCGGCACACGGGTGCTCGTCGCCGCAGGGTGCGCGTCTCGCTTCGCCCATCCTAACTGCACCGCCGAGTGCATCTAAACGCCTGACCGGCGTCTCGGCGCGCCGGCATGCACACGTCAGTCCCTTGGCCTGCAACGCAACTACCGCATCACGTCGCGGCCCGAAATCCCTCTCAAACAGACGCTTCTCGGCGATCCCGGCCCGCTCTCCGCACGGCCCCCGACAACGCCTGTCGGTTCCCGCTTGCCTTCCGGTCGGGGAATGCTGTAGCGTGATCCACCAGTGTTTATTTAGGCTTCAGGTCGGGGCGTCGTTTGTTGTTGGGGAGACGCCCGCGACTCTGAAATGTCCGTCCGGCAGGAATGGGGAGTGATGAGTTCAAGCAGTCGCGCAGCCCGTCTTCGTCTGAGCCTGGTCTCACCCATCCGGCGTGAGCCGAGTGGGGCGGGGGACACCACCGCTTCCCTGTCCGCGACCCACCCGCCGTCTAGAACACCGCGGCGTCCCAACCCGTTGAGCTGTTTCGTACCCCCTAACCCGACCCAGGACACGGCGTGATCCGCACACAGCGCAGCGACCCTCGACCCTCTTCCGCGACGGGTCCCTTCGCCATGCTCCGCGCTGCACGCCTCTCCACCGGCACCCGTGCGCCCAAAATAGCCCTCCTCACCGCCTTCGCCCTCACCGCCCTGGCCCTGTCCGCCGCCCCGGCCCTCGCGGCCCCGGCCACCCCGACCCTGACCGTCGAAACCCTCCTCCCGGGAGGCCCGACCCCCGCCGGCTCCGCGACCCTCCACGGCGTCCTCAGCCCCGGCGTCTCCGGCGAACCGGGAAGCCTCTACCAGTTCCATTACAAAGAATTCAAAGAAGGCGAAACCCCCGACTGTGAGGGCGGCCTCTCGGCGCCGGAATCGCCGGGGATCGCGATCGGTGAAGAAAACGAACCGGTCAACGAAACGATCTACCTGCAGCCGCACACCAAATACGCGGTCTGCCTGCACGTCGAAAACCTGACGGCCGAAACGGCGACGAGCACCACAGAAACCTTCACCACCGCGATCGCCCCGGAAACGCCCTACCCCCGCGAACCGGAATCCATCACCGCCACCACCGCAATCCTGAACGCCGAACTGAACCCGCTGAAGGAAGGCGAAGAAGCCACCTACCAGTTTTCCTATGGCCAGAACGGCGAATGTTCGACCGCCGCTGCCATCGAAGAAGACCACGGCGCGAAGGGCGAAGAAGTCAAAACGGAAATCAAGGAACTCGAACCGAACCGCCAGTACACCTTCTGCGTCACGGAGTTCGACAACGCCGGCGAACCGGGTCCCTCCGCTCCCCTGAACTTCCGCACGCTCGCGCCCGCGCCCGCAGTCGTCAGCCAGGCCGCCACCACCATCTCCCCGTTCGAAGAGCACCTCGAAGCGACCGTCGACCCGAACAACCAGACCACGACCTGCATCGTCGAATACGGCCTCACGACCGGCTACGGCTCGACGCGCCCGTGCGAACAGGTGATCGAAGGCACCACGCAGCCCGTGGCGAGCGTCGAAGGCGGCGAACAGCCGCTCACCGCCACCCTGCCGGGCCTGGCGGCCGTCAAAGGCTACGACTACCGTTTCGTCCTTACGAACGCCGCGCACGAAACGACCTACGGCGAAGGCACGTTCACGACCGCCACGGCGCTCCCGCCCACGATCGAAGACGAAATCGCGTCCTCGGTCACAGCGACCGGCGCGACGCTCGAAGCGCAGGTCAACCCGGAGTTCCAGCCGACGAGCTACCACTTCCAGTACTCCACGAGCGAACTGGGCGGCGTCCTGACCGGCACGGTCACGACCCTCGAAGGCCATCCCGCGCTGACGGGTGGGGGCAACCAGCCCGCGAGCGTCCACACGGTCGCGCCGCTTGAACCGGGCACGACCTACTACTACCGCGCGACCGCGGAAAACGGCACGGCCCCGAACGCGGAAGGGCCGGTCCAGTCGTTCACGACCCCGCCGGCTGCGGAAACCGGCGAACCGACGGTGCTCACCTCGACGACCGCGACCCTGAACGGCAAGCTGAAGCCGCTGAACGAAACGGTCCCGGCCGAATACCACTTCGACTATGAAGCGGGCGTGCACTGCGACGGCGAAAACAGGACGGCCACCCCGAGCGTCAGCGCCGGCAGCGGCCCGGGCGGCGAACTGACCGCGACCCCCGCCGTGATCGAAAACCTCCAGCCCGGCGCGCAGTACACGTTCTGCCTGGTGACGAGCAACGCCTCCGGTGAACAGGTCGGCAACCCGGTGTCCTTCACGACCCCCGCGGCGCCGCCGAAACTCGACAGCGAGGAACCGGGCACCGTCACGCCCTATGAAGCGCGGCTGCAGGCGCAGATCAACCCGGACGGCCAGGAAACCCACTACGTCTTCGAATACTCGACCGCCGAATCGGGAGGCGTCCTGACCAACCCGATCGTGCTCAAAGGCGCCGCCATCCTGCCCGCGGGCACGACCGATCAGACCGCCACGGCGGAATCGGGTCACGTCCTCGAACCGGCGACCACCTACTACTACCGGGCGGTCGCCGAAAACGCGACGGCCGGCCAGGGCACGCTCCCTCTGCAGTCGTTCACGACCCCGGCCGCGAAAGCACCGGAACTGTACGCCGAAAGCGCCGGCGAAATCCTGGCCACGACCGCTCAGCTGGAAGTGACGCTGTTCCCCCAGTACCAGAAAGCCACGGTCACGTTCCGTTACGCGCTCACCGAACACGAAGTCCTCCACGAAGAAGGCTTCACCGTCACGGCACCTGCCGTTCAGCCCGGGAGCATCGCCGAAGGGTTCCCGGCCCCGACCGTGTCCGCGCAGGCGAGCGGGCTGCTCCCGAACAGGCAGTACTACTACCGTGCGATCGCCGAAAACGCTGCCGGCAGGGACGCGCCGTTCGGCACCGTCCAGTTCTTCAGGACGACGACGCTACCGGTCGTCACGACCGGCGCCGCGAGCACGCCGACGCCGAACGCGACCACGATCGCCGGGAGCGTGAACCCGGAGAGCGCCTCCACCACGTATTTCATCCAGTACGGCGGCACGACCGGCTACGGCTCCACCAGCCCGCGCCAGACGGTCGGGGCCGGCACCACGCCGGTGAGCGTCGAAGTGCCCGTTGAAAGGCTGGAACCGGGCCGCACCTACCACTACCGTCTCGTCGCGGAAAACACGACGGGCGGCGTCACCTACGCGGGCTACGGCGAAGACAAGACCTTCGCGACACCCGCCACCCCACCCGTCATCACCGGCCTGACCGCAGGGCAGATCACCCAGAGCACGGCCGTCATCACCGCGAACCTGAACCCGCGCAACCTGCAGACCCGCTACGAACTGCAGCTCGGATCCGTCCAGGGTCAGCTGCAGCCGATCACCTCCGCCACCACGACTGACGAAACGGCGATCAGTCTCGCGGTCGGGAACCTCACGCCCGGCACGACCTACTACTACAGGCTGATCGCGACCAACGCCAGCGGTACCGTCGAACCCGAATCGGTGCTCGTCACCCTCCCCGGAGCCGCGGCCGCCGCGCCGCCTGGGCTGCCTGCGCTGATCCCCTACGTCCCGGTCTCCACGATCAACGCGAAGGAAGAAGCCGAAAACAAGAAGAACAGCAAACCGCCGGCCCTCACTAACAAGCAGAAGCTCGCGAAAGCCCTCGTGGCTTGCCATAAAGACAAGAAGAAGAGCAAGCGCGCGAAATGTGAACGAGCGGCACACAAGAAATACCCCGTCAAGGCCTCGAAAAGCGCGACGAGAAAGAGCTAGCGATGGGCTCCCTAACCGTGT
>Ga0182030_10018792_pt1 | contig 13224 bp, 8 predicted proteins | sample 812S3MmetaG_FD_121299 | JGI IMG/M metagenome (GOLD analysis project Ga0182030, IMG submission 121299) | Permafrost microbial communities from Stordalen Mire, Sweden - 812S3M metaG (Illumina Assembly) | ecosystem: Environmental > Terrestrial > Soil > Wetlands > Permafrost | place: Sweden... | reverse complement strand
GGACGGCAACGACGGAGTTGAGGAGAGAGGCTGGCAGATGGATACCACCTTCGCGGACGCGGTACTCAGCGCCGTCAATGGTCTTTTGCTCGAGCACGACGCCGAAGGCCTTCTGCATGTCGGCGGCCGTTCCGGTAAGCCGCATCGTGCGGCGTATGACCGAAGTGGGATCGGGCTCGACCTTCAGGTTGAATTCGCGAGCGAAGGCGCGGACCAGTGTGATCGCTGCCGGGTCGGCTGCGTGCTGCTTCTTAAACTCGGTGCGGGTGACGCGGACCGGACCGCTTGCCCGACCGCCACGGCGATTGATTTTGAGTGGCTGCTTCCGTTTGACGATGACCGAGACGGTCAGCTTCGACCTGGGTGGCGTAGCCTTTTCCGTGACTGCGGTTGAAGCGGCAGCTTTTTCACTTCCAGGGAGGACGATGCGGGGCTGCTCCGCAAAGCGCGGCGATTTTGCCATGACAAAACCTCATTCTTCGTAGGTGTCCCAGCCATTGGACCAGCTTCCGGGTTTACCATCATACGTCGTACTCCCACTTATGATTCGGGGTCACTGATTATGGCAATCGATGTTGCGAGCAAGCGTGCCCAATTCCAGTCACTGCACGAGAGCGGCTGCTTCATTATTCCGAACCCGTGGGACGTCGGAAGCGCGAAACGCCTCGAGAGGATGGGCTTCAAAGCACTTGCATCCACCAGTTCGGGATCTGCATGGGCTTTGGGGCGAGAAGACGGGCAACTGTCTCGCGACGAGGTACTCGCACACTTACGACAACTCTGCGCCGCGACAGACCTGCCAGTGAACGCTGATTTCGAGGCAGGTTTTGCCGCTGACATCGAACAATTGTCCAGGAATGTTATTCTCGCGGTGGAGACCGGCGTAGCTGGCCTCTCTATCGAGGATTACAACAACGGGCAACTATATGAGATTGCTGAGGCGACCGAACGGATCGCTGCGGCACGAGGGGCCATTGATTCGTCGGGCGCAAATGTTCTACTGGTCGGTCGTGCGGAGGGATTCATCAGAGGCAATCCCAATCTCGACGATACGGCTGGACGCTTAGTTTCATACAGTCAAGCAGGCGCGGACTGTCTATACGCGCCCGGCGTAAAAGATCTCGCGGCTATTAGGGTTATCGTGAATGCGGTTGCTCCCAAGCCAGTAAATGTACTCCTGAATGGGCCAGATCTTTGTGTCCCCGATCTTGCGGCAATCGGAGTCCGCAGAATCAGCGTTGGCGGCGCGCTAGCGGCCACAGCCTGGTCCGCTTTCGATCATGCTGCGCGTATGCTACGCGACCAAGGAACCCTGCCACCTCGTGCGTAGGAGACGCGCTGAGTGCATACGCCACTCGGGGCCCAGCCCGGATGAGCGAGAATCGAGAAGAGATGAAGCTGGAGGTCGTGTGCTACGCGGGAATGAAAGCCGACGAGAGGCCGGTCCGCTTTCGGTTGGATGGAAAGGAGTATCTGGTCGAAGACATCCTCGACCAGTGGTACGGACCTGAGAAGGCCTTTTACAAAGTCCGCGCAGACGACGGGAATCTTTATATCCTCAGCAGAGAGACCTCGGTGCCTGACGGGCCGTGGGATCTCATATCTTTTCGGCAATTGCCAGAACAGCGCTAACCCGAGTCTATAATGCGCGTAGTACAACTGATGGAAAGCGACACCAAGCCATCAATGCGGCTACTTGTTTATATCGCGGTTGCTATTATGGTCTTGCTTAAACCAGCGTCCTTCTCGAATCGCTGGCGCAATGCAGCCAAAGAGTGTTCAGCTGCTTTCACCTGCCGCTCAGCCGTGGCCTAGCCGTGATGCGGCCTTCGTGCCCGGCCGTGCCGCATCCTGGTTTTAGTCTGCGCACATATGCATTGACAGCCATGTCCCTCGGCAGTATAAATTGGCGTCTTTCAATCCATCGTCCAGTGAGGCCATAATGGATGCCAATAGCTCGACCAAGGCAGAGGTGGCGCTGCTCAAGCAGAATCGGCGCGCCTTTTTGAAGTTTCTTGCCGCCAGTCCTTACGTTGCTATGCTGGCCAGTTCCCGGCTCGCCTTCTCGCAGTCAGCGCCGGTCCCGCTTCCCAACCCCTATTCTCCCAACCTGATTAGCAGCCCTAAAGAAGCCCTGGAAGTGATGGACTTTTCCGAACCCGCGCGCCGCAACATGATAATGGCTCACTGGGGATACCTTTCCAGCGGCACCGACGGCGATGCTACCGTCGGCGCCAACCGCAAGGGCTTCGACCATTTCCAACTCCGCACGCGCCGCCTGGTCGGCGCGGTGAGCACCAAGGTAAATACGGCGACCGAGTTGTTTGGCACGACCTATGACAGCCCCATCTTTCTCAGCCCCATCGGCGGCCATAAGACCTATCACCCCGAAGGAGAGATTGCCGTAGCCCGCGCTGCCAAGAACCGAAATGACCTGATGATCCTCTCCACCCCGACCACGAGCTCGGTGGAAGACGTGGCCCGGGCGCTGGGACGCGCTCCCTGGTATCAGCTCTACGCGCCCTCAGCGTGGCCACAGACGGAGCAGTTGGTGCGGCGCGTGGAGGCGGCTGGCTGTCCCGTCCTCGTGGTTACGGTCGACAACATCACCGGCCGCAACATGGTTACCTTTAACCGCGCGCGCCAGGCGGACCGCACGAATTGTTCCCTCTGCCACAAACCAGGCGACGAGCTCACCTCGCGTCCCATGTTCCAGGGGATCGACATGAAGGGGTTGGTAGCACCGGACCCGGCGCTGGATTGGGCTTTCATTGACCGCCTGCGCAAGGCCACCAAACTTAAGCTGGTGATCAAGGGCCTGGACACCCGCGAAGATGCGCGCCTTTGCCTGGATCACGGAGTCGATGGCATCCTGGTTTCCAACCACGGCGGCCGCGCGACCGATACTAGCCGCGCTACCATTGATGCGCTCGCCGAAGTGATAGACGGGGTGAACAACCGCATCCCGGTGATGATCGACAGCGGTTTCCGGCGCGGCAGCGATCTGTTCAAAGCCTTGGCGCTGGGAGCTCGCGCTGTCGGCATCGGACGTCCCTATATCTGGGGACTGGGCTCATTCGGCGAGGCTGGCGTAGACCGGGTGCTGGAGATCCTGCAAGCAGAGCTGAGAATTACGATGGCCGGTTGCGGCGCCAAAAGCATTAAGGAAATCACTCCGGCTCATATTACCCAACAGCACGCCTAGAGTGCGAGTCAGCGTCATTCTGAGAGGCCGAAGAAAGCGAAGAATCTACGCCGTGGATGCATAGATTCTTCGCCTCTCCCCAGCCTTCGCCAAAGGCGGCGAAAGGGTGGGGCACCCGGCACCCGGCCTTTCAACCGGACTTTCCATTTAGTTTCCAACAGCCAGAGACTGTACATTCCAAGCGCGAGTCGAGCGCACTATCTATTCTTCGGCTGGACTCAGGACACGGCACAGGGCCTTGTGGGCCCCGCCCAATTTGCGCAACTGCTGACCACAGCCTTCCCGTCAGGTTTTGTGAGATACCTCTCCGGCCTCTTCTTGGTTCTCGAAGAACTTCCCGGCTACCACAGTCTCGGCTGTGCAGTCGGAAGCTATTTGTGTCCACCGCAGCACGTGGTTTCTACTTGATGCTTCCAGACTGCCCAATCCCGGCCATAATGGGTGACACTGGTATCTTCTGTCCCTTCTCCAGGTTGGAGATAATTCACATTTTGAGCCATCGCCATCGCCTTTCCCTGCAAGTTGGCATTGACTTGCAGGTAGACACTCCGGCCCACTACCTCCTGCAGTGAGGAAGCAACGACTACGGCGCCATGTCCGCGCATCAGCGAGGCTGGCTTGTCCGCCAGCACATGGGCAAGCGCTTCCCCCAGCTCGCGATTGTGGATCAGCATACTTTTGTCCGAGGGGGCGCGGAAGTTGCGAATTTCAAAAAGCGGGACTCCGGCGTTGATGAAGGCGGACATATGGTAAAGAGGACGCAATGGAAGATCAGCGACACCAAATGGGATGAGGTCAGGCGCATGGCAGTGAACCACGGCTTGCACATCCGGCCGCGAGCGGTATATCTCGCTATGAATGAAGCGCTCGACATATACCGAGCGAGTATCCCCGCCAACCGGCGTGGCATCCAGGTCAAAAGTCATGATGTCGGAATCAGTTGTAAGCTCTGGCGCCATCGACCGCGCCAGGAGAAATTGCTTGGGTTTGCCCGGGCAACGTAAGCTGACATGGCCGTACCCGTCCACCACGTCTTTTGCCGCGAGAATGTGGTTTGCCAGCACGACGTCCCGAACCGCCGAATCGCCTTCCAGCGGGGAGGCGAGAGCCGGGAGAGCAGCGCCGACGAACGGAACACAAGCAGCGAACCTTAGCAGATTGCCGAACAGATTCCGGCGCGTACAAGTTGAAATCATGGACTGGCGGCCTCCTATCCGCCCCTTAAACCATTTTATAGAACCTTTTGGGTGACCTCCATGAAATCGGCTCGCGAAGCTGCGACTTCGCCGCCTCTCTGTTTTACAACAGGATTTCCGAGGTCCCCAAAAGGCTGCTTCCTCAGAACCGCTTCAACTCTTCAAGTGCTGTGCATAGATTAGGTGGTACTTTTCGAGGTACAAGCTGGCTCCGAACTAAAGGACTTAGCTTGACCAAAGTTAAGGACACTATTCCGAGCCTCTATGTGTGCTTAAACCAGAATCTTTGTGTAGGTGAGATCGGCTCCTTGCTGCGCCTTGCGCGGCGCGACGAGCTTCCCCTAGGCATCTCGCGCGACCGCTCGAAACTCCGGGCAAGACGCTGATGCCGCTGCTTCGGAGACGTGCTTTTATCTTCTTCCAGAATGGCGTCGATGACGCCCACCCACGGCCCCAGTTTGGGCCGACTGAGACCTGCGGACAAAGCAATTGTTTCCGCTACCGGTGTCTGGCGAGAATAGGCTCATCGAGAAATGACACCAATATGAGCGCTAGAATCGCTGCTCCTGCGAAGAAGGCAAAAACTGGGTCATAACTTTTGTACCGGTCCAAAATGAAGCCCACCGTCATCGGTGAAACGAATGCGCCGAGATTCCCTCCGGTTATGATTACGGAAACCGCCAGAGGATAAATTTGGCCGGTAGTCAAACCCATTGGGTAAGTGAAAAAGGACGGCCAGCTACAGTTGAGAAATACACCGGCCAGGAACAAAGTAATGGTGAGACTGGTTACGTCCGCTCTGACATGGATCAGAAACCACATCATTATGACCGTAGTCAGGGCACTGATGAAGATCATCGGCTTACGGCGGCCGCCGAATAACTTATCGGAGATCATGCCACCCCCAATATTTCCCACTAATCCGCCTAGCCAAGGGGCTGCGGCTACCCACCCCATCTTGCCGAACGAGAAATGCTTGGCCGTGACTAGGTAGGAGGGAATCCAGGTCAAAAGTCCGTAATATACCATCTGCATGCAACCGTACGTCAGTGCATCGCCATAGATATTCTTTGACTGAAAGACTTTGACTCTGGTGTCGATTTGATCGACGTGCTTGGAGCGCAGAACTTTGTCCAGCCAGCCCCAGGAAGCCACTGTCGCTTTGCCTTCTTCCGCATCGGTTACATCGTGAATATAGGCCGCCTCGGCGGCAGAGGAGTACGGAGTCGATTCGGGCAGGTCGCGCACAAACACGAACAAAATTAGCGCTACAAGAAACCCAGGAATTGCAAAGTAGAAGAAAACGGACCTCCAGCCATGATTGACCAGAATCCAGACGGCGATCGGCGGCACCACCATGACTGCCGAGGACGTAGCGGCGGTAACAATGCCGGCGGCAGTCCCTCGTTCCTTCGCCGGGAACCAGTTCTTCATCGTGGCATTGCCGCCGATAGCAGCTGGCGCTTCGAAAACTCCGAGACCGACGCGGTACACCTTCAGCAGGGCGGCAGAAGATGCTGTTCCCATCACGCCGGTAATGAGCGAAAATACCGCAACGGTCGCGGCTACGAGCCGGGTGACCCCGATCCGGCTCATCAACCAGCCTGCGGGGATCAGAACCAGCACGTATCCGAAGAAGAATATACTGGCGATTGCACCCGCTTCAAAATTGCTGATCTTGAACTCCGTTCTTAACGACGGGATGACCACGCCGATGATGGCGCGGTCGGCAAAATTGACCATCTGAAACAGGCACACCGCCATCAACACGACCCAACGATAATTGGTCCGTTTAACGGTTCCCATAAGTCCAGGGGTGGTTCGCGTGGAAGTACTCGAAGGGATCGTTGACATGGCTCACCTTTTCGTCGAGGAGCGCGTTCGCGCAAAATATTTTCCCGCCCTATGCGACCGGAGTTTCCATTCCAGTTCCAAACAGTTTTACAATATATACCCTGCGAGGGATTCCAATGCATTATGTTTTCTCCGGCTGGCCTAAGGATCGACACGGATCCCGTGTGCCCCAACCCGAGTCTCGCAACTGCTAACCACGGTCTTCCATCTTGTTCTATCAGACACCGCACTCCCCGCTTGGTTCTGAACCGATTTTCCGGCTCCCGCCAAGACCTGACTGCTTGCGATTAGGCCTGTCGTAAATGATCTGCATTGCAATCGCCAGTTTTGGTTGGCCGCCATATCCTGGCATGGCGCAGTACACGCGGAGGCTGCTTGCGCTTCTTCCGCCGCAGGCACCCTATCATGATCAGATAGGTGCGCGGGCGGGGATATAATGCATACGTTCCAAGGGGAGCTGGCAAGAAAGTGGTTGGCCGTTAGTAAATTCAACGTCCTGTCACTTTATGGTATTTCTTTTCGGTCTTGGTCTCTAAACTATCGCTGGCTATAACCTGCCCGGCTTCTCCATTGCGGTCTTGCTACAATGTGAGAATTTTCATTGTAGTCCGGCGCGGGCCGGCGCCATCGCCGACTATGCTCCTGTCAGGGACCAAGAATGCTGCAGGAGGTTGTGCCTTAAGCCGAAACACACAGGAGGATTTGTTATGAGTTCACATACTATGATTGCCCGGGAGAGGATTCGTGCGGCCATCCCGACACAGGAGCTGGAGCGACGCTGGTCGGCAGTCCGAAAAGCTATGCAAGCCGAGGGCATCGATGCGCTCGTAATGCAAAACGACAACCAGTGGCTGGGCGGTTATGTCCGGTATTTTATAGATAACCCGGCCGAATTCTCCTATCCCACGACGGTCATCTTCCCCCTGAACGACGAGATGACCGTGATTAATCACGGTGCCCCAGACAAGCCGTTGGCACCGCCAGAGTGGTACGCCCGAGGGATCAAGAGCCGCCTCGCCCAGCCGTATTTCCGCAACGTTTATTACACCAATCCGATGGACGCGGAAGAGACAGTTAAGCTTTTCAAGGCGCGCGGGGACAAGCGGGTCGGCATCGTTGGCCTGGGCACCATGAGCGCCGCCTATTACCTTTACCTAAAAGAGAACCTTCCCGGAGTGGAGTTGGTAGAAGTCAGCGACATGGTGGATCGCATCAAGGCGGTCAAGAGTGCGGACGAATTGGTGTTCGTGCGCAAGGCGATCGAGACGCAGGACATGGTGTGCGCCGCCATGCCAATCATTCTTCGTCCGGGAAAGTACGAATACCAGGTGCGCGGCGAAATCATGCGCACGCTAATGGATCTCGGCAGCGAACAACAACTGGTGAGGTTCAGTTCCGCCCCTGTGGGCCAGAAGGCAATGACTATTGGTCCCTTCTACCAGAACCGCCAGATTCAGTGGGGCGATCAGATCTGCGTTCTGATTGAACCGAATGGCCCCGGAGGCTTTTACGGCGAAATCTCCAGGGTGTGGTGCCTGGGCGAAGCGCCCCAGGAACTGTTGAAGGTGTGGGACATTGCCGTCGCCGCCCAAAAGTTCGGCGCCAGCATCATGAATCCGGGCGTCCGTCCAGGCGATGTTTTCAAACAGGTCAACGATTTCCTGGCCGCCAAGGGCCAGCCGCCCGAGGGTCGGCTCAACGCGCACGGTCAAGGTTATGATTTAGTTGAGCGTCCCACGTTCACGGCAGAGGAAGACATGTTGCTGCAGGCCAATATGGTGATAGCAATGCATCCAACCGCAGCTACTGCGGCGGCCTACGCCATGTGTTGCGACGACTTCCTTATCACTGAGCGAGGGGCCGAGCGCATGCATACTACCGCCCAGCGAGTATTCGTTATCGGTTGCTAACGGAAGTGAATTGTCAAGAATCAACATCAAAAACGAAGAGGTCTTCCATGAAAGTCGGAATTATCGGTGGTGCCGGAGGAGTAGGATCGGCGATTGCATTCTATCTAGCAACCAGAGACGTCGTCGAGGAGATCGCAGTAATCGACGTCAAGGAAAACCTGGCGAAAGCGCACGCCATGGACATTGGACAAGCCGTATCCGAGCTGAGTTCCGCGGTTATCACTTCCGGCGACCTGGCTGCGCTGGCGGGTTGCGACGTGGCCGTCCTGGCCGCCAGCGGGGCGCAGCACAATCTGCTGGAAAGCAATATGAAAATTCTTCAGTCCATCGCCGAACCCATGGCCCGCTACTGTCCCGCGGCCACTGTGATCACCGCCTCGAATCCCGTCGACGTCCTCAATTACACGCTCCGCGACCTCACCGGCATGAAGGCGCGCCAATTCGTTGGGTTTTCCCGCAATGACAGCGCACGGTTCCGGATTGCGATCGCCGAGTCACTGAACGTGCCGGTCAAGGATGTCCAGGCGATTGTTATCGGCGAACATGGACCAGCCATGGTCCCGCTTTTTTCGGCCGTGTTTGTAAGGGGAGAGAAGGTTCAGCTAACGACGGAGCAGCGGGATGAAATTTCCCGGTTTCTGAAGAATTACCTGGCAACCTTTGCGGCGCTTAAGTCCGGCAGAACCGCCGCTTGGACTACCGCCGTAGGCGTCGGACAGATCATCGCGGCCATCGCAGCCAAGTCCGGGGAAGTTCTGCCCGGCTCGGCCATTCTGGACGGGCAGTATGGCATTTCGGGGGTCAGCGTCGGGGTCCCCGTGGTACTGGGCCCGGGCGGAATTGAGCGAATCATCGAACTGCCATTAAGCGCGGAGGAACTGGCGGGCCTGCAAGCGGCAGTTAGCAAAATAAGCGCTGTGCTTAAAACCTGCGTGGGCGGCAGGGCGCTGGTCGCCGGCTAAAACCGGTTGGGACGGGCTGAACAGTGAGGTGGACCGGACAATGCCACAATCGACCGATGTTTGCGCCTGAACTCGGAAACCTTGATTTGTCCCCAGTGGCAGAGATATGTACTCGCAGAGCTAGTAAACACTGGGTCGATCGGTACACGAAAGGACATGGGAGATGAGCGTTGTCGTAAATAAAGTGGGCTTTCTCTGGGAAAATTCAGCGGCGTCCCAGGACCTACTTGCGCGGCACTTGGAGACAATCCAGAACAGGTTTCCTGGTGTGACGGTAGTTCGCACGTTAGATGAACCGGAGCTCATCGAAAAGGCCGGCGATTGCGAGGTCTTTCTGACAGCCGGAACTTACTGCCCCCTCGAATTCTTCAGGTCTGCCGAAAATCTGAAATGGGTTCACGCAACCTTGGAAGGAGTTGACAAGCTGACTATTCCCGAACTACAGATGCGCGGAATTAAATTGACCTCCACGAAAGGGTTCCATGGCCTGACCATCTCTGAGCATGTTTTGGGAATTATGATCAGTTTTATGCGGGGGTTTCACCTGTTTCGAGACAACCAGCGAAATAGGGAGTGGCGCAGGATTCCGCGACCCGACGAGATCTTAGGCAAAACCGTTGGCATCATCGGCCTCGGATTTATCGGGCGCGAAGTGGCGAGAAAATGCAAATTGATGGGGATGAGAGTAGTGGCGGCCTCCGGAACTCCGATGAGCAATGACTCGGTGGAGCGCTTCTACGCTATGGACCATTTGAACGAGATGCTGCAAGAAGTGGATTTCGCCGTCATCACTGCCCCGAGCACGCCGGATACGTATCACCTTATTGGCGAGAAGGCACTTGGTGCACTGAAGAACAGCGCCTACCTCATCAATGTAGCCCGCGGCAATCTTGTCGACGAGCAAGCGTTAATCAAGGCACTGAAAGAGGGTACCATCGCCGGGGCTGGGCTCGATGTATTTGAATCAGAACCATTGCCTCCGTCGAGCGAATTATGGGATTTTCCGAATGTGATAATAACGCCGCATACATCGGGCTCTTCTCCCTATTACATGGACCGCGCGCTGCCGGTTTTCATGGAAAATCTGGAACGGTTCCTGCAGGGCAAGGATCTGCTGTTCGAGGTTGATCCGGGCAGAGGATACTAACGACCTCCTGGCGGTCTGACTCGCAAAGAAACGACGTTTCGGTGCCTCTCTTAAAGTGCTTCCCGAAAGGTAAACCGTCATCTTCTCAATCTTCTTATCGGTGTGTCCCTCGGCTGGCCGCCGGATTGGAGTGAGAAGCAACATGTGACCAACATCGTGCTTATCATTGTTTTTGCAGACTTTCCTGGCCGCCAAGCGCTGATCGGTTTTCGGGTTGTAATAACGCTCACGAGTGGCAACATACGGGTCATTCGTAGCTCCCCAATAAGGCATCTTCTCTATGGCATCTGACGTACCTGCCGTGATGACGGCACCAAATCGATCGGCGGCATACCGCTGGAATATCATTGCCCTGCTGGCAGCATCGCAAGTAATCGCCTACATCGACCGGGTTAATTTGTCAGTGGCTGCACCGGTGCTAATCATGAAGTTTCACTACACGCCGGCTGCCCTGGGCATGGCATGGCTGGGGATTAGTCAAAACTGGGAACTGCCACGCGGAGGAAACCTCGTTTGATATCTGGTTTTGGCATGTTCCTAAATCCCTGTCCTCTGCTAGGGAAACTCTGATTAAGTTCTCTGTTTTCCACCGTGTCATTGTGTAGAGTGAGTTGAGAGACTCTGAAGATAATGAGACAGCGGATACTGGCCATGACGACTGGGTTTGAGCCATACAGCAAGAAGACGCGGCCGAGACGCGTGGGACGCGCTCGGCCTCGGAAACACGGTACGACTGAATCAGTTCTACGCTTTCGCCATCGCCGCCTTCACCCGCGCGGGAGTCATCGGCAGATGCCGAACCCTGGCTCCTACGGCGTTGAAGATGGCATTTGCAATGGCTGGCCCAATCACCACGATTGGAGGCTCGCCAATGCCCAAGGGAGGCATTTCCCGGTTTTCAACCAGCACCACTTCCATCTTCGGGATCGAAGAAAAGTGCGGGATCTCGTAGCTATCGAAGTTGTGATCCAGAACTTCTCCGTCTTTGAAGTGGATTGCTTCCGTCAGCGCCGACCCGATGCCCATGGTTATGCAGCCTTCCACTTGCATCTGTGCACCGACCGGGTTCACGATCGTGCCTGCGTCAACCGCGTCGACGACGCGGGTGACATGCACGGCGCCGGTCTTGCTGTCGACTTCAACCTGCACGATGGCTGCGGCATACGTGTTGTAAAGCTTGCCGGTGGCAACGCCAATGCCCTGTCCGCTGGGCAACTTGGCACCCGGCTTATAGCCGAACTGCTTCACCGCAGCTTCCAGCACGCGCCTTCGACGCTGGTCAGTGACCAGATGCTTGAAGCGGAACTCAACCGGGTCAATCCCTGCCAAGTGCGCCATCTCATCGATTTGCGACTCGTTGGCGAAAGTATTGGTGTTGCATGCTGGTGCCCGCCACGGTCCCACCTGCAAAGGTTGCATCCCTTTCGGCGTGGGCGGGGGGTGGACGCCATAGCCGCCTACAAACGAGGTTTTCTGGTTCGGGATATCGTAGGTGGTCTCCGCGCCCCATTCGCCCGCCCCGAATACTTTGTATTCGTAGTAAGCGAGCATCCCCTCGTTGGTCACTCCCGAGCGGATGTGTACGACCGCTGCAGGGCGAAGTTGGGTCAAGTACATGTCTTCGGCACGGTCGTAAACGAACAGGACCGGCTTGCCGGGATACAGCTTGGCGATTTTAGCCGTCTCCACGGCGTTCGGACAGGCATTGCTCTTTCCGCCGAAAGCTCCACCCACGTAAGGCGCGATGACCCGCACGTCTTCCGGTTTCATTCCCACGGATTTGGAAACAATCTCCAGCACGCCGAACGGAAATTGAGTGTTGGTCCAGAGGGTGAGTTTGCCGTTTTCCATCTTGCCTACAGAGCTGGTGGTCTCCATGGGAGCGTGGTAGCAGTAAGCGTTGTAGTACTTTCTTTCGACGATGCCCTTGACCCCAGCGGCGGCCAGTTTTTCACCCTCCGCCAAGCTGCCTTTTTCTTTGATCACGGCGAGCTGCGGAGCAAAGGTCTCGAGGTGGGCATAAATCGTCTCGTCGTTGAGCCCTGTCTTTTCCCGCACCCATTCCGATTTGACGAGCGACAGAGCCTCATTCGCCCCATCAAACTTTTCATGGATAACCGCGATAAAATCGCCGTCCCGCACAATCTTGGCTCCAAACTTCTCGGCTGCGCTGGTATCGATACTCTTCAGGGTTGCACCGTACGCAGGCGCCCGCACCACGCGTGCATACACCGTTCCCGGAAGGCCCAGATCGGCAACGTAGTGTGCCTTGCCCGTCACCTTCTCAATAGCGTCCTTGCGTACCGGCGAGGTTCCGATCACCTTATAATTCTTGCGATCTTTCAATGGAACCTTTTCGATATGGCGCTCGATGCGCTTGTCCTTGACTAGTTCCGCGTAGGTGATGCCATCCTTTGGCGATCCGATCACGCTTATAACGCCGTCTTCCACTTTCAGCTTCTCAACCGGAACCCGCATCTGTTCCGACGCTATCTGCAGCAGAACAGCTCGGGCTTCCGCCGCGGCTCCACGCAGAACAGTATGATAAAGATTGAAGCATAACGAACCGAAAGTCCCCATATCCCAGGGGCACAGTCCGGTGTCGCCCATCACCATATCCACGGAGTCATACGAAACATCAAGTTCTTCCGCCAGGCACTGAGCCAATGAAGTCTTTTCGCCCGGCCCGAGTTCAACTTTGCCAACCATGCAGGTAACACGGCCGTTCGGATGGATGTGAAGGTAGGCGTTCAGATCCTTTGGAAACGGCGGAGGGCCACCCTGGAATGCTTTAGCCGGCACACTGAAAGGACCGGCAACGCTGGCTATGACAAGAAGCCCCATGCCGGAACCGGTGATTTTCAGAAAGTCGCGACGGCTGGTCTGTCCGACGCCTTTGGATTTTTCGGAGGGATTATTTTCTTTCAACATTACGCGCCCCCTTTCATGG
>Ga0182030_10018791_pt1 | contig 13225 bp, 2 predicted proteins | sample 812S3MmetaG_FD_121299 | JGI IMG/M metagenome (GOLD analysis project Ga0182030, IMG submission 121299) | Permafrost microbial communities from Stordalen Mire, Sweden - 812S3M metaG (Illumina Assembly) | ecosystem: Environmental > Terrestrial > Soil > Wetlands > Permafrost | place: Sweden... | reverse complement strand
CGTCATTCAACAGATGACCCAGCAAGTAGTCCAAGACTTGGCAGGCACCGGCTCCACCAACCCCACCCAACCCGCGGGTGGTGGAACACCATCAGGAGGTACGGGCACGGGGACCGGCACCGGCACGGGAACCGGGACTGGTGGCGGCACAGTAGGGACGATTCCGACGGGAGTATTCGGCGTGAAGGCGTGCGGCAGTCGCTTGTGCAGTACTCAGGACGGCTCCCCGGTGGAGTTTATCGGGGCGAATCTTTCAGGATTAGAGAACCAGTCGAACTGGGCAGCGTATGCCAACACCGATCTCGCCTTCTTTCAAGGGCTGAAAAACTACCAGGGGCCTGGCATGAATGGCAATCACATCAATGTCATACGGTTGCAGCTCAACTCAGCATACTGGCTTGGGTACGCGGGCACGTCTTGTTCTAATGGGCAGTCGACATCGCAATATCAGTCAATTGTCCAGCACGTCGTCTCGCTTGCCACCCAGGCGGGGCTTTACGTAAACCTCGCCCTGTTCTGGGACATGCCGGACAACACCAACGGTGTCTCTGACTGTCCCCACGGCCAGGGCCCGATGCCCTCGGCCGATCACGCACCGGAATTCTGGAAATCCGTCGCCGACCAGTACGGCAACAACCCGGCAGTCACCTTCGAGCTCTTCAACGAGCCGTTTGGCTCCAACACTGGCGCGGAATGGGACGCCAATGGTGCAGGCCCCTCAGACGCCATCCTCGCGTATGGCGGCAGCATCACTCCGTACGTGTACCAGGACAATGAGGGCGGCAATTCCAGCATGATCACGGCCGGCGGGTCCTTCCCCGTCGCCGGCGAGATCCAGCTTTTGAATACCATCCGAGGCGAAGGTGCCACCAACTTGGTGCTCGCATCCACCGGATACTGGGATGGTGACATTCCACAGTGGCTAAACATATACAATAAGAGAGGCAATCCAGATCCGCTGAAGAACTTCGGCGCCACTTGGCACGACTATGTCGGCTGGGGTGCCGGGCCGTCGTATGCGCAAGCGATCCAGGCGGCTGGCTACCCGCTCGTCATAACCGAGACCTACGGCTTTGATGCGAACTACAATACCCTCGATGGCGAAAATTTCACCACCGGCGGCAGAGGAATGAATGAGTCTGCAGGATTTGCCTTCGCGCGTTCACAAGGTGTCGGTTATATCTGCGGGTGGCAGGTGAATAATTGGAGCGGACAGACCACGCTTGATCTCAACGCGACTCCGCCGTGGTCTGGGTGCGCGTCGCAATAGAACCGGGTCGCTTCGTCGTTCGATCCTGATCTACCTACCCCGGGTTCCCTGCTTTCAGCACGTGGCGGACGAGGCTCTCGGTGTAGCCCATTTCGTTGTCGTACCAGGCCAAGACCTTGACCATATTCCCTCCCACAACGCGAGTCATCCCGAGATCGGCGATTGAAGCGTGCGGTTCGCCGACGATGTCGCTACTGACGAGTTCCTCTTCGGTAACGGTGAATATGCCTTCCCAGCGCGGATCCTGCGAAGCCTTTTTCAAAATCGAATTGATTTCTTCGACCGTCGTATCGCGTTTCGCGATGAAGGTGACGTCCGCGATGGAGCCGGCTGGGACCGGGACCCGAAGCGAGATGCCGTCAAACTTCCCTTTCAGATTTGGGTAGGCCTGAGTGACAGCAATCGCGGCGCCGGTCGATGTCGGCACGATATTCTGCGCGGCCGCCCTGCCCTCCTTCATATCCTTTTTTGCAGGACCGTCGACAATCGCCTGAGAGGCGGTATAGGCATGTGTTGTAGAGAGAATCGCCTTCTCGATACCAATCGCCTCATCAAGAATGGCGATGACCGGACTCGCAGAGTTGGTGGTGCAGGAAGCGTTGCTCGTAATCGGAAAGACTTTGACTTGGTCTTCGTTCAGTCCCATGAGCACCGTCGTGCCAAGACCCTCGACATCCTCTTTTACCGGTGCGGTGATAACGACGTGCTTCGCGCCTGCATCCAGATGCGCTTTCGCTTTCTGATAGTCAGTGAAAAGGCCTGTCGATTCGACGACGACATCGATATTCAGGTCTTTCCACGGGAGCGTTGCAGGGTCTTTTATCTGGAGAAATTTCGTCTCTTTGCCGTCGAGCCAGAGGGAGCCGTCTTTCGCTTCCACGGAAAAAGGAGCGCGCTTATAGACAGTGTCATACTTGAGCAGATAGGCGAGATTCTCCAGCGAGCCGAGGTCGTTGACCGCCACGATGTCGACTCCCCGCCCCCAGCTGCGACGGACGAACGCTCTGCCTATCCTTCCAAACCCGTTAATAGCGACGCGCATACATATAAAAATTAAATAATAAGACTTCCCCAGTATAGCACCGCCCTTTTAATCGGAAGAGTTGACGGCGTTGTATACCATTTCTGAGATGTGGCTGATGTCGCTCGCGAGCCTGTCATAGCTCGTCCCCTTGGTCATCACGCAGATAAGATAGGGATGATTGGGCTTATAGACGATACCGCAGTCGTTGAGTTGGAGGGTGCCATCGGTCGCGGAGGTCGATTCTCCGAATTTGTGCGCGACCGTAATACCGGAGGGCAGTCCCGCGATAATTCCTTGGGTAAAGGTCGATTGTGAAAGGAGAGAGAGTAGATGTTCGGAATCATCTTGAGTAAGGAAGGTGGCATTATAGAGCACAAGAAAGAATGATGCATACGTTTTTACTGACATCGTGTAGCCCGACTCCCCCGCCACAGGAGCATCGATCCCGAGGTGCGTATACGCGCTCTGGAGCTCCTGCAGTGTGAACATATTCCCGAGCACATAGAGCGCGCTATTGTCTGAATCTTCAAGCATCAGGCGGACGAGGTCTTCAACGGTGTAGGTGGTATTAGGCTCCATTTGTTCGGGGACCGGGAAGTATTCGGTTTTGTCCGCATTCATAGCCTCGATATCTTTCGGCAAGGTCGTCGTGGTCTTCAAGAACCCAGGATTTTCTTCGGCGCGCTGATAGACGCTCATAGCGACGGGTACTTTGAGCAAGCTCGCCGGGGCTGACTGGTAATCGGGATTCACGAGCGCCCAGGGGCCGCCGTTGAGGTCTTTGAAGTAGAATGCGGCGTCGATGAGGTCGTTATTGGCCTTCTCCTGATTGATGTAGGTGCTGACCTGGTTCTCTATGCCATTCGCCTCTTCGTTAGTGATGTTCTGGTCTTGGCAGAAAAGGAGCGGGTCGATGAACTTATACAACGTGCCGTTTTCAGAAACGTTCTGGTCGCCTGGTGTGCCGGGCGTTTCCGCTGGGGTACGCCACGCATCGTGCCCGATAAAGACTCCGCCGACAAAGACGAGGCAGAATGCAATGGTTACGGAGACATTGGCTCGCGTCATTTGCATAGCGGATAGGAAGCTGATAGAGGAATCATATCACGCGGAGATTTCCTTATGGGGTGGTTGTTCCCGTCCCACTGTCAGCGGGAGGAGCGGCAGGCGCGACGACGGTCACCATTCGGGACGCGCTGCCGGTGTTCCCTGCCGTATCGGTAGCGCTATAGGTAAGTGTGTAGGCCCCTGCGGTGGTGGTATCGACGCTGCCGGAGACAGTTATCTTCGAGGTTAGGTCGCCGTCGACATTGTCGGTAGCAGTCGCTCCTGGGTCAATGAAGGTGTCCCCAACATTCAGCTGCATCGCTGCATCGCCGTTAAGGGTAACGACCGGTGGTGTCGTGTCGGTGCTTGGAGTAGAGCTTGCGGTCGAACCGGTCGTCGTTGCGCTGCCGCTATCTGGCGAGGTTGAACCGTCAGACGGCGGAGTCGCCGGAGGCGTGGCTGGTGGTGAAGTCGAGATGGTCGTCGTGCCGTTAGAGAAGGTCACGCTCGGGCCGGTGTCGGTCGAGGAAGCGGTGGTGGTCGCCATCTGCCCGGTGGTCTGGACAAGGAAGTAGTCGAAGGAGACGTCAGAGGTTTGCGGCGCGGAGAGGACGACGCGGAAGGAGCCTGCCTCCTTGTCTGAGACGTACCAGTTGCCGGTGATGGATGAATCGAAGGTGATGAAGACCTTGGTCGTCGGCTGCGCATAGGCGTTGTTAATCTGAGCGACGGTATTGCCCGCGAGGATGGTGACGGTGCCTGCTGAGCTCGTGCCTGCTGAGTTGGTTGAGGCGACGAACTGGTCGGCGATGAGGGTACCGAACTGGGCAAAGCCGCTCTTGATAAACACGCCGACCTGGTTCATTGCGGAGATGAGACTTGACGTAGAGATGGTTATTGGCGAAGCGCTCGCCGCGGCCAACGCCCCACTCTCAAGCGCCGCGACGCGAGTCTCGAGTGAGGTGATACGCACATTCTGCGCATTGATTGCAGCAGCGAGCGCGCCGATGCCGGAGAGGTTATAGGTCGCAAGTTTGTAGAGGTCGATCGACCCACCGACCGTCAAGACTGACGACGGTATCTGGGCAGTGGTTGTCGTTGTGCCATAGGTGAATGGCGTGACTGCGGAGTTTGGCGCTGCGAAGCTGGCAGCCGAGGCGCTGCCCGAGATGGTGAGGCCAGTGGCAGTAGTTGTGGTGCCGATGCTGACGTTACCCGTGGCATCGACGCTAATCGCCGGCGTCGAGCTGCCTTGGTAGAAGGACTTCAGCGTTGAGGTGCCGGTGAGCGCGTTGGTGATGTCGAGAGCGCCGACGACCTGCTTGAGAGACGAGACGATGTACGGAGTGAAGCCAGCGTAGTTGAGCTGGTAGTAACCATTGATGTCCGTGGTGACAAGGTCTGGGAAGATTGGCAGGACCTGCTGCGCAATGAAGCCCGTATGGGTCGGCGAGCCGTCGGTCTCGGCGTTCCAGTTGTAGGTCACTGGGTTAAGGGACATCAAGGAGGTCAGTACCGGCGTAAGGCCCGCGATGTTCTTCTTAAGTCGAGAGTCAGACGAACAAGAAATCGAGCTCGTAGTAGGGCTGATGGTACAGATACCCGATGCGTTCGCAAACGAGGCAACAGCATTACCTGTATTGATTTTATTGCTGCCGACCACGAGAAGTACGGAAGCTTGGCCGGTCGAGGTCGCCTGAGTGGTCGTACCGATGCGCACATTGCCGTTACCGAGCACCTCAAACGAAGTCGACGCGGCGCTGCCGATAGCGAATGAAGCAGTATTGTTACCGGAAGCGAGACCGTTGGTGGCCACCGAGAGCAGCGCCCACGGGCTGGTCGTGCCGATACCGACGTTGCCATTCGTGCCGTTAATCATCAGACCAGGGGTCGAGGTGGTTGCCGTGCCGACAACCGTCGTCGTCGAGAGGTAGAGATTGCCTCCCGCGTTTCTAAAGGCCCATTGTGCGATACCGGCGCCGGCGGAGAGCGCGAGCTGCGGGCTGGTGGAGGAGGCTATATCGAGCTGATACTGCGGCGTTGTGGTACCGACACCGATAGTGCCGTTATTCAAGATTGCCAGTCTGAATAATGCCGTAGTTGAATTGTCGGGCGTGGTTTCAAAAAGCATATTTGTTCCGAAGTTGGATGCTGTGAAGGTCGTGTCAGCAGAAACCAGTATCTGAGCACCCTGACCGAAGTGTCCAGACGTTGTGTCGTACTGACCTTGGAACGAAATGAATCCCTCAGAATCGCCAGCCGAAAGTGCGACGGGCGAAAGGCTTGTGCCGCGGCTTACGTATGTGTTAAATCCGGCGCCACCACCGTTGCCACCGGTATAGTCAGTTGCGTTCAATGCGGGGAATCGAGCCGCCGTGGACAAATTATTTTTGACGCTTATGGTCGCACCGGTGTCTGATCCCTGTACATCCAAAAGATTAGCCGGCGCTGCGGTACCGATACCAACGTCCCCGTTGGCACCGATAATAGTCAGCGCTGGGGTGCTAGTGGTGGCCGTACCCGCCACCGTCGTCGTTGCGAGGTAGAAGTTCCCGCCGGCATTGCGGAAGGCCCATTGCGCCACACCAGCGCCAGCAGAGAGGGCGAGTTGTGCCGTGGTACTTGAAGCGATAGTGAGCAGATATGTAGGAGTTGTTGTACTGATGCCGACATCACCCAACGAGTTGATTCGCATGCGCTCCGTCTTCACGAGAGAAGCGCTGGTCGTATAGAACGCCAGCTGGCTTTGTGCAGTGCCAATATTGTCGTCCGCGCCGACTATGCCGATGGTGCCGCTCGAATCAAAGCCCACGTAGACGCCTTCGGCGCCTGTCGAATTGTCGAAGAGGCCGGTGATGTTGGTAGTACCGCCGACGTTGAGGCCGTTCGCTATTATGAAGGGGATACTACCTTGGTCATTGATTACTGCTGATCCCCCGACACCAAACGTGCCGCTTATTAAGATATTCCCGCTATTGGCAGCGTTGCTGCTTGCGTAGGTGCCGAGCGCAAGGCCGCCGGTCACGCTGAGCGCGCTCAGGGGGGCCGCCGTGCCGATGCCGACGTTACCGGCATTCGTCACGATGAAGCGAGTCGTGGTGGCGAAGCTTGCAACGCTCGAGAGCTGGAGGAGCGGGCTGGTGCCGTTATTCACTCCTGCGAGATCAAGCATCGCGAGCGGAGAGGTGGTGCCGATGCCGACGTTGCCGGGGTTGCCGGCGGTAATGGTCATCGTAGCGGCATTATTGTATCCGCCTGTGTAGAAGGAGATGGTATGGGTCCCACCGGTGGGCGTGTTGGCGTCGGAGAGCAGCGCGAGATTTGTGGCGGTGGTCGACAGGATTCCTGTATTTTGAGTCGGCCCAATGATCCAGTTCCGGCCAATCATTTGGAGACCGAGCCCGTTGCCGGCATCATTAATTAACTGGATGGTCGCGGCAGAAGAGTTACTGGTGTTTGTGTTGTGAATAGTGAGGCCCTTGCCGTTAAAGTTAGGGTCAGGCAAATTGAATTCTTCATCAAGAACATCCGAAGGATTTGATGTCCCGATGCCGACTTTGCCGGTGTTATTTATGACGAAAAGCGCGGTATCCACGGTCGCCGAGCTGGAAGACCCGACCGCAAATAGATATGGATTGGTGTTACCGAAGTTGCCGTTGATGGCGAACTGGGCAAACGGGGTCGAGGTACCGATGCCGACATTGGTGCCGCTGTTATTGAAGAGATTGCTGCCGGATAGAGTCCAGTAATTGGTGCCGCTGCCGCTCGTAAGGCAGGTGCCGTTCACCGCGTAGCAGCCAGTCGTGAGGTTAATGCCGCCGACGTTGGTGAAGGTGGAGGTCGCGAGGGAGAAGTTGATGCCGGTGGTGTTGCTTGCGCTGCCGATGGAGAGGAGCGAGCCAGGGGTGGTCGTGCCGACGCCGACCTTGCCGCTCGACGCGACGGTAAGAAATTCGTTCGAGGTGTTACCGGCATAGAGTCCGAGGTTCGAGTTCGCATCGGTGCCGACGAAGTTGATGAGCGCATTGCCACCAGTGGCGTTCACTGCGGCGAAGCCGATGCCTGCCTGGCCACTCGCGATAACGTCGCGGCCCGCCCCGATGCGATCGGTACCTTGATAATAATCGGCATAGTCTCCGCTCAATCCTCCGGTCGCGTTGAGATTGAAGTATATACCGCCCGCTCCACCGATAGTAAGTGTTCCCGTTGTCGTCGCATTGCCATTGACGGTGAGTCCGTTCTGGGTGCCTCCGCCGCCAATCGTGCTCGATGCGTATGCCGTGAGCCCGCCGTTGAACTGCGTGAGCGTTGAAGTGCCGTTGCCAGCAAGCGGGAATGGATACGGGGATGGAGTGAAGCCGAAGATTGAGGAGGAGGCGAAGGAGTAGAGCGAGCCGCTGTTGGAGCCGACGAAACCAGAGGCGAGCGCGGTGCTGATCGTGCCGGTGGCGGTGAGGTTAGCGAGAGAGACGTTGCCGCTGAAGAGGCCGTTGCCTTGGACTGAGAAGTTGGTGGAAGGAGAGGTGCTGCCGATGCCGACGAAGCCGTTGGTTCCTATGACCATTCTTGTTTGCTGGGGAGTGGCATCAAAGAATTCAAGAGCGCCCGCCCCAGGCCCGTTGGAGGTGCCGTCAGATATGATTTGCCAGTTGTGACCGCCGGTTCCGAGATTGTTGATGCTGACGAGCGGTCCGAGTGTGCTTGCGGCACTGCCAATAACCGCAAAGGTGGTCTCATTTACTCCATCGACTTCTAGGTTTGCATTCGGCGATGCCGTGCCGATGCCTACGTTACCGTTTCCGTTGACTATGAAGAGGGTCGAGGTGGCGACAGCTGCGGAGGAACTGGAAACGCTAAAGAGAGACTTGATTGATGTTGCGTTCGCACTCGCTACAGAAAGGGTTGAACCGGGGGTCGAGATGCCGACGCCGACGTTGCCGGAAGCCGCGAGGAAGAGGCTTGAGGTCGCCGTGATGGTGTTGGTGCCGCTGAAGTATGGGAACTGTCCCGTGGTGCCGGTGAAGCTGGTACCGCTCGTCGAGAGGCAGGTACCGTTGACCGCGTAGCAGCCGGTGGTGAGATTGATGCCGCCGACGTTGGTGAAGGTTGAGGTCGCGAGGCTGAAGTTGATGCCCGAGCCTGAGCCGCCGATAGAGAGGAGCGAACCTGGGGATGTGGTGGCGATACCGACGTTGCCGTTTGAAAGCACCGACAGAATGCCACCGTTGTTGCCTCCGTTCGCAGTGATATCGAGATAGTCGCCAGACTGTCCAGAGGCGCCGATGATATTCGCGATGCGCTTCGCAGCCGTTGAGTTCTGGAGCGAGAAGAGAGCTCCCGGAACGGCGGTCGAGCTGAAGCCGAGGTCGGTGAACTGCGTTGACGACGCATCGAACTGAACACGATTCATCGGCTGGTCTGAACCTCCCTGCCCGCCCATAAAGGTCGTGTTCTCGTTAAGCGAGTTCATCGTCTGGAAGTAGGTCGTCGTTGTGCCGTCGGCCCAACCGGTGTTGGCGACGATGCGCAGCTGTCCGGTAGCAGCACCGCTATTTCCTTGCAGGATGAGGCCGGCGCCACCGCTTGGGTTGGAGATGGTCGCGGTGGTCCCGCTGCTTGAGTTCACCGTGAGCGTGGTGCCGTTGTAGGTGAGGTTCGCGTTGTTCACCAGACGAGTGCCGTCGAAGTAGGTGAGGCCGTTGGCGGTAGCGTATGAGCTTGCGTTCGTGCCGCCGCTGCCAATGCCGAGGATACCCGAGAGCGTCGGAGCGAAGGTGAAGGCGGCGCCCGCGTTAGTGATGTTGAGGCCGAGGGTGAGACCGGTGCTGGAGTTAGACGAGGTGGCGAAGGTAATGGCGCCGGTCTGGGCTGAGCCGCCGCCGAGTTGCTGGATAGAGGTAACTCCGCCGCCGCTCGTCGAGAGGCAGGTACCGTTGACCGCGTAGCAGCCGGTGGTGAGATTGATGCCGCCGACGTTGGTGAAGGTGCTGGTGGCAGTCGAGAAGTTGATGCCCGAGCCTGAGCCGCCGATAGAGAGGAGCGAACCTGGGGATGTGGTGGCGATACCGACATTGCCTCCGAGCGGGTTTATTGCGAGCGGCCCCGCCAGACCGCTACTGTTGTGCCGCACCTGCATCCACCACGCAAACGGAGCGCTTGTCTGTTGGGACATTGCGAGCTCGTAGCTAGCCGCGACGCCGAATTCCTGTGACGCGGCGCCTGTCAACGACGCGTCGTGGCTTGTGTTGCCAATGGCTGAAAAACTGGATATCGGAGTGGTGGTGCCGATACCGACGTTGCCGCCAGTGCCGTTGATGTATGAAGTACCGGCTCCTGTACTGAAGAGAGTTACCGTGGTGCCGGCGCCCGTCGCTCTGAGGTTTACGCCCGGGCCAGCCGCACTGAGGTAGAGGCCGCCGTTCGTGCTGCTCTCCGCAGCGAGATGCACACCGCCGTCGTTATAGAGCGAGCCGAATCCAAGCGTGCCTGAGTTTGCGAAGTCAATCGCTCCTCCCTGGACAGCGAGCGTTGAGATTGGAGAGGTGGTGCCGATGCCGACGTTGCCGCCAAGGAATATGGCTGCCGGGCCGGTGCTGTGCTGTTCAATCGCGAGTGTCGGGAATGCGGAAGTGCTCGAGGCTGAGAGCTGGCCCCACGGAGTGGTGGTGCCGACGCCGACGATGCCAGCGGCGGTGACATTGAAGATGTCACCGTGAGTGGTCGCCTTGTTGGCGTTACTTGCGATCTCGAAGTAATTACCCGTTTGAGTTGTAGTGCCAAGAATGGCAAGACCGGCAGCCGCGGATTGTTGCATCGGGATGACTACCCCGTAGGCATTGTTAGCGATACCCGCATTGGTTGGCGTGTAGTCCACATTGGACTGCTTATTGCCCACGAGCTGAAGGCCCCACCACGTAGTGACGGCGCTCTGGTTACCGGAGTTTGGCTCGAGTGAGAGATCGGGGCCGGTCCCAAGAATATATGATGTGCTCCTGAGCTTGCCGTTGACGTCAGCCGTGTAAGAAGGACTCTGTGTATTTATGCCCACATTCCCATTCGTCGCCAAGAAGAGACTTGAGGTCGCCGTGATGGTGTTGGTGCCCGAGAAGTACGGGAACTGTCCGGTGGTGCCGGTGTAGAGGGAGGAGGTGGCGATGGTGAGATTGCCTGAGGTGCCGCCAACCAGAGCGCCGAGCGTGCCGGAGAAGGAGAGGCCGAGGCCGAGGGTTTCAGAGGTGGTGCCAACACTCGTGAGTCCGTTGGTGCCGTTGCCATAGAGGAGCTGGGAGGAGGTGAAGGAGGTCTGGCCAGTGCCGCCGTTGGCAACGCCGAGGGTGCCGGAAGTGATGCTGCTTGCGTTGGTGCCGACGCAGGTGCCGTTCACCGCGTAGCAGCCAGTCGTGAGGTTGATACCGCCGACGTTGGTGAAAGTCGAGGTCGCGAGGCTGAAGTTGATGCCGGTGTTGCTGGAGCTGTTGCCGATGGAGAGGAGCGAGCCGATAGTGGTAGTGCCAACGCCGAGATTACCATTTGCGTCGATGCGAATCTTATCTACTCCGTTATTGTAGAAGTCGATAATCCCGTCACTTGGTGAGAACATTCCGGTGTCCTGCGCGCCGTCCTGAGTGAAGGTGAAGCCGCCATTGGTAGTGCCTGACGACTCTGACGAGGTGATCTTGTTAGAGGAGTTGATCTGGCCGCTAACGTCAAGCTTGTACAGGGGCGCTTGGGTGCCGATGCCGAGATTGCCGGCGATGTATGCATTGCCAGTCGTCGTCGCGTTGCCTGAGATGGTGAGGCCGCCCGTAGCTGTTCCATTGCCGATGGTTGACGTTGCATAAGCGGTGAGTCCCCCGTTGAACTGTGTCAGCGTTGAAGTCGCGTTGCCGGTGAGCGCAAATGGGTAGCCGATGGAGTTGGTGACGGTCACTGCTCCGGTGGAGCCGGAGAGAGTGATGCCTGAGCCGGCGGTGAGCGAAGTGACTCCGCCGCTTGTAGAGAGGCAGGTGCCGTTGATGGCGTAGCAGCCGGTGGTGAGGTTGATGCCGCCGACGTTGGTGAAGGTGCTGGTGGCAGTCGAGAAGTTGATGCCCGAGCCTGAGCCGCCGATAGAGAGGAGCGAACCTGGGGATGTGGTGGCGATACCGACGTTGCCATTCGTATCCAAGCGCATTCTATCGACGTTGTTTTCGCGGAATGCAATGAAACCGCCCGTCGGAGCGTTAAGGTAAGTATTTGCACCTTCGCCGAGCAACGAGTAGTTATTTACCGTAATGGTGGGAGCACTATTACTGGTAAACGCTATGCCACTAAAGGTGGGGTTTCCGCTCAGCTGGCCGATACTGGTAACGCCTCCAGTGCCTGCTGCCTGTATTGCCAAGGCGGTTCCAGGAGTTGTTGTTCCTACCCCGACATTCCCACTCGATGCGAGGAAGAGTGATGAGGTCGCGGTAATCGTGTTGGTGCCCGAGAAGTATGGGAACTGTCCTGTGGTACCAGTGTAGAGAGAACTGGTTGCGATGGAGAGCGACTGACCCGAGCCGAGTGTGGTGAGCGAGCCGGAGAGGCCGAGGTTGAGGGTAGCTGAAGAAGTGGCAACTCCGTATACTCCGTTGGTTCCGTTGGAGACGAGGATGTTGGAGGAAGCGATGTTGGTGGTGGTGGCAAGTCCCGTGTACGTGATGGTGGAGTTGGTGCCTCCGACGAGAGCGCCGAGAGTGCCGCTGATGGTGAAGGGGCCGACGAAGGAGTGGGTCGAGGTTGCGACGTTTGCGAAGGTATTTGCTCCGCTGAAGTATGCGATGTTGCCGACCACTGCTGGGGTTGAAGTGGAGAGGCCACCAAACGAGAGCACTGGTGTGTTGCCGCCACTGCTGATGATTGGCCACGTGCCGGTGACGGAGGTGACCGTGCCGCCTCCGTTTGAGAGGCAGGTGCCATTCACCGCGTAGCAGCCGGTGGTGAGATTGATGCCGCCGACGTTGGTGAAGGTGCTGGTGGCGAGGCTGAAGTTGATGCCGGTGGTGCTCGTCGTGTTGCCGATGGAGAGAAGAGAGCCAGGGGTCGAGGTGCCAACCCCGACGTTACCGCTCACTATCAAGCCGTTGGTTGGGGCGAGGTTTGTGGCTGCATAGCTACCGATAGCGGTGCCGCCTGCGACGTCGAGCTTATTCAACGGAATTCCAGCGCCGATACTGAGGCCTGTGCTGCTTGCAATGAACCACGGGGCCTGTGAAGAGTTCGTGACGCCGCCGAAGTAGGCGTTTTGACCGTTATATACGAGACCGAAAGCATTATTTGCGGCAGGGCCGTCAAAAAGGAATCCTTGGCCGACCCAGCCGGTGCTGGAATTTATCTGGCCGATTGCCGAGGTATTTGCGGGGATGTTAGTAAAGGTTGCGCCGCCAGTAACCTGTAATGCGCCGATGGTCGGTGTGGTGACACCGATGCCGACGTTGCCACTCGCGGCCAAGAAGAGCGAGCTCGTCGCGGTGATGGTATTGGTGCCACTGAAGTACGGGAACTGCCCGGTGGTGCCGGTGTAGAGGGATGAGGTGGCGATGGTGAGATTGCCTGAGGTGCCGCCAACCAGAGCGCCGAGAGTTCCTGAATATGAGAGGCCAAGACCAAGCGTTTGGCTCGATGTAGCGGCAAAGGCGAGGCCGGTACCTGCGGAGTTACTATATAATAGTGTGTTTGGCGTGAATGAGGTGACGCCGGTACCGCCTCCACCCACTCCAAGGGTGCCGGTAATCGTCGGGGCGAAGGTGAAGGCACTTGCTGCGTTAGTGATGTTGAGACCAATCGTCTGGCCGTTGGTGGTCTGGGATGTGGTGGCGAAAGTAATCGCGCCGGTTTGCGCTGAACCTCCTCCAAGCTGCTGG
>Ga0182030_10018790_pt1 | contig 13225 bp, 11 predicted proteins | sample 812S3MmetaG_FD_121299 | JGI IMG/M metagenome (GOLD analysis project Ga0182030, IMG submission 121299) | Permafrost microbial communities from Stordalen Mire, Sweden - 812S3M metaG (Illumina Assembly) | ecosystem: Environmental > Terrestrial > Soil > Wetlands > Permafrost | place: Sweden... | reverse complement strand
CATGAACCCGCACACCGGCGGGCCCTGTCAAACTATTCGCAATTTTGCGCCCTGGTTTATCGAACAGGGCAATACGCTCGATGTGGTTTGCCTCGATGATCCAAACTCCGATTATCTGGCCGGGGAAACGTTCCCAATCCATGCGGTGGGACGGGGACGCGGACCGTGGAATTATAATCCAGCCCTTCTTCCCTGGCTGCATCAGCATTTGCCTGCGTACGAAGTGGCGATCCTGAACGGTCTCTGGCAATTTCAAGGCTATGCGTTGTGGAAGGCGGCCATGCGTCTCAAGGCTCCTCCTTTTTACATTTTTCCGCACGGGATGCTGGACCCGTGGTTTCAAAAAATGTCGGTACGACCGTTCAAGTCGCTGCGCAATTGGATTTTCTGGAAATTAATTCAGCATCGCATCGTTCATCAGGCCGCCGGACTGCTTTTTACCTGCGAGGAAGAACGGCGCCTGGCCCGTCACTCGTTTCGTCCTTATGCTCCGCAACAAGAATCGGTGGTGGGATTGGGATTGCCCGAAGCGCCCGAATACAACGCGCGGATGAAACTGGCGTTCGATGAAAAATGCCCCGAGGCGAAGGGAAAAAATCATTTACTTTTTATCGGGCGCATTCACCCGAAAAAAGGGATTGACCTGTTGATCAAAGGTTACGCCGCACTTTGCCGCTCGGCCGGGAGAACGCCGGTCCCGCATCTGGTCGTTGCCGGTCCTGATTCGGAAACCGCTTATGGACGAAAAATGCGCAAGCTGGCTTCTGAAATTTGTCCTCCCGGCGCGGTTTCGTGGCCGGGAATGTTGACAGGCGACGCCAAATGGGGGGCCTTATACAATTGTGAAGCGTCTGTGCTGCCCAGCAATCAGGAAAACTTCGGGATCGCGGTGGTCGAAACGCTCTGCTGCGGGCGGCCGGTTTTAATTTCAGACCAGGTCAACATCTGGCGCGAGATTAAAGAAAGCGGCGCGGCGTTGGTGCAGAGCAATTCCGTCGCGGGGACGACCCAACTGTTTTTGGATTGGAGCACTCTGGCTCCCGCGGACAAATCCAACATGGCGGCACAGGCCAAGCCCTGTTTCCAGCGCTATTTCAGCATCGAAAGCGCGACTCGTAACTTGCTCAGCGCCATAACCTCCGGAGGCGCGGCCAAGACCCTTGAACGGAACAATTACCATGACTGAAAATAACGATTCCTCCTTCCAGCGAATTCTTGGAATACGCTTTTTTGTCAACAGCGCCGAAGAGGCGGTGCAAATCGGTTTGCGGGGCGGCCTGGTGGTCGTGCCGGCCGCGCCCGCGCTGGTGGACCTGCAATTTGACGAACATTATCGCGAAGCCCTCTTGAACGCGGACCTGGCCATTACCGACAGCGGCCTGATGGTTTTGCTGTGGCGCATTTTAACCCGGCAAAAGATCTCGCGGGTTTCGGGATTGAAATATCTCAAGCTGTTGTTTGACGTCAAGGCGTTGCAGCCGCCCCATTCGGTTTTATGGATTATGCCCAATGCGGCGGCGCGGGATCAGAACCTCGCCTGGCTGCGGTCGCAAGCCTACACTTTCACCGAGAACGACTGCTATATCGCCCCCCATTATCCGGCGGGCCGCATCCGGGACGACGCTCTGGTCAAGCTCGCCAACGAACGAAAGCCGCGGCACATCGTGGTCTGCCTGGGCGGCGGCACGCAGGAACGACTGGGCTTGATGTTGAAGCGCGAGTGCGATTTCCGGCCCAGCATTCATTGCATTGGCGCCGCCATCGGATTCTTGACAGGCAACCAAGTTCGGATTCCAATGTGGGCCGACCGATTTATCCTCGGCTGGTTGTTTCGCTGCTGGTCCGAACCCGGTAAGTTTGTGCCGCGGTATTGGAAGGCCTGCAAGCTGGTGCCGATGATGATTCGTTATCGCGAGAATCCGCCAAAGCTTTACACGGCGGAAGGCGCAAGGTAAACAGTAGTCGTACGGTTTTCGCACTAGATTGCCGGGCAAAGGCCTGTCAAACCGTAAATATTTCCAATAATTAATGGGCTTATTTAGCGCACATTCTGCCGATAGCGACGATCCCTTGCTGCGCCCGATCTACGGCTGGCAGGCGAGAGCGAAGCGCCTTGTCTGGGTGTTGACGTGGATGTTTCTATTCCGGCCCACGCCGCCGCCGTTGCACAATTGGAGATGCGCTTTGCTCCGGCTTTTTGGGGCAAAACTGGGCGCAATCAATTTTGTCTATCCCAGCGCCCGCATCTGGGCTCCGTGGTTGCTGCAAACCGGCGACCTTGTCACCATCGGCCGAGGCGCGGAAATTTACAACCCGGGCGGAGCGTACCTGGGTCATCGCACCATCGTTTCACAAGACGCCTATTTTTGCGGAGCCACCCACGATTATCAATCGCCCGATTTCACCTACATCACCAAGCCAATCCGTACCGAACCGCAAGTGTGGATCTGCGCCCGGGCCATCGTGCTGCCGGGCGTCCAGTGCAAAGAGGGAAGCGTGTTGGGAGCCGGATCAGTTGCCACTCGAAATTTGGAGGCGTGGACGGTCTATGCCGGCAATCCGGCGGTGGCAGTGCGGCAACGGACGAAATTTGACATGCCCGGCGCAAAACAAAAGGAGCCGGCCGTTTAAGGGCCAGCACACCGGTGAAAATTGACGTTGAAAAAGCAGGGCGGGAAACTTACGACCTTTGTATCGTTGGAACAGGGCCGGCGGGGATTATTCTGGCGTTGGAGTATCAGAAGCTTCAGCCCCGGCATCGCATTTTATTGATCGAATACGGCGCCGGCAACGGCGCCCCCACAAATCGGTTGGACGATTCCATTAAAGTCATCGAAACCACAAATCATCATTTGCCCTACGATTGCACCAACAAGGGTTTGGGCGGCAGCAGCGCCACCTGGGGCGGGCGGTGTGTGATGTACGATGAAATTGATTTCCTGCCGCGGAAGATCCTGAACGGGCAATGCACCTGGAACATCGGCCTGCTGCACGATGCCCGCAGATATGCAGACCGAACCGCGGAATATTTTGAGTGCGGCGACGGCAAGTTTAATCTGAATGAGATTCCGTCCTTCGCCGGCACCCGTATTGCGGAGGCTTTTCAAAACGGCGAGGTGAGTGATTCAGTCATTGAACGATGGAGCATGCCCACGCGCTTTGGGGAACGCTACCATCCCCAGTTAAATTCATCGCAAAACATCGATCTCCTGACTGGGTGGGAAACGTTTTCATTTGGAGTGAAACCGGAAGATGGAGCGATCTCCGAAATTGGCATAAGGGATTTTGCACGTGAACGGTGCGCAAAGATCCATGCGCGAAAAGTTGTCATCGCCGCCGGAACGCAGGAAACCACCCGGTTACTGCTCAAGAACAAATCGCTTTTTCAAAAGCGGGGCGGGCCGCCGGCTTCACTGGGCAAATATTATCAGGGACACGTTTCCGGCAAGATTGCCAGTGTGCGTTTTTATGGCGATCCCAAAAAAACAGACCATGGTTTTTTGCGCACGCCGGAAGGGGTCTATCTGCGGCGACGATTGCAATTATCCACGGAAGCCCTGCTTGAAAACGATCTGCTGAACACGGCGCTTTGGCTCGACAACCCGCTTTACGTTGATCCGAAACATCGCAACGGCGCGATGTCGTTCATGTATCTGGCCATGATTACTCCGGGTCTGGGAAAGCGGCTGGCCCCGCCGGCCATTGCCCAGTCGATTACCAAGGGCAAAGTTGCGTGTGTTCCCGAACATATAAAAAACGTCCTTAAAGATTTGCCGCAATCCCTGGCCATCCCGGCCAGTATTTTTTACCGCCGCTATTGCATCAAACGAAAACTTCCCGGGGTATTTCTGCACAGCCCAAGAAATGTCTACGCATTGCACTTCCATGCGGAACAGTTGCCCGTTCCCGAAAATCGCATGGAGTTGGCCCAGGACGGAGAAACGCTGAACATCCATTATAGGCTTGTGGAGCAGGATATTGATTCGGTCATCCGCACTCATGGTTTATTGGATAAATGGCTGCGAAAGTGCAAATGCGGAGAGCTGGAGTACTGGTTCCAAAAGAATGAAATGCCAGCCGCCATCCGCGCCATGTCAGTGGACGGGCTTCACCAGGTCGGCACGACGCGAATTGCAGCGACTGCCGAGGACGGTGTGGTGGACGAGAATCTCAAGGTGTGGGGCACCTCCAATCTTTACGTGTGCAGCAGTTCGGTCTTCCCCACTTCAGGCCAGGCGAATCCCACGTTTCTTTTAGGCGCATTCGCACTGAGACTGGCCCACCATCTTGCTTCCACTGACCGGCCTTAAACCTTGTCCGGCGCCACCATGATCTCTGTCATCATTCTGACGAAAAACGAGGAACGAGACCTGCCCAAATGCCTCGAGTCTCTGCGCTGGTGCAATGACGTGCATTTGGTGGACTCGGGGAGTTCGGATCAAACCATAACCATAGCGCGAAAGTTCGGCGCGAAGATTTATGAAAATCCATTTGCCTCATTTGGCGTGCAGCGCAATTGGGCTTTGGATCATTGTCAGATCAAGCATCCGTGGGTGCTTTTTCTCGATGCGGACGAAGTGGCCAGCGAGGAGTTTGTCCGGGAGATGACGGCGGCGGTGGAAAAGGCCCCCGCTGCAACGGCGGGATTTTATTGCTGCTGGAAATTTATTTACGAAGATCGCTGGCTCAAGCGCTGCGATTCGTTCCCCAAATGGCAGCTCCGCCTTGTCCGCCAAGGGTCTGCCCGCTTCACCGATTTTGGCCACGGGCAAAAAGAGGCGGAGGTGAAGGGCGCCATTGAGTATCTCCGCACTCCTTACGATCATTATGCCATGAGCAAGGGAATCGGGCCCTGGCTGGACCGGCATAATCGCTACGCGACGCTGGAGGCGGCAGCGCGATTGTCCGCGCCGATCGTTTGGCGCAACGTCTTTTCATCGCACGGCTCCAAGCGCAACCAGGCTTTGAAACCGATCGTCAGCCGTTTTCCCGGCTGGCCACTGATCCGGTTTTTCATCACTTATGTTCTCCGATTCGGCTTTGTGGAAGGACGACTGGGTTTTGTTTATTGCGCGAATCTGGCCTATTACGAATTTTTGATCCGGCTTAAGATGCGCGAAGAACGGGCCCGGCGTTTGGCTAAATGAGTGCATGTCTTATTTTGGGTGGCGGCGGCTATATTGGCTGCAATTGGGCAAAACGTTTGGCCGGCGGCAAACGCTTTGACCGAATTGTTCTCGCCGACATCCGTCCTCCCATCCAACCACTGGCCCCGGGCTGCGAATTTGTGCAATGCGACGTCCGCCAGCCGCTGCAATTGGGCAATCTGAAACCGGAATGGATATTCAACTTCGCCGCCGTGCATCGGGAGCCCGGCCATGCCCGCGAAGAATATTTTGACACCAACCTGGCCGGCGCGAAAAACGCCTGCGCCTTTGCCGAACAATCCGGCTGTCAGAACATTCTTTTCACGAGCAGCATCGCGGTTTATGGGGCTCTGACAAAACCCACTTCGGAGACTTCCCTTCCCTATCCTTACACTCCTTACGGAATCAGCAAATTGTGCGCCGAGTTGATCCATAAAGGCTGGCGGCGAAGCGGGGAAAACCGGAGGCTTTACGTCTGCCGTCCAGGCGTCATTTACGGTCCCGGCGACCCGGGCAATATTTTGAGAATGATCCGCGCTGTAAAAAAGGGATACTTTGTTTTTCCCGGCAGCAAGGATTTGCGGAAAAGTTACGGTTACATCGAGGGCTTGGTGGATAGTTTTGAGTTTATCATGGCCAGGGAGGAGAGCCAAATTACCTACAACTATGTAGAACGGGAAACCGAAACGCTGGGGATGCTGGTGCGAATCGTTCAGGAGCAAGTGGCCCGGAAAATTCCAACGTTTACCGCACCGTTGCCCATTTTGGTGGCAATCGCCGCCCTGGCGCAATTGGCGACTCGCGGGCGCAGCCCGATCCACCCCGTTCGAGTGCGCAAAACGGCATCGTCCACGCATATTATTCCTGAGTTTTTGTTAAAATCAGGTTTCAATTTTCGATACGATTTTGCGGCGTCCCTGAAAGACTGGGCGAATAAGTCTCCCGAAGACTTTTAAAACATAAACCCAAAGGAAAAGACAGCTTCATGGAGAAGAACCGGCTGGAAGCGTTCAGTGACGGGGTCATTGCCATCATTATCACCATCATGGTGCTGGAGTTGAAGGTGCCGCACGGGGTCGAGCTCGGAGATCTAAAACCTTTATCGCCCGTGCTCTTGAGCTACCTTTTGAGTTTCATTTACGTCGGTATTTACTGGAACAACCATCACCACATGTTCCACTGCGTACGGCATGTCACCGGCGGGATCTTGTGGGCAAACTTGCATCTGCTTTTCTGGTTGTCGCTCTTTCCGTTCACCACCGCCTGGGTGGGGGAAAACCATTTGGCTCCGGCGCCCACCGCTGTTTACGGCGTTGTGTTGTTGATGGCCGCCCTTGCGTATTATATTTTACAGAGCGTCATCATCATGCGGCAGGGGCCTGACTCGTTGCTGGCCGCTGCTGTTGGGAAGGATTGGAAGGGGAAAAGCTCCCCCGTCTGCTATCTGATGGCCATTCCGCTGGCCTTCGCCAACCCCTGGATCGCCCACGCCCTCTATATCTTTGTCGCCTTGATGTGGCTGGCGCCGGATCGCCGCATCGAACGCGCGCTGACGAAGCGTAAGAACGAATAAGCGTTTTGTCCTCGCCCCTTCCCCCGGCATCTGCCAATAAATAAGTCATGTCAACGACTCCTGTCGTCCTTGTCACAGGCGCCAGCCGCGGATTGGGCCGCGGGATCGCGCAAAAATGCGCGCGCGCCGGTTATAGCGTGGCCATTCATTATGCCGGCAATGAAGCCGCGGCTCAGGAAACGGTGTCCCTCTGCCAGGCGGTGGCAAGCCACATGGCACAGCGGTTCATCCCTGTCCGGGGCAATCTGGCCATTACCGCGGAGCGGAATGCGTTTTTTGAACAAACTCTTTCCGCCTTCGGTCACTTGGACGCCCTGGTGAACAACGCCGGCATGGCCCTTCGAAAACGCGCCGACCTTACCGAAACTACGGAGGCCAGCTACGACGAGCTCATGACCGTCAACCTGAAGGGGCCGTATTTTCTTTCGCAACTGGCCGCCCGTTACTGGCTGGCGCATCCTAAGCAAAGCCGATTGGACACTGGATACAAACTCATCTTCATCACCTCCATTTCGGCTGAGACCGCCTCCATCAACCGGGGAGAGTATTGCATGTCCAAAGCCGGCCTGGCCATGGCCGCGCAACTTTGGGCCGCGCGCCTGGCCAATGACGGGGTGCAGGTCTTTGAAATCCGGCCCGGCGTCATGGAGACGGATATGACTGCCGGAGTCAAAGGGCATTACGATAAACTCATTGCCGAAGGCCTGGTGCCGCAGATGCGCTGGGGCCAGCCCGAAGACATCGGCCTCGCCGTGGAGGCCGTCCTCAAGGGGTATTTTCCATTTTCCACCGGCGCGGTGATCCCGGTGGACGGCGGGTTCCATTTACGGCGCCTTTGATTTTCCATGTTAAAGATCAACCTCTCCCTCAAAGCCGCGGACCTGTTGCCCGCTTTGGAAAAGTTCTTTGCGCTTTCCGCGCAGAAAATCCGCAGCATAGAAAAAACCTGGAATCCCGCGGACGGCACCCCCGTGTTCACGGTCAAAGGCAAATACATCTCGCGTGGTTGGACGGCGTGGACGCAGGGCTTCCAATTCGGATCAGCCCTTCTTCAGTTTGATGCCAGCGAAGAACAGCAATTTTTAACAGAGGCCCGGTCGAAAATCGTCGAGCGGATGGCGCCCCACGTTTCCCACGTTGGAGTGCATGATCACGGATTCAACAACATCAGCACCTACGGCAACTTGCGCCGTCTCATGCGTGAAGGCCGCATCCCGGACAACGAGTGGGAGATGAATTTTTATGAGCTGGCCTTGAAATTATCCGGGGCTGTCCAGGCTGCCCGCTGGACGCAACTGTCCACGGACTTGGGCTATGTCTATTCCTTCAATGGCCCCCATTCCCTGTTTTGCGACACGATGCGCTCAATGCGCGCGCTGGTGTTAAGCCATCAACTCGGCCATCGCTTGATGGGTGAGAAAGACGCCGCCATCAACCTGCTCCATCGTGCCCTGCAACATGCCGAGGCCACGGCCCGCTTCAACGTCTATTTCGGCGAGGGCCGCGACGTTTACGATGTGCGCGGGCGGGTGGCGCATGAATCCATCTTTAATCTCAAGGACGGAAGTTATCGCTGCTCAAGCTCCCAACAAGGCTATTCGCCCTTTTCCACCTGGACGCGCGGCCAGGCCTGGATTATGTCCGGATTTGCCGAACAATTGGAGTTCCTCCGTCTGCTGCCGGAAGCTGAGTTTTTGAGTCAAGTCGAACAACACAACATATTCCGGCGCTTCGAAGAAGTGGCTGCCGCCGTCTGCGATTTCTGGCTCGAACATACACCCGCCGATGGCATTCCTTATTGGGACACGGCGGCGCCCAACCTGCATAAACTGGGAGATTGGGCCGCTCGCCCCGCCGATCCTTTCAACGCTCATGAACCGGTGGACAGTTCAGCGGCGGTCATTGCCGCGCAGGGCCTTCTCCGTTACGGAAATTACCTGTGCGCCACTAATCGCAAAAGGGCCGGGACCCGCTATCGTCAAGCGGCCCTCACCATCGCGAGCTGTATTTTGCAGGAACCCTACCTGTCAACCAATTCGAAACATCAGGGGCTCATTCTGCACTCGATTTATCATCGGCCCAACGGCTGGGATTACATTCCGCCCGGACAAAAAATCCCGTGTGGCGAATCATCCTTATGGGGCGATTATCACGCCCGTGAATTGGCTCTGATGATTCTGCGCGAAGCCAGGGGCCTCCCGTATTACACTTTTTTTGGCCCGACCGGGAGCCTGTAGATTGAGGCCATGCCACCCATCAGTTTCACCCGCATCCCTTCGCTGAAAACCGTCGAAGCTTTTGGCGCGCATGTCCGCACCTTGGGGATTGATCTGCGCTTCGAACCGCAAATTTCCGTGGGCGATGCCTCGGCCCTCAGGCGCAGCTTTCAATGGCAGGGGAGGACCATTGGCAATCGATGGGCCGTTCACCCCATGGAAGGTTGGGACGCAACGAGAACAGGCGGTGTCACAGAAACCATGCTGAGACGCTGGCAACGCTTTGGCGAAAGCGGAGCCAAGTTAATCTGGGGCGGGGAGGCCATGGCCGTACGTCCCGATGGACGCGCTAATCCGAATCAGCTTATCCTCAACGAGGCGAACAAAGCGGGCATCGCTGGGTTGCGTGAGTCGTTGCTCAAGGCCCATCGCGAGAAGCACGGCCGCAGCGACGATGTCATCATCGGGTTTCAGTTAACGCATTCCGGGCGCTTCTGCCGGCCCCGCGACCATAAGCGCAACGAGCCGCGCGTCGCCTTTCGCCATCCGATTCTTGACAAAAAATTCCACGTCACCGGCGATGCCCAAGTCTTCACCGACGATGAGTTGAAGCGATTAACGGACGATTACATCGCCGCGGCCAGGGTGGCGGCGGACATTGGAGCGGACTTCGTCGATGTCAAACATTGCCACGGCTATTTGCTGCACGAACTTCTCGCGGCCCATACTCGTCCGGGGCCCTACGGCGGCTCGCTGGAAAATCGCACGCGCCTCTTTCGCGATATTGTGGCCGGCATCCGCGCGGAAACTCCCAAGCTGGAAATTGGCGTGCGTCTGAGCGCCTTTGATCTTGTCCCCTTCAAACCGGATCCAACCGCGGCGGAGCCGGGCAAGCTGGGACCCGGGGTGCCGGAGGATTTTTCCCATTGCCTGCCTTATCGCTACGCCTTTGGAGTCAATCAAAATAATCCGGTTGAGTACGATCTGGCCGAACCGATCCAATTTCTTCACATGTTGGAAGGATTGGACATCCAATTGGTGAATCTGTCTGCCGGCAGCCCCTATTACAATCCGCATATTCAGCGGCCTGCAATCTATCCGCCTTCCGATGGCTATCAGCCGCCCGAAGACCCGTTGGTGGGAGTGGCACGCCAGATCAATGTCGTCAAGGCACTGAAGGCGCTCTTCCCAAAATTGATCATAGTCGGCACAGCCTATTCCTATTTGCAGGAATACCTTCCGCGTGTGGCGGAGTATTATGTGCGCCATGGCCATGTGGACGTCGTTGGCCTCGGGCGAGTCGTTCTCTCCTATCCCGCCATGCTCGCGGACGCCACCAGCCAGGGCAAAATCGAGCCCCGGTGGGTTTGCCGCACCTTCAGCGATTGCACGACCGCTCCGCGCAACGGCCTGCGCTCCGGCTGTTATCCGTTGGACGACTACTTCAAAAACTTCGAAGACGCTCCCAAACTCAAACAGGCCAAAAAGATCCATCCGTAGTGACGGCACGTTCTGTGCTGGATGTGTTCTTGTGCGAGCAAATACATCGCTCCTGGGGTTGGGTCATCGCAATTTGCGGCTGTCTAACAAAGTAGCCGCAGCATTTTGCCACATTATATGTCTTTGATGGAATACAGGCGGAAACGGGATTTTGAAAAAACCGCGGAACCCAGCGGCAATGGCCATTCCACCACAGCGCGACATCGCTTTGTCGTGCAGAAACATGCCGCGTCGCATTTGCATTATGACTTCCGACTCGAATTGGACGGCACACTCAAGTCCTGGGCCGTGCCCAAGGGCGTTCCCTATGCCAAAGGCGAAAAGCGCCTGGCAGTCCAGGTGGAAGACCACCCGGTGTCGTATATAGATTTCGAAGGTTCCATCCCGCGGGGGCAATACGGCGGCGGCACGGTGATGGTTTGGGACCGCGGCACTTTTGAACCTTTAAGCGCCTCTCCTTCCAAAGAGCTGGAGTCGGGCAAGCTGCACTTCGTCCTGGCCGGCAAAAAACTTCAGGGTGAATGGTATCTGGTGCGCCTGCGCGATGGGAAACAATGGCTGCTCATCCGCGGAAAGAACGACATGCGCCCCGTTTCAAAGAAAATGGACGATACGTCGGCCCTTTCCGGAAAATCCATGAAGGAATTGGCCGCGGGCGATGCTGTCTGGCAGTCCGACCGGGTTGCCGTCAAAGCTTCGCCCAAACCGGTCGCAAAGGAAAAAAAGGCCAAAGAGGAAAACCTGCCGGAGACCAAGTTCATCGAGCCGATGAAGGCCAAGCTGGTGGCCTCGCCGCCGGCAGGGGATTGGATCTACGAAATCAAACTGGACGGCTTCCGCGCCCTGGCCTTCAAGGACGGAAACCGGGTCCGGCTTCTGTCAAGAAACGAAAAAGATTTCGCAGTAAAATTTCCGGAAGTGCTGGAGGCGGTTGAGCAACTCACAGTGAAGGACGCCGTCATCGACGGCGAAATTGTGGCGCTGGATCCAAAGGGCCGGTCCTCATTTCAATTGCTTCAGGCCTATGACCTTGGGGAAGAGCGTCCGCCCATTTACTTTTATGCATTCGATTTACTGCGCCTGAATGGGGAGGATCTGCGCCACAAACCGCTCGTGGCCCGAAAAAGACTATTGGAAAAGCTGCTCGAACATGTCCAGGGCGTGGTCCGTTACTCGGCTTCATTGGAGGGCCCGCCAAAAAAATTACTTGACGAAGCCGGCCGCCTTGGGCTGGAAGGGCTGATGGCCAAGAGAAAAGACTCGGTTTATGAAGCGGGACGGCGCAGCGGGGCCTGGATTAAGCTCAAGCTGCATCAGGAACAGGAGTTCGTCATTGGTGGCTATACGCCGCCGCAGGGAACGCGCCAACACTTCGGCTCCCTCCTGGTCGGGTTCCAGGCAAAAACCGGGCTTCAGTTTGCCGGAAAGGTCGGCACCGGTTTTGACGAAGTTCTATTGAAAAGCCTGCATGCGCGGTTCGATGCGCTCAGCTTTTCCGATTGTCCCTTTGAGAATTTGCCCGAAAAAAAGAGCAGCCGCTACAGCCAGGGGCTGACAGCGGCCGAAATGAAAACATGCCATTGGGTCAAACCTTGCCTTGTTTGCCAGGTCAAATTCTCCGAATGGACAAGGGACGGAAAGTTGCGCCAACCGGTTTTTTTAGGATTGCGCCAGGACAAAGACGCGAGCGAAGTGGTTCGCGAAGTGCCCGCATGATTATGGACAGCTCATCCCAACTCTTGATCAACGGCAAGACACTCAAAGTGTCGAATCTGGACAAAATCTTTTACCCGAAAACCGGTTTCACCAAAGGGAATGTCATCGACTATTACATCCGCGTTTCCCCATATCTTTTGCCGCATCTGAAAGACCGGCCCATTACCCTGAAGCGCTATCCCAATGGCGTCGAAGGATTTTTCTTCTACGAGAAGCAATGCCCGAGCGGCAATCGGCCCGATTCGGTAAAAATCACCAAGGTGCCCAAGTCCGACGGTGGCGAAGTCAATTATTGCGTGATGAACGATTTGACCGCCCTGGTCTGGGCGGCAAATTTGGCCGATTTGGAGTTGCACACCTTTCTGCACAAAGCGCCCGCCATCGACCGCCCCACCGCCCTGGCCTTTGATTTTGATCCCGGCCCGCCCGCCGATATCGCAACGTGCTGCAAGGTCGCCCTGCAATTGAAAACCATTCTGGATGCGCTCGAACTGAAAAGTTTCGCCAAGACGTCCGGTTCCAAGGGCCTCCAGGTTTATGTGCCGCTCAACACCCCGGTAACTTACGAAAAGACCAAACCCTTCGCTCATGCCCTGGCGGAGTTATTGGAAAAACAATCGCCTGGCCTGGTTGTTTCCAATATGCGCAAGGATTTGCGCGCTGGAAAAGTCTTTGTGGATTGGAGCCAAAATGATCCTCACAAAACTACGGTCAATGTCTATTCCCTCCGGGCCAAAGACCATCCGACCGTTTCCACCCCCGTTACTTGGGACGAAGTCGAAGCCACCCAAAAGAAGAAAGCGGCCCCGCTTCGTTTCGAGACAGACGAGGTATTAAAACGAGTCCTGCGAAGCGGCGACCTTTTTGCCCCTGTGCTGTCCGTCAAACAAAAACTCCCGCCTTTGCAATCGTTAAAATACTAGAGCGGTTTAAATAAAACTGTAGCCACTAAATGTCTCAAAGCGCGATGAAATGCTTCGACGGTCGTAGCGCAGACTTCCAAGTCTGCCGTGCCGCAGGTGTCCCAACCTGCGGATGGTCCGCCGATTTGGAAATCGGCGATACGGCAGGTT
>Ga0182030_10018789_pt1 | contig 13226 bp, 8 predicted proteins | sample 812S3MmetaG_FD_121299 | JGI IMG/M metagenome (GOLD analysis project Ga0182030, IMG submission 121299) | Permafrost microbial communities from Stordalen Mire, Sweden - 812S3M metaG (Illumina Assembly) | ecosystem: Environmental > Terrestrial > Soil > Wetlands > Permafrost | place: Sweden... | reverse complement strand
TTGAGGAAGAGGATGAGGGCGGAATTCTTGAACCAGTGAGAATTGGCAATCGACTCCCAGAGCATGAGAGCTTCTTGCATTTGATTCTAGACGGGTCAGCATTTTCTTTGTCCTAAGAGATGTTGGGAACCTACACCATCCTTGTCTTCTGCCAAACATTGATCATATCCACTGATAGCTACCAAGAAGAGCAACGCATTCACATTTTCAAAGCAATGAATCCACTTCTTCCGCTCTGATCTTTGTCCCCCGACGTCAAACATCCGATATTGTAGAGAGCCGAGGTCAAAGTGTGTTTCGGTGATTCCGGTGGTTCGTAATCGGGCTCGTAGAACATCTTGGTCGGTTGGGATAAAGTCTCTATTGAATAATCGATCGAGATCAATGAAGAAGCTGCGGCGATTAGCACCTGGCAGAAGGAAGCATGATCAGAACACTTACTAGCCCAAATTATCGTGAAGTGCAAACTCATTTCCCCTTTCGACAACCTTCTGAAGTCCGGGATCCTTCCACAAATCTTTGAAAGCTCGCAGATATTCGATTGGAATCGGTTCGAACGGCCGGAGGTCTTTCTCTTGCATTAAGGTGGGAAGATGGACCTGTTACTCAATAAGTACTGGAATACAAACCTGTGCGATCCTTCTGCAGGACCGTCAATTACTCACAGCCGTATTTTCGTATTCGAAGCTGAAGCCGTAGTCATCCATCGCATCAACCGCCATGCGGAGACCGTCCAAGATGTTGTTGAAAATGATGACGCGCCATTCTTCCTTCTCATTTTTGGTGAAGCCATCCTTTGTATAGATCAATCGCATTTGTTTCAGGATTGTTGATTTTCCACTCTCTCCAGCACCTATCAATCACGATAATTAGCCTCGTTGAACCGTCCGATGAGCTGGAGGCTGGGTCGGGTCACTCACCCAATAGCAGAAGTTTCACCTGCCGTTGCATTACCTTCTCATCCCGGTGGATGAGAGCATCAATTTCCCTGCTCTTCTTAGCCTCAACATCCTCCCTATCGCCGAAACACATCGTGAACAGAATTGTGGTGGTTATCCGAGGAGATCGAGTTCATCGGCGCGCCGACCGTATTAATTTGGGAGCGCAGCGGTTCGTCGAAGATCGGTCAGAGAAGGAGGTGGGAGAGGTTCATGCAGGAGGAAAGGAGACCAAGTTTATCCCAGTCGATCAAAGACTGCGCTTGTTGCAACGCACTGACTTTTGATTTCCCGCAGAAGTAAGATACAGGGCGAGATTCCTTGCGACCTTTGGCGGCTGGTTTTCTGGCGTTCTGGCGTTCTGGCGCTGTGGAATAGAGTTTCGGAGAGAATGTAGTTTTTGTGCCGGTTTGCGGAAGACGATCTCTGTATTTGTACTGTACGCTGACCTTCCTGTCGAGGACAAGGTTACTAGGACAAGTGGGAGGAGGATGACGAGCAGGCTGCACAGGCTGCACAGCCAGCTCGTTTAATGATTCGGTATTTAGGTTGAGAACCGTTACGGCGTCGACGGCGAGGGAATGAATGGACGAGAAGGATGATGAATGATCGGATCTGATTTGCGATAAAATCTTACAAGCTGGGCCTAGGTACTGGATTTACCAAAATAACGTGGTGATAGAGGAACCGGGCTTTCTGCCAGTGCAATGATAGGCGTTTGACAAATCGCTAAAGGCGGGAATCGGCCCACAGTTAACCGTAGTCCGGCGCTGGATGGGACGAATCGGAGCCTGTTGAACGCTGAAAAGTATTTTGCTGAAAGTTTTTTTTTTGTTTTCTGCCGATGAATTATATTCACCACCGTCATCGTCGTCTGATTGATATAAGAAGAAGCCTTTGTCTCCGTTCCCTCTCTCTAGATACATCCTTTTCTTCCTCTGACCTTCCACTCTCCTCTCCTCTCCTCTCCTCGAAACCGTTCATTTTCTTCACGGCCATCAATCGATCGATCGTCTGTCGCAAACATGTCAGAGATCACTCACCCCACTATCAAGGGTATGTTCTGATCTCCCTCCCCTTCCCCCAATTCAGGACACGAGCTTTGTCTCAGTGTCTAACTTCTTCTCCTTTCTGCCGCATATATCATACCGGTCTGCCATGGATATAGATTATTTGGACGTTTCGTGCCCCCAACTTGCATTTGATGTTACCCCGCCATTTTATCCGGAATTTTTCTCTCCACCACTCCCACCACCACTACCACCACAAAGAGACCTTACTAACATGCAATTATCATTGCAGATGGCTGGTTCCGCGAGATCTCAGGCATGTGGCCTGGTCAAGCGATGACTCTCAAGGTCAAGAATGTCATCCATCACGAAAAGAGCAAATACCAAGATGTCCTGGTCTTCGAATCTACCGATTATGGCACTGTTCTCGTTCTTGACAATGTCATTCAATGCACCGAGCGTGACGAGTTCTCATACCAGGAGATGATCACCCACTTGGCTATGTTCTCTCACCCAAACCCGAAGAAGGTTTTGGTTATTGGCGGTGGTGATGGCGGTGTTTTGCGTGAGGTTATCAAGCACGATTCTGTCGAGGAGGCTGTTCTCTGTGACATTGATGAGGTTAGTAGAGTTGAATAATGGATAATGGCTACTTACTAATCTGCTCCAGGCTGTCATTCGTCTTTCCAAGAAGTACCTCCCTAGCATGGCTATTTCTTATCAACATCCCAAGGTCAAGGTTCACATTGGTGATGGATTCAAGTTCTTGGATGATTACAAGAATGAGTTTGATGTCATTATTACCGACTCTTCTGATCCTGAAGGACCAGCAGAGAGCTTATTCCAAAAACCATACTTTGAGTTACTCTTCGGTGCTCTTAAGGAGGGCGGCGTTATTACTACACAAGGTTTGTGCATTACCCCACTCTGCAATGGCAAAAGCTGACATGACTTCCAGCTGAAAACCAGTGGCTCCACCTCCCATTGATCACCAAGCTCAAGAAGGACTGCAAGGAGGTCTTCCCTACCGTCGAATATGCCTACACAACCATCCCCACATACCCCTCCGGTCAGATTGGGTTCATGGTCTGCTGCAAAGATGCCAGCCGCGACGTCAAAACTCCAGTTCGGACCTTCACCCCCGAGGAAGAGGAGAAGTTGTTCCGATACTACAATGCGGATATCCACAAGGCTTCATTTGTTTTGCCTACCTGGGTTCGCATTGCGTTGAGGTAAAGCGCCATTTGTGATTCTTCTAAATGGCCTTCGGCTTTCTGATATCTGTTCAATGGACATACAAAGATAGCTAATGGATCGATATTGCTATTATTCTTGCACAAATTTCGAGGATTGATGAGAGATGATGCATATGGCTGATGGGAATATCAAAAGTTCTTGGGCTGGCGTTAACGACATAGGGAGGCGTTAGATAGATTTACATTGCATCAAAAATCAGCATTTTATCCATACTGAAGGACTCAAATCCAACGCGAACGGTATCATGAATGTACCTCAAGTTGTGATAGGTTCTGCACCCTATGAATCCTTTGAATAAAGTCAAGGACGACCCTGACACCCAACAGCCATCGGCCCCGCCCTCCGACGCTAGGAATCATTTCCGCCCGAATATCTCCCGCTTTGAGCTCTCCTTCACCTCATCCCACTTCTACATCCGCTATGATCAGAACATGTACAAGACGTTTCGGACCTTCAGAAACCTTCACAGACCCCTTCACCAGAGCTTATATTCCAGACGAATGGTAACAGGCATGTCTAATCTGCTGAAGAAACCCATAAAGCTTGCGCTGGTGCAGCTTGCCAGTGGTTCGTAGCTCTCCCTTCTCTACTATTTGCATACTGACAGATCCATTGGACAGGCGCCGACAAAGCGCGAAATCTGAGCCATGCTAGAGATAAGGTTCTCGAAGCAGCATCCGCAGGTGCAAACGTTATTGTCCTCCCAGAATGCTTCAACAGTCCTTATGGCTGCGATTACTTCCCTTCATACGCCGAAACTCTTCTCCCTTCGCCTCCAACGAAAGAGCAATCACCCTCCTTTCATGCACTCTCTGCCATGGCCTTTGAATCAAAGACATACCTCATCGGAGGTAGCATACCAGAGTTAGATACCAAGACAAAGAAATACTACAATACATCCATGACGTTCTCACCAACGGGAGAATTACTGGCTACACATCGGAAAGTCCATTTATTTGACATTGACATACCTGGCAAGATTACATTCAAGGAGTCTGAGGTTTTATCGCCAGGCAATAAGGTCACGATTGTGGATCTACCACCTTATGGCAAGATAGCTATCGCCATCTGCTACGATATCCGTTTCCCGGAACTGGCTATGATTGCTGCACGGAAAGGATGCTTCGCGCTGATATACCCAGGTGCATTCAACACTACTACGGGGCCTCTGCACTGGAAACTTCAAGGGCAAGCTCGGGCGATGGATAATCAGGTCTATGTTGCCCTATGTAGTCCAGCGAGAGATATAAACGCGACTTACCATGCTTGGGGACATAGCCTAGTGTGTGATCCGATGGCGGCAGTACTGGTTGAAGCGGGCGAGAAGGAAGAGATTTTATATGCAGAGTTGACAGGAGAGAAAATTGAGGAGACCAGGAAAGGTATTCCAATATATGGGCAAAGGAGATTTGATGTTTACCCAGACGTAAGTGCGGGCGAGGTCAGGTTTGAGGATGAGGTTTGATAGCGAACACAATGAAACACACGATGAACTAAAAGGTAATTCAATCTGAAATCCGATTTTGCAATTGGCATACTGAACCTCAAAACCGAGTGTTTGGGGCGCGTTAAAGGCATGTGGCAAAGGTCAGACTCTGCTGAAGTCGTGGTCGCACCTTCCCGTTATATTAACTTTCTCGTCAACTTTCCTTTTCCGTCGTCATGGCATCCATTGCGCCCAAGTAGGTAAGTAAGCGCTTCATGCTCGGACCCTATCTAGATTTGTTGTCTCCTAGACATTCACATCTTCAATATCTCTAACATCTCCATCAACATCCCATCTCTCAACACGTTCATTATCCCATCCTTCTTCGATACCGCCAGATGGTATCGTAACCATCCGCGCCCCTATCTTAATATCAACTCCTTTGATGACTTCACATCCTCGGGGGCCGGTTGAGGTCAGTTCGTCCTGGCGCCGACGAGCCTCAACAGCGAATAGCACCGGCCTCGACTACGCCAGCTGTCATCGAGTGGATGAAGACGTCTTATCTCGCATACGTTCCCTTCTCCTCTCCCGGAACGCACGCTACCCTCCTAGAACTCCTTTCACATCCGATGAGCACAAGTATCGGGCTTCCGTGACTGACGAAACTGAAGATATTGATCGATTCGACTTCAGCACAGCTCGGAGTGTTGCGAGTATTGCTAAGCTCGCCAGTTCTCGCACAAGCCGATTCAGTGTATCGGGAGCCAAACGTCGTCAATCGAAGACCGACATCACTAGTATGGACAGCATCGAAGGATCTCGACGACCTTCAGACCATAATGTTTTCGTACCGAAGCGACACACCTTGCGCAGTACAAGTTCAGCCAATGATCTCAAAAGTCTACTTGACGATGCAAAAGTTCACGAGATAGAGCTTACTTGCTGCCCTCCATGTGCTCCAAAAGAGCCGAAGAAGAAATTTCGTCTCCCTCGACTGGTGTTGAAAGACAAGGAGAAGCCAGACATGACAATTATCAAGACTTGTAGAGATACGTTTGACCTCTCTTGCTGCGAGCCTCCTAAGCATCCCGTTACAGAGCCTAGCTTATCAAAGCCCGTCGCTAAGAAGTCTGTCCTAGTAATTGATACGATTCAACCTCAGTCTGCCGATTTCGAGTGCTTTATGGCTGGGTGTTCTCCAGGTCCAGAAGAATGCACTAAACATCGTCGTCGATCATCTCAGCTTGTAACTAATTGGAAGTCCGACACTCCAGTCGAACAGAAGCTGAACTCTCCAATCGAGCAGAAGGGTGAGCTTCCTGTCAGTCAGAAGCCTAAGAAAGTGATCCGAGTCGACACCAATATTAGGACAGTTGCTCGTGACATAGCAGAAGATGTCGCAAAGCTGAGCCTCGCTATCAAGGACGTCAAGGTCAAATCACCATTCTTAGTTGGTGGTAATTCAGAGCTTAGTGAGACCTCCGATATCGAGAATCGCACTACTCCTGAGCCTCAAACAATAAAGGAGGGTGGCAAGGTGGAGCAAGCCAACGGCGTCACCTCTGATCCCGGACGGTCACCAACTTACAGTACCGCCTCATCTGACGCTTTCCCACATGTCGCAATATCCCGAGAGATTGCTTCGAAAGAGATTGTACCACAGTCTCTTTCCGCGGCCATCATCACCAACTTTAGTTTACCAGGTCCAAACGTTCAAAAATCGACGTTCGGTGGAGTTTTCTCAGACAAGGAGCCGCAGGTAGCTTTGCAGATGGTACAAGATGCTACCAATATTGAGAAAATATACGCAAAGCCATCGGTGAATGAATTACCCGCTGCTCAGGAGTCCCAAATTGTCGATATAATCGATTCATATTCAGAGGAAGTGCCTCTGCCATCTAAAAGAGTGTCCCAGCCCATGGATCTTATCCGCTCAACGCAACCAGGATCATTTACTGGGCAAATTTCCACCAAACCATCGGTGACTGGGACTTCTGCCGCCCAAGAATCTCAGGCTCTTGATGCAAGCGATTCAAAAGTGCTGGAGACACCTGTGCTTCCACAACAGGGTTCTCGGCGTGTGGACTCCATTCGCTCGAATCAGTCAGTATCACCTATTGGATCGATTTTCACCAAGTCATCCGTGAATGGACTTTCTGTAATCCAAGATTCTCAGATTCTCAGCGCAGGCGGTTCAATAGTGCAAGAAACACCGGTTCAGTCAAAAAGAGCGTCTCAGACCGAAGACCTCATTCGGTCCAAGCAATCGTTATCATCTTTGCACTCTAACTCAGGACCTCAGCCACCCGAGCCTATTCGAGCGAAATTATTCGAGACATCGCTTTCATTTAAAATAGCTAGCTCTGCTAAGGAATACATTCGAGAAAGGCAATCGGACGTTTCTCTAAAATCTAAGCCCAAGAGCCCTTCCCTCCTCTCCGGTGCTTCAAGGAGTTCGGCATCTGTCCGGCATTCGTTACTAAAACCTTCTGTTTCGACGTCAAGTCCGGTTGATACAGGTTTAGCCGTTCCTCCAATTCTGACCCAGATTGCTGTCGATGCCACAGATAAACATGGTCCGCTCTACGATGAACTTGTCAAAGGCAAGGCGGGCAATGTTCCAGTCCCCGCAGCTTCGATGGGTGGCCATCTGACGAACCTCCAAAAAGCAAGGGATCTTGTCGCCAGTGTGGAACAAAGAATACGAGAAGCGTCAGAAGCATTGAATCAAGAGGTTGAATATAAAAATCCATGCTGCGAATCGGACCAGTCCCCGAAAGCTATTTCCGAAGCTCCTCCTGGACCTGCTATAGATCTTAAGAGATCTGTAGCTCTAGGCTCAGTTTCTCAGTCTAAGACTCAGACCCCCAGATCCGTCGCACCATCCAAGCCACCCGTGGATGTTGTTGTTGATAATATCTTAGAGCCAACATCGACTTCGACTCCAACATCTAGCGCATCACCTGGCTCGTCGCTCGGCTCTCCGATTGAAATCCCTGCATCAGACTCGGATCAATCATCAAAATCCCTTGCCAATGCTGTCCGAAAGCTCTTAGAATCTAACTCCATATCACCTACTAGCGACCCAATTGGTATTCGCGAGCCTAATGCTGGTGTGCCAGTCCCTCCCCAGTCACTTTCAAGCATCGTAAGGAGCATACTAGAATCGAAAAGTGCTCCAACGGAACCTCGCGTCTCGGGGTCTCGCAAGTCAGAAGCAAGATTTTCACCCACCAGCAAGGCTAACACGAATACCAATTCCAAGAATGCCGCAACATCAACTTCCGGGTTACAAAAGAACCCAAAGTCTGGACCTACAGGTTCCGTTTCCGAAGGGCCGGACTTTCAAGCACAACCCGCTACCAGCTCGCAGAGGACCGTACCGGATGGTGAAACGAACACATCGATAGGTCAAACTCCTGACGATAAATATCCGTCCTCGGAAATACGAATTGTAACAAAAACTGGAACTTTAGGGTTTGGCCGTAGAGAGTCATGCCCTCAAGTACCACTCCCCACTGGGCCAAAGAATGTCGTCGTAGACAACAACGAACTAGAAGGCAAAAGTCCCGAGCATGGGTATCCCAAAGGTGTAGATCTTGTTGGACAACAATCCGCTGATTGTAAACGGAGTGATTCGCCTAATGCTGCATACTGGGGATTTGTTCCTGCTGTCAAAGAGGCTGTCCAAGACGCAGTCCAATCCGCCGTTCGTAAAGCAGTTCATGAGATAGTAGTACCACCTGGAAGTGAGGTAGATGAAGCTTCTACCGCGTATCGAAAACTAGTCGGGGATTCTCTTGCTCAAGCAGCGCAGAATGCCGATGAGTATCTTCGAAGAGCTTCTCTGTGGAATGAACCACCGCCAAGCTCTCGATTTTCCGAGTCAACTGTCATCGTCAGGGGATCCTCTTTGAAAGAAGAAAAGCAGGACACGAATGAAGGAGATACGGCACCTGATGCTCCCAAGATGGGTCGATCACTCATTCCATCGGCGATGAGCTCAGGTCGTACAACTTTGAAGGATGGCAGCCCTCGGCCGGCCAATAACGGGAAGAATCAAGAAAATGAAGGTCAGCGCGATGTGAATCCTGTCAAAACACTGCCACCGCAGCCGAAGAGTCGAGAGAGCAAATCTAGCACTCCAACTTACTATGGTCAGCTTGGTAGCGTCCCAGCTAATTTTGAGACTCGCGGAAGCCTGGTGCAACCTTCGGTGTACGCCTCGCCCGAACATATGGAAACAATTCCCCTTGAACCTGTTGATGAGACTGTTGCAGAACACCACAAGCAGAGTTGGAAAATTCCGAGTCCATTCAAGCACGGAGCTTCGCCCGCATACACAGCGATTCCTACGCGCCGCTCTTCCCGAAATCACATACTGAAAGCAAAGAACAGTTCTGCCAACACATCTGCCAAAGTTTCTCCTTCCGGTATTGGATCGCGCAGGCATTCATTTGAACGTCTACGGGAATCATCAAATCGTGGTCTAAGGTCAGTGTCGTCTCATGGATCATTTAAGAGTTCTGGATCGTGTGAACAGCGAATTGCGGTACAAACCTCTCCTACCGAAGCAGCGACGGTAACTCCTGGCGAAAAAGATGACGTTAATTCTTCTACGAAGGAGGTACTCCCCGAAGATAAACCCGCGCGAAAGAATACCGTTCATTGGCTTCGAGAGCTTCTCTCCAGTAGTGGTCCCTACGAACCGAGACTCACCGAGTTACCGCCTCGTACTAGAAGGGAACAGAATCTCTCTGGGGGACGTACAAGATCCCAGACGGCTCCCACAAAACCGGTGACTGAGTTATATTTGGATGTTACCTCCAGGACCGAGGAGCTGAAGAAAGTGGAGTCAAACTTCAGATCTCAGAATCCCGGTTCCTCTCATGGTTCTGAAGCAAAGGCAGAAGAAAAGTCAGCTGCTGTTACAGCGAATTTCACCAAGACTATTCGTGATCTTGAAGATCTCCTCAATGAAGCACTTTTTATTGCTCGACAAGCTGCAGAACGAGAAGATGCAGGATATGCACCTGTACTTTTGGGCAATGCTACCGCAATACTGAAAGACGGCCGAAAAGGGTTGGAGGATGATTGCGTCAAAATCCAAAGCGATAGAGGACGTGTCTTCTCCATGGCCTACGCCGCCAGGCGTTCGAGCACAGGAAGCATTCCAAGCGTTCATGAAAGTCTTCGCAGCTACTCCAGTGATTCCGATCTGAGCGGGGAACGCGACAAGACCGAGAATGATGTTGAAATTAGCCTCTATCAGCAGAGTCCGCCAAAGCTGAACGTCAAAATCCCCACGATAGGTATCGTCGTTTCTACAGACGTCACCCAGAACGCGCATTCGTCTGGGTGGCCTCCTACTGGTCGCACTTTGACTCCATTTCCTCCTGGTTCAGCAATTGCTTCGGAGCGGGGTTCTTCGAATGCTTCGCTTGTCCCAGCCGAGGATGACGGTAGTAGTATAGACAGCATAAAGGAATTGGCTCTGGTCCGGTCCGGATCTAGAGCCGTTGGAAATGATGAGGTTCCAGAGAAGGCTACGTGTCCTGTCCCTCCTTCACCAAATGATCGCATCAAAGACATCGACCCTTTCGGTCGTGTCGGTACTGGTAGGCGAGAGAGCTCTAGGGTGTCTCCTGGACACAGCCCTGAACGAGATGGCAGAAGTCGAGCAACGACTGTGCAAAATTCTCAAAAACCTACGGCGGGCTATGATGAACGACTTACCAATGAAGGTGGGCGCGGAGCTTCTTTTAAAGCGCTCCAATTACCGGCCATCACACCCGGGGCCAGTATCTCCAGATCAGGAAATGAGCTCATAAATCCAGAACTGATCAAAAGCAAATTTCCGACCGATTCGATTCCCAGTAGGCGAGAGGTACGTGAATACATCCAAGCATTCCAAAATCCACCGATCCAGCCTCGGACGAGTTCGTTGAACTTGAGGAAAAAAGCTCAGAAATCGCAGATGTCCGAGAGTACCCCGCTATCCAAACCTATTATATCCAGAGGACATACTTTCTCGTGGCAAAATATTGACGATGCTCAGATCATTTCTCCGCCTCAGACCAACTCTAAAGTCAGGCCGAGAGCAACTACTGAGGACACCAACCAACATATCCTTGTGACTCCTTATTCAGCGAGTTTCGATGGTACCCAGCCATCAGATGCTCTTGATTTTGATACTGGATATGGCCATAAGCAGAGTGGTCCGGGCGGCAATGAAGGGGCACCTGCAATTATTGTTAACAACGGTAATATTGAGCGTGACGGAGTTGAGTTGAGAGATGTGCCAAACCCTAATCTTCCTGAACAAGATGGTCCAAGGCGTCGTCCCAAGCAGCCATCGCCTCAAGCCTTCAATTTGAAAGGGAAGCATCACGTCAGTTTGCGTGGTGAGCATCACAAAGGCTTCAGTCTTACCCGTTCCCACAAAAGACAGTCCATTGCCAGGGATTGGGCACCTGCAAGGAAGAGATTTGTGGCATCCGTGGCATGTATTAGTACTGCTTTGGTTGGAATTCTAGTCGGTATCTACGCTGCAGAGGTGCCAGCAATTCAGTACAAAATTGTCGATTTTCATCATTACACGATCCTAGGAAACGTTTTCTTCTTTATTGGCCTTGCAATTCCAACGTTTTTCTTCTGGCCACTCCCTCTCCTCCACGGTCGGAAGCCCTACATCTCGGGAGCTATGTGTCTTGCTATGCCGCTGCTCTTCCCACAAGCGCTTGCGGTCGGCGAATTTAGATCGCCATACATAGCCACGTGGAGGGTAGCGCTTATTCTACCTAGAGCACTTATGGGATTCGTTCTTGGGTTTGCAAACATGAACTTCAAGTCCACCCTTACTGATTTGTTCGGCGCTTCACTTCAAAGCGCTAACCCTCATCAGGAAGTTGTGGATGAGAATGATGTGAGGCGACATGGAGGCGGTTTAGGCGTGTGGCTCGGAATTTGGACGTGGTGCTCTATTGGCTCTATCGGCCTTGGATTTATGATTGGAGCAATGATCATCAACTTCCTCGATCCTGCATGGGGTTTCTATATCAGCATTGCCATTATTGCTTTTGTTTTGTTCCTTAACGTTCTTTGCCCAGAAGTCAGGCGTTCCGCATTTCGACGATCAGTTGCAGAGGCCAAGACGGATGATGGAGTGTCTCGCCGACTGGGCCGCGGCGAAGTGAAGATGCATATGGTGCAATCTGGACCAAAGTGGTGGGGACAGGAGTTCCACTATGGAGTTATGCTGTCCGTCAAGATGTTATATCAGCCTGGATTCTTGGTGATGGCATGGTATGTCGCATGGATCTACGGACAGATTGTATTGATCATCGTGGTAAGCTCGATATTCCAGCATGTTATGTTTTCCTACTAATCCTCAAAGCTTCTCGGCTCCTTGATGTCAAAGTATTACAACTTCAAATCTCATCACGTTGGCGCGAGTGTCACAGCAGTTCCAATTGGTGCACTCCTTGCCATCCCTTTCCAGAAGGCGGGCTTCTTCAGTCGAGACCGTACACATGCGGAGATATCGGACGACGATACTCGTGACAAGAAAGCAGGCTGGTCCTCTCACGTTCGACGTCGTGCGCTATTTGTATTGTGTCTACCATTCGCAGGTCTTGCGTATACCTTATCTTCTGGAGGCCCCCCAATTCCTTTTATGCTTCCTATTATCTTTGCAGCCCTCATAGGCTTCCTTTCTGCTTTGGCCATTGCAGAATGTCACGGCATTATTATGGAAACCTTTGATACCTCGGATCTCCAACCTGGCATGACCGGTCGACCACGAAAATCTAACAACGATAAAAATGCCAGTAAGCGGACCAACTACTCCTCCTTTCCTCGAGTAGCTTCGGCTTTTGGGATTATTCAAGGTCTTGGCTACCTGATTGCCGCTATAGCGACTGGTGTTGGGGGTGTTGCTGAGCGACATATCGGCGCGAAAGCTGCTAGTGGAGTCATGGCTGGTATCCTCCTCATCCTATCTCTCCTTCTCCTCGGAATTCTCGTTCGCTTTCGCGAAGTACAAATTATTCCCAACAATCAAGCTGCTGCTATGGAACAATGGATGAATGCTCGTCGCGCTTCAGCCGTTCGGAGAGGCGAGACAAACATCGATGATGATGATCTTCGTCCCGTCATCATCGGTAACCCGACTCATACCACCCGCCGCATGTGCATCCTTGAAATGGGATCCATGAGTCGTTGGTCGGAAATCCGACGCAAGAACCACCTCGTTGACGCCAATTCGCTCGAAGCTAAACACCCGAATCTAGCAGTGATGCGCGACGTAGAAAACAGATTGAAAGAGATGGAGGAGGAAGTCGTGCATCATGTGAGACGAAGCTTGAGCCGACATAGTAGTCGAGGCAGTCGGCGTAGCCGTATGAGTGAGAGGGAGCAATTGGATAGCTATCGTATTACTATTGGGGAACCAGCGGATTCAGGGGGGCATCGAGAAATGATGTCGGGAAACGGATTGCGGAGGGGAGGGAGCAGCAAGAAGAGGAGGAAAACTACTATCAGGGAGGGGGTCGAGCAGTGAGTAGACTAGGAGTAGGAAGGGCGGGGGTGAGT
>Ga0182030_10018787_pt1 | contig 13229 bp, 7 predicted proteins | sample 812S3MmetaG_FD_121299 | JGI IMG/M metagenome (GOLD analysis project Ga0182030, IMG submission 121299) | Permafrost microbial communities from Stordalen Mire, Sweden - 812S3M metaG (Illumina Assembly) | ecosystem: Environmental > Terrestrial > Soil > Wetlands > Permafrost | place: Sweden... | reverse complement strand
GACCTGGACCAACGCGAGGCGCCCGAACGGTTCGCGCTGATCGAACAGGTCCGTGAGCGCCTGACGGGCAAGGGCGCGGAACTGTTCCACACGGTCGCCAACAGCCACATTCCCAACGTAGGGGTCAGAGCGACGCGGCCTCGTCCACCCCCTCGTGTGCCGATGTGGGGTCCTCTCGTGGAAGGACTCCTGGTGGGGCCGGTGGGGATCGAACCCACGACCGAGGGATTATGAGTCCCCTGCTCTAACCACTGAGCTACAGCCCCTTGAACTGGTCTTTCTTGCTTCTCATTGTTGCCTAAAGTTGCCTTGCCCTAGTCCTTGCCCTAGTCTGTGGTTCATGAACGGCACGATCAGGGAACGTTCACCTGGGCATTTCGAGTTGCGAGCGTACAACGCTGCTACTGGTAAGCAGGTAACGAAGACCTACGCTCACCCGCGCAAAGAGAAGGGCGTCGGGATCGCAGAAGCCAAGAGACAGCTCGCCAGGCTGGTTTCCGATATCGCCGAGGGCAAGTTCGGGCCCGAAGTGGACCCAACGGAGATCGTGACACTCTCGACCCTGCTCGACGAGTGGATTGCCCATGGTGAGACCCGGGGTAGATCGCCCAACACCTTGCACGGATACAAAAGCAAGGCGGCACGCATCAAAGCCGGCCCACTTGGCGGTGTTGAGGTTTCAAAACTCACTACTCGTGACCTGGACCGCTGGTATGACGGTCTGCTGGCTGGCGGAATGTCCGCCGCCACCCTGATGCACCACCATCGAATAGTTCGTGCCGCGCTGAACCAGGCGAAGAGGTGGAAGTACATCCCCGAGAACCCTGCCGATGATGTCCACCTCGATAGCGGTGGTCGCGCCGAGTTGCAGGTGCCTACAGCGGTGCAAGCCCGGGCACTCATCCTGCGGGCAGCCGGTACCTTTTCTCCCGACCTTGGGCCGATCCTTCTATTCGCCATGCTGACCGGAATGCGCCGGGGAGAATTATGCGGGATCCAATGGTCCGATATCGATCTGGTGGGATCCCGGCTCACGGTGCGTCGTTCGGTATGGCAAATCCGTTCCACCTGGGGACTCAAGGATCCAAAGACTCACCAAGTACGCACGATCGCCCTCGACCCGGTGGCAATGGCGATACTCACTGCCCATAAAACCAAAGCAGAGTCCGAAGCAGCGATAGCTTGCGTACCCCTGTCCAACGATGGATTCGTATGGTCGGCGCAGGCCGACGGACTCTCTCCCCGAACCCCGAACAGTCTCACGCGGGCGTTTCACCGTCTCTGTCGCACGATGGAAACCGAAGCGCTTGCCTCTGATCCTCCTCGAGTGGAGTCATGGAAGTTCCGCTTCCACGATCTTCGTCATCTGAGCGCGACAGAGATGGTTGCACAGGGGATGGACCCAAGGACTGTTGCCGCTCGGCTTGGCCATGCCAACCCGTCGGTGACATTGGCGGTCTACGCACACGCCGTCGAAGCTCGGGATAGAGACGCCGCGGACGGGCTCGGTCGCGCGCTCGGAGCGTAAGGGTCGACCCACCCAATCCTATTCGGTGCACAGGTGTGCCAGGGGATCACGTGCATTCTCGTTCGCTGCCGCCGCTTCGTTGCCCGAAGCACGTCGGAAGGGGATGAGGGGTTCCTTCCGTACCGTCGCCGCAGCCTGCGGCCGGTACGGCGTTGTCGGCGCCCGATCACCTGGTGCGACGGCATCTCGGCACTCCATGAGCCGGGTTCGGCGCCAGGCGGGACGCTCTTCTCGTATCATCGGTGCATGTCAATCCGGGTATTCGAATGCTTCTACCGAGTCCATCAGCGGTCTGGAAATACCCGTAAGTCATTAGTGAACACTGAATTGGGTTCGAAGAGCACCAAAATGGTTCCGCAATGACAGCCCGTCTCGACGTCGATCGAATCGATGGAAAACCACGAACGGTCCGAGAGCTGTTCACGGCCCGCAAGTACAGCGTCGATTACTACCAGCGGGAATATGCTTGGACTCAAGCCAACGTCTCTGAGTTCATTGATGATATGTCTGGTCGATTCCTCGATTCATGGGACGAAGCCCATGAGCGGGAAGACGTTGCTTTCTACCGCCCCTACTTCATTGGTCCGATCGTGACGGACAATCGTGGCGGAGTCCTCTTCTTGGTGGATGGGCAACAACGCCTCACGACGCTCACCCTCATGCTCATCTACTTGCGGCACCTGCAGGCCGATCGGCCTGAGAACGAGCAGGTGGATATCAAATCCTTCGTTGCCTCAACCAAAATGGGTCGGTACAGCTTCAATCTCGATGTCGATGATCGTCGAACGTGTATGGAGGCTCTACTTCAAGGGGCCGACCCTGTCATACCCGAAGGCAACGAATCCGTAGAGAATCTCTGGGCTCGATACCAAGATATCGTTCAACTCTTCCCGCAGGAGCTGAAGGCAAAGGCCCTGCCGTACTTCATCGACTGGCTCCTGGAACGGGTTGCCGTCGTCGAGATTTCGACAACCGATCAAGAGATGGCGCTCGAAATATTTGAGACGATGAACGATCGAGGACTCCGCCTCACCACAACCGACATGCTCAAGAGTTACCTGCTTGCAGCGATCCGGACACCAGAGAAAATCGAATCAGCGAATGCCTTATGGCGATCTAGGGTCGCAGATCTTGCAGCAACCGCCGACAAGGGCGACTCCGACTTCATCCGGAATTGGCTGCGAGCCAAATTTGCAGAAACAATACGAGAAGGGCGCAAGGACGCTGTGCCCGGAGACTTCGACATTATCGGTACAGCCCCTCACAAGTGGGTACGGGACCACAAAGAAGACATCGGCCTGCGCAAAGCAGGCGACTTTGCGGCGCTCGTCGAACGTGACTTTGACCGGCTATCAAGTCGGTACCTCCAGCTCCTACGTGCTTCGCAGGAGCCCATAAGCGGACTTGAAGAGGTCTTCTACAACGCTTGGAACGGATTCACGCTTCAGTTTCCCCTCATTCTGGCTGCTCTCTCTCCCGCAGACAGCGACGAGACCTTTCAACTCAAGTCACGGATGGTTGCTGGCTGGGTTGACATCTTCGTAGCTCGTCGCATCGCCAACTACCGGAACTTCGGATACAAGACCGTGGCATACACGATGTTCAATCTGATGAAGGACATCCGAGATCTGGATGCAAACGAACTCTCCGAAGTGTTGAGCAAACGCATCGCCGACATGGATGATGGATGGGACGCCATTGAAAACCTCCGGCTCAATCAGCGCAATGGCACGCAGCTTCGATATCTCTTAGCTCGAATCACGGCTTGGTTGGAGACACGATGTGGAGGTACCCTGACGTTTGCTGACCTTGTCAGCCGAGATCGAAAGCACCCATTTGAGATTGAACACATCTGGGCAAATCACGCTGATCGGCACCCAGAGTTCACGACGGAACAGGAATTCAGCGACACTCGGAACAGGTTCGGTGGTCTACTCATGCTGCCGAAAGACTTCAACGCCAGCTATGGCGATGCCACATATCCAGACAAGTTGGTCCATTACTTCGGTCAAAATGTCTTGGCTCGATCGCTACACGCCCGGTGTTACGAGCACAACCCGACCTTTCTCAATCTCAAGACGGAATTTGATCTTCCGTTCTTCGCAATTCCTGATGAGTTCACGGTTGAGTCCTTCCGAGACCGACAGGCTTTGTACCGGTCGCTTTGCGAGGTCGTGTGGAACCCAGCGAATTTCGGTCTGGAGGTTCCTGAGCCAACTGAACGTTCCACCCATGAGAGCCAACAGCGCCACTACGGGGTGACCGTCCGTCAACTTGTTGCCGCTCAATTTCTGCGGGCCGGTCAGACTCTCGTTGGCTCTCAAGGCGGGAGGTCATTCTCAGTGATCGTGACCGCCGAAGGTCAGATCGAACTTCCTGATGGCGTGTTATGTGAATCACCCTCAACGGCGGGTGCAACTCTAATGGGTACGCGGTCTTGCAATGGTTGGCACTTCTGGCAGACCGAATCACCTCGTGGTCTTGTACGGCTCTCCCGCATCCGTGATGACCTTCTCGAAAAGCACCGTCAAACACCTCAAGGGACTGAATAGTGGAGACTTGCGACAAACAGAGAACACAGCACCGGCCATGGCACATAAGAGTGGTGGCATGACAACTGCCTCAGCTCATGCCGAGAAGGTAAATTTCATCTGGTCGGTGAAGGAGGTCCTACGGGACCATTACAAGCGCCACCAATATGGGGAGGTCATCCTTCCTCTGTGCATGGTTCGCCGTCTCGATTGCGAACTCGCTGACACCAAAGACAAAGTGGTCGTGAAGGCTTCTTCCATCAAGGGTGAACTGGATACCCACTCCCAGGTTCTCGCACACGTTGCCGGTCACCCTTTCTACAACACATCCAACTTCACCTTCGACACTCTTCTGAATGATCCTGAGCACATCACGGAGAACGTTTTTGACTACCTCCAAGGGTTCAGTCCGAACGCGCGGTTCGCACTTGAGAAGTTCGGAATCGAGAGTCACATCGAACGAATGGGCGATGCTGGCATCCTGTTCATGGTCATTCAACGCTTCGCCTCAATTGACTTGCGTCCTTCGACCGTCACCAACCTGGAGATGGGTTACATCTACGAAGAACTCATCCGAGTCAACGCCGAACTCTCAAATGAGGAAGCCGGGGAGCACTTTACACCCCGTGAGGTCATCCATCTCATGGTCAACCTGCTCTTCGCCGACGAAGACCAACTTCTAACACCCGGCAAGATCGCAACCATCTACGACCCTGCCTGTGGGACAGGAGGCATGCTCACGGTCGCTGAGGACTACTTGAAGGAAAAAAACCCCAAGGCTCGGCTGCATCTGTTCGGGCAAGAGATACAACCAGAGTCCTATGCAATTTGCCAGTCCGACATGATGATCAAGAACGAACAGTCCGCTCAGATTGTCTACGGGGATTCCTTTACGCAGGACGGCTTCGAGGACAACACGTTTGACTACATGCTCGCCAATCCACCTTACGGCAAGGATTGGAAGACCATCGAGAAGGACATCAAGAAGGAGAACGCCTCGCAAGGGTTCGCTGGACGGTTCGGGGCTGGATTACCGCCAACCACTGACGGACAGGTTCTCTTCCTCCAGCAGATGATCTCGAAGATGCGCCCCGTCAAGGATGGCGGGAGCCGAATTGGAATCGTAATGAATGGGTCACCGATGTTCAGCGGCGACGCTGGTTCTGGCATGTCGGAAATTCGGCGATGGATAATTGAGAACGACTGGCTGGAAGCAATCATTGGGCTCCCCGATCAGCTTTTCTACAACACCGGCATCTATACCTACATATGGATCGTAACAAATCGGAAACGTCCAGAACGGCAAGGACACATCCAGCTCATCGACGGTCGCAAGCTCTTTCGGAAAATGAAGAAGAGTCTCGGCAATAAGCGAAACGAACTGGCTCCAGAAGACATCGCAGAAGTTACACACCTTTACGAATCCTTCACGGAAGGCGGACTGAGCAAAATTGTCCCGAACCATTATTTCGGATATCAAAAGGTCACAGTTGAGCGACCGCTGCGAGTCCGCTTTGACATTACCAATGACACGCTCGCAATAGTCTTTGAATCTAAGCCCTTTTCGAATCTCCCCGACGACATTCGTGAACTTCTTGGCGAGGGACTCAAGAGTCTAATCGGAGAGAGCTTCTCGTCTCGGGATGCATTAGAACTCGCACTTGGCCCGGTCTTCAAGACGGCAGGCAAGGTTCCAGCGCCAGCCAAAAAGACCATTGCTGCTGGGTTAATGGTTCGCGATCCTCAAGCCAAAGCCCTGGAAGGGCAGCCGGACACAACCATGCGTGACACCGAGAACATCCCTCTTGGCGAAGACGTCACGAGTTTCATGAACAGGGAAGTCATCCCGTTCGTCAGTGACGCCTGGGTAGACACAACGAAGACGAAGGTCGGGTATGAGATTCCGTTCACTCGGCAGTTCTACAAGTACGCACCGCCGAGGTCGCTTGAGGAGATCGATACCGATATCAAAGCAAGCGAGGAGAGAATCCTGGAACTGCTCGCCGAGGTAGCGACGTGAACGATTTATTCACAATTGGACGCCGTCCAGAAGAGGCCCATGGATGGATGTCAATGCGATTGAAGGACATAAGTAAGTACGTAAACCGGGGAGTCGCACCGAATTACGCCGAAGCGGAAGCGGAACTGGTAGCAGTGAGTCAGAAATGCGTGATCGGTAGCGGTCAAATCAATCTCGCCTTGGGAAGGCCCATGGAGGATCACGGAGAAGCCTCTACCGACGCACGATTGGTTCCAGGCGACATCATCGTTAACTCCACGGGCACAGGCACACTCGGGCGTGTCGGATTGGTCGAACTTCAGAATATGGATGACTCTCCCATCCCGATTGCCGATGGACACGTAACGACTGTTCGAGTAGACGAAACCAAGGTGCTGCCGGAGTTCATGAACTATCTGCTTGGGACCGACACATTCTCTGACCTTGCCAACGAATGTCTTGCGGTGGGATCAACGAACCAAATGGAGCTAGGTCGAGAGAGCCTCCGAACACTGGGCTTTCGACTTCCAGACATCTCCGAACAACGTCGGATCGTGTCCTTCTTGCAAGACTCGGTTCGGCGCATCGACGAAATGGTTTTTGAACAGCAACATCTTGTTGCGTTGCTCTGGGAACGTCGCAGCGCTGCAGCGTTCGATGCAGTTACGGGACGCCTAGAACCTGGGCCACGCACATCCGGTGTCACCTGGGTTGACAGCATTCCGGCATCGTGGAAGGCCGTGAAGCTAACCCACAAAGCCCGGCTCGGCAGTGGCCACACTCCCGCCCGAAACCGACCTGAACTGTGGATCGACTGCACGATCCCTTGGATAACAACCGGTGAAGTCTCACAAGTTCGGTCTGACGAGAAGGAAGTGATCACAGAGACAAGAGAATGTGTCAGTGCGATTGGCATAGAAGAGTCGTCCGCCGTTCTGCATCCAGCTGGAACCGTCGTGCTGTGCCGTACGGCATCTGCTGGATATTCGGCGATTATGGGAACAGACATGGCAACGAGTCAGGATTTTGCCACTTGGACGTGTGGTCCTGAACTTGACCAGCATTTTTTGCTCTACTGCCTTCGAGCGATGCGGAAAGACCTTCTTGAGCGCCTCGCAATGGGTTCTACGCATCAAACTATCTATATGCCCGACATTAAGAGCATCACGATTCCGTTGCCTTCAATCCAGCAGCAGAGACAGATCGTTGCAGCGCTACAACGCACTTTTCAGACCCTCGATACCACTCGCCTGGAGCTTCACAAGCAAACGCGACTCCTTCGTGAGCGTCGCCAAGCGCTGATTACCACGGCTGTATCTGGTCAACTCAATCTTGCTCGGAACGCCGCCTGATGCCAAAGCACGTTACGGAAGAGCAGTTTGAGACCGACATCGTCAGGTACCTCACCGATAACGGTGGCTACAGCCATGGAAACAAGACCCACTTTGACCACGTACACGGACTCGATTCGGTTGAGTTGTTTGCCTTCATTACGGAGACGCAGGAGAAGGCGTGGGCAGCCCTCGTAAAGCGACATGGCGGTAACGACGAGCTGACTCGAACCAAGTTCCTATCCCGACTTGTCGCCGATTTGGACCTCAAGGGCACTATCGAAGTATTGCGGAAGGGGGTCGAGGACCAAGGAGTCAAGATCAACCTTGCGTACTCCCGTCCGGCTTCGGGACTCAATGCCACAATCCTTGGCCTGTACGGACAGAATCGGTTGACCGTCATTCGGCAACTGCACTACTCGGGTGACCACGCTGGGTCACTGGACCTCACACTGTTTACCAACGGCATTCCGGTAGCGACCGCAGAGCTGAAAAGCCCTTTGAATGGTCAAAATGTGTCGCACGCGATCACCCAGTACAAGAAGGACCGGAACGAGCCCGGCAACGCCCTACTGAATAGACGAGCCGTCGTCCACTTCGCCGTGGACCCAAGCCTCGCCTACATGACGACGCGGCTCGCCGGTGACGCAACCGAATTCATGCCGTTCAACCGGGGCAGCAATCCAGGTGAGCTGTCGTGTGGCAAAGGCAACCCACCAAATCCCAGTGACTACGCAACCGCCTATCTGTGGGAGTCCGTATGGCAGTACGACAACTGGCTCGACATCCTGCTGCGCTTCGCTGAAGAGTTCTACGAGGGAGCCGGGAAGGCGAAGGCACGCCGGATTATCTTCCCAAGATTTCACCAGTGGGACGTCGTGAAGCGGTTGGAGGCCGATGCTCTGGCTCAGGGTCCTGGAGAGTCTTACCTCATTCAGCACTCCGCAGGGTCTGGGAAATCAAACTCAATTGCATGGTTAGCCCACCGACTCTCCGTCCTCCACGACGCCTCCGACAGCAAGGTCTTCGAAAAGGTCATCGTCGTAACAGACAGGAGGGTGCTTGATGAGCAGCTCTCCACAACCGTCCAGCAATTCGAGAGCGTTGTTGGGACCATCGTCTCCGTCCAAGGCAAAAAGGGACCGAAGTCTGCCGAACTGGCTGATGCCTTATTGGGCCAGGCAAAGATCGTGACTGTCACACTGGAAACGTTCCCGTTCGTCATTGAGCGCATTGCTGACGCTGATCTCTCGACCAGGAGCTACGCCGTGATCGTGGACGAGGCTCACTCCTCACAGACAGGAGAAGCGGCGGGGGCTCTCAAGAAAGCGCTGGGAGCGGGGTCGGCGGCGGCAAATGACGAAGAGCCCGACGAGGCTGACGGCGGAACCGAACTTGATGCCGAGGATGTCCTCGCCGACATCGTGAAGCACCGTGGTAAGCAATCCAATTTGAGCTTCTTTGCTTTCACAGCCACACCGAAGGAGCGGACCGTCGAGTTATTTGGGACGGCCGATCCAGCAGGTGTGAAGCGGCCCTTCCATCTCTACACAATGCGCCAGGCAATCGAGGAGGGCTTCATTCTCGATGTGCTGCGCAACTACTCCACTTACAAGGTGTATTTTAAGCTGGCTGCTGGCTCGGAAGCTGTCGCCGGTGAAGAAGTGGAGTCACACAAAGCTTCTGCCGTTCTCAAAGCGTACGTCAAGCAACATCCTCACCTGATTCAGGAGAAGGCTGCGATTATCGTCGAGCACTTCCGCAACCACACGGCTAAGGAGCTAGGGGGACGGGCAAAGGCTATGGTCGTCACTGACTCACGGGCTGCTGCCGTCAAGTACAAGCGTGCAGTTGATCACCATATCCTGGAACGCAAGTACAAGGACATCCACGCTCTCGTTGCGTTTTCAGGCGAGATCGAAGGGGAGACAGAGACCTCGCTGAATGGGTTTCCAGAGTCGCAGACGGCGAAGCGGTTCAAAGGTGAGGACCCATTTTCGCCCGGTGACTACCAGGTGCTTATCGTCGCAGAGAAGTTTCAGACCGGCTTCGATGAACCATTTCTCCACACGATGTTCGTAGACAAAAAACTGAAGGGTCTCAACGCCGTCCAGACACTTTCTCGGCTAAATCGTATCGCTCCAGGAAAGGATCAGACCTTCGTCCTCGACTTCTGCAACGACGCCGAAGATATCCTGAAGGCATTCCAGCGGTACTACGAAGCCGTTATCATCGAGCCAACGAATGTCAACGTGCTCTACGATCTCAGGGGCCGGATGATTGTCATCGGGGTACTGAAGGACGATGAGATCACGACAGCATCAAACGCCTACTTTTCCATCGATCCCGCTAAGCGAAGTCTGAAGGCGATCTACGCCAGCATCGACCCAGCCGTGATCCGCTTTGCCAATCTCGAGGAAGACTCCCAAGCTGAATTCCGTGATGCGCTCGATCAGTTCATCCGGACTTACGCTTTCTTGAGCCAGGTGATGCCGTACACCGACGAGTCATTGGAACGGCTTTACGTCTACGGCAAAGCCCTTGATGCCTGCCTGCCGTCACAAGCGACCGGCGCGTTGGACCTCGGCAAGGATGTGGTGCTCACACATTTGCGAATCGAGTCATTGGGCGATGCCGACATCGGCTTGGAGCCCGGTCATGTTGAGCCGAAGAAGGTCTTCCCCGGTGAAGGGCACGGCGGTGCCTGGGCCGACGACAAGGAGACCTTGGCGGCCATCATCGAAGCCATCAACGAGCGATTTGGGCTCGACCTCGATGACAGGGATAGGTTGGAAGGGGAGAAGCTGAAACTGACTCTTCTGGAAGATCAGGAGCTAGCAACCTTTGCCCGTGAGAATCCGATGGAGCACTACTCATTGGAGTTCACATCCAAGTGGAAGGACGCCATCCTCAGCCAGGAGGAGCGGAACCAACGGCTCTACAACCTGTTGCTGTCCAAGCCTGAGCTGGCCCAGATGATTGAGCGTGTTGTCATGGCGGAGACGTACGAGGCATTCCGAGATGGTGAGCCCTAGTTCGGTAAAACATGATCGACAAGCTGAACCCCGAAGATCAATCAACACCACCGACCCGCCTTGAGGGGACTGGTCAGCAGAACAGTTCGATGCTTTCAGACGACTCGTTCCGAAGGGTCGGGAGGCAGGCACTCAATAAGTGGCATGAGGATCATGCTGCCGATCCGATTCCCTTCGCTGATGAGGAGGGTGCCTTGCCCTCCAGTAGCGTTCCAATCATTTTCCCGGTCGTCTTGGATGCGAACGTCATTCGAAGTGAAGTGCTTCGGATGGCCCGGACGGAGAACAGGACGATCCTGGCGAGTGCAGCAGGTTATGGGGTCCTAAGACCCTTTTGCGCCCGTCACGTTGTTCAGGAGGTTAACGAACATTGCCGCGAATGGGCTGAGCAGAACAGCCTCGATCCTGAGTTAGTTAAGGCCGTTTGGCGAGATACCTACATGAGGCTCTTGCGGTGTGTCGATATTCCAAGTGCGCCGCTGTATACGGACGAAGAGCTGCCACGACTTCGTGTGCTTGCAGACCAGAAGACCGGGGACCCGGATGATCTCCCCACCGCAATTCTTTCACTCTTACTTGACGCTCCGTTACTGAGTAGGGACCGTAAGCCGCTAGTAGCCGTGTATGGCGAAGGCATCGATCACATTGCCCATGGAGAATGGCTTGAGAACCTGAGAGCCGGTGGCGATCTCGGTCCATTGGGTCAGGCAATGCAAGCCACGGTGCTCGTCGGCGGCAGCGTGGGCTTGATGGGGTACGAGGCGGTGCGAGCGCTCACCAAAAGAATCCCGTTGCCTATCTTGCTCGGTCTGTTTCTCGCCGGGACTTACTGTTACTCCAGGTTTGTTTCGCCAGAGGCGAAACGCAAGGTCATCGATGGCGTCAAAGTGACGTCGAAGTTTGCCTTCCAGGCACTAGGCGAATTCAGCGTCACGTACATCGAAGCCGAGTCCACGTTTGAGCAACTCCGGACGCCATCCTCCTCGCCTAGTCATCTCGATGATGATCAATTGACCCCGGAAGCGATGCTTACTCGGGCGTGCCTCTATCACCTTGCCAGGAGTACGCAGTCGAATATGAGTGCGGCTGAATTGAGTACATACCTTCGGAATCGGATCACGGTTCCGTGCGGCGAACAAAAAGTGCGGGCAACATTGCGTGAACATTCGTGCTTCACGGAGGTATATCGGGGAAGATTTCAGGTTGGCCGATCGCTCGTTCGAAGGGCGAAGGCCGTTCCTGCAACATCTGAGAGCGTTGGCCCAGAAAGTTCGGAAGGAAGCTGAGAAGCTCAGGCCGAGCACTTCTGGGAATAGCAATCGCCCTCATCGTCCATGTGTGAATACTGATTCAACACGCACTGCAGTTCTACATCAGGGTCAAGTCCCATCGAGTGGTGTAACAAGGCGGTGAGTTGCAACTGCTCCCGCGTCAACCTGCTCTCTGATTGATCCTACGTGGCGATGTCGGTGATTGCCTCCTCTATGGCGGCGTCGAGCGATGGCCTCGGGTCGTGGGCGGAGGGTTCGACCTTCTTTTGGGTCTTGAGCGACTCGGCGCTCATGTAGCGCCTGGTGATGGCCCACTCGTCGCTCTGTTCGGCCAGGAGCGCTCCGACGAGACGGACGACGGCCGCTCGGTTGGGGAAGATCCCCACCACGTCGGTGCGACGGCGGATCTCCTTGTTGAGCCGCTCCTGGGGGTTGTTGGAGCGAATCTTCGGCCAGTGCTCGACCGGGAAGGCACTGAAGGCCAAGATGTCGTCGGCGGCGTCGAGCAGGTAGAGCACCACGTCGCAGAACCCGGCCTGGGTGAGCTTGTCGGTCACATCGGCCAGCTGGCTCCAGGTGGTGTCGCGGTCGGGCTGTTCGAAGATCGAGCGCACCAAGGTGGCGATCATGGGCCAGTTGCCCTTGGCGCAACGAGAGGCGAGGTTCGCCATGAAATGGGTGCGGCACCGTTGCCACGATGCCTCGGAAAAGACCTGGCCGATGGCGGCCTTGATGCCCCCGTGAGCGTCGGAGATAACGAGCTCCACGCCGCTGAGCCCTCGAGCCACCAGGGCGCGCAAGAACGCCGTCCAGGCCGCCGTGTCCTCGGTCGTGGCGATGTCGAAGCCCACGATCTCGCGGTTGCCTTCCGCGTTGACCGCGGTGGCGATCACGGCCGAGACATTGACCACCCGGCCCCCTTCACGCACCCGTTGGGTGAGGGCGTCGATCCACAGATAGCGATAGGGCCCCCCGTCGAGTGGGCGTTCCTTGAACTCGCGCACCACGGTGTCGAGCTCTGCCGCCATGCGCGAGACCTCGGACTTGGAGATCCCGTCGATCCCCATGGCCTTGACCAGGTCGTCGACCCGCCGCGTCGAGACACCTTCGACGTAGGCCTGGCAGACCACGGCGACCAGGGCCTGTTCGGCCCGCCGGCGGGGTTGGAGCAAGAACTCGGGCGAGTAGGTCCCCCGGCGGAGTTTGGGAATGGCCAACTCGATGGTCCCGGCCCTGGTGTCCCAGGGTCGCAGCCGGTAGCCATTGCGCGAGTTCTCGCGTTCCTCGCTGCGTTCGCCGTAGGCGGCACCGCACTGCATGGACGCCTGGGCGCTCATGAGCGCCTCCGCAAAGGCGCCCAACATTGCCCGGGCCAGGTCCGTGTCGCCGTCGGCGCCTTCGAGGTACTTGCCAAGCCACGCGGCCGCGTCGATAGTGGTCGGGACGTTCACCGTGATCCTCCTCAAGTTGTTGTGTGGAAACTGCTTCTTGAGGTTGACGCGGTGATCGTCGCGTCTGGGGGATAGTCCTTCAG
>Ga0182030_10018786_pt1 | contig 13229 bp, 10 predicted proteins | sample 812S3MmetaG_FD_121299 | JGI IMG/M metagenome (GOLD analysis project Ga0182030, IMG submission 121299) | Permafrost microbial communities from Stordalen Mire, Sweden - 812S3M metaG (Illumina Assembly) | ecosystem: Environmental > Terrestrial > Soil > Wetlands > Permafrost | place: Sweden... | reverse complement strand
CGGGTTATGCTTCTGCAACACCTTGGTGATTGCCGCCGTCAACGTCGTCTTCCCGTGATCGATATGCCCGATCGTGCCCACGTTCACGTGCGGCTTCGAACGATCAAACTTTTCCTTCGCCATAAGAAACCCCAAATCCCTTTCATGGCTCGTACTGCCCGTTTCAACCCGGGGCGCCGGCCATCCGGCTCCAGCCCCAAAAAATCAGCTATCAGTTCTCAGCTGTCAGCTTGCTTCACTTCCCCTGCGCCCGGCCGATGATCTCATCGGCAATCATGCGCGGGGCCTCTTCGTAACGCGCGAACTGCATGGAGTAGGAGGCGCGGCCCTGGGTGGACGAGCGAATGTCGTTCACGTAGCCGAACATCTCCTTCAGCGGCACCATCGCCTTGATGACCTGCGATCCAGCCGCGTGTTCCATGCCCTCGATCCGCCCGCGACGCGAGTTGATGTCGCCAATAATGGTCCCCATGAACTCCTCTGGAACCGTCACTTCCACTGCCATCACCGGCTCCAACAACACCGGCGATGCTTTCCTGGCTGCTTCCTTGAAGGCGATCGAACCCGCAAACTTGAAGGCCATTTCGTTGGAGTCCACTTCGTGGTAGCTGCCGTCGAACAAAATCACCTTCACGTCCACGATGGGGTAACCGGCCAGAATGCCCAGTTCCAGCGCGCCCCGCACTCCCTGATCGATGGGCTTGATGTATTCCTTGGGCACCACGCCGCCCTTGATCTCGTTGATGAATTCGTAACCCTTGCCCGGCTCGTTCGGCTCGATGCGCAGCTTGCAATGGCCGTAGTTGCCCGAACCGCCGGTCTGGCGAATGTATTTGCCCTCAGCTTCCGCCACCTTGCGAATCGTCTCGCGGAAGGCCACCTTGGGCTCGCCAACGTTAGCGTCCACCTTGTGCTCCCGCTTCATGCGGTCCACAAGAATCTCAAGGTGCAGCTCGCCCATGCCGCTGATGATGGTCTGGCCCGAATCCTCGTCGGTATGCACCTTGAAGGTGGGATCTTCATCGGCCAGGCGCGAAAGGGCGATGGCCATCTTCTCCTGGTCGGCCTTGGTCTTGGGCTCGATGGCCACTGAAATCACCGGCTCAGGGAACTTGATGGCGCCCAGAGCGATGGCATGATGCGGCGCGCACAAGGTGTCGCCGGTCTTCAGATCCTTCAACCCCACGCAGGCGCAGATGTCGCCGGCGAGAATCTCACTCACGTCCTCGCGCTTGTTGGCGTGCATCTTTACCAGCCGTCCCACGCGCTCGGTCCTGCCGGTGCGCGGATTCAGCACCGCATCGCCGGTCTTGAGCGTGCCGGAATAAACCCGCACAAACGAGAGCTTGCCAAACGGATCGTTGATCAGCTTGAAGACCAGCGCCGCCAGCGGCTCATTGTCATCAGCCTTCCGCACCACGATTTCGCTATGATTGGAGGGATTGATGCCTTCCACTGGAGGCTTGTCCAACGGGCTGGGCAGGTAATCCACCACCGCATCCAGCAGCGTTTGAACACCCTTGTTCTTAAAGGCGCTTCCACAAATCACGGGGAAGATCTTCAGGTCGATAGTGGCCTGGCGAATGCCGGCCTTCAACTCTTCGATGGTCGGGGTCTCACCCTCGAGAAACTTCTCCAGCAGCACGTCGTCGGTTTCCGCAATGACCTCGATCAGTTGCAGCCGGAAGGCCTCTGCCTTCTTCTGCAGCGCGGCCGGAATCGGCTCGATGTCGTACTGCGAACCCATGGCCTCGTCGTGCCACAGAACCGCCTTCATCTCGATAAGGTCGACGACTCCCTTGAAACCCGCCTCGGCGCCGATGGGAATCTGCAGCGCCACGGGCCTGGCGCCCAACCGCTTGCGGATGGTGTCGACCACATATTCGAAGTCAGCGCCATTCTTGTCCATCTTGTTCACGAAGCAGATGCGCGGCACTTTGTACTTGTCGCCCTGCCGCCATACTGTCTCAGTCTGCGGCTGCACGCCGGAAACCGAGTCGAACACTGCCACCGCGCCGTCCAGGACGCGCAGCGAACGCTCCACCTCGGCGGTAAAGTCCACGTGGCCGGGGGTGTCGATAATGTTGATGCGGATGTCGCGCCACATGCAGGTGGTTGCGGCCGAGGTAATGGTGATGCCGCGCTCCTGCTCCTGCTCCATGTAATCCATGGTCGCGGTGCCCTCATGCACTTCGCCAATGCGGTGCGTGATGCCCGTGTAAAACAGGATGCGCTCTGTCGCTGTCGTCTTTCCGGCGTCGATGTGCGCCATGATTCCGATGTTCCGGCAACGATTCAGAGGAATGGTGCGAGCCACGGTATTTATCCTTGCGGGCGTTCAGCCCCGCGGTTGTATCAGTAACGAGGCCCCAGCCAATCGGGACCTCTTCGTGCCGGCGGTTCTTCTCGACCGGCCTCAGCGCTATGGTTTGCGCTCCGCGCTCTACCAGCGGTAGTGGGCAAAGGCCTTGTTGGCCTCGGCCATGCGGTGCACGTCTTCCTTCTTCTTCATCGCCGCGCCGCGCCCATTGGCCGCGTCCAGCAACTCGTTCGACAACTTGTCGGTCATACCCTTCTCGCCGCGGCTGCGGCCGTACGTAATCAGCCAGCGGATAGCCAGCGAGGTTCTCCGGTCGGGATTCACCTCGATCGGGACCTGGTAGTTGGCTCCACCCACCCGGCGCGTCTTCACCTCGAGCAGCGGCTTGCAGTTCTCGACCGCCTTCTTGAAGAGCTTGAGAGCGTCGTCGCCCCCGCCCTTCTCCTCGAGGTTCTTCATCGCCTCGTAGAAGATGCCCTGGGCCGTCGACTTCTTGCCGCCCCACATCATCGAGTTGACAAATTTCGTCACCAGCGTCGATCCGTAGACCGGGTCCGGTGCCACTTCCCGCTTCGCAATGTGCCCTTTTCTCGGCATAATCCTCAGAATCCTCAAAAAATCAGCCGCTAGCCTCTAGTGCTAGCTTCCAGCTCCCACTTGCGGGAAGCACCAATCCTGGCTCCAACAAAAAGCGAGCTAGAAGCTAGGAGCTAGCAGCTAGAAGCTCGATTTGCGCTACTTCTTCGGCGCCGCGCCGCCCTTGGCGCGCTTGGCCCCATACTTCGAACGGCTCTGCTTGCGGTTGGCCACGCCCACCGAATCCAGAGTGCCGCGCACCACGTGGTAGCGAACCCCTGGCAAGTCCTTCACGCGGCCCCCGCGGATCAGCACAATCGAGTGCTCCTGCAGGTTGTGGCCGATACCGGGAATGTAGGTGGTGACCTCGATGCCGTTGGTCAACCGCACGCGGGCTACCTTGCGCAGGGCCGAGTTCGGCTTCTTGGGCGTCTGCGTATACACGCGGGTGCAAACACCGCGCCGCTGCGGCGAGGACTGCAAGGCCGGCGATGCCGTCTTGTACCGCGGGGCCGTGCGCCCCTTGCGAACCAGCTGATTAAATGTAGGCAAACTCAAACTCCTTACCGCGTAAATCCCTGCAACCCCATGTTCGACCGCCGCGCGCAGACCCTTGGGGCCTCCCCTGCGAGTCCGCACGGCCAAACTTCGGCGTGCACGCGCACGGAAGCCCTGTTGTTACTGCTTCGCGTCTGCCTTCGTTCCACTTCCAGACGAGAGCCGGGACGGTGGCCGGTCGTTTTCCCACTTGCAGAGGAAAAGCCGACTCCGTTTCGCCGGTTCCGGCTCGCATAGCCCTCCAAGGCGGAGAACGCGCGAGCGCCGATGCGATGTATGAGTCTTCACGTCTTCCAAGGCGTATTCGATGCCCGACTTGGCCATGTCCTCCCTAAAGAAGAACACCCCCGGCGAGCATTCGCTTCGGCAACCATCCAACGCGAAAACGTCTTTGCCCCCGCCCTTCGCAAGAGAAGAGCAAGTTCGGGGCATCTCGGCCGGATCAACTTTCCCCCGGCCTCGGGATTATGCCCTCGCCAAAACCGCCCGGCGGGACCACCCGTACGCATCTACCGTCAAGGCACACGGACAGACGCGTTCTTGCGGAACCTTTCTACAATAACAAGAAACGGGGGTGGGGTCAACGCATTCGGCCACCGCCCCCGAAATTTTCAAGGCGCTATTCGATCGAGTGCAGCTTCCAGGCCCCGCCTTCCAGCGAAAAGTCGGCCTGGCGCTTGCTGCTCAACGTGTTTCCGGGGTTGTGCGCGATGTTCTGCAATGGGTCCGGCACGCCAGTGAAATCCACAGATTCGGTAAACGCGGCGCCCTTGGCGGAATCCACGCCGGGCAGAGTCTCGTCCTGGATGTCCTTGATATCGCGCGCCTTAAGACGATTGGCCGTCGCGGTAACCACAACCGCCACAAAATGGGTATCGGTGGTGCTATCCGGGCGCCACTCGATGACATCGCCACCTTTGGGCAGCTTGATCACTTTCTTGCCTTCCGGGGTCAGCGTGAAGTCGGCCCAGAACCGGTTGGGATATACCTTGGTTCTCTCCCAATATTTCGCCACGATCCCTTGCCGCATGCCCAGGTCACTTACTGTGATGTTGATGCCCGCCGGCGGAGCCTGATCGTACTTGGCCTGGATCAACGCCAATGCGTTAGCCTGCGTCAACTCTGGAGTCGACTTGCAGCCCACCGCCAGAAACAACCCCGCACCCAAAAGGGCCATCGCCCCTAAAGTCTTCCTCTTCAATGTATTCCTCACTTTTCCTCCCTACACCGCTCAAAACGGCTCGAATACCATCGACCCGCCATTTTTCACCTACTTTCCACTGCTGTCAATGGAGTTGCAAGTGACAGGGCGCACACTTCATTAAATTTGCTGTGGGAAGTGTGTTGAACGCTGCTCAAAGCGCTCAAAACCCTTCCTTTTTCCCTCGCCGCCGGCCCCGCTCACGGAGTCGCATCGCCCACAATCCGCGTACGTAGAAGATCCAGGAATCCCTTTTCGTCCGACTGCAGGCAAACCTGGGCGTTGGGAGCGCCGGCGGCGGGCCGCGTGAACCCTTTCTCGTCTACCTCAACCCGCATGGGCTTGGCCGGGCAAAGCTCGGGACGAATCGCGTAGGTCACTGCCACTGGGTCAAACAGCGTCGGCGTCAACACTTGACCCCCGCTGCCCGTCATCCACTGGTGATAAAGAAGGGTCAGTTGGTCGGTCAGCGGGGAACCGTGGGAAAAGATCGCCTCCCGCTCCGCCTGTTGCAGATGAATCTGCGTCGAATCCAGCGGCATCATGAAGATCGGCACGCCGGAGGCCAACAGCGCCTTTGCCCCCGCTGGGTTGCGGTTGATGTTCCACTCGGAATCAGGAGGCCGATGTTCGCCCGTCTTCCCGTCGTCATAGCCGCGGTAGATGCTGCCCCCCATCATCGCCACCCGCTTCAGTTTGCGGAAGGTGGCCGGGTCGCGCTCGATGGCTGCCTGCACAGTGTACAGCGGCCCAATGGCAATCAGCGTGATCTCTCCCGGGTGGAGTCGAATCTGGCTCAGCAGAAAATCGGCCCCGTCGGCATGCGTCCGCTCCGGCGCCTGGCGCGCGTAGGCCGCCTGGGTAAGGGTGTTGTCGGTCTTCGTGGCGGGGCCGGCGGCTACTGGGATATCGCTGCGGCCGATCGCGGCCAGGTAGCGGTCCAACAGGCGGGCGCGTAGCTCCGTATCGCCGAATGTCGTCGTCACTCCCAGGATGTGCAGCTCCGGGCTGCGCAGCGCCAGGGCCAGCGCAAATGCGTCATCGATGTCGTCGCCTATATCGGTGTCGATAATGACGAGTTGGGGCTGCGCGTCAGACGCACTGCCGGCGGGAGCCTGCGCTGCGCTGGCGCCAGGAGCCGCAGTCGCCAGGGCCATCGCGGCTATCGCCATAAAAACATGCGGGATCTTCATGCCAAGTACTCTAACCCACTCGGCAACCAACCCTACGAACTCTTCTCCAGTTGCGCAACAATCCGGTCGGTGTCGTAGACGCAGCCGCCCCACACTCCTCCGCTGGCCTGCACCAGCGCGGCCCACAAACGCGTGTCGTCGGGCAACCCGGGGTGCGGGCGCAGGTCGGGACGCGGCACGCGCTTCTGCAGACGCCGCCGGCCCTCTTCCGCGCTAAACTCGCCCTCCGCGTCGCCCACCAGGTTCACAGACCCGGTCAGCTTCTCGCGGTCGATGACGATCTCGATCAGGTCGCCCTCCAGAACCTTTCCGATTGGCCCTCCGGCCAGCGCCTCCGGCGATATGTGGCCGATGCATGCCCCCGTGGAAACGCCGCTGAAGCGCGCGTCCGTGAGTACGGCGACGTGTTTGCAGTGTGCAAGCTGTTTCAGAGCGCCCGTCACCTGGTACGTCTCCTCCATGCCCGCGCCCTTGGGACCGCCGCAGATGAGCACGATCACGTCGCCCTGCCCAATGCTGCCGTTCTTGATCGCCTCCACTGCCGCCGTTTCCGTGATGAAAACTCTGGCTGGCCCGCGATGCTTGTACACATTGGCCGCGTCGATCAGCGCGGGATCGATGGAGGTGCTCTTGATGACCGACCCCTCCGGCGCCAGGTTGCCCAAGGGAAAACATACCGTTGGCGTCAAGCCCCGCGAGCGTGCACGGTCCGGCGTCATAATCACATCGCCTGGGTCGATACCGTCCTGCCGCTGCAGTGTCTGGCGCAATGCGCGGCGGCGTTCGCTTTGTTCCCACCAGTCCAGGCACGCACCCAGTGTCTCGCCACTGACTGTCTTCACTGTCGTGTCCAGCAGACCGGCACGCCGCAGGTGCAGCATCACCTCCGCCACGCCTCCAGCCAGAAACACCTGTACGGTGGCGAAGTTTCGCGGCCCATTCGGCAGCGCGTCCACCAGCCGTGGCACCAGGCGATTGACCTCCGCCCAATCTTCCACCGTAGGCCGCCGCAAACCCGCCGAAAACGCCACCGCGGGCAGATGCATCACCAGGTTCGTTGACCCGCCAAAGGCGGCGTGCACCACCATGGCGTTCTTCAGCGCCGCGGCGGTCAGCACGTCGGCTACGCCCATCCGCAACTCGTGCATGCGCTTCAGCGCTCTGGCTGAACGCCGCGCGGCATCCAGCCAGATGGGCTGGCCGGAAGGAGACAGCGCCGTGTGCGGCAACGCCAGCCCCAGCGCCTCAGCCACCACCTGCGAGGTAGCCGCGGTGCCCAGAAACTGGCATCCTCCGCCCGGTGTGGCGCAGGTGCGGCAGCCTACCTCGGCCGCATACTCCAGCGTGATCTGCTGCTGCGCAAAGCGCGCCCCTATCGTTTGGGCTTTGGCCGCATCTTCGCCCGCCTCGGGCAGCAGCGTCACTCCGCCGGGAACCAGCACTGCCGGCATCTTTCCCGCCGACGCCAGCGCCATCATCATGGCTGGCAGCCCCTTGTCGCAGGTGGCCACGCCCAACACCCCTTTGCCCGTGGGCAGGGAGCGCATCAGGCGGCGCAGCACCATTGCCGCGTCGTTGCGAAACGGCAGCGAATCCATCATCCCCGTGGTGCCCTGCGTTCGCCCATCGCAGGGGTCGGTGCAGGCGCCGGCAAAGGGCACTGCGCCCAGAGCTTTCAACTCCCGCGCCGCCTCGGCCACCAGCAGACCCACCTCCCAGTGCCCGGTATGAAAGCCCAGCGCAATGGGCCGCCCGTCTTCTGCGCGCAGCCCGCCGTGAGTGCTCAGAATCAGGAATTCAGGATCCAGAAGGCGGGTAGTCTCCCAGCCCATTCCCGCGTTCTGGCTCATGGCGAACAGGTTGCCCGAGGGCTCTTTCAGCAACATCTCTGCCGTCAACGGCAGCGCTCCCGCAGGTCCCGGCGCATGAGTTGCCACGCCCAGCAGACTCGCGTCCGGTGACTCCAGAACGGATGTGATTGAGACTGCAGCCATGAGAAGACTCTCCTTCAATTCAGTAAGCAAGTATAGAAGCGGGCAGCGACGCTTCCCGGATCCACCTCACGCAGGACGCGCTGGCCATTGCGCGTCTGCTCGAAGAAGGAACCAGGCACCACCCTACTTCCTGGGCGCAGTCGCCACACCCACTAGAGAATCCGCACAGCCGTAGTAGAGAAACCACTTCTTGTGAAAGAAGACCAACCCCTCCGAAAAGGTTGTTCCAGCCGCGTATTGTCCGGTCTTTTCATAGGGCAGTTCAGGTTTCAGCACCGGTCCCGTCGTCTGGCCTTTTAAGTAGGCAGGATTACTGGCATCGAAGAGCGCCTCCCCGGCGGCATAGGCAGCGGGTCCCAACTCCGGATCGCCGCCGCTGTTTGCATTCTTCCCGTTGTAGAGCACCACAATCCCCGCGCCGGTCATCACCGGAGGCGGCCCAGTCTCAGGGAAGGTACTGTCAAAGTGACCGGGGCGCGGGCGCAGCAGCTCCACCGCATTCCCCTGCATATCTTCCACGGGGTTCCAGTGAATCAGGTCATCCGATGTGGCCAGGTGGATGGCGCCTTCTCCCCAATACATCCAGTACCTGCCGTTGATTTTGGTGGCGATCAAGCGGCCCTTTTTGACCTCGGTCACAATCCCCGCCGATTTGTATTTCAAGTGGGCATACTTGCCTCCGGCGGCGGTCAGAAATGCGGGCCCATACTTGGTCCAATGTGTCAGGTCTCGCGAAGTGGCGATGCCCACCGAATATGTGGTGCGGTTCCATTGCGTGTAGGTGAGTACGTAGGTGCCGTCCTCCGACTCCACGATGCGCGGGTCTTCCACGCCACCCGGCCACTCGCGGGCCTTCTGGTCGTCCTCCGCCGGATAAAAGGCCGGCGCCGCAAGCCGCTTGAAGTGGACGCCGTCCTTGCTCTCCGCCAGTCCCAAACGCGAGGTGTGTCCGCCAATTTCCATCGGACCCGAGTTGTCCTCGGCACGGTAGAGCACCTCCACTTTGCCGTCTCGCACAATGGCCGCGGGATTGAACGTATGCAGGGCCTCCCACTGTGCTGGAGCTTTCAGCACCGGGTCGGTAAACGTCGACTCCGGCCGCGGGGCAATCACCGGGTTGCCGGTCGCGGGCCGCACGAACGGCCCGATGGTCCACTTCTCCGCGCTCTGTGCCTGCAATCCCGTGGCGCAAACCAGCGCCACCACCCATACCAAACTGCCGTTTCCGATTTTCATCCCAACACGATCCTTATCGATTCGCGGTCTGCGCGCTCAGCGCGTAAAAGCTCAGAGCCGCATCGCCCTGTTCCAGCAGGCGCATACGTCCAAGCCTACCGTAGCACTCTGCCAGGCGCTCTTTGCGGCGGTGCTCGGCAATCACCACTGCGCCGCCTGCCAACATACCCGCTGCGGCTCCGCCCAGCAAGCCGAGTGCCGCGGCGTACTCTTCCGCGGCATCGTACGGTGGATCAAGAAAGACGACGTCAAACGCCATCGAAGTGTTCACCCGCGCCTTGCGGAGATACGTTCCTACACTGGCGGACTCGATGCGGAATCCCGCCGTGAGTCCCAGCTGTGCCAGGTTGGCACGCAGAACCTTCAGTGCCGCGGGCGCCCGCTCAACAAACGCTACTTGCGCTGCGCCGCGGCTCACGGCCTCAATGCCCACCGCACCGGACCCGGCGTACAGATCAAGAAAAACCGCGCCCTCGATGCGAGGCGCCAGCACGTTGAACAGTGTCTCGCGCATCCGGTCGCTGGTGGGCCGGGTGGCGAGGCCCGCCGGAGCCTCCAGCGTGCGGCGGCGAAGCGATCCTGCAATGATGCGCATCGCGAACCAGCATACCTCAAACGGCATTTGGCCCCAGCCTCTACAATTCATGTATGCGAGGCTGGTCAATCCCGCTGGGCCGCTGGATGGGCGTGGAGTTGCGCGTCCACGCTTTCTTCCCCCTGTTGACGGGCGTATGCCTTGTGCTTGGCGCCTCGGATCTCGGCCCCTTCTCCTTGGCCCGCGGTCTGGGCCTGTTTATGGCCCTGCTGGGAGCGGTGGTGGTGCGCGAGATCGCCCGCCTGCTGGTGGCCGCATGGCTGGGCCTCAAGTTACGTGCCGTTCTGCTGTTGCCCATCGGCGGCTTGTTTGCCTACGCCAACCCCGAGAGCCAGGAAAACTCCAACCAGGGCGGCGGCCAGTTTGCCATGGCGTTTGCCGGCCCCCTGGCCAATATCGTCACCGCCTTCATGCTGGCCGCGGCGTTTATGGGCGCGAGTGGAAACATCCACCTCTTTGACCAGCCTTGGATCACCGCCGCCTACCTGCTGCGCAGCACGGTTTGGATGCAACTCGGCCTCGGCGTGCTCCATCTGCTTCCTGCCTATCCTCTGGATGGTGGGCGCCTGCTGCGGGGCAGCTTTGCGCGCAAGCACGGCCTGATGCCCGCCGGCCGCGCCGCCACAGGCCTGGGACAATTGCTGGCCCTGGCCGCCATGATCGGCGGCATGTTGTTGCATAGCCCATGGCTCATCATCGCCGGCTTCTTCATCATGATCGGCGCGCAGATTGAAGATCAGGGCGTCTTCTTCCAGTCCGTTGTGGACACCGTGCATATGCGCGAAGTGATGCTCACCGACTTTGCCACCCTCTCACCTTCTGACACCCTGGCCGACGCGCTGGTCCGTTGCGTCCACTCGCTGCAGGAGGATTTTCCCGTCGTCCGCGGGCCGGAGCTGGTGGGCATCGTCTCTCGCCAGCGCATTGTGGACGCCCTGCGCAGCGACGGCAATGGCTACGTGCAGTCGGTCATGTCGCGCGCTTTCCAGGTGGCCCGCCCCGAAGACACACTGGGAGCCACCATCCGCCGTCTCACCGCCGGCCACGGCCTCGCACTCATTCCCGTCACTGAAGGCGGGCGCGTGGTAGGCATCGTGAGCGTGCAAAACCTCATGAGCTCCATGTCGCTCCTGTCTGAACAGCGCCGCTTGGAACGTCAGGAAGCCGAAAAATAGCCGGCCCCGTTTCGTTTTTTTGAAGCCGGCAGAATTTCGCCGTCCACGTTGAACGATTGCCATGGACTCACAAGACGCTCCACTCTCGCCCGGCCTCTACCTGGTAGCCACCCCCATCGGCAACCTGGGCGACATCACCCTGCGCGCCCTTGAGGTGCTCCGGCACGTGGACCGCATTGCCTGCGAAGACACCCGCCAGACACAAAAACTGCTCAACCACTTCCAGATCACCACGCCGACCATTAGCTGCCATGAGCACAACGAGGGCCACCGCGCCGGCGAACTCATTGCCGCGCTCAAGTCAGGCGGACGCATCGCCGTGGTCTCCGACGCCGGCATGCCGGGCATCAGCGATCCCGGCGGCTGGCTGGTCGCCGAGGCCATCGCGGCCGGAGTGCCTGTCGTCCCCATACCCGGCGCCAACGCGGCCCTTAGCGCCCTGGTCGCCTCCGGCCTGCCCGCCGGCGAATTTCATTTCATCGGATTTCTTCCGGAGAAAACCGGAGCGCGCCGGACGCGCCTTGAACAACTCGCAGCCCAACCCCGCCAGACTCCGCTCACCCTGGTCTTCTACGAGGCCCCGCACCGCATCGTGGACACTCTCGCTGACCTTGAATCCGTCTGGGGCCCCGACCTTCGCGTTGTGATAGCCCGTGAGCTGACTAAGATGCACGAAGAGTTTTTGCGCGGAACCGTGGCCGAGGTGCGCCGCGATCTGGCCGCCCGCGACCGCATTCGCGGCGAGTTCACCCTGCTGTTGGAAGCGCCCGCCCACGCTGCCGGTGTCTCAAGTCCCGATCCGGGGACCTCGGAATCCGTTGCCGCCAAGATTGCCCGCTTGCAATCCGAATCCGGCATCGACGAAAAGGAAGCCTTGAAGCGCCTCGCCCGCGAGTTAGGCCAATCCAAAAGCGAGATCTACCGCGAGTTACAACGCACCCGCGCCAGACGCAGTTAGTTGGGGACAAAAGGCCAGACAGCCTTTCCCGGTATGAAAGCGACACGCGCTCTCTCCATCAGGCCGGGTGCGAGTTGCCCATCACATAAGGCCGGAGCCAACTGCGCAGACGATCGGTGTTTCTTTCGAATACGAGATAGATAAGTTGCGCGTAAATCACGATGCCGATCAGCACTGCCAGGTTGACGAGCAAAGCACGTCCGGCCGGGTAGGCGCGAGGCAGGTGGAGCGACGCCTTGAGGAAAATCAACGCCGGCACATGAATTAGATAAAGTGTGTAGGAACTGCGTGCCGCCCTCTGCGACAACCAGACATACCAGGAGGGCAGCGATGCAGGGGCGCAGTCCAACGTAACCCAGATTAGGAGGGTGACCAGTACCCCAATCAAGACATCTGCAGCCAGCGAGTAGTGGAACTTGCCGATCACCAGGCCAACGCCTACCAGGGCCATCGCCTGGGCAATGGCTGCGGCACGCATCCATGGATTGTGCACCGGCAAGGTTGGCAGGTAAAGAATCAGCGCCCCCAGCAGCCAGGGAATGCCCAGCAGGACGATGGGAAGCCCGACGAACCATCCCAATGCCAGCGCCCCCAGCCCCAGGCCCACACGCGCGGGCCATGACCGCACCCCCAGTAGCGCGAGGAATGCCATAGGGAATGCCAGGTAATACCAGAATTCGTTGCTCAAGCTCCACAGGGGGCGGTTGGACCCCAGCGTTGGAATCTCGTGTCCGCCCATGCCCGGGGGTGTAACGGTCTGCAGGAAGACAAAGTTGGCCGCCAGGGTAGGCAGGTTCAATGTGCTGTGCACGTCTGTCATCAGGTCGTGCATGCCCGCTTTCCCGGCATAGACCGCATCCGTGCCCGGAAGATGCATGCCGGCCCAGTCCACGGCGCCACCCAGGATCAGCGCAGGCACCAACACAATATAGAGCCGTGTCAGGCGCTTGAACAGATAGCCGCGCCAGCTCCAATGCCCCTCCCGCACCGAACGAAGAACACCGCCACCGACCAGGTAACCGCTCAACACAAAAAAGACAATCACCCATTGGTGACCAAGACGCGCCAGAAGATACGCACCGGCAACCAAGGGGTTAGGGTGCGAAAGCTGGGAATAATCCACAAAGAGCGCATCGCGCCAGTGATTCAGCAGCACTGAAAAGGCAGCAAAGCCGCGCAGGGCATCCAGATGGACCGAAGCGGTGCCATGGGGGCGGCGCAAAGTTCGGTTTGTTCCCACGCCTGCAGATTGCGCGAGTTCCTGCGTAGCCAAAAGAACCGCCTTCCGGGTACATGGCCTATGGGCCAAAAAGGGTAAACTGTCGCGTGACTGCCAAGACGGCTTGTCACTCAACCTGCGGCCCCCATTTGCAGGATGTGCGTGTAGGAGACACAATCAACACGCGCCACCGCTGGTCTCCGT
>Ga0182030_10018784_pt1 | contig 13229 bp, 12 predicted proteins | sample 812S3MmetaG_FD_121299 | JGI IMG/M metagenome (GOLD analysis project Ga0182030, IMG submission 121299) | Permafrost microbial communities from Stordalen Mire, Sweden - 812S3M metaG (Illumina Assembly) | ecosystem: Environmental > Terrestrial > Soil > Wetlands > Permafrost | place: Sweden... | reverse complement strand
TGCCGGGCGGGCCGTCTTCGCTGTGTTTTGTGATGTGGTGGTCAGTCGCTTAACGGATCCTGATACGCGACGCGCCTCGGCCTGCCATCTCGGCGAGTCCGTTGGCTACCAGCGCAATCAGGAAGAGCGCCCAGCAAGTCGCGACGAGTACTCCACGGACGGCGCGAAGGCCGAAAACCAGCACCGCCTCGGCGCGGCCCGCAGGCTTGAGATGGAGCACTTTCATGCCGCCACCGGTTCTTCCTGAGCAGCCTTGTACTTGAGTTGGGCGACTGTGCATTCCTCGGCGGTGATATCGTCACGCACACCCAGGTACACCGGCTGGAAGATACACCCACTCTCGGGGAAGGCGTACAGGTAGCGCGCCTCAACTACGGCGCCGACGGCCGGAATCGCGTGGTTGGGCGGGATGGTGACATTGCCAGCGGGTACAACCTTGTGACCGTCGAACAACATCAGCGATACACTGCGTTTCCCGTTCACCCTGTTAACGATGAACGAGCCGGTGGCGTGGAACTTCAACTTCAAGTTGTCACCGTCGCTGGCGGGACGTCCGGCGACGTATGCCGCCGAGAGGTTCTTGAATACGATCCCTTCGCGGTTCTCCCTCTTGAGCTTGTCCAGCAAGTCCGCCTTCTCCGCAAGGTCCAGCGCGGTGTCCGCCAGTTTCAGGAAGCCGAAGTCCGCCGAGATGACCTGGTTCAATGCGAACAACCGATCCCGGTAGGGCTGGCTGCGGAGATCCCTGCCGTGGAGCGTGAGAATATCGAAGGCGAAGAAGACCTCGCCGACGGACTCTCCATCGATCACGCAGTTCCCGGGGATTTGTCGAACCTCGTTGACGAGGATCGACGGGATGCCGCAGATCAGACCGCGGCGGTTGATGCCGTCAATGGCGGCGTCCTCCTTACGGATCAGGATGCGTTTCCCATCGAATTTCTCCTGCGCACAGTACGCCGGATCATAGATGAACCGCTGGGCGTCGCGATCCTCGATGGGATCGAGCAACTGGGGCAGTATCCCAGTGGCCTGCTGTTCGCAGCCGGTGTGCTGGTACGGGGTGCCGTTCTCGCCAGGCGTGTAGCCCTTGGCCAGCTTTTCGCTGAGCAGCTTGTCGTAGATGGCCCTCGCCTTTTCCAAGCTGACCGGTGTCGGTGTCTTGGTGCCGGTTTGCAGCGTGGCGCCGCGTCGGCCATAGGCGAAGTGGACGACGTATCCGCCGTCCCTCGGGCTGATGCTGGCCTGATAGATTTTATCCGACGAGCCCTCCCGGTAGTAGAGTGTGATTTCCTCCATGGGTGTGTGTTTCCTTTCGTTTGAGGTTGAAATGACGAAAGCCGGACGAGGTGTCCGGCTTCAGGGGTGAATGGTTTTGCGTGAAACTGCAGCTCGCCTACACGCCGAACAGGTGGTGGAGGCCATTTGCGAGGGCGAGAAGTTTTACGAGGATGGGTGCCAGCGCATACAAAATGATGGCCAAAATTAGCCACGATAAGAGCGACAGAATCGTGTCGAGGGTTCTCATGTTTAGGTTTTCCTTTCCTTCTTGATGCCCGCGCCGGTTTGAACGGCGCCGGGCTGTTATTGTTGTGAGGTTTCAACTCCAGCGCCTGCAGTCGTTAAAGTACTGGCAACTGGCGCACTGCAGGCCGGGCGATGGGACGAAATCCTCGCGCTCCAACCCGGCCACGTACGACTCGATGCCGCGGAACAGTCGCGTGACCTGGACTTCCGTGGCCGGCGGCAGCGCGGTAACGATGAGCTTGGGAGCCTTGGTCTTCACCAAGGTGTGAATCTCGATGCCGGATTCGGCGTGCCCGGTTGCTTCCCGGTACAGCAGCGCGTACCCGGTCGTCTGGCCCTCAGTGGTGTGTGCCACCTGCTCGGGGTCAGGGGTCTTGCCAGATGTCTTGAAATCGACGATGCGGCCACCTGGTCGCACGAGATCGAGGATGCCAATGAGCCTGGGCAGGCCGTGTGCGGAAAGGTCAGCTTCGACGCTGACCTCCACCGCCTCCGGCCTTTCATCCGGCTGGATCGGGGATTCCCTGAAGTAGGTTTCCAGTAACTTCCACCCGGTTTGTTTTTCACCGTCCTCATCCTCGAACTCGACTGGCTCCGACTCCTTCAAGTCAGACCAGGCGCCGCTGAAGGCGTCATGGAGATCCCGGAGGGATGGTGTCCGGCGGTGCCAGCGCGCCCGGTTCCAGAATTTCAGGGTCTCGTGCACGCTGCTGCCTAGGTGCAACGCTGCCGGCTTCGGCTTCACGATCCCGGAAAGATACCGAAACCAGAACCGCAGCCGGCATTGATGGAATGTCGCGAGCCTGGAAGCTGAGATACTGCTCAGCAGATCGTCGATGGACCGGCCGCCATCACCGGCTGGAACAGTGATGGTTTCATTCGCCGACGCCACGCTCATGACCTCGCCGGTTGGCGCTGGTAGTTTCCCCGGCCATTGCCATTTCCATTCCGCCGTGGGTATTTTTCGAACAGCTCGTCGATCAGGTTGCTGGCCTGCATACGATTGAGCGTCCTCACACCGCCGCCGAACATCTGGACGGCGAGGTTCTCAATGTCCGCTTTGTTGGCGTTGTTCTCCCGGACAATCCGGTTGATCAAATCCAACTGCTTCTCGGAGATGCCAGCTTCGTTGCCGGCTTGATGGCCGTTGCCGTTGGTTTGACGACCGTCCATGCCATATCCGTCCGGCGGCACGAAGCCGGTCTGCTGCATTTGATCATCGACCGCTTTCTGCAATGACTCGTACAGCTTGGCGCTTTCCCCGGGAACATCGGTCACGTTTTGAAGCTCGGTTTCAACCGAGACGCTGAACTGGTGTGACGAGTAGCCCGGGAGCCCCAGGCGTTTTGCGTAGTTTGCGATCAGTTTGACTGCCATAGGTTTGATTCCTTTCGTTGTTGGTCTGCGCTCCCGCGTGGGACACAGAAAACCCCAACGTGCTGCTGGGATGGTTGTTCGATCCCTATTCACTCCGCCGGTGCGGGATCACACTCCGGCGGCTCCTCGGCCACGATGCACGTCTCGTACTCCACCATGCGCGACAGCCCTTCAGCCACGAGCCGGCTCGCGAGAGCCGTCATCGGGATTCCTTGGGACTTGGCGGCCCGGTACAGCGGTGAGATCAGTTCACGTCGGAGCCGAGGCGAGTAGTAGAGTCTGCCTCGTGCCATGATTGCTGAGTTGAATTGCCCCAGCGATAGCCGGAATGAGGATGGCCGACTGGCCTTCCTTCAAAGGCATATAACACCGGAGGGGATGCCGTTGCGCAGTGTCCCTCCCAACCTACAAGCCGAAATCACCCATGCGGCGGCTGGCCCCATGTGTTTCACCCCATGGTGACAATGTGCTATTTTATTGGGCGGAGCGAACTTGAGGGAAAAAGGAATCTGGCAAAACCTGGACCGCCTGGTCGGTAACAACAACGCCGCCCGTTCCACCATCGTAATAGAGATGGTGTTCAACACCTGGAACCCATTGCTTCTCCTCTTGTCCTTGCTCGTAACCCTCCAGCAGAGCAGCGATTCCAAGGATTATTCCGTCCCGAACCAAATCGCCCGTATTCTCCTGCTGATCGGCCACTTCTTCTCGAATGTGCTTTCCCTCGGCGTAATAAGGATTGAATGACGCCTCTTGCTTGTCAGCATCGTCTAAAACCTTTTGCGCCGCCTCTTTGGATGCGATTTTGTCGAGCTGCTTCTTTGTTTTGGAAGCCTGTTCGAGCCCGGCGTCCGCTGCATGAGCCAGCCAGTCGGCACCATCTGAAGCGGAGACGCAGTTTGGTTGATTGCAAGAAATCAAGAAAAGCGAATACATGGAATCTGCATCACCTCCATTAGCCGCTTGAAGAAACCATTTGCTGGCCTTCTCAAAATCTTGTCTTGTGCGGATTCCATTCGCATAAGCCATTCCGAGGCATCGTGCTGCGTGCGTGGCGACATCGCTCTTGCCCTGCCCATCGCCTGCCGCGTCCTTTAAAAAGGCGAGACCTTGTTTACCGAGTTTAGAATAGCCCTCTTTGGTGGTAATGACGGGGGCAAAATCTTCAGTTAGATAGAGCGTCCCTAAAATTAGTTTGGCGTCCGCTACAGCTAGCGTATCATCTTGATTCCGAGCTATTACGCCTGTGCATAAGGACTGCGCAGCAGATACGTCTTTTGGTACGATCCCCCCGGCTGCATATTCTCTAGCCAGTGAAACCTGGGCTACCGCATCGCCCCCATTAGCGGCCTTCCACAAATACTCTTTCGCCTTTTCGGGATCTTTTTCAACCCCCTTTCCGATTAGATAACATGTCCCGAGTAGCCCCATTGCCTGCACATTACCAGTTGAAGCGGCGTTTTGAAGCTGGGCGATAACATCGGGGCTTGGATCGCTATTATTAGCGCCCGTGACTTGCCCGTCAGCGCCCGGAGAAGCGATCCATAAGGTGCATGTAATGGCGATGATCGCTGAGATTCTAATTATCTTCATATCTGTGGATGGATAGGAGCTTTTTACGGGTGACACTAATGCGAGGCATGTTTAAAGACGTGTCTGCATTTCGAGCAGGTAATGCGGAGAGCGCTTGAAAGCGAAGGAACTCTTAGACTTTGTGCGCAACGCGGACACTTGATGACAATGGGTTGCGGTTCCGGTGTGGGTGTTGGGCGCGAGTCACCAGAACTCGCTAATCCGGCGCTGATCGCTTGGTGCAGCCACTTGGCAATCCACGCTCCTCCCGCAATACATGCGAATGCAACCACCGGATATGGAGAATGAATTACGCCTGAGAGGAGGCAGCCGATTCCACCACCTGCCAATATGAAGACCCAGCCGGTTAAGCCATCGGCTGTGGGCATCGGAAGACCGGGTTCCTTCCCATATTTTGTATTCCGGAAATCATCAGCCATCCATTTTTCGAATGCTGACCATTCGCGCGGATAGTTCTGGGCATGACGGTATGCTTGAGCGTTCTCAGCAGCGGCCTGCTTCTGGGCGACGAGATTCTCGGGGTGTGTTTCCGCAAAATCATAGTTTCGGCGTAAATCCGGATCAGAGAGTATTTCAAAGGCCAAATTGACTTCCTTCATCTTATCATCCGACGCTTCAGGCCCACCGCAATCCGGGTGATATTTCCGTGCCTGCTGGCGACGTGCCCGCTTGATGTCAACAAGTGTTGCGTTGCGCGGAACGCCGAGCGTCTTGTAATGGTCCTTATTCATTGGCTGTTTTGAGGAGCTAACTCGCAGCCGACCGTCCAGATCGCCGCCCGGCTGCTCCTGGCGACGAGTTGATGCGCGGACTCCATCGACGTGGGGGGACTGGCTCCGGGACCTGTGCCAGGTGATTGAAGCTACCGGCCGATGGGAAGCCTAGCAATTTCCAGGGAGCCAGCAGTGCATTCCTCTTGTTCCCCGATGTGGCGGGCGGCTGGTCTCCCGCGTCTGCACACCCGGAAGAACATTTGGGATTACCGGGAGGTCCTCGACGACGGGCACCATGACCCATAGTGAGGCATACGTCTGCCAACAATCGTGCTGTCCTTTTTCGTCCGTCGGCTGCTGAGGTCCAGATTTTCATCGAAAAATGGGTCCGTTCTGAATTCCGAACGATACGGCTTTCGCCGTGGCTAGTGTCAAGGCTCGAGGTTCCGATTTCGGAACGGCTGATGAAGAATCCCCGCAATATCACCGGCCCGGAGATTCGACGACTCCGGGAAGCAGCAAACTGGAGCCAACCCGTTTTGGCTGCCCGTTGCGCACGGTGGGGGTGGGTTCTCAGCCGGGAGACCCTGGCCAAGATCGAGGCCCAAGTTCGTTGGGTGTCAGATTTCGAGTTGGTTTGCCTGGCCAACGCGCTCGGAGTGCCACCGGAGACACTCTTGCCGAAAAAGAGGATGTCTGGGATCCTGCAGGACTGCTTCGAGCGCCTGTCGCACCGAGAGGAGTGAGATACCGACGCCGCCCGCGCGGCAGATCGTCCACCTGCGTCGGCTCCGAGATGACGGCTCACGGTCACTTTAGTGACGTATCCGGTATGTGAAGTCAACGGGCAAAGTCTGGTTCCTTGAACCTCGACGAGTCCCAGCAATTCTCCCGCGCCGTAGTGGATGCCCTGAAACGTGTGCGCCAGAAGAAGGGAATATCACAGGAGCGGCTGGCGAAGAGCTGTGGCCTGAGCCGTAGTGCGATCAGCATGATCGAGGCTGGCGACAGGAACCCTACCCTTTTTGTCTGTCACGCGCTGGCTGCGGGACTCGACGTTCGATTGTCGAAGGTGATTCGCGACGCCGAGGGGTACGGCCCCACAGGGAAGTAATGGGGCCACGATGTCCCAAAGCCACAAGCATTCCGTAGAAGGGAAGTTGGCCGCCCGAATCTCGAGGCCGCGGCCGGCTGGACTGCCCCCCCTCCTGCACGGTAGCCTGCCGATAACGTGCAGAGCCAAACCGGACGCCCCTACGATGTCGGATTCTCACCGCTCTCGGTGGAATCCAACCATTTTGCTCACAAGAGCCTTTCCTCCTGGGCCGTGAACATCGCCGTGGGGTGCAGCCACGCATGCCGTTTCTGCTATGTGCCCAGCGTGTCCACCTTGAAGCAAAAACCCTCGCTCCAGAAATTTCAGGTGGCAGACCCGGATGCCCAGTGGGGCGATTACGTGATCCTGAGGCCATGGGACGAAGAGGTATTCAGGAAATCCGTGCAGCGGGCGGGGCGGATTCCCCGGGCCAAGCTGAACAAGGACGGCAACCGCGCGGTGATCTACTGCAGCACCACTGACGCCTACCAAATCTTCCCCGCGGCAGCCGGCGAGAAGCGCAAGCTGCTCGAACAAGCAACCCGGCACATGGTTCGCAGGTCCCTGGAGATCATCCGGGATGAATCGACCCTCAACGTCCGCATCCTGACCCGAAGCCCGATGGCGGTCCGGGACTTCGACCTGTTCAAGACGTTCGGGAACCGCCTCGTCTTCGGGATGAGTCTGCCCACGCTGAACGACCGGCTGGTCAAAATCTACGAGCCGCGGGCGCCAGGCCCAGATGCGAGGCTCAAGGCGCTCCAAAAGGCCAGGGAGGCGGGGTTACACGTTTACGTCGCTGTGGCACCCAGGTACCCTGATTGCGACGAGGCTGATCTCCGCGCGACACTGACGGCTGTCAGGGATCTGAACCCAATTACGGTGTTTCACGAGCCCATCAACCTCCGGGCGCAGAACGTCGAGAGGATCGAAGCCTATGCCAGGGAACTGAACGTCTCCGTGGACACTGCTCCTCTCAAGCGCAGGGAGACCTGGCGCATATATGCGGTGGAGCAACTCATGCTGGTGGAACGCATTGCCGAGGAGCTGGGGCTGATCGATGTCCTCAAGCTCTGGCCGGACTCCCAGTTAGGGAACGCCAAGGCTTTTGTGAAGGCAGGCGAGTATCGCCACCGGCAGGCAAATGGGGTGCGCCGTGAGGGGCGCCATGCCGTACAACTCCGCGCCCGGCAGTTTGAACAGCAGTTCCCAAAATTTGAACAATGGCTCCATTTCTGGTGGAACCGGGTGAGTGCGTGGCCAACGTAAAGGCGATATGAAAAAGAAGACCCCTCAGAAGCAGCCACCCACCCTGGAGGCGTCGCCCTTCGAACTGGCCGGCCGCGAGGTGCGGCTTTCCGGCCCCGATGACGCTTATCTCAGGGAGCGGGAGGGGATCATCGAGCGGGGCCGCGAGACATTTTTGGCCGTTGGGCGGGCGCTCTTGGAAATCCGTGAATACCGGGGTGGTGTCCTTTTCAAGGACACGTATGGCTCATTTGAGGCGTATATCCGGGAGCGCTGGGAATTCGGTCGGGCGTACGCCTACAGGCTGATGAACGCGGCAGAGGTCGTCGAACAACTGTCGCCCCGGGGCGACAGTCCAGCGGCTGCACAGCCCGTGAGTGAGAAGCAAATCCGCGCTCTGACACTCCTGGAAGACCCGGCAGACCGGCGCCGCGCATGGAAGGAGGCTTGCAAGGAGGCAGGAGAGTCCGAGGTGACGTCCACCGTTATCTTACGGGTGGTGCGGCGCATGATTGCCGATGGAGCCAAAAAGCGCACACCTGAAAGGAGCCGCTCCAAACCGCGGGCCAGGAACGTGCAGATTAGCACCGTCGCCCTTGGAACGATCTGGAAGCGCCTGGGAGATATCAGAAAGGCTGCTAAAGATATCAAAGGTGTTAGGGATGCGGTCGCAGAGATCGAGAGACTACTGCAAGACTGAGGAACCCAACTAAAGCTTACTCTCCACTCTATGAATGAGACGTGCCGGAGTGGAGACGTTTCGATGGCTGCGCGGTGGTCGAACGCCGGGGCTATTCAATAGAGATGCCCCCTCATCATCCGGAATGCATTCTCGGGGGGCTTTAAATTGGAAAATACTGCATTGTCAGCGTTCAACCTTGATCAGCTCCGTCTGGATGCTTCCGAAATCCTGTTCGATCATTTGATCAATAATATTGAGGCAACGGGCTTTGGTCTGCGGGTCCCTTGTCTGTTCGTAAAGCCGTAGGACATGCGGCGGCATCATATATGTCCATGTATTGGCATCAATCGCGCCCTGCGCTCCTGAAGCCTGATGCAGTTCTATGACGCGCTCGGGAATGCGACACACAATATCAGGCAATTGTACAACCGACTCATCGAGGGCAAACAGCAACTGCTCGACACCGTCTGGAAATGCGGGACTTTCGATGAAATTGCCGAGCAGGTCCGTCTCCGTTGAAAGTTGCACGCCGGAAATCTGTCTGAAACATCCGGAGGCAGCCGCCCTCACTTTGTTTGAGGAATCTTGGAAATACGCCTTTAAGCCTTCACGACACAGGTCACTGACCATCGCCTGTCCTAGATTCGCGGCATAGACCTCCGCAGCGGCAGCGCGGGCTTCCTCATCTTGATCATTGATCACCTTCATGTCTCCCTGTGCCTCATTGTCGTGAAAGCTCGCCAAGCAAATCTGCCGCGCCGCCGTCTGCTGCGCCGATTTATCTGGAAACGTGAGCATCTTTTGAAGGAGCGGTCGCACCTCCTTGTAGTGATAGGACGTGGCATAACGGAGAAAATGGTCGATAAAGGCCGTGCCTAGAATCGCGTCAGCGCCATCGCAAAGTTCGAGAAACATCTTAACCGCACAGTCTCGATTGATACCCAGAACCGGCAGCAACGCTTCCACCGCGCATGCACGTACAGCGAGGGATGGATCGCGCACGCACGCCACCAAAGCAGGCTCCAGGGTTTGGTAATGGGATGGGGCGGCGAACAGAAGATGTCCAATTGCGCGCACGGCGGCACCACGTACGGTATTTATACCGTGCGTGATCGCGGAACCGCCGTAATATAGCGCACCTCCGGCAGCAGGAATTTGCCAAATATCCCGGTCGGGGTCTGGATCGTTTATGGCGTAGAAGGAAATGATATCGAGAATCTCGTCCGGCAGCGTGCGAAATGCGATTTGCGAAACGGCACGACAAATTGCGAGTCCGCACGGCTTTTGAGGGAGCGCATGCAACCGCCGAATGACTTCGACTATCTTTGCGGTGTCAAGTGGCGGCCCAGGCGTGACGGGTCGCTTGTTGCCGAAGACCTGCCGTGGTTTATCGGAAGGTTCCTGCTCAGTAACAATTGCAGATAAAATCGCGGAGAAGTACCGAATGTGCATCTCCTCGCCCATTTTTAACGCGAGATCGGCAAAACGCTCCTTGTCCTGCTGCGCTTCGATTTCCAAGTCGCCCGAAAGCTGGTGCACATCACCCTTCAGGAGGTCCCTCGTCTCGCCTCCGCCGTACTTAATCATCGCAAGTAACCATTGCTCATCTGTTAGCTTCGGTAATACTCCGGGCGGAATTGGAGATGGAACTGCTTCGAACTTAATCGGCCGAGGAGGATCGCACTTTTCCCCGGGGAACTTCCGCTGCAATTCCCCGAGGCGACGTTTTGCCTGCTCGCTAAGTCGCTCAGAGGTGATGCTGGTCAAGAGGTGCAATTGGGTAAGACCGATACTTTGCGGATAGTCCCTTTCTTTTAGGCTCACGCGATCAAGGGCTAGAGCTTCAAGCTGAGCGTAATTTGCGTCCGAGCAGTGAGGCGTGATTGCGCGAAGAAGTTCGCAACTCACCGCTTCGCTTCCGCTTCCTCTCGCCCACATCGAATAGCCGATTTCAAAGCGCGGGCTGTCACCGAGCAAATATTGAACAGCCTGATCTGCGTAATATCGACCGTTTGCCGCCCACGCACTCTCCAGCAAAAAAGCTATGGTTTCATGCGGCAAAGTTTCCAGACCGACCGTCAGAGTGTCCAAGGAGTTAGGTTTTTCCTTCGCAAGCTTACACATGGCGCGCCGTAATGAGCCAAGGAGTCCGTCCTTTTCGTTATGCTCGTTCCCGAACACCTTGTAGGGCCATATTCGATCAAAGACCTTGCCGTGAAACGTCTCCGCGGTAGCCACCACAAGGTAAATCGCACGTGGCAACAAATAGCGCACGAATTGCTCCGGTGCATTCTGTCCGGTCTTTTCGAGAAAATCTGGCCGCAAAGACGGCAATCTTGTTTCCGGCACGAAGGGATCATTGTACCCCAATTTAAGTGCTGTCTCCAGCAAGCGGTCCAGGTGATGCGCACTCAACTCGGCCGCAAGAGTGGCGTGGCGATCAGGCATGCTGTAGAAGCTGCTCCAGTTAAAACCAGCATCGAGCCACCCTTCGGCGAGCCCACTAAGCAATAAATCGAATATCTCCCGGCTTTGATGACAGTTGCCTGAGCCGAGCAATTGACGAAATCGTCGCTCCCAATCACCATCCGCTCCCCAGTGGGGCGTCACGAGTTCTACCACTTGCGATGAACGGAGCCGCATCACCTCCGGAAGTGAAAGAAGCCAAACTGCGTAGTCGATATCCGCAGCAATTCCAGATGTCAACCACTGTGCCCAGATTCCAAGGCTAACAAGGAGATCAAACCAGGCGACGCTATCGTGCGGCACGAGATGAACGTGTTTCCCTAACTTCGAATCACTCCAAAGAGAATAGACAATCTCCCACTCCCGTTCGCTTGGATCGTCGAGTTGTCGCAACCACTGCAGGACGAGCTTCTTGAGATGAAATCGCACTCGTTCGTCAGTGAGCACGTCCCGTAGGTCCTCGAGGTAATCATCGAACTCGCGCCCCCGATGATACGCTAGAATCTGGCGCACCTGGGCGCGCCGGAAAAGATGCTGTTCGCTGCGTGTGAGCCAGGCCCCAAGACGCTCCCCACTCTGGGCAAAGCACCGCGCGAAAGCATAATCAAAAAAACCTTCATGGAAGAAGCGGTAGCGGCGATTCTCCAATACGAGGATATTCTCCGACGCCATTGCCCCGGCGTCTTCTGAGAATGCGTCAAGTATATCCTCCGGTGCGCTCAATGTTTGGCGCTTACTTAGTTCGGAGGCGAGTTTTTCGATTACCTCCAACCATCGCGGGTCACGCCTCAGGCGCTGTGCGACGCGCCTCTTCTTCTCATCCCAATACCGTCGATACAGATCTTGCACACTTTGGAATGTTCCGTACGCGCCCGGCTCTCCTTGCAGATAGAGACTCAAATGAAGGGGTGTACCCAACATTTCTAGGCGACGAGGACCGAGGGCGGCGGGATTCACTCCTGCGCTGGTGACAATATCCGTCACCATCTCCAGTGGAAGAGGACCGAGGTTGATCCGGTGCGCTCGCTTTTCAACTAACCGACGCAACCGGGCGTCGTTTTCTAAATCGAAGGCACGGCAGGCAATCAGTACCCGCATATTTGGATACTTTTCCACCTCCGATAGGATCTCCTGAAAGACGTTCCAAAGTTGAGGATTACGACCGGATGCAAAGCTTAGTGCATCAACCTGGTCGATGATAAGCACGCAGTCCGCGCCGTTTGTGATTCCCGCTAGAACGCCGACCGGCGAAATCCGAAGGCCCATTTCTTTGCCTAAAGCGGCGCTGGTGAGGATGTCGGTCTGAATGTCCAGCCGCAGAGCGAGAAATGGAATCTTCGCATTGTCGAGCGATGCGGCGATTTGCACAAGCGAACAACTCTTGCCCCCGCCCGCGGGTCCTGCGATTAGTACAAACCGAGTCGCGCTTCCACTCCGAAGCTGCTCGAATGCCACTTTTGCTTCAGGTCGCGGAATTTCCGCGCCGTTAATTAATTCGCTTTCGACGATCCTCTGGTAGTTCGCATTGAGTGTTGCGACTGTATCGCGCACATGCTGGTCCACGGCCCAATCTCGTTCATAATAACCGCGGGCTTGCAGCTCAGAGATTATAGTATCCTTAGTCAGTTCCTGGCCCAGCCGTTCTTTAGCAATCTCCGGCAATAGCAGCCGCAGTGCCTCGGCATTAACGTCCTCGCCATCAGGTCGATAGAAGAGGAGGCGAATTTTGAATTCGATTTGCCGTATCAGCTCTGACTCGGTTATCCCTGCAACGCGAAGGCGCCGAAACATCTCCAGCGCCGTGACACCCAATTGTTGGCACAGTGGCTCGACATATTTCGTGAAATCACGATGCAGTTGCCCCGATGTCGCCACTTGGTTGTCGAAATCTGTTTGATTACCCGATCTCAGCGCCCGTTCCCAAAGTTCGTTGAGTTCGTTCGGAGTCGTAGCTGACACAAAAACCGCTCTGTTCTGGGCATGCCGCTTCTGCTTCTCCAACAGGTCTCCGAGAATACTGCGACCAATTTTATCGGTAGCCGTTAAATCATAAAGCGTCCACGTCGAACCCGTCGTCTGTCGTTTGACGGAATGATATTCAACCGTCGCATCCGGCAAATTCTTCCGGAACTCAATGCCCACTGCTTCCTCGCCGAATGGCTCGACCGTCATCGTGACGGCGTGCCCGGCAATCAGATCAAGCAAATTATCGCCGATCCAAATTCCTTCGTAACGATCACCAAGTTTTCCTGATTCACCTCCGGCTCTGGGCATAAGCGAACTATAGGAACCCTCTGCAAAATTTCGATATGTTCATAAAGTTGCTCGGCTTTAGCGTCCGCCGACACCGAATGTCTAGCGGATCGAAACCCACGAGCCCGGTCATTCCGCCTCGAACCCGTGGCTTGTAAACTTGAGGGTGCGACTGTTCTCTGTGACCGTGCGGACGAGCTGGTCCGAGGCACCATTCGGTAGCTGCGCCTCGATTTCGAGTGTGACCGTGACTTCAGCGCCCACCTGGCCTGCGAGA
>Ga0182030_10018783_pt1 | contig 13229 bp, 7 predicted proteins | sample 812S3MmetaG_FD_121299 | JGI IMG/M metagenome (GOLD analysis project Ga0182030, IMG submission 121299) | Permafrost microbial communities from Stordalen Mire, Sweden - 812S3M metaG (Illumina Assembly) | ecosystem: Environmental > Terrestrial > Soil > Wetlands > Permafrost | place: Sweden... | reverse complement strand
GGGAAACCACCAATCTACGCGGTCACAATACTGGAGCTAATCCAGAGTTGCTGTACCCAGCGTAACAATGGCTAGGCTGGATTTTTCACCAAGAACAATCCTGCCTGGCTGAATCCAGATCGGGTATACCCTCTCTGGATTCGCTCTGATGAATGCCACGGCGCAGGGGTTTTTGAGTCGCCGCTTTGCCAACTGGCCTATTTCCCGAAGCCCGTCCCTTCCAGCTCCGAGCTGACCACCGGCCCGTAGCCGCCTAGCTGCCCAACGATCCTCACCACCGCAGGCTCCTCACCCTCCAGTATCCACACCATCACATCTTTTGGCTGAAGGCCGATCAGTTGCGCAATCACGCCCACGACGCCGCCCAACTCCGGATGGATGCGAAACACCGCGGCCTTAAGGGTGTGTCCAGCGGTCTGAAACGGCTGCTCGCCCTCCGGCGAGATCAGTATCCGAATCAATCGCCCGGCACCGACTGGAGCCAGTATCCCCACCCGAAAGGGATTCCCATTGGGCGAAGCATTCAGCAGCAACGTTCCAACAAACCCATTCGCCAGATCATCCGGCAGGTCAATATGCTCGCTTTCGACGTGTACGCTGCCATTTTTGTCCACTCTGCGGCTGGTGGCCATGCCGGCAGCCGCTTCCACCGTATAGTCGATGGGCTTGGCAAAGAACGGCCCTTTCTGTATGTGATGGTTGCGCACCAGCCGAAACGTCCCCTGCTGCCGGTACGTCGTCGTTTCATCGTCAATCGAGCCATCCACAAACTGATAGATGAGGCGCATCGTCACTTCATCGCCCTCGACGACCTGTGTAAACTCACCACGGGCGATGGTATTTCCAGCCTCGGAGCGCGCCACCATGAACCGATGCATCGGCCGTTGAATATGCTTGACTGAAATTCGTTCAGCCGGCGCCGTGGCCCATGCCGTGATGGCCAAGAAGGCGGCTACAAAGAGATTGCTTCGCTTCATCCAATACCTCGTTCTATACTTCGACGCCTTCGAGGACCCAATTGCCCTATGAACACAACAAATTCTCACTTCTTTGTATATATCCGTCGAGCCAGCCTATTCCGGGCTCAAAATAGGCTGCGGGAAAAAACATTTGGCAAGGCTTTGTAACAGGGCACGACTGGTAGGTCTGGGTTTCAATCCAGACGAATCGTGCCGATAAAGTCGATCGAATCAACAGGGCTTTAGCCCTCGAGGGAAGCTCGTGGCGTGATTTCTACCAATTCTGGGAGTTTTTCCGCAGCCCGTTAGAAGCACAATTTGTACCGAGTGACGAGCCAAACTGTTTTTGGACCGTCTACTAGAAACATGGAAGCCCACTACAATCTGACTGAACATCCGGTAAATTAGGAGCAAAGCTTTGCAAGATGAAGTTCTCATCCTCGGTGGTGGAGTGGCAGGCTGTGCGGCTTCGATCGCCCTCGCGCGCAAGGGACGAACCGTCACGCTGATTGAACGCGAGCCAGCGCCGCGCCACAAGGTCTGCGGAGAGTTCCTGAGCGGTGAGGCCCTTGAGGACCTGCATGCGCTCGGCATCGACGTGGCCTCGCTCGGCGCAGTGCCCCTTCGCTACGTTCGCCTCGCTGCTGCTAGGCGCGCTGCAGAGGCTCCCTTGCCTTTTCCCGCGGCCTCGCTCACGCGCAAGGCGCTGGATACAGCGCTGATCGCCGAGGCCATTAGCGTGGGAGTTCGCGTGGAGCAGGGCCGCAGTGTCCAGACGCTGGTCCGCGCGACAAGCGATGGCACGAGCAATAATCTCTGGCAGGCTACGCTCGACGACGGCTCAACCCGTGAAGCCGCGACGGTCTTTCTCGCCACGGGGAAGCACGATCTGCGCGGCTACAGCCGTCCGAAGGACCCTCACCAATGGGTCGCCTTCAAGATGTATTACCGAATGACTGCCGCACAGACCGCCGATCTGGCGGATGCCTCCGAGTTGACGCTCTATGCAGGAGGCTACGGTGGCATCCAGCCGGTGGAAGGCGGCATTACAAATTTCTGCTGCGTGGTACAACGGCGGTATTTTGCACACGCCGGTCTTCGCTGGGAGAGTCTTCTGGCGAAGATGAAGCAGGACTGTCCCCACCTGGCGATGCGGCTTGACAGCGCCCAGCCGCTGCTCGATAAACCGATCACCATTACGCATATCCCATACGGTTTCATCCGCCGCACAACCGAGGATGGTCTCTACTGCATCGGCGATCAGGCCGCCGTAATTCCCTCCTTCACCGGCGACGGCATATCGATCGCCCTGCATACTGCCCGAAGCGCCGCCGCAGCCTATCTTGCCGGCGAGCCGGCGCCGGTCTTCCAGTCGAAACTGCGCTCTGCAATGGTGCCTCAAATGCGCCTTGCCGAGCTCGCCGCCGACGGTTTGAGCAACGCACTGGCGCGCGCCGTGCTGCCCTTCTGCCTCAGGGTCTGGCCCGGCGCGATGCGCGTAACGGCTAGACTCACGCGTGTCACGCAGCCCGCCGCTGTTGCGCCGCAGTTAGTTGCCAGGTGAAAGCCAACTGGAATTCTGCCGAGGCCCAATACCTCTCAGTTGCCAACATTCCCAGGAGACACGCAATGAAATCCTTCGCGTTTTTAGCTCTCGCTGCCGCCTTCGCTCACGCCGCACTTGCCCAGCAACCGAAGCAGCTACATCTGCACCTGGACCCGGCGCAGACCGAGGTGCACTTCACGCTCAAGGACACCATCCATACGGTACACGGCGCCTTCCGTATGACGGCGGGGGATCTCGACTTCAATCCGCAGACCGGCGAAGCGAGCGGCAAGATCGCGGTCGATACAGGGTCCGGTGCAAGCGGCAACGATACGCGCGACGGCAAGATGAAGCGCACATATCTTGAAGTGACGAGCTTCCCGGTGGCCACCTACGAAGTTGACCATGTCAATGGATACGATCCCCAGAAGTCCACCCAGAAGATTACCGTAAACGGAACGATGACCCTGCATGGCGCGAAACATGCGCTGGTGATGGAGTTTGACCTCAGCAAGGATGGCCAGACGACGACGGCCGCGACGCACTTCATGATTCCCTACGTCGCGTGGGGGATCAAGGACCCGAGCAACGCACTGATCCACGTTGAGAAGGAAGTTCTAATCGAGGTATCGGCGCACGGCAGTCTGGCTGCGAAGTAAGATCGGAGCGGCGACGGTTTGCCGCTCAACTTGAAGTTGTATTCACAGTGGCTCCGATCAGAACCTGCAGTTGTTTCCAGGCATCAATGTTCGCGAACTCAATGCCGGTCAGCAGCGTCGATACGGAACTACTCAGATTCTTCGAAACCTGGTCTTCTGTCCCGGATGCGGCAGTTGCGTTCTGTGCCAACTCGATGATCCCCTGCTTGAATTGCGCGGCACGCGTGGTGTCCTGGGCGGCGTTGTCCGTTGCACTGGCGTTGCCTATCTGGGTGAGTTCGCCCGCGTACTTGGTCGCATCCGCTCGACTGTACCCGAGAGCAACCAGATTGTCTCCGATGTTGGCCTGCTCTTCTCGCAGCCCCCCATCCAAACTGGAAATATCGCCTGAAATGGCGCCCCACAGCGCCGTCCAGTTGATTGTGGCGCCGAAGCTGGGATGTTCCAGCCCGTATATCGCGAGCGAACCATCAAACCCGGTTTCGCTCTCCTCTGAGTTCACAACCTCGTCCGCTCTCGCCGGCCGGTCACTCGTTGCCGTCGCGAAGGCCGTCCTGGCATCTGTCAGGCTTCCGGCAGTGATGGCGTTTCCAACCACCGTCAAATCGCTGAGGAACGTCGCGGAGGGCGTGGTGGCCACCAGCATCGACGAGTTATTCGGCGCGGACAGGCTAGCCGTGTAGTTGCCGAGGGCAGTCTGCGCGGCGGACAAGTTTCCCGATTTCAGACTTTGAGTCAGATCGGTCCACGCCTGTTGCGTTGGGGAGACATAGTCGTACAGCGCCGTCAGGACATCCTGCGGGACGACAGTGGCCGAGCTACTGCTTGCCGCGCTGCTCGAGCTGGACGCGCTCTTGGCGGATGCAACCGAGCCCGATGAGACGATGGGTAATGCCGAGGCGCTCCCGGACTGCTGAGCGGCCGCAGATCGAAGGCTGGGAGCCACCGTGGGTAACTGTTTGAACGCATTCGGAGCAGTCGAACTCCAGAGACTGGTATTCGATACAGCGGTTAGAGCCACGATCTGCCTCCCGGGTCTGGACAAGCGCCCTCGGGCTGATTATCGGCCATCCGGATCAAAGCGCGAGTCCCTATCGATCCGGCCCATAAATACTGGCTGCCCCACCCTCGCCGCGCCTTTGCCCGTCTTTCATGTTTGTCCGGCTAGTGGTGTCCGCCACTAAAACTGTCTTGTATGTTTTGTGAAAGAGAGGGTCTCCCGCACGTTGTGATCGGTGATCAGTCCGCCACTAGCGTCCTGAGTCGGAAGTTCGCGACATATTTCCAGGTATGCACTGAAGGCGTAAATTGCCGAAAAGCAGGTCCTTCACTACGTTCAGGATGACAACATTTCTTGAACGAACTACAGACTAATGAACTACAGACTCTGGACACTAGCTCAGGCGGAGAGTATGACGCAGGCGCAGGATGCGTCTGGAAACGATGGAATTCCCGCAGGGGCTGAGCCGGCTGCGGAAAAGCTTACAGAATTGTCGGAAATCTCGTCGCGAGCTTCCCTCAGGGGCTAAAGCTCCGTTTTGCAACGTGCCTGAGCAAATTGGATAATCGTTTCCCGGTATTGGATAGCAAAGCGACTTAGTCAGCGACTTACCTGGCCCTACAATCCGATTCGTTTCCTTGAAACCGCCGCTTTGCACTTCCGGTTCGTCACTTTCGATCTGAGAATATGGTCTCGCAGTCTGAAGGGTCCCTATGGTATCGTTTCCATCAGACGGTTTGGCTCAGATGAGATGCCGTGAAGCTTTTCCTTCTTTGCAGATCCCTGTGTTCCGATCGATGTGGTGAGGCGGCAAAGCTGGATCATTGACTTGGCCCTTAATACTCGGATGGCGGATGAAATGGCTCTGCGGAATACGCGCACACTAACGATCGGTGTCGACCTTGGGGGAACAAGCCTGCGCATCGCGGCGTATACGCCGGGCACTGGCATCTTGAAGGTCACTACACTGCGTACTCGCGTAGATGCTGGGCCTCTGGCGGTGATTGACGACATGTGCGCGGCTATCGATCGACTGCTTGGCGAATATCGACATGATCGTGCATTCGCCGGCGTCGGAATTGGATCGCCCGGGCCGCTTGAACTACCCGAAGGCCGGCTCCATCATCCCCCTAACCTTCCCGGTTGGGACGGCTTTCCCATGCTTCAGAAGTTGACGGAGCGCCTTCAGGCACCGGTAATTCTGGAAAGTGATGCCAATGCGGCCGTGCTTGCCGAATACGTACTGGGTCTTGGCAATCTCCTCAACATCGATTCGCTTTGCATGTTGACCCTGGGTACCGGTGTGGGCAACGGTATTGTGCTGAATGGGCGGATTTGGCACGGCGCCGCGGGAATGGGAGGAGAAGCGGGCCACATGACCATCTATCCAGATGGCCCGCTCTGCGGGTGCGGGAATCACGGTTGTCTGGAAGCCTACGCTTCGGCGACCGCAATCCTGGACAAAGCCCATCGACTCCTAGCTTCCGGTAAAGCTCCCGGGCTGGCGCAGCGCAAGCAACGGGGAGCTTTGGAAACAGCTCTCGATCTAGCCGAAGCTGCACACGACGGAGATCCGGACGCACGCACACTGTATGCGGAGACCGGGAAGGCGCTGGGGATATGCCTGGCAGGCCTCATCAATATCCTGAATCTCCCCCTCTATGTCATTGGGGGTGGCGTGGCCAATTCATGGGAACTCCTGGCGCCGTCCATCTTTGAAGAACTGGAAAAGCGGAGCTACGTCTATGCGCTGACTGCGCCAGACAGACCGGCTGCGGGCAGGATGCCCGGCGGAGGTACTCAGGTGTTGCCCGCCAAACTTGGCCCGGAAGCAGGCCTGTTAGGCGCATGCATCCTCCCCTTGTATTCATCGGAATCGACTGCAATACGCGCATAATACAAGGCAAGATCGGCATGAATTCCGTCTCCTGAAACGGCTCAGTGCGCTCTCCACGGTCTCACTTTCGGATTCGATACGGGCGCAATTTGAGACTTGATCGATGCCCTGGTCAAGCTCATCCACCTCGGCCAGCAGCGTTAGGGCTGGATTGCGGCAATCGCTCTCATTGGCGCCATGCAGGGGGATTTGCCTGGGACGGAGTACCGGTCCCAACTTTTGCTTGTGTGGAGCGTTGCGCGTCGCCGCTATCGACAGCGCTGAGCCTGATATTAGGGCAATCTCACCATTGCGCATGAAGACCGTACTCAGGCACTGACGGTCGCCGAGATGAGCGCAATCCGAAGAGCCAACAAAAAACATTTGACAAGAGCGGAAATTGAGGAGCAGAATTCTTGTGCTCATGGAATCGTTACCATTTGCGCAGATGGAATCCTTACCATCGCAAGTGGGAACTGCCCAAAAGTGAGAAAATCGCCTTCGCGTTCGACGCCTGGCGCAACAAATCGGCGCGGCGAAATGCAAGGTATTTGGAGGCTGTATATGCAACGGATATCAGTGGATAATGCGATAAGCTGCCTGACCGTTCGTGCGGGCAGAGTGATAGGCCGCGGAGTGATAGTCATGCTGTGCATCTTTGGCGTGATGTTCGCGACTCCAACTTTTGGACAGGAATTTCGCGCTGTACTCACAGGGCAGGTAACCGACCCTTCCGGCGCAGTAATTCGTGGCGCAACCGTAACGGCAGTGGAAAATTCCACAGGCACCAGTTACACCAACAAAACCTCCGACAAAGGCGTTTACTACATTCCCTATGTTCTGCCTGGAACTTACAAGGTGACGGCAGAGGCAAACGGATTTAAGGTGTCTGTGCAAGACAATGTACTGCTCACGGCCTCGCAGACCTTCGCGCAAAACTTCAAGCTGGAAGTTGGTTCGGTCAGCGAGAGCGTCGAAGTCACCGCTGCGCCGCCCGAACTGGAAACGGCCAGCGGTTCCGGCGGCACGGTCATCGATGCGCGTCAACTCGAAAGCGTGCCCCTGAATGGAGGGCAGGTTTACATGCTGATTGGCACTACGCCGGGCAGCCAGTTTACGCAGACCCAATTCGGCGCAGGCGGCGGCTATTCCGGAACCAGAGGCTGGGACGTGACGAACTCTTACAGCCTTGGCGGCGGCGTTGTTGGCCTGAACCAGTTCACATTGAACGGGACCAACATGACCCAGCAGACCGGGTATGGACAGATGAATCCCGGCGCGTGGAATGTGTCGCCTAACATTGATGCCATCCAGGAAGCCAACGTCATGACAACTACGTATGACGCGCGGTATGGCCGCACCAGCGGCGGCACGGTCAACGTTGTGACCAAGAGCGGAACGAATGGCTTTCATGGTTCGGCGGATGAGGCATACGAAGGCGCGATCATGAACGCCAACGTCTACCAGAACAACCTTGACGGGCAGCCTCGGCCTGGCCAGGTTCAGAACCAGTTTCACATTACAGCGGGTGGGCCGGTCAAGCGGAACAGGCTGTTCTTCTTCTTCGGGTTTGAAGGGTATCGCGAGTCGCTGGCGTCCTCGGTCCTGGAGCATGTGCCGCCAGCATATCTGCGTCCCGGATACAACGGGAACAGCGGTGTCGACTTCAGCCTGGTGCAGACGATGGACCCTACGGAGTTTCCGAACGGCCTGCCGGTTTTCGAGCCGGGAACGGCATACTGCACAACCGGCGGCCCGGTCACCCAGTGCGACGACAGATACGTTGCCCAACAGCAGTTCCCGGGCAACGCTATCCCCGGATCGCAAATCAGCTCGGTAGCTGCGGCGCTGTTGAAATACGTTCCTCTCCCCAATATCTCCACTACGGCAAACTCGACCGCTAAGAACAACTTTGCCGCCAGTACGCCGGATCTCTACGACTACAACCAGCCGATGATCCGAGTGGACTACAACCTCAATCAATCAACCAAGCTCTATAGCTACTTCGAATGGCAGAAGGGCACCGAGTTTCGTAACGGGAACGGCTTCCCCGGAGTTGCGGCTCATGGCAATATCAACTGGCTAAGAGAGAACTGGGTAGCCACGCAGGATATTACCCACGTCTTCTCGCCATCTTTGTTGGGAGATTTCAAGTTCTCGTTCTCACGGTACTTTACCAAGACTCCGGATGGTGATCTGGCAGCCGCAGTCGATCCGTCTACCATAGGATTGACCATGCCGCTACCGGGGACTACCACGCAGAAGGATCTGCCTGAGATTAGTGTCAGTGACGGTTGGGGTTCCGGAGTCGGAGGCGGCACGATTTTTGGAAACGAGCCTGGCGCCGAGGCGACGAACAATATCTCATTCGATGCCGACATCACGAAGACCTGGGGCGCGCATAACTTCCATTTTGGCGGCACGCTCGCCGAATTCCAGTTTGGCAACCCCGGCGATATTGGGTCGGCGAATGGAAACTTCTCCTTCGGCTCTCAATACACGCAGTTCGATCCGCATAATACCGGCTGCTTTCACGCGTCTGACCCAACCCAGTGCAATGGAAATAACCCAAACGGTTCGAGTTTGGCGGAGCTATTGCTTGGCTACCCGACTGGCGGCGGCGTGGACTGGAACGGAACAATCTTCGAGGGGCAGCCAGTTACCGCGATTTACGCGCAGGACGACTGGCGTGTGAATCATCGCCTGAGCTTGAACCTGGGTTTGCGTTGGGATGTGCAGCGCGGACTGCGCGAGCGCCATAACCACCTGAATCGCGGCCTGTGTCTCACATGCGTGAATCCAATCACAAACGACACAACCTATCAGGCAAATATCGCCAGCGGAGCCAACCAGGCGGCCTGGACGGCTGCAAGCATTACCACTCCGTCCACGGTCTACGGCGGGATTCTTTTCGCCGGAGATCAAGGCCAATCGCGCGATGCTTACGACACCGACTGGACCAACATCGGTCCGCGCATTGGCTTCGCATTTGCCCTGGACCCGAAGACAGTATTGCGCGGCGGATGGGGAATGATGTATTCCTTTGGTCTGGAAGGCGGGTCGAGCATCGGTCAGTATCAGAACACCCCTTATATCACGACGGTTAACAACAACGATCCGACGCCTTACTTTCAAAACGCCAATCCTTTTCCAAATGGCCTGGCCAAGCCGGAGGGCAACACGAACGGCTTGCTGACCGACGTGGGCCAAGGGATCCAGGTGGATTTTCCTGGCCGCAAGATCCCGAGAGAGAAAATTTTCTCCTTCGGGATGCAACATGAATTCCCGGGCGCCGTGGTGCTGGATGCGCGGTATGCAGCGAACTACACGAGTAAGCTGCGCACCTTCCTCTGGATTAATGGCGTCCAGTCCCTGGCGAACCAACAGAAGGCCCAGGCGGATTCTGCCTTCTGGAGTCAACAGGTGCCGAATCCTTACTACAACGTTCCCGCAATGGTTGCCGGGGGCTGCGGTCAATCCTCCACTGTGGAAGCGATCAATCTGATGGAGCCGCTCTCGCAGTATTGCTCTGCCGGCGGAGCATCTCTGGTTGGCGAATACAACGCCCCCTTGGGTCACAACTGGTACAACGGGCTGGAAGTAAAGCTAACGAAACGTTTGCAGGGCGCCGCGACGCATGGCATCTCCTTCCAGGCTGCTTACACATGGTCGAAGACGATCAACGGCGACGGCTACCAAAATGGATGGCCGTACCAGGACCCGCATCAGCAGCATTGGATTGCAGGGACCGACCGCACCAATGTGTTCGGCCTGACCACAGTCTATGACCTGCCATTCGGCAAGGGAGGAATGATAGTCTCCAACCCGAATCGGGTTGTGGGGACGTTCATCAACAATTGGACTTTGAGTTCGGTGGTTTCCGCGCAGAGCGGCACCCCGGTGGGAGTGAATACAGGGTGGTACTACACTTGCCCCTCGCATAGCTACCGTCCGAACAATGGGACCTCTGTCAGGCAAGGGCATTGGTTTTATGCCGACAAGTCTTGCTGGGATAACATTCCAAGCTGGGGCTTGTCGGACTTGCAGGGCGTGACGGACGCGGTTCGCAACCCGACCATAACCAATGTCGACCTGTCGCTGATGAAGAAGGTGCCGATCCGCGAATGGGCTAACTTCACGCTTCGCCTTGATGCCTTCAATGCCTTCAACACCGTGCTGTTCGGCGGACCCGATACCAATCCTGGAGACCCGGACGCGAATTACTCGGTCGGTTCTGGATGGAGCGGTTTCGGTACAGTTGGGCCGACGCAGCAGAACTTCCCCAGAGTGCTGCAGGTTTCAGGGAAGATCACTTTCTAACGGTGTCTTACGATTCACGTCGGCTCTCACTTTCCTACTGTGAGAGCCGGCGGCTTCCGCTTCGGGCCTATCTCTACCTCCAAGGCGGGTCCGCTGCCGACTTTCAGCAAGCTGCGCTGCGTGGTATCGTCGAGTCCTTACGATAAGGCTGCAACTCTGTTTTATACCGATGCGTGCTCTTTCCCGCTGGGCCCAGAAAGACAGCGCAGAGTATTAACCAGCCCGCGAACCGGGCCTCAGTGGTTGTCGGCGCACACTTGTTTCCACTATCTAACTGGCCGATTATTACTCCGCCTCCTGACGGCGACCGTTTTCTCAGCAAGGAGTAATCGATGATTGCAGCACATTTGCCATGGCGGACTCTTAGCCGGGCGGCGTTTTCGGTAGTTCTTTCCATTTCCTTCTTGAGTTCGCAAGGCGCAGACAGCCAAGCCAGGAAGCCGCTGGACTATGCCAATGGTTTGGTGGGCACCGCACCGTTGGAGGATCCAAAGCTGATCGGCAATGCGCCACCGCCGGGGGAGCAGTTGTACTCTGGCTTTACGTCGCCGGGGGCGCGTCTGCCGCATAGCTCGACGGAGTTGGCGCCTATCAATGCCAATCTCGATGTGAGTTATCCGGCCGGCGTCAGAGCATCCTATTTCTATCCCAACCGCACCATGTTTGGTTTCTCCAGCGGAGCGGGCGACAGCCCTACGATCATGCCAGTTGTCGGTGACTGGACTGTTCCTCCGGAGCGAAGCGGTTCTGTGTACGACAAGAAGCAGGAGAAGGCTTCGCCGGGTTATTACAGCGTTTATCTCGACGACTATCGTACGAAAGTTGAGATGACGGCCACCACCTGGACCGGCATTTTCCGCTTTACTTTTCCGCAGACTGAAAAAGCCAACATCCTGCTTGATTCAGGATTTTCAGGCGGAGAAGTGGAGATTGTGAATGACCACACTGTGCGCGGCAAATCGCGCGATGGTCGAACATGTTTCCTGGCAGAGTTTTCCAAACCATTCACCGCGTTTGGTACGTTCAAGCAGATCCCGCCGAATCATAATAGTTCCGTTATCGGGGACAGCGATGTTCAGCCAGGAAGCCGCACCGTCACAGGACCTTTCGCAGGGACGTATTTGCACTATGCCACTCAAGACGGCGAGCAAGTGCTGGTCAAAGTCGCCTCCGGCATCAGTTATGCCGCAGCGGAACAGCGCCTTCGAAACGAAGATCCCGGATGGAACTTTGACGCTGTGAAGCACGCGGCCGAAGATGCATGGAGCGCCAAACTGGATCAGGTGGAAGTAAAGGGTGGCACGGACAAGGAACGGATGCTGTTCTACTCCTGCCTCTATCATTCCTTCGCGAGTCCGCACCTGATCGCGAAAAAAGGGGAAGAGTTCACCGGTCTCGACGGAAAGGTGCGAACCGCCGAATATGATCGCTACGACACGGTGCCTTTCTGGGATACAGGCCGCAACCAGATCGTTCTCCTCACGTTGTTTGAGCCGGTGACCAAGCTGGACATACTTCGTTCGCAGCTTGACCGTGCGCGCGAGTCTGGCTACATGGCCACCTCGTTTCATGGCGACAATGCAATCTTCATGTATCTCGGAGATTGGGAACGGGGCCTCAATTTCGATTGGGCCTCAGCCTACGATTACCTGCGCAAAAACGCCATGGACCCCAAGGGCCCACGCGGCTATCTCGCCGAATACATCGAGCGCGGATGGATCTCCGACATCATTCCCGACGGCAACCCGAGCCCGCCTTACGCAGACGGCAAGGCTGGAGCAGCCACGACGCTCGAATACAGTTGGGACGATTACGCGCTTGCCCAGTACGCAAAGCGGCTAGGCAAACAGGACGACTACCAGATGTTCCTCAAGCGCGCTCACAACTATCGGAATGTCTTCGACGCCTCCGTCGGTTTCATGCGCGGCAAGACCGAAGATGGTCAGTGGATCTCGCCCTTCGATCCGCGTGAGCCCTATTACAATTTCATGATGAAGGAGGCTTCCGGCTGGTCGACGTTATGGCTTGTTCCGCACGATGTGCAGGGTCTCATCAATCTGCTTGGAGGCCGCGAAAAGTTCGATGCAAAGCTAGACGAATTCTTCTCCACGCCTTACACGGCAAAGGGAATCTGCCGCGACTGCACAGGCGTGATCGGACAATATGTGCAAGGCAATCAGCCCGACCAGCAAGCCGCCTACTATTACGACTGGGGCGGACAACCGTGGAAGACGCAAAAGTTGACGCGTGAGATCCTGAAAGAGATGTACGGAAGCGACCACAGCGGCTACGCGTTTCCGGGTATGGACGATCAGGGTTCTACTTCCTCTTGGTATGTGATGAGCGCGATGGGCTTCTATCCGGTTGACCCGTCGAGTTCAGCCTACATTCTCGGTAGCCCTGTCTTCGATCAGGCAACGATTCACATGGGTAACGGGAAGGATTTTACGATCGTTGCGCACAACAATTCCGCCAGGAACATCTACATCCAATCCGCCACGTTGAACGGGAAGGCATGGAACAAGCCGTGGTTCGATCACACGGATATGGCGGCGGGCGGGCAGCTCGTCTTGACCATGGGACCGCTGCCTAACAGAGAGTGGGGAAGCGCGCCGGACGCAGCTCCGCCCTCCATGTCTGACAGCGAGAAATAAAGTGGCAGCCCGCTCTAAATCGTGGGCGGGCCTGCCCTACAGGAATCAAGGAGAAGAAAACTTGCAGGCGAATCGGACTCGGCAATTTCAGCGTACTCTCGTGCTTCTGTGCGTTTTACTTACGGTGGCCTCTTTCGGTGCATGGGCGCAGGGGACTGAGTCATCCTCAGCGTCCAGCGCCCCCTATAGGCAGAGAGCTGCCCTCGGCATCCAGC
>Ga0182030_10018782_pt1 | contig 13230 bp, 11 predicted proteins | sample 812S3MmetaG_FD_121299 | JGI IMG/M metagenome (GOLD analysis project Ga0182030, IMG submission 121299) | Permafrost microbial communities from Stordalen Mire, Sweden - 812S3M metaG (Illumina Assembly) | ecosystem: Environmental > Terrestrial > Soil > Wetlands > Permafrost | place: Sweden... | reverse complement strand
GGAGCCAATCTAAGTCCTTTTTTTCCAACGCAACCATTTGACGACACGCCACTTGCGGCACTGCGTCGACGGCCGCCCGCAAATTATGAATTACCCATCCTTACCCGAATTTCCTATTCTTTGACCCCTGGGGTACCCCGGGTACCCCCAGTTTCCCCCCAGTGCTTTTGCGAATCACTGCTGGGCCAGCGTTTTGCGTCGACGCATCAATGGATGCTCGGTATCACTCACGACTTGTGCACGGCTGTCGAAAACCGCCTCATTGTTTCGCGTTGCTGGTGGCTGACTTATACTCAAGTTCAGCGCGTTCCAGCGGAGGAGGACTTTCAACGAAATTAGCGGCACTATTCCTTTGGCCGGTTGTCACGGCCTTCTGTGCGAACTTTCAGGCCACGTTCGGAGATGCCAAGATTGGCCCATCGGCCCTCGATTCGGCGGGCAATATCTATATCGCCGGAACCACCACGTCGGTGAATATTCCCGTGACACCAGGGGCATTTCAACAGTCGTTTCAGGCCGGGACTTGTGGGTACATCGACGCTGGGCGGCAACAGTTCCCGATACCCTGCGCTCACGGATTTATCGCGAAGATCGACCCTACAGGCGCGAAGATTATTTGGGCGACCTATCTGGGCGGCACATTGTCGGACGCTCCCACCGCCATCTGCGCTGACGCGAATGGTGACGTCTTTGTAACAGGCCAGGCCGGCTCGCCCGACTTCCCGGTGACGCCCGGCGCGTGGTTCACTTCTCCCGGCTCGCAGGTCTTCAACGGCTTCATCACCCAGATCAGCGCGGATGGCTCGCGGCTTGTATATTCGACCTATTTGCCAGGCGCCCAAGGTGCGGCAATCGCCGTGGACACCTCCGGTAACGCGTTTGTTGCTGGCCAAGCGCTTGGCACAACCTTCCCGGCGACTGCGGGTGCCTTTCAAACCCAGCGATACATCGCTAATACGGACGCGTTCGTCGTGAAGCTCGATGCGTCAGGCTCCGGGCCTATATATGCCACGCTGCTGGGAGGAACCTTTGGAGACTCGGCGAACGCGCTGGCCATCGACGCGCGCGGCGACGCCTTTGTAGCCGGTTACACAGCGTCCATCCCCGCTTGGCAGAGCCTGGCAGGATCGAGCTTCGTCCCGTTTCCAACCACCTCGGGCGCATTTTACCAGCCGGGAGGCCAAGCCTCCGATTTTATTTCCGCGCTCAATCCATCGGGCTCCTCCCTCATCTATTCGAGTGTTTTCGGAGGCTCGGGTGACGACAGCATCGGCGCGCTGGCGCTGGACGGCTCGGGAATTGCCTATTTCACCGGTTACACGTTTTCTTACGACTGGCCGCTCACACCTGGCGCGTTGCGCTCCAACTACGGACATGGAATGGCCGGTGCGCTGAGCGCCGACGGCACGCATCTCCTCTATTCGACCTTTCTTACCGGCCCCGGAGCCACGATTGCCGTCGACGCGTCGGGCCGCGCGATTCTTGTAGGCAGCACTAATACGCCGGATCTCGCCGCCACGCCGACTGCTGTTACGTTCTGCGCTTCGCGGCCAGGGCTGACCGGGGTCGAGCAGCCGTTTGTTATGGCGCTCAGCCCGGCCGGCACTGCCCTATACGCCAGCTACCTTGAAGCAACGCCAGTTACGGTCACAAGTGCCGGTACGATCTACACGGAGAGCCAGACCGCGATCTTCGACCTAGCCAACGTCTTCGCGCAGGCGGCACCTGGGGTGCGCTGCGTCGCCAACTCCGCCAACTACGCGAGCACGGCGATCGCCCCGGGCGAAATCGTCTCGGTTTTCGGCCCCGGCATCGGACCCGCGCAAAGCGCCGGCGCGGTGCTCGACGCGGCTGGCAACGTCACCTCGCAAATCGGAGGCACACGCGTGCTGATTGGCGGAATGGCCGCGCCACTACTGTACGTTTCGGCAAACCAGATCAATGCGGTGGCACCGTTCGAGATTGTTGGCCAAACCACAACGACGGTCCAAATAGAAACCGGAGGATCGGTCACGTTGCCTTCGTTTTCGGTGGCCGTGGCGCAAGCCGCGCCCGGCATTTTCACGGCGGACGGGTCGGGATTTGGGCAGGCCGCCGCGCTCAACCAGGATGGCATTCTTAACTCCGCGTCGAATCCCGCCGCCCAGGGGTCTATCGTGACGTTGTTCGCCACCGGTCTCGGCCCGATGAAGCCACAGCCTGCCGACGGACTGGTCCCCAAGGCACCAACAGCGCAACCCACGTTGCCGCTGGTTCTGAATATCGATCCATTAAACGCCGTCGTCCAGTATGCGGGCGACGCACCGGGCTTGGTTGAAGGGGCTGTCCAGATCAACGCTGCAGTGCCACAGCTTTACGCGACGGGAGCAATTATTGTCACTCTCGCAGTGGGCGGCGAGTTTAGTTCTAATACGGGCGTCTTCATCTTCGTGAAGTAGACCTGAACCCGGACGGCAAAACAATTCGACGAGAGCGGCTCTTTGTGATCAAGAGTTGCCACTTTGCTACGGGTCAACCTCTCCTCCGCCGCTCCGCCCGGCGCACTTGCGCTTCGTCCATTCCGAAGTGGTGGGCGATCTCGTGCCAGACCGTATCAGCCACCATCTGTTCGAGCTGTGCTCGTGTGCGCGCTAAGCGTTCGTGTGGACCCTGGAAAATCGTGATTTTGTCTGGCATCGCGAACCCCTCGAAGACCGAGCGGCTCGCCAGCGGCCGACCCTCGTACAGGCCGAGTAGGCCGGGCCGCCGTGGTTCCTGCTCGACAACGATGGCAACGTTATTCATCTGCCGGCGAAACCGCCATGGGATGCCCCGCAGCGCGTTCTCGACCAGGAGTTCGAACTCGGCAACAGGCAGCACTCACCATCATCGTAACGCCAAAACTCAGACCAACTTGCTGGTAACGGGGTAACGGTAACCGGCGTTTTCTTTCAGCCTGTTGACGGTTACCTCGTTACCACGGAAGAAAAAACACTCGCAAAGAGTGGCGTCTCGTCGTAGAATCAAATCCAGAGGCTCGGTTCGACAGGCGAGCGCAAAGCGCACCCCCCGAAAGGATCCTTCCAGATCAATTCTTCGGAAGGTACGTGTATGCGTACGCTCCCCATGGCGCAGCGCATCGTGAATTGGGCAATCGAAAAGCTCATTCCGTTTGCGCGAAACCCGCGCACCCACTCCGATGCCCAGGTCGCGCAGATCGCCGCGAGCATCGCCGAGTTTGGCTTCAACAACCCGATTCTGGTAGACACGAAGGCAGGAATCATCGCCGGGCACGGGCGCCTTCTCGCCGCGCGCAAGCTGGGACTCACTGAAGTCCCGGTCATCGTGCTGGATCATTTGAGCGAAGCGCAAAAGCGCGCGTACGTCATTGCCGACAACCAGCTCGCACTTGGCGGCGGCTGGGACGACGATATGCTTCGCGTCGAGATCGAGGCGCTTCAAGATGAAAGCTTCGACGTGAGCCTCCTGGGCTTCGAGGACGAAGAACTCGCGCGCCTGCTCGCGGCTCAGGATGCCGTCGAAGGGTTGACGGACGAAGACGCCGTCCCGGAACTGCCCGAGACACCAACATCGAGGACCTGCGACCTCTGGGTTCTGGGCGAGCACAAACTCTTGGTTGGCGACGCGACCAATCACGGCGACGTCGTCCGACTCATGGCCGGCGATCTTGCGGATCTGGTTTTCACCGATCCTCCGTACAACGTCGATTACGAGGGCTATACCGAGCAGAAATTGAAGATCAAAGGCGATCGGATGAGCGATGCGGACTTCAAGCAGTTTCTCGAAGCGGCCTTCCGCGGCGTGCGGACCGCGACAAAGTCCGGCGCCTCGCTTTATGTGTGTCACTCGTCATCCTGGCAGCGGGAGTTTCAGAATGCGTTGGAGACGGCGGGCTTTGCAGTTCGGTGTCAGATTATTTGGGCAAAAAACACTTTTGCTTGGGGTTTCGGTCGATACAAATTTCGGCACGAGCCACTTTTCTACTGTCACGTCGCCGGCCAGAAGGACTTGTGGTACGGCGACAAGACGCAATCGACTCTGTGGGAAGAAAAAAAGCCCTCAGCGAACCGGATTCATCCCACCGCGAAGCCGGTTGAACTGATCGAACGCGCACTGCTCAATAGCAGCAAGACGGGAGACATCGTCGCGGATTTGTTCGGCGGCTCCGGTTCCACGCTCATCGCTTGCGAGCGCCGCGGGCGTCGCGCACGGCTGATGGAGATTGACCCGAAATACGCGGATTGCATTGTGCGCCGTTTCCAGGAGTACTCGGGGAAGAGTGCCGTTCTGGACGGCGACGGCCGAACGTTTGAAGTAATCGCAAAAGAGCGAAACGGGGAGGCGGCATGAATCGAGCGCTGCCGCCGGGAGATCGCGGCCATCGAGACGGATTTGCGCGCCGGCAATCCCGACCTCGATGGCTTGTGTCTGGCCCTCTCGGATTGGTCTGCGGAATTGCACATCCTCACAAACGAACGGCTGCCAGGGCCATGAACCACGGCGAGGAACATCGAGATGAGAGAGAAACTGTCCCGGCGCTTGGAGCATCTGGAAATGGTCCACGCTGCAACGATTCGAGCACAGGAGGCCGAAACCGCACCGCGCATCAACGTGTGCGAAATGCTGCGCGAACATCTCAAGGCGCATCGCTTCGTGCAGACGGGCAACGAGAGCCTGGCGGAGACGATGGCTCGCGCCTTTGGGATGAACAGTCAAGAACTGCGGCACCTCATGGCTGGACCCGTGGAGGAGTTCAACGCGAAGCTGCAATCGCTGTAGGCACGGGTGCAGAACGAGAAACGCCGCCAGGCGGGAGCCCAGCGGCGCGATGTGGCAGGAAACAACGCGGGTTAGGATTTCACGGAGTAGCTCCGCTCCTCGTCCTCGCCCTTGGAGGACGTGACGGTCAACCCCATTTTTTTCCCCAGGGTACCGCTGATGAAACCGCGCAGCGAATGCGGCTGCCAGCCCGTCGCCTTGAGCAGTTCCTTGGCGGTGGCTCCGCCCGGTCGCTTCAGCAGGTCGAGGATCGTAGCGGTCTTGCTTCCCTCGCGGGCGTCGTTTCGTGCGCTCCTGGGCGCTTTCTTCTTCGGGCTGACCTTCTTCCCCGCCTTACCCTTGGCGGGCGCGACGTTGGCGCGGCGTGCGCCAGCAGCGGCCTTTTTCGAAGCCTTCGTCTCGGGCGCCGTTTCAGTTTGTTCTGTGGTCGATGTCATGTTTTGTCCTTTGGCGGTGATTACCGCGATCACATGAATTGCTCTGGTCCACTGGAAACGCAAGTCATTTATGCAAATCGGAAAACGCGATGGTATGGCGATGCTGCCTCGTCAATGTCGTCAGGTGTCAGTTAATGTCGCAGTTTCGCGAAAAATTAGGAGGTAAGCGAGAGGCGGCGATCCTGGCGCTGCTCTCAACGCGGAGCGTAGAAGAAGCGGCTCGCGCAATTGGCGTCAACGCCAGAACTCTTTACCGTTGGATGAAGGAGCCTGCGTTCGATACCGCTTACCGCGCGGGGAAACGGGCGGCTTTCGGTCAGTCGATTGCGCGATTGCACCACCTGGCGAGTGCGGCAGTCTCGACACTTGGCAAAGTCATGGTGGATGGCGCGACGCCGCCGGCGACGAAAGTACGCGCGGCGGACAGCGTCCTGAATCACACACTTAAAGCACTGCAGGATGAAGACATCGATGCGCGCTTGAGAGAGTTGGAAACGGCGGCCGAAGCGAACAAAGACGAGAGGCGACGATGATCCGGGAGGAATCGAGCGGGAGCGTCCAGTAACGACTTCAGATGATCACCAGAAATCTAGATCGACGGCCGGAACGACTCGAAGGGCATCTGAACCCGCCTGCGTCAAGGGGATTGTTGATCCTCGTCACTCGCATTGGGCAGCCGGACTGGATTATCGAACTGCCACATACGAAGCCCATCGACTGGCGCCAGGGATTCGGCCCAAAGGCGGCAGGTGACAAGTGATCACCCGGAACCTCGCACGGCGATTAGAGCGACTCGAACAGATAACGACGCCGTTGCGTGTTTGCAAAGTATGGCAGATCGTGATTCTCGATTCCGACGGCAGTCGGCGCGACGGGCCGACCATCGAATGGCCGCGCGTGGGTCCTGGCCCAACCCTATCGGAACGCTTCCGTGATTTTGAGAAGACGCGATTGAACGAAGCAGGGAGCAGGTGATCAGAAACGTTTCGCGGCGGTCAGCAGACGACGAGAATGTCGTCGCGGGAGTCTTGGACGATAATGACCCACATCAGGGCAGAAAAGAAACTTCCGTATAGGCCGTCACTCGGGACCTATCCGTATTCTGATTGCTAAACTGACTGAAACACTCAATGCCGCTTTCAGCCGGTGACAAACTCGGCCCGTACGAAATTCTTGCGCCGATAGGCGCAGGTGGTATGGGCGAGGTTTATCGAGCGCGCGACACACGCCTTAATCGCGTCGTCGCCATCAAAGTTTCGCAAGCTCAGTTCTCCGAACGCTTCGAAAACGAAGCCCGAGCCGTCGCGTCCCTGAACCATCCCCATATCTGCCAGCTTTACGACGTCGGCCCCAACTACCTGGTCATGGAGTTCGTCGAAGGCGCGCCGCTCAAAGGTCCACTGGCGCTCGAAGAAACCGTGGAGTACTCTGCGCAGATCCTGGATGCTCTCGATGCCGCGCATCAGAAAGGCATCACCCATCGCGATCTGAAACCCGACAATATCCTGGTTACGATAAAAGGGATCAAACTGCTCGATTTCGGACTGGCGAAGCAAACGACAATGCTCAAGGAAGCCGACGCGACGTTGACCCATGCGTTGTCCTGCTGCTCCGTAGTTGTCCGCCGGGCCGCTTCCGATAGAGATCTAGCGTCACTCAGGACTTACTTTCTTCCTGATCGGCTAAACTTAGCTCTGGCACACAGATGCCGCTATCTCCCGGCGACAAATTCGGACCGTTCGAGCTGATTGCGCCATAGGCCGCGACGGAATGGGAGGGGTATGGAAAGCCCGCGACACGCGCCTCGACCGCCTCGTCGCGATGAAATTCTCTGGCGACGAGCGCGTCGCCTCGGCGATTCCCGCCGTTAATTATCGGATGGTGATGAGCGTTCCAGCGTGCGTGGTCTGGCCGTTGTAGGTGGCAGTGATGGATTGGTCGCCGCTTGCGAGGCTGGATGGCACGACGACATTGAACTGATACTGGCCAACCGCGACCAACCCCGCGAACTTCACGGTTGCGGCTACGCCTCCGATTGTGATCGCAGGCAGAGGCGATAGGGTTCCCGACTGCGTGCTTGAGCCACTGGTGACGGGCACGTTGGTGGTACCGAAGCCGTTGGCGTAGAGGACCGCCGTCTCACCGGGTTGAGCCGGTGTGGTGTAACCGGGATAGAGTGTGGTTGGGCCGATGAAACTTCCGTTGTCGTGCTCGGCGGCGACATAAGGCCCTCCGTTGAAAACGAAGAATGACGGGGAAAGCGTCTGCGCCTGGATCGTAAAGGCGGCGCTGGTCACGCCGTTGTTCGTCACCTGAACGGTAACGGGGCCGGACAGAGCGTCGGGCGGCGTGAGGATGTTCACCTGCACCGGGTTGATGTAGTAGACATAGGCGGCCTTGCCATTGACCGTTACGCTGACGCCATCCAGTTGCGTCGGCATCTGGTTCTTCACAAAGTCCGAGCCTTGCCAGATGCGCGCGTCGCCACCGGGCGCCAGATCCGAACCCTTGATTTCCACCCACGTGTTGGGCGCTATCAGGGGGTTTTCTCCTTCGGCGTTAGCCACCAGCGATATCTCGGGGACGGCCGGCTCGGACACGATGGTGAAGGTTCGCGACGAAAATAGCCGCGTTGTCAGGTCACAGGTCTTATTAGTGAGAAAAATGTACCCGGTCAATTTAGTGTGTCCCTGGGCAGCGCCGGGCGAGAGCGTCGAAGGAAGATGGCCGTCAAATTGCTGGCCCGGGGGCGGCGTGCAGGTGGTCCACGGGTATTGAGAGTTCTGAATCAGCTGCGGCGTGATCCAATCCTCAAGATCGAGGCTGGTCGCGGTGGAGTAATACCAGCCGCCAACACCAGCGTCTCCCGTACCGCTGAGGCACTTGAAGATCATCAGGTATAAACCAAGATCGTTGTTGTAGCTGATCTCTGGATTTTCCGGATATGCGCTGGCGCATCCTGGAGCAGAAGGCTTGACGTCGCTATCCAGTCCGCCGATTCCGGGCTGGCTAAACGAACCGTCATACCACTTCATGAATGTAAGCGGGTCGACGCCGAGTTTGGCGCGCGCGACGCGCGTGCCGCCGCCGCCGCCGGGGAAAACGGTGTAAGCGACGTAGAGGTAGTAGTCGCCATTCGCGCTCTTGTCGATGAAGCCGGTGGGGATGCCGTTGCCCAAATCCGCGTGTGGAACGGTCGGTTGCGGTTCTGGGCTCTGGAGAATCGCATAACGGCTGGGCGCGCCGCTTTCCGGTGCGGGCCAGGTTTTCCCATTGTCCGATGACCGGGCAATGCCGGCGGTAAGGTAAAAAGGAGATTGCCACACTCCCCCTGGGCAATGCTGTTCCGCGTCAATGAGCATGATCAGGTTTCCCGTGGGCAAGGTCGGATCCTGCAAAACGGCGCCCGAGCCCGCGTAGTTCTCGTCCCATTTGGTGTCGTAAGTGGGATTGCATATGGAGTAAGGCACCGGCGAGGTCAACACCAGAGGGTTGTATCCTGGCGCGAAAGTGAAGGTCTTCAGGTCCGTCGTCTGGAGAACCGCCGCGCCCCAGAAATTGCCTGACGAAGCCGACGTCTGAGCGGCTCCAAAGACCAGGTAAGGAGCCCCGTTGCCCGCCTGTGGAAAGAAGGTCGGATGCAGGTCGGAGAAACCCTGGAGCTGGTTGGCGCCACTCGAGCTGTCGGGGTAGGTTATCGTCTGGTCCGGACTGACGGAGAATGACTTGATTTGAAGGGGTGTCTGCTGGGCGAGGGCTGCTGGACCCTGCATCAGGAGACAAACTGCGACCACAAGCCCAGGCAACTTGCAAGCCGAAATTTCCATCTTAGCTTCCTTTTCAGAACGATTAAACACCGCCGCACCGGCCTCCCATGGCCGCCAAATTGGCGCCATTTACGCCATCATAAAGATTGCCCGATCGGTATTCTGGCACGATAAGTGAAGTCTGCACAACCCGCTCGTTTGTGTAGGGAGAGAAAACACCGGTATGCCGTAAGATAAGTGGCAGGCCAGCTCAGGGTCGATATATGTGTCGATCCGCGTCCGGGCACCACGAGATCGGGCGAATACTGAAAGACCGATTCCGAGCGCAGCTTGCGCCCACTGTCTACGTGCGTCCGATCATCGAAAACTAACGGCGCAACTATCGCTGCCTTTGCCCAGATTAACATCCGTGCGCCAACAAACGGACGGGTCGATGCCGAGTGTCCTTATTGCTGTCTATAACGGCCCTTCGCATTCACGGACCGATCTTGGCGCAATGGGGATTTATCGCGGACACCGCCCTGCCCGGTTTCGCCGCCGTACTGAGCGAGCAAATAAATGTTCCCGTCCTGGCCCGCAAGCAACTGAGCGCTACCGGCACCCGTGCCAATGGCTGCCAAACTGGCGAGCGTTCCCGCCGGCGTCATCTGGAAGAGCGTCACGACATTTGAAGGACTCGCCGCGGCACCGTAGAAATTGCCGTCCGGCCCAAGGATCAACGTGGTCGGACTGGTCAGGTTCCCGCCGAAATTCGCGATCGTTGTAAAAGTCTGACCCCGCAACGCAGCAACCATCGCGGCACTCACTCTAGCAAATGACGCAGCATGCTCGAAAACCTCAATTTCTAAAATACCCGACATCGCCCCACAAACGGTTCAATTCTGTCGCCACGTAAAAAAGGGGCTCGACCCCACACGCCTGTACGTTGCTATTGGAGTTCGCACGATTAGAGCGAAGAAGGCGAACCGGGACGCATCGGGCCGCTTCGGGCGGATTGTCGGCCACTCGTACGAAGCTGAGGTTGGTCACTAGCCCGAGCGCCCGTAACAGGCCGGAAACGGCTTTCGGGGGAAGTTGCCGACAATGCTACATAACAGTTGTCAACTTCCCACAACCGGACTTCCGGACCGCGACAGCCAAATCCGACCTTTCTCCGAGTGGCGTCATCCGGACGGAGCTTCACCACGTCAACTGTATGCCGACAAGCCAGCCATATGAAATCGTGTGTCGCTGCAATTTGCAAGTGGTGGCACTCACGAACCCTTCGGCAAGAATTGAGCGGCAGATCACTCGTAGTAATACCGATCCAGTGTTTCCACAATCTAGTGTCGATCTCACACTATTCACGTCTCTTACTACCCGAATGTGCGGGTTGCAGCGGCGGGGCAAGCACGTTACCATGGAGCCCGACGAGAGGCTCGACGAGCGGAGGTAACAGATGCTCCTTGGCGATTGGAGAGAGTCAGGATTCTTGTTTGCGCCGCTGCTGACCGTCCTCGCAGGACTTGCATCGGCGCAGTGTCCGCAAAACGATGGCCAGGTCACCGGCGGGCTGAAAACCTACCCTCTGGCGTCGGATCGCTACGCCGTTCAATATTCGATAAACGGCGGAGCCTCGACCACGGCCGTGGTCTACATCAGCTACTACGGACAGACTACCGGGTCGCCCTATGCCAATGTTTCCGGCTATACCGCGGGCACGACGTCGATGTCGTTCACCAGCATTCCGGCGCTCCCGAATGCCTCGGTGCAACTCCGCGTCACCAAGCTGTTCGGCACGCCCTTTCAAGCGAGCGACCAGGTGTCCGTACGGCCCAGCGTCAAGCAAATCGGCGTCACGACGAACAGCGATGGGACCGTGTCAATTTCCACATCCACGGCGAGTAACTTCGCGGGACAGCAGTTTATCCTGTGGTGGAATCGCGGCGCGGACGGCGGCGGCGTGGAAGGTCTGGCCTTCTTCCTCAACCCTCCTTACACAGCCCCGACCGGTAACAATGTGAAGGTCGTAAAAAGCTGGAACGACCTCATCAACCCTTCTTCCCCGGTCAACTCTCCTCCCATCGACACCTTGGACTTCGAGGGTCAGGTGGAGCTAGAGAACACCGGAAAGGCGGTCTACCCGGTCCCCCCCAATATCGTGAAAATCTTTCTCGGACCAGGCGCGTGGGTGCAGGGAAAGTTCAGCTTCTCCGGCCCGGCAACGACGATGATTTACGGTCCGGGCGTGCTGGACGGAAGTTTGTTCGACTACCTGCGCCGCGATTGCGACGACGACAACGGTACCGCGTCTCTGAGCTGGTCTCCTGCGACAGGGAACCTGAACCTGGTGGTCGACGGGATCATTATCTCCGACCACAATCACCAGGCCACCGACCCCCTTTTCAACACCACCCTGAACAATATGAAGACCATCAGTTGGAATAGCAACAACGATGCCTTGAGGTTCAAGGACTCGACGACCGCGACCAACGTCTTCATCCGCAGCGGCGACGATTCGCTGATGATCTGGGGCTCCCCCGTGACGGTGATCAACGCCACGGTCTGGCAGAACTATAATGGCGGCGTGGTGAACCTCGGCTGGCTGAATAACTCGCCGGGAGACAACGGCCTTCTCGATGGTATTTATGTAGTCAAGACGGATTGGCAGAGGCCGACTGCGAACGACTGGAACGCACTTCCACCGACCAGTTCCGGCGCCTTGAACGGGCAGAATAACGCGGTGTTCGCGTCGCTGATGTCGCCCCCCACCTCGTTCGGCCAGGTCAGGCCGCCGGTGTACCGGAACATCTTCGTCGAAGATCCGCCGCTGGTGCTCTTCAGCCTGAAAATCATGCCGCCTGTGAACTGTCCCGCCACAGGGCCGGCTTGCACCGAAACAACCCTGCTCGAACCGAGCCAGGTGTCTCTGAACATCGAAAACCTGAACTCGCCCGCGTCGCTGGTGGAGAATTCCATTGGATTTCAGACTCTTCCGGCCGGCTACACCACGCAAACCAACGAGACCTTTCCCGTTGCCCAAACCTTTGCGAATACCTACACGCTGACCGGTACTATTCACGTCAACCTGACCAACACGATGCTGACGCCGCCGAAAGGGGTCGCGACCGCTCTTACGAGTGCAAACGCGTCGTCGTTGGGCGAATTGTCGACCAATGGAGCGAACGTGAACATCGCGTATCCTACCTCGGCAGTCGGCAATCCAGAGATAACATTCGTCGGGAATGCCGAGGGTGAAAGCCTGGTGATTGCGCCCAACACCTGGGTCGAGCTCAAGGGAGCGAACCTGGCGCCCTCCGGCGATTCGCGCACTTGGCAAAGCTCGGATTTTGTGGGCACTCAAATGCCGACACAGTTGGATAAAGTCAGCGCCACGGTAAATGGCAAGAGTGCCTACGTCTACTACATCAGCCCCACCCAGGTGAACGTTCTTACGCCGCCCGATGCGATCTCCGGCCCGGCGAACGTGGTGCTCACCAACGGCGGGGTTGCAACCGATACTTTCGCCGCCCAGGCGCAGTCGATCTCTCCGTCGTTTTTCACATTTGGCGGCGGCCTCTACGTCGCGGCCGTTCACACCAATGGAGCCTATATCGGACCCACCACTCTGTATCCCGGCTTGACCACTCCCGCCAAAACCGGTGAGACCGTCGAGATCTATGCGAACGGATTCGGACCAACGTCGGTGCCCGTGGTCAGGGGATCAGAAACGCAATCGGGAACTCTGTCGCCGCTGCCGGCGATCACGGTGGGAGGCATGGCCGCGACTGTCGTGTACGCGGGTCTAGTGTTCCCGGGCGAGTATCAGTTCAATGTGGTCCTCCCGGCGGTGGGCAACGGGGACCAACCCATCTCGGCGACATACAACGGAGTTTCCACGCCGTCTGGTGTATTCATTACCGTCCACAATTGAGTGACGGAGAACGCTTCCGTAATTTCGCGGAAATGAAGCGAATTCTCGCATCGTAATCATTTGAGTTGGGTTCACTGAGATCACTCCCAGACGGTCGGCAAACCAGAAGTTGTCCACGGGGACGTGTAGTCGGCCACTCGTAAAAAGCCCAGATTGTTTCCACTGCCCTCAGCGACCTCGCAATTGGCCGAAACGGCGTTGTGGGAAGCTAGCGATAATGACCGACATCGGGCCAGTTTTTGCTGGTTGAGGCACGATAGCGCTTAAGCCGACCCGTCCGTCAGAAACCCGGGATCCGCATAGCATTTACTTCGACAAGATGTCGAGAGCCCGT
>Ga0182030_10018780_pt1 | contig 13230 bp, 9 predicted proteins | sample 812S3MmetaG_FD_121299 | JGI IMG/M metagenome (GOLD analysis project Ga0182030, IMG submission 121299) | Permafrost microbial communities from Stordalen Mire, Sweden - 812S3M metaG (Illumina Assembly) | ecosystem: Environmental > Terrestrial > Soil > Wetlands > Permafrost | place: Sweden... | reverse complement strand
GCCGACGCGAGCATCGTCTGAAACTGAAAGTGTGTTCGCGTATAGCATCCAGAACCTCGATTCCGGTGGCTGAGCCAGTGCGAACAGTGGGACTTCTGAGACGCCGACTTTCCTCCACCTGGGGGATCCGGTGGGCTGACGCTCTTCAGGCGGATCCAGTGGTTTCCCTGGAGAGCGGTGGCTGTGAAATGGGCTCAGCGAACGGTGCCGGCCGTGCCGCGGCCCAGGCCACCATCTAATCAGACTTCAGCGTAGTCTACTTGCCGCCGCTCGTCCAAAACGTACCTGCTTGTCCGGCTCCCAGAAGCTCGCGTTTCGAGGTCGACAAGTCCGGCCGCACCAGGACTTCCCCGGCGCAACCGTCCGGGAGCGATACACGCACCTCGTGGCCGCCTCTTGCCGCCCGGGCCTCGAACTGGATGGGGCCGCGGACAGTGTGCGCGGTCAGGCTCAGTTGTTCGAGGTCGCCCAGTTGGGGGCGGATCTGGCAGCGCGTGAAGCCGGGGGCAGTGGGGCGGATGCCGGCGATATCCATGAACAGGACGAATATCGGCGCCAAGGCGCAGTGGCTCCATTGCGAGGTGGAATCGCTGCGTACGATCCAGTCTTCCTGCAGAGTGTTGTTGAGGGTCACCGAGGGCAGGATGGCCCAACGTTGCCGCAGATCCTTCAGCACCACGTCGGCGCGGCCGAGTTTGGCTAGCGCCCAGTAGCGCCAGCCGGTGTTACAGGGGTAAGAGAGGCCCATCTCGGGCGGGCATTCGACGAGGGCCTTCAGGGCCGCCGCGACGGCGCCCGCGGGGCACTGATCGAAGAGGATCGACGTCGCGAGCGAACGATCGCACAGGCGCGCCGCCTTCTCCTCGGCGGACCACGGCAGATTGGCCACAAATAGCTTGCGCCGCGGATCCCAGAAGCGGCGCGTGGCGGCGGACAGAATCGAGGCGCTCAACTGGCGGTAGCTCCGGGCGCGATCGGGTTCGCCGAGAACGTCGGCCATGGGCGCCAACGCTTGACCCAGCATGGCCGCCACATAGAGGTTGAGCGCGCACATCTTGTGCCGCTGCTGCTGGTAGGCAATGTGATCCATCCACACGGTGGGGATGCCGAGATCTTCCACCGGCAAAAGGCCATCGGGTTTACGGATCGACTGCAGATATTCGGCGAAACGGACCAGCCGCGGAAAGGGTTCCACCAGGGCTTCGCGCTCGCCAGTTTCCCCATAATGATTCCAGCAATCGAAGTTGAAGCCGACGCCGTGGTCGAGCAGCGGCCCCCAAAACGCGCCGTCCATCTGTTTCTGGGCGACGCGCGCCAGACGGTCGTGCGCCGGCCAGCAATCCAGGAAGTAGCCGTCGGTAGAGAGTCCTTCGCTGAACGTGCGCAGGTAGCGGCGCCCGATGCGCGTCTCGCCGAAGGCATAGCGGATGGCGTGAAACTGATGGCCGCCATCGCCGCTGTACTGCTGCCGTTCGCGCGCCATGCCGTCCACCACGGTTTCAATGGCGGAGTTGTAAAGAGTGTTGATGCCGGCGTCGAACAGGCGTTGCAGCGCAGGTTCGGAGCAGGCGATGTACGGCTTCACGGGCCAATCGTACAGGCGCCGGCGTACACCCACCGCACCGATCTTCACCGGGCGGGCCGAGTTGCGAACGTGCAATTGCAGCCAGCGCAGCGATTCGAAATCGAAACACTCGAACTCATTCACGCCCTCACGGCACACGAACCGCGACCAGGCGAAGAACTGGCTGTCGAGCCACGCCGTCTTCGACGGATCGTGCGACTCCTGAACCATGGCCTCGACCACCGTGCCGGCCGGAGCATCGATAGTAAATCGCGGCCAGCCGACCACTTGCTCTCGCAGTTCGAAGGTCACCCAGACGCCTTCGCCGGGCGACGGCGCGCGCAATTCCCAGGTGCCTTCATCAAGGGGTTTGGCGACTTCCACGCGCTCCAGCCGAAAACTGCCGGGGATGCGCGACTCGAACCAGTCCTCCGGCGGGCGGAGCCACTCCACGCGGCCGGATTCGGCCAGTCTCATCGCCGGGACGATCGCTTCGCGGCACGGCGGGATCTGGCGCAGGCGCAGCGAGCTGCGCCCGGGATCGGTGCGATCGACCGTATCTCCGCTCCAGAAAGGCAGCACACCCGCGGCGGCGGGCTTGTCGGCGGGTGTGTCACTGGCACGCGCGGGAAGCCACAGGGAGTCGGGGCGAAAGCCGGTCTGGTCCCAACCCTCGGGGTGGCGGCGCGCGTCGAACTCCTCTTGCAGCGCGCGCAGGAACCAGCGTTTCGGTTTGCCGGGCGTGTGCGCACGGTCGAGATAGGTGAGCCACTGGTCGTCGCTCACGATGACGCGGCTCTCGCCGCCGGGGAGATCAATCGTCAGATGGAAGAGCAGGCCCGGTTTGCCGCCCGGCCAGGTGCCGTCGCCGGTGCCGTAAAAGAGCACTTCGACACCGAGCGAATTCGTGCCTTGCTGAAGGAGCGCGGTGAGATCGATGGGGTCCACGTCCAACTGGCGCGGATCGCACGGCGCCGGACCCCACCCGGCGCGCTGTCCATTGGCCGTGAGACGGTAACGGCTGTCGGCGGCGATCAGCGCGGTGGCGCGCAGCGGTTTCGCCGGCAGGTCGATCTCGCGGCGGAACAAGACGAAGGTGTTGGGCAGGACGCGGCCGCAGGGCATCCAGATCCAACGCGCCGGCGCGAGGTTCACCTGGTGCGGTTGCCAACGATTCGCGGCCGACCCGTAGGCAAGATCGATCACCTGTCCAGCATTGAGGACGCCTGCTTCAGGCGCGGCATCCGCGGACGGGGATGCGGCGGCAACGGCGGGGACAGCGGCGGCCGCAATCAGGATGGCGCGGCGGGTTGGTTCGTCCGGAGTGTGGGACATCTTGGGGGGACTGGGACATCATTGTATCTCGCAGCAGCCACGGTATGGTCTCGACCGAAATTCCCGACCTCCCAGCCACCTTGCCCGCGGCCATTGCGGACTGAGGCAAGCCCAAGACTTATCTGTTTTCTGGTAGAAGGATGGCCTCACCAAGATGCGGTTTTTCGGAAAAGTGACAATGTCACCAACCGGCGAAATCTGCATCCTGAGCTATGAAGCCAAGTTTTGAGACCCGAATATTATGAGACAGTCACTTCTTTTGGTCATGGCTATGCCCTTATTGGCGCAGGATCCGCTCTCGTTGCGTGAGGCGGTACGGTTGGCCCTGCGACAGAATAAGGCCATCGCCGCCACCAATGCGGGGATGCGCGCCGCGGAGACACGTATCGTCGAGGCCCGAGCCGGCAACCTACCCAAGGTGAACTATTCCGAGACCTTCGTGCGCAGCGATAATCCGGTCTTCGTTTTCAGTTCACTGCTGACCCAACACCAATTCGGCCTTGATAATTTCAACATCGGTCCACTGAACCGGCCGGATTCCCTGAATAATTTCCAGTCGCAACTGACGGTGGACCAGATCCTGTACGACGCCGGGCAAACCCGCAGCGCCGTGAAATCGGCGGATCTCTCACGGCAGATGACCGGCGAGGAGCAGCGGCGAACCCAGATGCAAGTGATGGCCGGCGTGGCCAGAGCGTATTATGGAGCGGTCCTGGCGGCGGAAAGCCTCAAGACGGCGGAGCAATCGCTCAAAAGCGCCGAGGCGGACCTGGCGCGGGCCGAATCGGTCCGTGCGGCCGGCATGTCGACCGATGTCGATGTGCTTTCCATCCGGGTACATCTGGCCGCTGTCACCGAGCAGCGCATTCAGAGGGCGGCGGATCTGGACGTCGCGAAGTCCGCACTGAACGACGCGCTCGGACTGCCGCTGGACACCGGCCATGTGCTGACGACTTCCTTAGCTGCGCTGGATTTGCCGGACGTGACGTTGGCGGCCCTTGAAAAGGACGCTTCCGCCACGCGTCCGGAGGCCCATCAAGTCCACTTGGCAGCAGACCTTGCCAAGACGCAGGCTGACTCAGCCCGGAGCGCGATGCTTCCCCAAGTCGGCTTCCACGCCGCCTTTGAGGCGGACCGCCAGCAGTTTATCAATAAGGGCGGCGCCAACTGGCTGGCCTCGATCGGGTTGCATTGGAATCTGTTCAACGGCATGGCCGACAAGGCGCGGATCGAGGAATCGAGCCACTGGCTGGAACGTGCCCATGCCGACGAGCAGCGCATGGATTCCGCTGTCCGTCTCGAGGTTCGCCGCGCCTGGGCGTCTCTACGGGCGGCGCAACAGCGGATTGAGGTAGCCAAGGCGGCTGTGGCCGAAGCCGAAGAGAGTCTACGGATTACTCAGAACCGCTACGAATCCGGGATGAGCAACGTTACGGATCTTCTGAGAAACGAAACCGCGGTACTGGAAAGCCGGTCCCGCTACCTGGCAGCGGTACATGACCAACGCATGGCCGCCACCATGCTGGATCTGGCAGCAGGGCGGCTCTCGCCCGACTCGGAGGTATTGAACTAAATGCGACTGATTCTTCTCCCCCTATTGGCTTCGATTGCGATCTTGAGCGGATGTAGCGGCACTGAGCCGCACTCGAAGGCGGCGTCCGCACCGCCTGCTATTGCGGTTCAAACCGCGGCGGTGAGCACCGAGCAGTGGCCCGACGTGTATGAGGCTACCGGAACCGTTCGTGCGCGCACAGCTGCCGTGCTCTCCAGCAAGTTGATGGCGTACGTACGACAGGTATCGGTCCAGGTGGGCGATCGGGTTCAGGAGGGCCAACTCCTAGTGACGCTGGACGCGGCGGATCTGGACAGCAGAGTGCGCGGAGCCGAGGCAGCCGACGCCGAAGTGATGAGCGCCATCCCCGAAGCGGACAGCGGTGTGGCGGGCGCCAAAGCCAACCTGGACCTGGCGCAGAGTACCTTCAAGCGCATGGAGGAGCTCGCCTCCAAGAAGTCGATCTCAAACCAGGAGTTCGACGAAGCGTCGGCGCGGCTCAAATCGGCGCAGGCCGCCTATGAGATGGCACGGGCTAAGCGCGCGCAGCTCGATTCGAAGCGGGCGTCGGTACGGCAGGAAATTCGCGGCGCGACGATTGAGCGCGACTACACGCGGATCTCGGCGCCGTTTTCCGGGGTGGTGACGGCGAAGTCGGTGGAGCCAGGAAACCTGGCCGCTCCCGGCGCTCCGCTGCTCACCATCGAGCGAGAAAGCGCCTATCGTCTGGAGGCATCGGTAGATGAATCGCGGCTTCCGTTGGTGAAGGCTGGGCAAGCCGTCGATGTCACCCTCGAATCGCTGGACCGCCGGATTACCGCCCGTGTATCGGTAATCGTGCCCTCGGTGGACGCGGCCTCTCGCTCTTACATCGTGAAGATCGACCTGCCTGTCTCGGCGAACCTGAGGTCCGGGATGTTCGGACGCGCAATGTTCCCACTCGGCACGCGCCAGGTGGAGACCGTTCCGCCCCTGGCCATAGTCGAGCATGGGCAACTACAATCGGTCTTCGTCATCGAAGACGGGTATGCGCGCACCCGCCTGGTCACCACCGGGGAGCGAAGGCAAAGCGCCGTGGAAGTGCTCTCGGGATTGAGCGACGGCGAGAGACTGGTGAGCCCGGTGCCAGCCGGACTCGCCGACGGTGCTCGGGTGGAGGTTCGGCAATGAGCGGGGTCGAAGTGCTCTCGGGATTGAGCGACTGCGAGAGACTGGTGAGCCCGGTGCCAGCCGGACTAGCCGACGGTGCTCGCGTGGAGGTTCGGCAATGAGCGGGGTGCCATCCGGGCCACGTCGTCTCGGGCCGGCCGGGAGATTCGCGCACGCGTGGATCGCTTCCAAGCTGACTCCCTTGATCATCGCCGGTGCTCTGCTCCTCGGTGGCTTCGCGGTCTGGAAACTGCCGCGCGAAGAAGAGCCGCAGATCATCGTGCCCATGATCGATGTCTTCGTGCAGATGCCCGGAGCTTCAGCTCATGAGGTGGAGGAGCGCCTCACCAAGCCGATGGAGAAGCTGTTGTGGGAGATCCCCGGGGTTGAGTATATCTACTCGACGTCCAGCCCGGGCCAGTCCCTGGCAATCGTCCGGTTCCTGGTCGGTCAGGACGAAGAGAAGAGTATCGTGCGGCTCAATGAGAAGCTGCACGCCAATATGGACCTGATTCCGCCGGGGGCCACTCCGCCCCTGGTGAAGCCGCGATCCATCGACGATGTGCCGATACTGGCGCTCACGCTGTCCAGTAAACGATATGGAGATTTCGAATTGCGCCGCATCGCGGCCCAGGTGGACGACACCGTCAAACAGGTGCCGGATGTTTCGGCGGTCACGCTAATCGGCGGGCAGCGACGGGAGATGCGCATCGTTCTGAATGAAGGAAAGCTGGCAGCCTTTAACCTCTCGCCGCTGCAAGTGGCCGGGGCGCTCGGGCTCTCCAACCGGCGCTTGCCTTCCGGACAGTTCGACACGGCGAATAAGGAGTATCAACTGGTGACGGGCGAGTTCTTGAGAGCCGCCGATGACGTCCGCAACGTAGTGGCGGGCGTGGCGAACGACAAGCCGATTTTCGTCCGCGATGTCGCCGAGGTGAGCGATGGCGGAGAAGAACCTTCCCAATACGTGCGCATGGCACACGCCGGGTCCAGCGAATTTCTGCCGGCAGTGACCATCTCCATTGCCAAAAGGAAGGGAACGAATGCGGTGATCGTCGCCGACAACGTACTGCAGCGGATCGAGCCCCTGAAGGGCAGCATCATTCCCTCGGACGTGCAGGTGAACGTCACTCGCAATTACGGCGAGACCGCCGCCGAGAAATCGAACGAACTGCTGTTTCATATGTTGATCGCGGTGGTTTCGGTCAGTATCCTGATTGCCATCACGCTCGGGTTCCGCGAATCGTTGATCGTGTTCACTGCCATTCCGGTGACGCTCGCCCTGACGCTGACGGTGTTCTATCTTTACGGCTACACTCTGAACCGGATCACTCTGTTCGCGCTGATTTTCTCTATCGGCATCCTGGTGGATGACGCCATCGTCGTGGTGGAGAATATCGTGCGGCACTGGCGCATGCCCGCGAACCGCGAACGGCCGCCCTACGATGTCGCCATAGAGGCCGTGGATGAAGTGGGCAATCCCACCATCCTGGCCACTTTGACGGTGGTCGCGGCGATCCTGCCGATGGCCTTCGTGGGCGGGTTGATGGGGCCGTATATGCGTCCGATTCCGATCGGGGCGAGCGCGGCCATGGTGTTTTCGCTGCTGGTGGCGTTCATCGTGACGCCCTGGGCGGCCGTCCGGATTCTGAAGCCGGGCCATACCTCGTCGCCCGGGGAAAAAGAAGACTTCGTGACGCGAGTCTATCGCGTCGTCATGGGAAAGATCCTGCACGTTGCCGCGATCCGTTGGACATTCCTGCTGAGCGTGGTGGTTCTGCTGCTCGGGTCCGTCTCTCTGTTCTATTTCCAATTCGTAAAAGTGAAAATGCTTCCCTTCGACAACAAGAGTGAATTCCAGGTGATTGTCGACATGCCCAATGGAACGACTCTCGAACAGACAGCCCGCGCGGCAAACGCTCTGGCTCGCGCCACCCTCGATCAGCCGCAGGTGGTGGATCTCGAAACCTACGTTGGCACGGCGTCACCCTTCAACTTCAACGGGTTGGTGCGGCACTATTACCTGCGCCAGGGGTCGAACGTGGCTGACATTCAAGTGAATCTGCAGCCGAAGTCCGACCGCAAGTTGCAGAGCCATGAAATCGCCAAACAGGTCCGGCAGCGGCTGCTTCCCGTGGCCGAGCAGTATGGGGCCCGCATCAAGGTGGCAGAAGTGCCGCCAGGTCCGCCGGTGCTCGAAACCCTGGTGGCTGAAGTCTACGGGCCGGAAATGAACGAACGCACAGCCATCGCGCGGCGCATCCGCGACTTGTGGAAGCGCACGAATGGCGTTGTAGATGTGGATTGGTACGTGGAAGACGACCAGCCAAAGTATCGGTTGCTAGTGGACAAAGAGAAGGCTGCTTTGAACGGAATTTCCGAAGATGACATAGCCCAAACCATGGCGCTGGCCTCTTCCGGATACCAGGCGGGCCTTCTACATGCGGAGTCCGCGAAGGAAGACGTGCCCCTGACGCTGCGACTCGACCGTGCGACCCGTTCAGACCTGGACAGGATCCAGAATCTCAAAGTGGCCGGACGAACGGGCCGGTTGGTGGCGTTAAGCGAACTGGTGCGCAGCCAGGAAGTAGTAGCAGACAAGAGCATTTACCACAAGAATCTGCTCCCCGTTACCTACGTAACCGGTGACGTGGCGGGGGCCATGGAAAGCCCGGTATACGCCATTCTCAAGCTTGGGCCGGAAATGGACAAGTTCCAGGCTCCCGGGGGGTACGCGATTGAGCAACACATGGCTACGCTCCCCACCGATGCCGAACACTATTCCATGAAATGGGACGGGGAATGGCACATTACCTACGAAGTCTTCCGCGACCTGGGGATCGCCTTCGCGGCGGTGCTGATCCTCATCTACGGCTTGGTAGTGGGCTGGTTCCAATCGTTCATCACGCCGCTGGTCATCATGGCGGCCATTCCGTTTTCGCTGGTCGGCATCCTGCCCGCGCACGGTCTGCTCAATGCATTCTTCACCGCTACTTCGATGATCGGGTTCATTGCCGGAGCGGGAATCGTGGTGCGCAACTCGATCATCCTGGTCGACTTCATTGAGCTTCGCCTGCAGGAAGGGATGCCGCTCGATCAAGCGGTGATTGACGCCGGAGCGGTCCGCTTCCGTCCCATGATGTTAACCGCGGCGGCCGTGGTTGTGGGCGCCAGCGTGATTCTGTTCGACCCGATCTTTCAGGGTCTCGCCATTGCGCTGATGGCGGGGGAAGTCGCATCTCTGGCACTGTCGCGCATGACGGTGCCCATCGTCTACTTTGTGGTGAATCGAAGGAGGAAAATCACATGACCATCGAGCGTTACTTACGGCTGATTGCCGGCTTCTTTGTGATGCTGAGCGTGGCCCTTGGTTATTGGGTCAACCCCGCATGGTTTCTGTTTACAGCCTTCGTCGGCTTGAACCTGTTCCAGTCGGCGTTCACCAACTGGTGTCCCATGATCGCGATCCTTCAGAAACTGGGTGTCGGAGCTTCGCCGAAACACACGTAGTCAGGATCTCCGAACGGAGAGCGAAAAAATGAACTACCCCGTCTGGGACGTCACGTTTGGCAGGGCTGTTGATCGCAATCGCGTCGATTCCCCACGTTTATGTCGCACTTTGCCGCCGGCCTCGCCGTGGGCCACGCGGTACGCGTCGGCGCCGCGGGGCACGACGGTGCGCCGATGGGGCGCGCAGACACTTGAGGTAGAAGTCGCGGTCCGGCGGTGACGTCATGTTTGCTTTGACGGTGCACCAGGCATGCGGCAAGACGACACCGGAGTCTTGATCTGGTTACAAACGCATACCAGGTTCTTCGTTCGTACTGGTCACGGCCGCCTACGGCGCGATCGGCGGAGCGGGCTTGGTTCACCATCGGATTCAGTCATCCCTCGGCCACCAGCAGCGTGATTCACGCGCGTGAAAGATGAAATGACCTGATCGAGCCTTCAGGGGTTCTCAAGTGAAGCATATTCCCCAAGTCGTCGAAAACCAAAGCGTGCGATAGGCGTTGAATCGCGCCCACTATTGACACTACCGGCCCACTCGCGATGGACGCACACTAGACCCCTCGGGAGTGAACTCGAATCGCAAGAGCCAGTCTCCGGTGTTCGCCGCAAACTCCCATTGGCGCGCCGCCTCCAGCGTGAGCTTGGCGAAGTACTTGCTATTCTGCGATTCCACCTTAGCGTCCGTAACATGGCCGGCGGCGTCCACGGACGCTCGCACCTGGATCTTGACGGTGCCCCGAATGGTCCTTCTGGCGTAATCGGGCACATCCGGCATTACCTGGCGCACCACCTGGCCGGACGCGCTTTCGACGGTGGGCTCCGCGGGGTGAGTGACCGCTGCCGTGGGTGGTGGCTCGACAACCCGCCTGCTCCCCACTGGCGGGGACATCGGCGAGGGCTTGGGCTCTGCCGGCGCAGGCGCCACCTCCTTCGGCGCTCCCGGCGGTGCGGGTACTGCCGCCGGCACCACCGCCACCTGCTCGGTCTGCGCGTTAGCCATCGGACGACGGAACAGGTGCGGCCCGGCAAAAATCCCAGCCAGCACCACCGCCGCGGCACCCGCCAGTATCGTGCTCATCCATTTCCGCGGGGCGGCCGGCCGGACTTGATTCTGGTTGCCCTGGCGGCCATCGCCGGCGGGCGCGGAGGCCGCCAGCGCCGGTTCCGGTCTGGCGAATAGCTCCCGAATCTCAGCGAGCGAAGCGCGCCGCCTCGGGTCCGGCTGCAAGCAGGCACGCACAATCGGCAGGAATTCCGCCGGCAGCGTTTCCGGCAGCTCCGGCTCCTCTTTCGGCCCGCCCGCAGTGGGCAGTTGCTGCGTCAGAGCTTCCACCAGCGTCACGCCTAAAGACCATACATCTCCCACCGGCGAGCGGCCGCGCTCGCGGAACTCCGGAGGATCGTATGGGCCGGGGGTGCCGGGCGCCGCGCCGGGTTCGCCCACCAGCGTCACCCCATCCACCGACAGCTTCAACTCATCCCCAACGGCCAGGATGTTAGTGGGTTTCAGATGGCCGTGCACCAGGCCTTCCCCGTGAATGTACGCCAGGGCGTCCAGCAGCGGTTTCAGGAACTCGCGCACTTCCGCGGTGTTGAGCGGCCGTTCGGCTAAGACTTCGGCCAGGTTCTCCTCGGCATATTCGGTCACCGCGTAGCGCAGCGCCGTTTGATTCACCTGCCACCGCCCGATTCGCAGCAACCGCAGAATGCTGGGATGGGACAGTTGCGCGGCGCGCTCCCACTCGGCCGTGAGATCGGCCTCCGGAGTTTCAGCCAGCACCAGTTTGATAGCAGCGTCTCGCGGTTCGGGATCTTCGTACTGTGTCAGATAGACCGCGCTCCGGCCGGTGCTCCCCAGGTAACGGCGCAGCGGGAAGCACAGGTCGACGACCTGGCCTTCCCATTGCTTCCATGGCACCGGCATCATTTCGTTTGAGCCTCCACGATCCGAATGTATGTTGTTTGACTATTGTAGCCCCGATACGGGTGGTTGGACGCGAACGATGCGGGTTTGGCAGTTCACTCCGGCATCGCGAAACGTGCCGGCAATCACCTCCGCCACCGCGGGCAAATGGCGCGTGGCCACGGCGGCGAGCGACGGTCCGGAGCCGCTGAGGAATACGCCCAGCACATCGGGATGGCGGAGCGCCAGCAAGCGATCGAGCCCGGGCACGATGGCGCAGCGGCTGGGCTGGTGCAGGCAGTCATGGAACGCCTCCGCCAGCACGCCGTAATTGCGGGTACGCAACGCTTCCAGCAGTATTGCGACACGCTGCACATTGCTGACCGCGCTCGAGAGCGGCACCGACTGCGGCAGCACCTGGCGCGACTTCCGCGTCTCCAGTTGCGTCTCCGGCGTGGCCACCACAATTTGCAGCGCTCGCGGCCAATTCGCCGTCAGCGCGATCACCCGTCCATCCGGCCGCTGGCAGCACGCCACCAGGCCGCCGAGCAGCGCCGCCGCCACATTTTCCGGGTGGCCTTCCAGTTCGCAGCCGGCAGTGAGGAGTGCATCCGGCGGCTGCGGTCCGAAGATCGTTTCGTAAATGCGGAACCCGGCCACCAATGCCGCGGAACTGCTGCCCAGCCCCGAGCGCAGCGGAATTTCGGTCTCGACGTCGATCTCGAGCGACGGAAATTCGCGATCGCCCGCCAGCCGCCGGAAGCCGCGTTCGATCAGGTTCTCGCCGGCAAGCTCCAACTCGCCGAAATGAAATTGCAGGCTATTCGTTCCTTCCACGCGGCGCACGCGGACGCGCAGATAGAGGGTCACGGCGAGCGCCAGGGTATCCAGGCCAGGACCCAGATTGGCGATGGACGCGGGCACGGTGATCGTGACCTGCCGGCGGCTCGCGAGCTTAGGCCGCATTTCTGACACCTTTTATGCGGCCGGCAAGCCGGTGTCTACTCCGTTGTGCTCGCTCACTGTGCTCAACGTACTGTCCCGGTTCGCACGCTGACCTTCGCGCCCCTGGCCCAGAGGGCACCGGCCTTCTCACGCACCTGGCCCATAGGTCCCCCCCGAAACACTGTGAGAGACGCGGTTTACCCATTCGGCTTTCCTAAGGAACGCAAAATAGCGTCGGTATCTTTGAGTGCATGGCCGGTGAGGAAAGCGACGATGCGCGCTTGCGGATCGATCGCTCCGCTGGCCACCAGATTGCGGATGCCAGCGAGAGTGGTTGCCGACGCCGGCTCGCTGCCGATACCGTCGCGGCCCAGTTCGGCCTTCGCGGCGATGATCTCGTCGTCATCCACGTCGATCACCAGCCCGTTGGTGAAGCGAATCGCCTTCAACGCTTTCTTCCAGCTCTTGGGTTCGCCAATGCGGATGGCCGTGGCCATGGTCTGCGGGTCGGCCACCACTTCGAGTTCGGTGCCGCCGGCGCGCACGGTGCGCACCAGCGCGTTCGAGCCACGCGCCTGCACAATCACCATGCGCGGCACCTTCGGCAGCAGCCCAAATGCGGCGAGTTCCTGGATAGCTTTGCCGAAGGCCGAACTGTTGCCCAGATTGCCGCCGGGCACCACGATGAAGTCGGGCGCGTCCCAGTCCATTTGATCGAGCAGGTGGAAGATGGCGGTCTTTTGCCCTTCGATGCGGAACGGATTGATGGAGTTCAGGAAGTAGATGCTCGGGTCCGTTTCGGCCATCAGGGTGCGGAGGGCATCGTCAAAATTGCCATCGACGTATTGAATCTCGGCGCCGAAATCGAGGGCCTGTGCCAGTTTGGCCATCGACGTACCGCCTCGCGGCAGGTACACGCGGGCGCGCAGATTGCCGCGCGCAGCGTAGGCCGCCATGGAGGCGGCGGTGTTGCCGGTGGAGGCGCAGGCCACGGTTTTGGCGCCCTGACGGCGCGCCTCGGTAACCGCGGCGGTCATCCCCAGATCTTTGAAAGACCCGGTGGGGTTCCATCCAAGGTGCTTGAACCAGAGGTGTTCCACACCGGCGTAGGCCGCCGTCTTCTGGCCGGGAATCAGCGGGACGTTGCCTTCGAATAGCGTGACGACGGCCTCTTCGGGCGTGTCCGGCAGGAACTCGCGGAATCGCCAAACGCCGCTGGCGTCGAGCTTGCGATTCGACGCCCGCCGCTCCCGCCAGATCTTCTTGAGCTGC
>Ga0182030_10018778_pt1 | contig 13230 bp, 14 predicted proteins | sample 812S3MmetaG_FD_121299 | JGI IMG/M metagenome (GOLD analysis project Ga0182030, IMG submission 121299) | Permafrost microbial communities from Stordalen Mire, Sweden - 812S3M metaG (Illumina Assembly) | ecosystem: Environmental > Terrestrial > Soil > Wetlands > Permafrost | place: Sweden... | reverse complement strand
ATTCTCATGGCCGGCCTGCAAGGCTCCGGCAAGACCACCACATCCGGCAAGCTGGCCGCCTGGCTCAAAAAAGGTGGTCACCGGCCGATGCTGGTCTCGGTTGACGTCTACCGCCCCGCCGCTCGCGAGCAGCTCAAGGTCGTCGCCAAGTCCATTGAAGCCAAACTCTACGAAGGCGACCAGAAGAATGAGCCCGCCGGCTCGGCGCTCGTCGAGCGACTGGCCGCCGAGGCCCGCCGCGAGGCCCGCAATATGGGCTGCGATACGCTGATCGTCGATACCGCCGGCCGCCTGCACATCGACGAAGAGCTGATGGGCGAGATGGAGCGGTTGAAAAAGCTTCTCAACCCGGCAGAGATTTTATTTATTGCCGACGCCATGACCGGCCAGGACGCTGTCAACTCGGCCGCCGACTTTCACAAGCGCCTGGGCCTGACCGGCGTCGTCTTGACCAAAATGGACGGCGACGCAAGGGGCGGCGCGGCGCTGTCCATTCGGCACGTGACCGGCCAGCCCATCAAGTTCATCGGCACCGGCGAAAAGCCCGACGCCTTCGAGCCATTTCACCCGGATCGCATCGTCGGCCGCATCCTCGGCATGGGCGATATGATGTCGCTCATCGAGAAGGCCGAATCGACGATGGACCGCAAGAAGAGCGAGGAGTTTGCCAAAAAGGCCCTGCTCGGCGACGGCTTCACCCTCGAAGATTTCCGCGACCAGTTGCGCCAGATCAAGAAGCTCGGGTCAATGGAATCGATTTTGAAGATGCTGCCCTCGGTCGGCCCCTTCGCCGGGTTGCAGCAGGCATCGAAAAATGTAGACGAAAAGCAGTTCGTGCGCCTGGAGGCGATCATCAACTCGATGACCCCCAAAGAGCGCCGCAATCACGAAATCATCAGCGGCACGCGCCGCAAACGCATTGCCAACGGCTCCGGAACCACCGTGCAGGACGTCAACCAGCTTCTGCGCCAGTTCGCGCAGATGGCTAAAATGTTCAAGCAGATGGGCAAAGGCGGCCTGGGCGCCAAAATGATGCGCGGCGGCCTCGGCGCCATGGGCATGGGCGGAAAGCAACGCTTTGGAAGATAACTTGAAACAGGAAACGGAAATGGCACTCACAATTGAAGCAATCCGCGCGGCGCAGAACAAGACGGTATTGATCGAACTGCTTTCCGCCGAGCTGCAACGCTTTCTGCCTGAAGAGGTGCAGGAAGATCGCGAACTTTACTTTCAAGCACTCGATTCAATGCCCCGTGGTCTGCGGGCGATGGCGGGAATGTACTTTCTCGATATCAGTCTCACGCAGAACCGCCTGGCCTGGCACTTCGGCGACCAGAACGACGAACGCGATCTTCGCGAGACGCTGAATGGACTGCGCGAGCTGGAACTGACCGAGATCGCCGAGTCCTTTGAAAAGACCTGGAAGTTTTTCGAGCCCCACATGAGCGCGCTCCAATCGGGCGACTACGGCGACAAGGAATTTTCAGAGTGGCTTGAAGAGATTGGCGCACTGAAACTGACCGAAGAACTGGATGAGAAAATCTTGATTCACCTGAAGAAAGCCGGAAGACTGGGACTGCTCGAATCCTGGCCCGTCTACGCGCGCAAGTACCCGGAGCGTTGTGTGGTCGCCGCGGGGTAGCCATGACCGAACTTCAAGACCAGCTCGACCAGATCACCGCCAATACCAGGCTGTTGGTGCAGGAGGATCGTCTGGCGGTCGGCGAGCGGGCCATCGCCGAACTCTTCGAAACCGGCATCGAAGAGAGCATTCTGCCGGTCGGCGAACTGGCGCCCGAGTTTGCCCTCAAGGACTCGACCAGCCGCCTCGTCCGTTCTCAGGATTTGCTCGCCCTCGGGCCCTTGGTGGTGAAGTTTTTTCGCGGCCGCTGGTGCCCCTACTGCGTTACTGAGCTGGAAGCATGGCGCGACCTCTATGGCCAGATTCGCGAGCACGAGGCGCTGATGGTGGCCATCGGCCCGCAGACCGCGCAGCAGAGCGACTTCATGGCCGGCCAGCATGGACTTCCCTTCCCTGTTCTCGTCGATCCCTTCTGCTCGCTGGCCGAGGAGTTCGGATTGGTCTTCACCGTCCCCGAGTATCTGCGCGACTATTACCTCTCGATCATGGTCAACGTGCCCTTCATCAACGGCGAAACGAGCTGGCGATTGCCCCTGCCCGCCACCTATGTCATCAGTCCCGCTGGACGCGTAGTCCTCGCCGAGGCCCACGCCGACTTCCGCGTGCGGCCCGAACCCACAGAAGCTCTGGCCGCGCTTTTTCGCCGCTCCCACAAGTAGCGCCGCTCTCCAGAGCGGCTGTCGTGCGGGTCTCCAGGCCCGCGCATATCCCATATGGCGGCTAGGAAGCCGCCAGTACAGCCGGTCAGGAGACCGGCGCTACAATTTACGGATAAGCTCTTAGCGCTTATGCCCGCATCCACTCGCCCAGCAGTGCTTCCGCCTTCGCCAGCGTAACTCCGCGCAGCAAAAACACTTTGCTGCGCGACAGCTCCCCGCCGTTCAGCTCGACGGCATTCTTGGGCAACGAGAAGGTCTCGGCGAGAAAAGCCGCCAGCGCCTGGTTGGCGCGGCCTTCGATGGGCGGCGCATGGACGGCAATCTTCAGTTGCGCTGCGGCTCCCTCGCCGTAGAGGCCGGTAATCGCGGTCTTTTTCGCACCGGGCTGAGCGCGCACGGCCAGGGTCACGCCGGCTGAATGAGCGCGCAGCATCAGTTCTTCTCCCGCGCGGCATGAACCGCCGATGGGCGGCTCCCAAACAGGCTGGTTCCCACACGCACGCGGGTTGCGCCTTCCGCGATGGCCAGCGCAAAGTCGCCGCTCATGCCCATCGAAAGCACATCGAACGCGAGGCGCGGATGCCGGACCATCCAGCGGTCGCGCCACTCGCGCAGATTGCGAAAGCAGGCTCGCGTCTCGGCCTCGGGCACATCGAAAGGCGCAATGGTCATCAGCCCCCGCGCTTGCAGATGATCGAGATCCGGAAGCCGCTCCAGCAGTTGCCCAGCCTCGTCCGACTCCGGAAGCAAGCCGGCTTTGGTCTCCTCGGAGCTGAGCTTGACCTCGATTAAGATCGGAAGCTGCTTGCCCAACTTGGCCGCCGCCTCATTCAGCCGCTCGGCCAACCGCACAGAATCCACCGAATCGATCCCGTCGAAAAGCTCCACGGCGCGCGCTGCTTTGTTCGATTGCAGGTGCCCGATCAGATGCACGCGCACCGGACCGGACCGGGTAAGCTCATCGGCGGCCACCGCGCCGCCCACGCGCTGCGACTTCAATGCCTCGGCCTTGGCGGCAAACTCCTGGACGCGATTTTCGCCAAAGAGCTTAAGCCCCAAGCCGGCGGCTTCGGCAATCGTCGCGGCCGGATAGGTCTTTGAGACGGCCATCAGCTCGACCTCGGCGCGAGCGCGCCCTGCACGGCGGCAGGCGAGCGCAATCGCCGCTTCCAGCCATTCGAGATTTTCCTTGAGCGCCGTCATCGCAAATCCGTCTGAATCATGCTCACATAATCCGCATAAAATCGAAGCATGTGGACTGTCATTCTGCTCATCTTCTCCAATATCTTCATGACCATCGCCTGGTACGGTCACCTCAAGTACCGCCAGGACGCGCTGTGGAAGGTCATCCTGATCAGTTGGGGCATCGCCTTCTTCGAGTACTGCCTGCAGGTTCCGGCCAACCGCATCGGCGCGGCGCGCTTTTCGCCCGTCCAGCTCAAGGTGATGCAGGAGATCATTACGCTGGTCGTCTTCGGCGTCTTCGTCACCTTCTACTTCGGCCAGCATCTGCGCTGGAACCACGCCGCCGCAGGAGTCTGCCTGGTAGCGGCGGCGTTTTTCGTCTTCCACTCCTCGTAACCACCTGCGGTGGGGCCAACTGCGACCTGCGGTGGGGCCAACTGCCTTCGGCACGTGGCGCCGAGGGTGAGACACCCAGAATTAGTGGCCCTGCTCTTCGATAAACTTCGCCGCTTCGATCGCCGCCATGCAGCCCGAGCCGGCCGCGGTAATCGCCTGCCGGTAGCGCCGGTCCTGCACGTCGCCGCAGGCAAAAACGCCGGGAAACGCCACGCCATGATTCGTCGTCAGCACATTGCCGATGGTACGAATATAGCCGTCCGCGTCCAGATCGATCTGGCCGGCGAAGGCTTTGGTATTCGGCTCGTGGCCGATGCCCAGAAAGAGCCCGCTGACCGGCAAGGTACTGATTTCTCCGGTGACCACATCGCGCAGGCGCAAGCCCTTCACTTCCTTTTCTTCGACGCCCAGCACCTCTTCGATCACGGTATTGGTGCGCAGCACGATCTTGGGATGAGCCGTGGCCCGCTCCAGCATGATCTTCGAGGCGCGGAAGCCGTCGCGGCGGTGAATCAACGTAACCTTGTCGGCAAAGCGAGTCAGAAAGAGCGCCTCTTCCATCGCTGAATCGCCGCCGCCGGCCACCGCAATCTCCTTGCCGCGGAAGAAGAATCCGTCGCAGGTGGCGCAGCTTGAAACGCCGTGCCCGATCAGCGCCTGCTCGCTCTCGTGGCCCAGCCAGCGGGCGCTGGCCCCGGTGGCAATGATCAGCGTGCGCGTCTGAATCTCTCCCGCCGTGGTCTCCAGCCGGTAGGGTTGCGCGCTCAGATCCACTTTCTTCACTTCGGCAAACTGGAAGGTCGCGCCAAAGCGAGCCGCCTGCTTCTTCATCTTCTCGATCAGTTCCGGCCCCTGGATGCCCTCCGGCCAGCCGGGAAAGTTCTCGACCGCAGTGGTCATCGAAAGCTGGCCGCCCGGTTCGTGGCCCTCCAAAAGCAGCGGGTTCAGGCCGGCGCGCGCGGTGTAGATGGCCGCCGTCAGTCCGGCGCAGCCGGAGCCGAGAACTACGGTATCGCGAATCTCTGTCATAGGGTTTCCCGTCTTGATTTTAGACTCTTGCCGAGGGTTGCGGCCTTGCCGAGCACAGACTCTCCCTCTCTTGCACGGGTCAGCCATTCTCCTCAAGCGAAGAAATCTTCCGATTTAGATGAGGCAGGCGGCGCATCCGACTCTTCTCTCTCTTCATAGCGGCCACCGCTCGATCCAAAGCAGGCAGCCGATGCTTCTCCATCAGGAAGCCGGTTCAGAATTGCCTGCAAAACGAGATCCGCATCTTCTATGGGCCTCCAGCCCTGCCTGAAAACGAGCTTTGTCCCCAATCCATTCTCAGCACGGCGGGAGTTCCAATTTGAAACTTCCGTCCCGATTAGAAATTCATAATTTATAAAACATCTTATTTGTCACGAGGATGCCTCGATTCTAAGCGAATGTTTATCCATGCGAGCATCGGCTCGGTGAAAACTTTCCGGCCGCTTCCAGACCGGCGCTGCAATCTTGGCAATCATCTTCGAGGCGAGATGAAGCTCTCTCTCCAGACTCTTTCTCATGGAGCGCCGCACATGATTAACCTCGTTCCCGACCACTCGCATCGCACCTCGCTTTGCCGACTCGCTTTGGTCCTGTTGCTTCTTGGGCCGATGACCGCTCGCGCCGGCGGCCCCAAGTTTGTTGCCGGAGTCAGCACCTTCAATCCGGCCGTGCTGGGCCAGCCGGCTCACTGGTCCGGCGGGCAGGTCAATTACTACGTCGATCAGGGTCCGCTCAGCAGCACCGTCACCAACCAGCAGGCCACGGCGATGGTCGACGCCGCGGTAGCGCTGTGGAGTGCGGTTCCCACTGCCGGCGTGATGCTGACCGACAACGGCTCGCTCAACGAAGACGTAAACGGCGCGAATATCGCGGCCGCCAATCAGGTCATCACTGCGCCGGCCGACGTCACGCCCTCGTCTACCGGCTATCCTGTGGGCATCATCTACGACGCTGACGGCTCGGTCATCGACGCAATCTTCGGCACGGGATCGAGCGCCCCCACCAGTTGCCAGTTCAACGGCGTCCTCTTCTGGATCGATAATTTCAATACCGACGCCACCATCGCCCACGCCATCATGATTCTGAACGGCCGCTGCGCCAGCAGCGCGGCGATGCTCGATATGATGAGCTTCGAGGTGGAGCGGGCCTTCGGCCGCATCCTTGGCCTCGACTACTCCCAGGTCAATCCCGGCGCTGTTGCGAGTGGCGACCTCAGCCAGCCTCTCGGCTGGCCGGTGATGCAGCCCATCAGCGGCGTCTGCGGTCCCACCGGCGGCGACTGCATTCCCAATCCCACAGTTCTGCGATCCGACGATATCGCCGCCCTCAACCGCATCTATCCCATCACCGCCGGAAACCTGGCCAGCTTTCCCGGAAAGATGCTCACCGCGCCCAATACCGTCTCCATCCAGGGCACAATCAGCTTCAAGGCCGGTATGGGAATGCAAGGGGTCAACGTCGTCGCCCGCCCGCTGGACGCGAGCGGCAACCCCCTCTACCAATACACAGTCACCTTCGTCTCCGGCAGCTACTTCAATGGCAACCACGGCAACCCGGTCACAGGCTGGACGGACTCGAGCGGTAACCTCCTCATCATGTGGGGCTCCAACGACGCTACCTTGCAAGGTTACTTCGATCTGAGCGATATGCCTCTGCCACCGGGGATGACCGCAGCCGACTACCAGGTCACCTTCGAGGCCGTCGATCCTCTCTATATCCTTACCAACTCAGTCGGCCCCTATATCGACGGCCAGCCCACACCCTCGGGAACCCTGTCGGCAATCTCGGTGCCCGGCCTGGCGGCGGGCTCCTCTGAGACCCTCACCGTCAACGTCTCCGACTCGGCCGTGGGCGGAAGCTCCGATGCTATTGGAACCGAGATCTCGGCCCGACAGTTACCGGCCAGCGGCATGTGGTGCGGACGGCTCAGCCAGGTGGGACAGAGCGACTGGTTCACCTTCCCGGTTCGCGGCAACCGCACCTTCACCATCGTCACTCAGGCTGTCGACGAATCCGGCGCTCCCACGGAACTCAAGGCCATGCCGGCCATCGGCGTCTGGGACGCCTTTGACCCCGTCGGCGCCGCCGCTGTCGGCGCGGGCCCTGGAATGAACGGTCTGGCCACAGGCGAAAGCTGGCTGCGGGTCGCCACGGCGGGCGACGATCTGGTCCGCATCGGCATCAGCGACCAGCGCGGCGACGGACGCCCCGACTACCCCTATAACGGCTGGGTGCTCTACGCCGATACCGTCTGGCCCCAGCGCCTGCCTGCCTCCGGCGGCCCTATTGTCATTCACGGCATGGGCTTTCGCCTCGCCGATACGGTACTGGTAGGCGGACAGCCAGCCGTCGTCACCAGCATCTCGCCCAACGAAATCACCGCCCTTGCTCCGGCCGCGGCCCACGGCGTCTCCGGCTCGGTCGACGTTGAGGTGGACGACCTGCCGATCTTCTACGCCGCCGCCATCGTCTCCGGCGGCGTCAGCTACGACTCCGGCACGGGCGACGCGCTCACGCTGGTCACTGCCCCCGCCAATACCGTACCCATCGGCGTCCCGATCCCCTTTACCGTCAAAGCGCTGGGCTCCGATCTGATTCCCGCCGGCGGAGTCACCGTAACCTATTCCGTCACCAGCGGCACAGCCACTCTGGCTTGCGGTTCGTCCACTTGTTCGGTCACCGCCAGCGGCGACGGCTTAGCCACGATGAACGTCACGGCTGTCGATAGCAGCCCGTCGGTCGTCACCGCCTCGCTAACCAACGGCTCCAGCCTTCAAGCGCACTTTGTTGGCGGCACGGGCTCAACCCTCACCGCGCTCACCGCGCAGCTTTCCGTAGCCGCGGGCGCCACCGTCACCTGGACTGTGCAGGCTCTCGTGCTCGTCAATGGCCTTCCCGCCAGCGGGCAGAGCGTCGTCTGGCAGAGTTCCGGCAGCGGCATCGCCGCCGGGAGCGGCGCCTCCGTCCTGACCGGCGCCAACGGCATCGCCACGCAAACTCTGACCGTGGGACCGTTGACTGAAGGTCAGACTGGAACGATCAACGCCTGCCTGAACGGAACCAGCCAGTGCATCGCCTTCACCGCCTTTGGCGCGCGCCCCGAGTACGCTTACCTCGAAGCCGTCTCCGGCGTCTCGCAGAGCCTCGCCGTTTCAGCAACCCCCAGCCAGATCACGCTGCGGGTGCTGGATATGGACGGCAATCCGATGGCCGGCGGCACGGTCAGCCTCTACCAGGCTCTCTACGCCTGGGCGCCGCCCTGCGCCGTCCACGGAGTCTGTGCCCCCTCCGAACTGCTCGCCTCAGAGGCCTCTTCGGCCACTTCAGCTCTCGACGGAACGGTCACCTTCAGCCCCGCCTCGCTGCCCGGAGTGGCCACCAACCTTACTGCCCTGGCCACCACCGGCAACACCTCCACCCTTAAGGTCGCTATCGAGCAGCATCCGTAGCAAGCTTTAGGGAACCCGTTTGAGCGATGGGAGGAATGACGGCGCTCACGAAAAGCTTCAACGAGACAATCAAGAGCCGGACTCAGCAAAGCGAGGGATTTCGCAGGACGCTGCTCCGGGAAGCCGTTGGTTGCATGATCGCCGGCGATGTGGAGACAGGAAAATCGGTACTCCGCAAATATATCAACGGCACGGTCGGCTTTGTGAAACCGGGAGCCGATCTTGGCCGCTCGCCCAAGGTTTTGATGCGAATGTTTAGCTCGACCGGCAATCCGCAAGCGAAAAACCTCTTCGAGATTGTCGCCTATCTGCAAAAAATCGAGGGAACGGTGCTGGAAGTGGTGGAGCGGGCGGCGTAAATTGAATCTCTGATCTAAAAATCGATAACCTGGGGCACTCGGTCAGGAGTATAGTGATTCTGAAAATCTCCAGTGATGAATTGAGGTCCACGGTGCGTTCACTAACCATAGTCGGCATGTGCCTCTGGGTGTTGAGTTATCCTCTTTCGAACTTGGGTCAGCAGTCTCTCGTCGGTGATCAAGTCAAGAACACCGGTAAACTATCCACCGGCCTGCGGATTCCGGCAATATTGAATTCGCACCTTGCCTCAAATAAGTCAAAGATCGGCGATCCCGTTCAGCTTGAGGTTGTCGTCGACATTCATGACAAAAGTGGCGCCGTCGTGATTCCGCGCCATAGCAAGTTGACTGGCCGAGTTACCGGTGTATCTCGATACGAAAAGAAGCAGCAGCCAGCAATGCTTTCTTTCGTTATTGACCGGGCAGAATGGAAGAATCATACTGCGGTACTCGATGCTCCAGTGTTTGGCACCGATGTGTTTGCGACAGATTCCAAGAATGGCGAGATGGTCGAAGGGATCAGGGTTGCCACTTTGCGACATAGTGATTCGCTGAACTTGGTAAACATGACCATGATGTATGACTTCCGCATTCCTGGAAATGTTCCTCAGGCACTACACGATATAGTCATGCACGATGTCGTCATGAAGCTAGAGCTCTTGCCAGACCCCGTCATCAGAACGGCGTTCGTAAAGGAAGACGGCGATCTGGAATTAAACTCTGAATTCATGGTTGTGCTTCTGAATGGCATGCAAGTTGTCGATTAACTCAGAGCTGCTTCTTGTTTCATGATTTCAATCATTGAGCGGGTCGATTCAGAGGTGGGTAAATCCTCACCCCTCGACCGTACGCTTCAACTGTCCGCAGATGGCGTAGATTATGCGCCGTCAAGCCGCCGTCACCGCTCTCAAGGCGGGAAGGACTTTGAGCCGCGCGCGCATTCCCAGGCGGTCGGAATAGCGCAGCAGCTTTTCGATGCTCACCTGATTGATCTTTCCCTGGAGCAAGTTGCTGACGGCCGGTTGATGCTCGTCTAGGATGTCCACCAATTGACGCTGGGTGTAACTCCGCCGTTCGACCTCTTCGCGGATTGCATCCAGCAGATCAGCCTTGAACTTCAGCGCCGTTGCCTCGGAGCGCGAAAAGCCCAGATCGTCCAGAACATCGCCGCGCGTTACATGCGTTATTATGCTAGTTTTATTCGCCATCGCCTTCTTCCTTCGCTTTTCTCAACTCCGCAATAACAATCTTCAAGCGGGTTTTTGCAATCTCAAGATCGCGTTTGTCCGTCTTCCGGCTGTCTTTTTCAAAGGCGTGCAGAATAAAAAGATCATCACCGATCCGCGTCAGGTAGATTACCCGATACCATGTGCGCTCATCGGCGGTTTTCAGTTCCCAAACATTCTTGCCGACCGATTCCATCCGGCGGGCGTCGCAATCCGGGAGAAGTCCCTTTTGCAGTCTGCGCAGAGAGTATCCAAAGACGCCCTTCACCGCATCCGGAAAGGCGCTCAGAACTTCTTTTGCATCTCCGGCCCAACGGATTTGCGCTTGTTCCTTCAAACGTGACTATATCATATCTCATATAACGTTGATTGGATATTCATTTTGACCTACTCCTCGACCGTTCGCTTCAACTGCCCGCAGGCGGCAAAGATGTCGCGCCCGCGCGGGCGGCGCAGATAGGTCGGAATGCCCGCATCCGTCAGCGTGCGGCGGAAGGCTTCCACGGCTTCGGGCTGCGGCGCGGCGTAATTGATGCCCGGCCCAGGGTTCCAGGCAATCAGGTTCACCTTGACCGGCAAGCCTGTCCGGCGCAGGAGGCGGGCGACTTCGGCGGCGTGCTCAGGGCGGTCGGTCACCCCGCCCAGCAGCACGTACTCGAAGGTGATCCGCTCGCGGGAGCGCAGCCGAAGGCCGCGCGCCGCCTCCATCACCGCCTCGATGGGCCACTGGCGATTGATGGGCATGATCTGGCTGCGAATCTCGTCATTGGGCGCATTCAGGCTGATCGCCAGCTTGGGCCGCACTTCGGCCGGTTCCTGAGCAAAGCGCTCGATGCCGGGAACGATGCCCGAGGTCGAGACCGTCATGCGCTGCGGACTGAGACCCACCTCCTCCACCAGCAATCGCACCGCGCCCATGAAATTATCGTAGTTGAGGAAGGGTTCGCCCATGCCCATGAAGACCAGATTCACGCGGTCGCGGCCCACCTCGACGCCGTGACGGTCGAAGACGGCTAGCACCTGCCCGGCAATCTCGCCCGCCGTCAGGTTTCGCTGCGAGCTCAATTGGGCCGTCAGGCAAAACTGGCAGTTGACCGCGCATCCCACCTGGCTGGAGACACAAATGGTGGCCCGATGACGGCTTTTCTCTGCCCCTTCGGGCCCCATTCTTTCTTTTTGAACCGCTTGCGGTCCAGGTTTGAGCTTTCCCACCCTTGCGCCGGCTTTTTCCTCGAAAAGCCGGCGCAAGGATGGGGCACCCAGAGTGGGGGGAATGGGTAGATAGGACGGTTGAGGTTTGTTGCTCTCCCAGGTCTCAAAATCGAGACCTGGGGCACCCAGCATTTCTAGATTGTCCGCGTCGCTTTCGTCGCCCGTTTCGCTGTCGTCGCCCTCCGGCATCCAGACGGTCTCGACAGTCTCCGCTTCTTTGGGATTCTGGATCAGGTAGCGCTCGGTTCCGTCCACCGACTGAAAGACCTGCGCGATCTGGGGACGGCCCACTTGCCAGCCTTCGCCGACCAGCCGCTGACGCAGCGGCTTAGGTAAAGTGGTAATTTCACTTAAGTCTACAAGTCGCTGACGATATAGCGCTTCCGCCAGTTGCCTCCCACGCCAAGCCGGTTCGCCCGCCGCGACCATCAACGCCGCCAACTCCGCCCGAGCCAGACCGAAAAAACTCTGGCCGAAGAGCAACTTTTGCCTACCGAAACCCTGCCCGGTGGCATCAAACGATAGAAATTGGCTGGGGTTTTCGCTCATGGCTTGGCTCAGGATAGAGCATTTCCCGCTCCCGTGCGGATTGTCCAACTTGGCATTGGCCTACAATCGAAGTAGACCCGATGAAAATGAGCACCGAAAGAAATCTTCGCCGCACCGTTTTGCCGAACGGCCTGATCGTGCTGACCGAGCGCATGGAGCATATGCGTTCGGTGGCCATGGGCGTTTGGATCAAATCCGGTTCCCGTTGCGAGACGGCCGAGGCCAGCGGCATCTCGCATTTTGTCGAGCACATGCTCTTCAAAGGAACTCGTTCCCGTTCCGCGCAGCGTATTGCCCGCGAGATGGACTCAATCGGCGGCAACCTCGATGCCTTTACCGGCAAAGAGACCATCTGTTTCAACGTCAAGTCGCTGTCCGAGCACGTCCCCATCGCTTTGGATGTGCTGGCCGACCTGGTGCTCAACCCCATCTTCGCCGAGTCCGACATCGAGCGCGAGCGCGGCGTCATTCTCGAAGAGATCAAGATCGACGAGGACAATCCAGATGTGCTGGTCAACGAACTCTTTACCCAGGCCTTCTGGAAGAATCATCCGCTGGGATGGCCGATCCTAGGCACCACGGCCACGGTCAAGAGCTTCAGCCGGCAAAGTCTCTTCGACTACCACGGCGACCGCTTTCGCGGCGGCAATATGGTCTTTTCCGCGGCGGGAAACCTGGACCACGATCACTTTGCCGAGGCCGTGGCAGCCAACTTCCCTGGGCTTGGCAGCGGCGAGACGCTCCACGAACTCTCCGCGCCCCAGGCCAGCGCCCGCATCCTGCTGCGCAATAAAAAATCTCTGGAGCAGGTGCAGATATGTCTCGGCCTACCCGCCCCTCCCATCACCGACGAAAGCCGCTACGTCACTCTGATACTGAATACCGTGCTGGGCGGCGGCATGAGCTCGCGGCTCTTCCAGACCATTCGCGAGGAGCGGGGCATGGCCTACTCCATCTACTCCGACCTCAGCCCCTATCGCGATACCGGAACCCTCTGCGTCTTTGCCGGTACCTCGACGGGCAAGGCGCTCGATGTGGTGGATCTGATTCTGGCCGAGTTTACCAAGCTGAAAGAGACCCCGCTCACCCCGGAAGAGCTGAAACGCGCCAAGGATCAACTCAAGGGCAATATGCTGATGGGCCTGGAAAGCTCGAACGCGCGCATGGCCAACCTGGCCCGCCAAGAGATGTACTTCCACGAGTTCTTTACCGTCGATGAAATCATTGCCAGCCTGGAAGCCGTCGCGGCCGCCGAGGTGCAGGCGATGGCCCAGAGACTCTTCGACCCCGAGCGCATCGCCGTCACCCTGCTGGGCCGCTTGGATGGCGTAAAGCTGAAGCGGAGCAGGCTGGCGTGCTAATGCAGGGATCAGAGGTCAGGGATCAGGGATCAGTAAATCGCCGATTGCAGTTGCACTCGCGGCGTTATGCAAGGAAACCTCGAAAGCACACTTGACAAGCACAAAAAGCACATGATCATCTCAACAGACCCCTGACCCCTGACCCCTGACCCCTGACCCCTGT